>NODE-122-length-27107-cov-6.8416_pt1 | contig 27107 bp, 21 predicted proteins | sample MGYA00139097_ERZ477577 | MGnify/ENA metagenome assembly ERZ477577
GTATCTACCAGAGCCGTGGCGATGATCGTCAAACTGCCACCTTCTTCAATATTACGGGCAGCGCCGAAGAAGCGCTTCGGCTTGTGCAGTGCGTTGGAATCGACACCACCGGACAGGATCTTGCCGGAAGGCGGCACAACCGTATTATAGGCACGCGCCAAGCGGGTAATAGAGTCGAGAAGGATAACAACATCACGCTTATGCTCGACCAGCCGACGGGCCTTCTCGATGACCATCTCGGCAACCTGGACGTGACGGGTAGCAGGCTCGTCAAAGGTCGAGGAGATGACCTCGCCATTGACCGTGCGCTGCATGTCGGTGACTTCCTCGGGCCGCTCGTCGATCAGAAGCACGATCAGGTAGACTTCCGGATGATTGGCTGTAATCGAGTTGGCAATGTTCTGCAACAGAACCGTCTTACCGGTCCTCGGTGGGGCAACAATCAGGGCACGTTGGCCCTTGCCAACCGGTGAAACCAGATCGATGACACGAGCCGAAAGGTTGTCCGGTTCGCTTTCCAGAATCAGGCGCTCATCGGGATAGAGAGGCGTCAGATTATCAAACAGGATCTTTTCACGAGCAACGGCCGGGTTCTCGAAGTTGACCTCGGCGACCTTAAGTAGAGCAAAGTAACGTTCGCCTTCTTTCGGCGGTCTGATCTGGCCGGCCACGGTGTCACCGGTCTTCAGGCTGAATCGTCTAATTTGAGAAGGAGAAACGTAAATATCGTCGGGCCCTGGCAGGTAATTAGCGTCAGGAGCACGCAGGAAACCAAATCCATCGGGAAGAATCTCAAGAACCCCCTCTCCAAAAATAGCTCCATTCTTGGCGGAGGTCGTGTTGAGGATAGCGAAGATCAGATCCTGCTTGCGCAGACCTGAAGCCCCTTCGACGCCAAGCTCCTTGGCAATCGCCGAAAGGTCGGCAATCTTCTTTTCTTTCAATTCCTTCAGGTTCATCGGTTCTCCTTGATAGTCTACCGGCTCAGAATAGCGCACAGCTTACAACGGCAAAAGGTTGCCGCGATCGCCGCTTGGTTCATTTGTGAATGTAAGAGGTCTTGTTCTCCGAGTTTTCCGGTCCGAAATGATTATGATGTGTTGGCAGGTTATCTTTGCGGGCCATTAATTTTGTGCAGCCCACGCATATATTTTCAATAATTTCTAATAGGTTTGAGGTCAGTCCGTACTCATGGGTTGGAAGCTATATGAAAGGAAAAATAATTATCTCAGGCAACTGATCAGGCAGGCAGTGCTCTCTTTCGCTAAACCTATTTACCGGCTTTTCACCGGTCTGTCAATGGCTTAGGTGATTTTTTTTCATCGCCTCGAGCCAAACCCTTACTCTTTGCACGGCTTTTTTGCACGAATAAAACGATCGCCGATAGCCTTCAGCAGAGGAGGCCAATGCCCTCTAAAAGACTTCTTCATCGACGCCAACACCCTCATTGGCAGCCGGAATGTTTCGAGGCTCAAAGTTTTTCACCGCCCAGGAGAGAAGCTCCGCAGGAGGAGCGCCGTGCACTTCCCTGGGGATTGTTTGACCGAGCAGAGAGAGCGACAGAGAAATCAAAGCTGACGCCCTGAATTCATAGTCAAGCTCTGCCGAGCCGTGACGCTTGCTGATTTTTTTGCCGTTACTGCCCAACACCATCGGCAGGTGAACATATTTCGGCACAGGGTTGCCGAGACAGGCATGCAGAAAGATCTGTCTTGGCGTTGAAGAGAGAAGGTCGGCGCCGCGCACGACCTGGTTGATGCCGGCGGCGGCATCATCGACAACCACCGCCAACTGATAAGCAAAGAGGCCGTCAGCTCGCCGGAGGATAAAATCGCCCACCGCATCGGCCAACACCTGCTGTACCCGGCCAAAGACACCGTCCGAAAATGACACCTGCTCCAGCGGCACTTCAATCCGTAGCGCACGCGGCTTGCGGCCGACAGGGAGTCCTCTGCGGCAGGTGCCGGGGTAGATGGGGCCTTCTTCACCAGGATGAGGAGCACTCAGGATAATTTCTTTACGCGTACAAGCGCAGTCAAAGACCAGCCCTTTATCCCGCAACGTCTCCACGGCGGCAAGGTATGCCTCGTTGCGCTGTTCAAAGATGACTTCGTCCATCTTGCTACCGGTATCTACCAGAGCCGTGGCGATGATCGTCAAACTGCCACCTTCTTCAATATTACGGGCAGCGCCGAAGAAGCGCTTCGGCTTGTGCAGTGCGTTGGAATCGACACCACCGGACAGGATCTTGCCGGAAGGCGGCACAACCGTATTATAGGCACGCGCCAAGCGGGTAATAGAGTCGAGAAGGATAACAACATCACGCTTATGCTCGACCAGCCGACGGGCCTTCTCGATGACCATCTCGGCAACCTGGACGTGACGGGTAGCAGGCTCGTCAAAGGTCGAGGAGATGACCTCGCCATTGACCGTGCGCTGCATGTCGGTGACTTCCTCGGGCCGCTCGTCGATCAGAAGCACGATCAGGTAGACTTCCGGATGATTGGCTGTAATCGAGTTGGCAATGTTCTGCAACAGAACCGTCTTACCGGTCCTCGGTGGGGCAACAATCAGGGCACGTTGGCCCTTGCCAACCGGTGAAACCAGATCGATGACACGAGCCGAAAGGTTGTCCGGTTCGCTTTCCAGAATCAGGCGCTCATCGGGATAGAGAGGCGTCAGATTATCAAACAGGATCTTTTCACGAGCAACGGCCGGGTTCTCGAAGTTGACCTCGGCGACCTTAAGTAGAGCAAAGTAACGTTCGCCTTCTTTCGGCGGTCTGATCTGGCCGGCCACGGTGTCACCGGTCTTCAGGCTGAATCGTCTAATTTGAGAAGGAGAAACGTAAATATCGTCGGGCCCTGGCAGGTAATTAGCGTCAGGAGCACGCAGGAAACCAAATCCATCGGGAAGAATCTCAAGAACCCCCTCTCCAAAAATAGCTCCATTCTTGGCGGAGGTCGTGTTGAGGATAGCGAAGATCAGATCCTGCTTGCGCAGACCTGAAGCCCCTTCGACGCCAAGCTCCTTGGCAATCGCCGAAAGGTCGGCAATCTTCTTTTCTTTCAATTCCTTCAGGTTCATCGGTTCTCCTTGATAGTCTACCGGCTCAGAATAGCGCACAGCTTACAACGGCAAAAGGTTGCCGCGATCGCCGCTTGGTTCATTTGTGAATGTAAGAGGTCTTGTTCTCCGAGTTTTCCGGTCCGAAATGATTATGATGTGTTGGCAGGTTATCTTTGCGGGCCATTAATTTTGTGCAGCCCACGCATATATTTTCAATAATTTCTAATAGGTTTGAGGTCAGTCCGTACTCATGGGTTGGAAGCTATATGAAAGGAAAAATAATTATCTCAGGCAACTGATCAGGCAGGCAGTGCTCTCTTTCGCTAAACCTATTTACCGGCTTTTCACCGGTCTGTCAATGGCTTAGGTGATTTTTTTTCATCGCCTCGAGCCAAACCCTTACTCTTTGCACGGCTTTTTTGCACGAATAAAACGATCGCCGATAGCCTTCAGCAGAGGAGGCCAATGCCCTCTAAAAGACTTCTTCATCGACGCCAACACCCTCATTGGCAGCCGGAATGTTTCGAGGCTCAAAGTTTTTCACCGCCCAGGAGAGAAGCTCCGCAGGAGGAGCGCCGTGCACTTCCCTGGGGATTGTTTGACCGAGCAGAGAGAGCGACAGAGAAATCAAAGCTGACGCCCTGAATTCATAGTCAAGCTCTGCCGAGCCGTGACGCTTGCTGATTTTTTTGCCGTTACTGCCCAACACCATCGGCAGGTGAACATATTTCGGCACAGGGTTGCCGAGACAGGCATGCAGAAAGATCTGTCTTGGCGTTGAAGAGAGAAGGTCGGCGCCGCGCACGACCTGGTTGATGCCGGCGGCGGCATCATCGACAACCACCGCCAACTGATAAGCAAAGAGGCCGTCAGCTCGCCGGAGGATAAAATCGCCCACCGCATCGGCCAACACCTGCTGTACCCGGCCAAAGACACCGTCCGAAAATGACACCTGCTCCAGCGGCACTTCAATCCGTAGCGCACGCGGCTTGCGGCCGACAGGGAGTCCTCTGCGGCAGGTGCCGGGGTAGATGGGGCCTTCTTCACCAGGATGAGGAGCACTCAGGATAATTTCTTTACGCGTACAAGCGCAGTCAAAGACCAGCCCTTTATCCCGCAACGTCTCCACGGCGGCAAGGTATGCCTCGTTGCGCTGACTCTGCCAGACAACCTCTCCATCCCAATGCAGGCCCAACTTCTCCAGGGAGGACAGAATCTCGTCGGCCGCACCTGGCACCACGCGAGGAGGATCAAGGTCTTCCATACGTAACAGCCACAAGCCACCTTCTCGACGAGCCAGGCAGTAGCTACCAACTGCGGCGACCAGTGAACCAAAGTGCAATGGCCCGGTAGGGCTAGGCGCAAAACGTCCGACGACCTTTTCTGCAGACATCGTAATCCTTTCATAAACAGAAACCGCTCTAGAACACCGGCATAATGCCTGCATAGAAAAGGGGCTGTCAATCCACAGCAGTGGCTTTGTGTTCAGAGTTTTAATTTCAGGACGGTTCTATCACCAAAAAAATGTTTAACGCAGAGGCGCAATGAGCCTGGAGGAAAAACGCTGCAAAGCTTTAAAAATGACTCAATTCTGACTATTGCTCTCCGCGTCTTTGCGTTAATCAATAGCCAGGGTTTGCCTTTGCCTTTGTTTTGCTTATAGGTCCATTTCAAGAAGGGAAAGACATCAGAAGTTGATCATCTTATCTGCATATCACTTTTGATCTTAGGGACTTCCAGATTTAACTTTCGCATTAAAGATTGACATGATACATGAAGAACACTATTTTATTACAAATATCGTCAAGTATAGCTCTAGAATGAGGAAACAGCCTTGATTATTACTCGTGCAACAGAATATGCCATCCGCGCCATTCTTTACATGTCCCGCCAGCCCGCTGGTGAGATTATCTACAAGAAGGATATCTGCAAAGCACAGGAGATCACCCCGGCGTTTCTGACCAAGATCCTCCAACCATTGATCAAGGACGGTATCGTCGGATCTCAACGCGGTGTCGGTGGCGGCTTTTATCTGGCCAAGGAACCTGCGGAGATCACGCTCCTCGACATTATCAAATCCCAGGAAGGCCCGGTTTATCTTAACCAGTGCCTGATCGAAAAAGGTTCCTGCGAACGCGAGTTCTTCTGCCCGATTCACGGTGCCTGGGCTCAGATTCGCAAAGAATTCATGGCCACCCTGTCACGCTATGACTTTGCCAGTCTGGCAGCACAGAAAAACGACCAACTCCCCGTTAGTTCTTAAACCTCGACCAAGTAGCTCACAGCAGACAAAAAAACCCTGGAGACCAGGAGGGCAAGTCTGCCAGGGCGAGGCGGGAAGCTGCGTCCAACTCCCCGGATGAATTTTGTAACTCTGTTTGCCTCTAAGTATACCTCGTCCCACGACAAGCACCAGCAACGCTCTTGAAGTTTTCCATATCTCTGTCATTTCAGACAGTTAATGAAAAAACCCTCTCTAAAAACCCTCCACCCACACCTTGCAAAAACCTAACTAAATAGCCTTAATCAGAGCAAAGGCCTTGATTTTAAAACAAAAAACCTCATAATGGGCTCATTTATTATGCTGGCTTTAGTAATGTCGATTCGGGGATTCTTTTAATCGTATACATAATCATGGCGTCAAAGGTTCGGGATTTTTCATCAGGAGGTCTATCTTGAAACATCGAATAATGCTCTATCTGTGCCTGGCAAGTCTCTTCATCGTCGCCTGTACTGACGTGGCCACCTTAAAGTCATCTCAACCGATCGCACCGGTCAGAGACTACGAAACCATCCTGGTTGGTGACCTGGAATCCAACTACGTAGGCGACGAAAACTGTCTCGCCAGCTGCCACAAGCACGACAAAACCCATTCGGACTTCAAACGCTCAGTTCATGGCGACCAGATCTCGGAAGACACCGGGCTACCGTTGGTCAACTGCGAATCATGTCACGGTCCCGGGAGTAAAGCCGTTGAGCATGCTGCCGAACAAAAAGTCTGTGACTTCAAAACACTGCTGCCGCTAGCAGAGTTCCCTGCACAAGCCCAGTCGATGATCTGCTTAAAATGCCACTCGGCAGCATCCACACCAAATCTGAACAGCTGGAGCTCCAGCGTACATGCGCTCAACGACGTCAGCTGCTTTGATTGTCACAAGTTGCACAAGGGCCCCCAGCAGAAAGTCAGCCGCCACGAGCAAGTAGATCTCTGCACCGGTTGTCACATGCAGACCAAAATGGAGTTTTCCCAGTTCTCCCACCATCCGGTTCCCGAACACAAGATGACCTGCACCGATTGCCACGATCCGCACAATTCCACAAATCGCAACAATCTCAAGGGCATCACAACCAAGGCCCTATGCACAAAATGTCACATGGAGTACCAGGGACCCTTCGTCTATGAACATGCCGATGTTACCGAAGAGTGCACAAACTGCCATAAGCCACATGGCTCTCCCAACGATCCGTTATTGGAAGTCGCGCAGCCTTTCTTGTGCATGCAGTGCCACGCGGGACACCACGGGCCACAATCCGACATGGGCACGCTTGGCAGCACAGAGATGAAGCAGGCATTTTTCTCACGATGTACAGACTGCCATACATCCATACACGGCACCGACATACCGTCCGCGCATGGCCGAGGCTCTTTCATCTCGCGTTAAGATACTCGTGCAACTTTTAATGAGATCAGGAGGCAACTGTGAAGATATATAAGCTTATCGGAACAACAATGTCTGTTTTACTCCTTACGGGGATCGGCGCAAACATAGCATTGGCTGACTTGGACGAAATCAAGGCAGAAGAGAACAGCAAGACCGACATTAACATCAGCGCCGGCTACCGCGGCGTCAGCGAGGACAACAATCCTTCCCGCGCACTCGAATACGACAGTCTGAAATCAAGTGCACTCTTCAATGTCGACCTGGCAACAGATCAGGGCTCTTATTTTCTGAATTTTAATTTCGACTACCTCAATGAAAACGACTACTCAGGAGAGCTGAATCTCAACAGCAAAGGGCTCGCTCAAGTCAACCTGAGATCGGAACGTTTCTTCCACAACCTTGATCATATCCCCTACGACAATGGCTACACGGGGGGGGAGCCAACCACAGCAGTACCGGACCCGGGCCCTCCACTTGTCCGTGTACCAACTGGAACGCCTGCAGAAGGAAGTCGCCCTGACGGCGCGTTTACCAACTCGCTCGGCGATGATGTCACGCGCACCTTCTACTCTGATCAGAACCCAAGCGATGATTACGGCTTACGACTCGACACCAACGAATTCAAAGTCAGGGTCAAGCACCCAACCTACCCCGCACACCTTAACCTGGCCTACTGGCGCTATGAGAAAAAGGGCGACAAACAGCTGCGTTTTGTCGGCGAAAACTGTGCTACCGCCTGTCACATGCAAAGCAAGACTCGCAAGATGGATCGGGTCACAGAAGAGTTCAAGGCTGAAGTGGATGCTCACGTGGGCATAGTGGATCTCGGTCTGGAAACGTTATTCAGAACCTTCCATGACCGCGAGTCTATTCCCCGCGACAACTTTGGTTCGCATAGTCGGGGCCGAGACATTTCAGGGAATCCTCTTCAACATAGCGAGGATCCCGACAGCCAAATCACTGAACTCACCCTCAAGGCGAACACGGCTCCCAGTGGCGGCCTCGTCGGAAGCGCGAGTTTCACAATTGGCAAGCGAGAAAACGAATCTGACCTGACTTCAATCTCTCCGGTAAAGGCAGAAACCGACTATTACAAGACAGCGGCCGACGCGACCTACACCCCGAGTGAGAACTGGACCTTTAATCTTCGCTATCGCCTTTTGGATCTCGATAGCGACAATACCAACCAGTTCAGCGCAGGCAGTTACGGCAGCACCAAGACCAGTTCTCTGGAGGTTCGTGACCCGGTCGACATCACCCGCTCCTGGTACGAAGCAATTGTTAATTATCGCCCCTCTCGAACTCTGACCTTAAAAGGCGAACTGCGCCGCGAAGACATTGATCGCAGCAATACTGGTCATGGCGGAGGACATAACTCGAGCCCCGACCCGATTGAGATCAATCCAAACTGGGAACTCCCCGACGAAGAAACCATTACCCTGGCAAAACTTGGCTTCAGCGCGCGGCTGCTCGAGAAATCCGCCCTCAAGCTCAGTGGCTGGGTATCAATCCAACATAGCGACGACCCTGCCTATGGCTCTTCTTTCGAAGATAGCCAGCAGCTTTTCCTGTCCGGCGGCTACAACCCTTCGCCTTTCTGGGGCTTTTTGGCCAACGCTCGCTTCCTCACGCAGGAAAATGATTCACACGAAATGCACGATTACGAGTTCAAGCGCGACAAGGATCAACAGAACATCAACCTGGGGACCTACGTAACGCCCGGAGACGGCCTTTCTTTCGATCTCAATTACGGTTATTTCCATACCGAGATTGACCAGGGCATCCTGGTTGGCACGGGCTCTTATGCGATTCCAGATAACAGCGGCGACTATGAGCAGACCGTAAACACCGTGACTCTGGGCATGACCTGGCAGATGCTCGAGGCGCTGTCCTGTCGTCTGGAAGGACATTACAGCGAGTCAGAAGCCAGCTTTTCTCCTGATTTCAATATAGAAGGGCCTTATCCATATAACATATATGCAGGCGCACCTTACTTGGGGACACAAAGCAACTCCGACTTAAAAGAGATCAGCGAACTCGACATCCAGCAAATCGGCCTGCGAGGACGAATAAACTGGACGATAGACGAGGAGTGGTCCTGCTCCATGGAAACGACATACGATGACTACGACGACAAAAACAGCAATTATTACGACGGCTCAGTGCAAACGGCCATGGTTAGTTTTTCCAGGAGTTGGTAAATCAAATGAGGAATTTAACATTGCCTACATTAGTGCGCAGAGGGTCAAGGACCTTAGCCATGATCTTTCTTTTATCCGGAATTATCACCAGCTCCCTCCTGGGAACTCCGGCTAGCGCCCAGGAGATTCTGGCTGCCATCGTCACCGCCGACCTGCCTCGCTACCAGGAAGTCCATGAGTCTATGGTCAAAGTCCTGCAGGCCGGCGGCTTCGGCGAAGACAAGCTAAAGATATTCAAGCAGGCCCCCAATGCTGACAAGATGTCTTTAACCAACAGTCTCCGCCGCGCAGAAGCCGCAGGTGCAACCTTGGTTATTACCTACGGTTCCCAGGCGACCAGCCTCGCCAAAGAATCGCTAAAAGATACTCCTCTGCTGTTTGCCGATGTTTACGATCCTGTCTCGCTGGGGGTGGTAAAGACTCTTGCCGCTCCGGGATCTGACGCCAGTGGCGCAACCAGCAAAACCGACCTTGGCTTACTGGTAGAGGCACTGGTAGCAATCAAGCCAGTGAAAACAGTGGGAGTCCTCTATACAAAAGGGGAAAAGGGTTCTGAGCAACAGCTTGCAGAAATCAAGGAGCAAGGGAAGGCTTTCGGATTCAAGGTTGCAGCCGAGAATGCACGAAACCCGAAAGAAGCTCAAGCTCTCGGCAAAAAGCTGTCCGGAGAAACTGAAGCTCTTTTTCTTACTGAAAGCATCTCGGTTGCCCTGCAGGCTTCAGCAATTATCACCTCCGCCCAAGGCAACAAATGTATCGTATTTTCACAAATTCCCGGTTTGGTGGAACAAGGAGCCTTAATCGGTCTCGAAGCCGACCTCGACGAGCAGGGTAAACTCGTTGCCGTTCATGCCCTGCAGGCGATGCAAGGCAAACAGGTCCACCTCCTGCCGGTCAGAGAAGCTAAAAAGATTTCTCTTAAAACCAGTAAAAAGGCGGCGGCCGAGCTGAGCTTGACCATCCCGGCAGAAGTAGCATCAAAAACAAAACTCATGTAATCTGGCCTGATTTACATCTTCAGCAAACCTACATCGACTCGGGGTTCTCACGATGATAAATATGAAATTGCGCGGCAAAACACTTCTCGTCCTGTTATTGGTTGCCGTTGTACCTCTGGTTGTCAGCCTGACCTTTCTCTCCAACTTTACCAAAGATCAGATTCGCACCAGCATGGTTCAGTTTGCCGAGAAATCAAGTAATTTTGTCGAGCGCAGTACCGAAAGCAGCCAACAAGAGCTGGTCAACTACCTGGGCCTGCTGAGCAGCTCTTCAGACCTGGTCAACGCTCTCTACTATGCCTCGCTAACGCAGGATGTCGAACAGCTGCGTGAACTGATCCAAAACGTTCACGATCAATACGATATGGACATCCTCGAAGTGCTGGACACTTCGGGACAGTCAATCTTGAGAGTCAACACTGAAGGGCTCGACCTCCCCGAAGAACCCGAAACAGACCATCCTTTTCTCGTTGAGGCAAGAGAGAGCAACATCACCCGGGCCGGCTTGACCAGCTATCTCGGCAAATTGTCCATTCTCGTCGCCACTCCGGTGGCCCTGCAGGACAACATTGTCGGCTACCTGGTAGGAGCCTACTTGCTGGACGATCTGTTTGCCAGCCACGTCAAGGAGATGGGTGGCGTAGAGGTCGCCTTTGTAGGCTCGCAAGGCGTCGTTGGTGCTTCGCACCCGGACTTCCAAGGTCTAGGCAACTCCCTGCAAAGTGAAGAAATCAGACTCGGTGACAAACCGTACATGCCGATCGTGCGAGATCTGACCGGCACCTCTTTCCAACTCATTATTGCACAAGACCTTGCAAGTGCACTTGAGGCTCAACAATCACTACGCAAGCTGATGGTCGGCCTGGTGGCCGCCGTCATCGCGATTGTCTTCATTTTGGCCCTGCTCTTTTCCCGAACACTGACCAAGCCATTACTTGAGGTTGTTAACAACCTCAAGGAGATTGCACAGGGAGAAGCCGACCTGACCCGGACTCTGAAAATTAGCAGCAATGACGAAGTCGGAGAATTGGCGGGAAACTTCAATCAATTTGTGGAACGCCTGCGCGAAATGGTTCGACGCATCAGTTCCGCGGCCAGCGACATCTTCACAGCGACCGAAAAGATTCGCCACACCTCACAGGATGTCAGCAATGGCACGGCCAACCAGGCCGAAGCGCTGGAAGATTCCTTTCAAGCCATTCAGGGAATTGATGAATCAACGATCGAAGTTGCCAACAGCATCAGTGCTCTTTTGGAAGCCGTCGAGATTTCATCGTCTGCAACCCTGGAGCTTGGCGCCACCATTGAGGAAATTGTTTCCCAGGTGGATCGACTCTTCAGCACCATTGAAGAAGTCTCCAGTTCAATCACCGAAATGTCGGTATCAAGTCAGCAGGTCTCTGACAACCTCGACAACCTCTCCTCATCGACCGAAGTCACGGCGTCTTCGATCACCCAGATGGACGCCTCCATCAAAGAGGTTGAGGAAACAGCCCAGCACACCAACGAACTTTCCGAGCAGGCCAACCGCGATGCAGAGATGGGCAAGACTGCTGTAGCAGAAACGATTGCGGGAATCCAGGCGATTCGCGTCACCGTCGAAGATGCCAGCCAGGCGATCGAGGAGCTGGGGAAACAATCCGGTGAGATTGGCACGATTCTGACCGTTATTGACGATGTCGCCGACCAGACTCGCCTGCTCTCCCTGAACGCGTCGATCATTGCAGCCCAGGCCGGGGAACATGGCAAAGGCTTTGCCGTAGTCGCTGACGAAATTCGCGAACTGGCAGAGCGCACGGCCCTGTCGACCCAGGAGATTTCAACCATTATCCGTCGACTGCAAACCGGAACCGTCGAAGCGGTCAAAGCGATGCAGGTAGGCAGCGAGCGTGTTCATGAAGAAGCAGAACGCTCGAAGGTCGCCGAAGTCGCTCTTGATAAGCTGACGGAAAGCTCGCTGCGCTCCTCCGAGCAGGTTAAAAGCATCGTCCGGGCCACCCAGGAGCAATCTCGCGGCAGCCGTCAGATCACCGAAGCCGTCAACCAGGTTGCAAACATGTTGCAGCAGATATCCTCGGCGGTAAAACAGCAGTCAGTCGGTATCCAGCAACTGGCACAATCGGCTGAATCGATGAAGGATATTTCTTCTCAGGTTAAGCTCAGCACCGGTGAACAGGCCAAGGGCAGCCATCAGATCAGCGCAAGTATGGAAAATATCCGCACCATGATGCAGCAGATCGATCAAGCTTCCAAAGCACAGTCAACCCGTAGCCAGCAAGTTGTCGCGGCGGTTTCTGCGGTTCGCCAGGTTGCCGAGAGCAACGCTGCCCGCACCGCGGAGTTGGATAAGGTGGTTGAGAACCTGACAGAGCAGGCCAATGTCCTGGAGAAGGAGATCGGCTCTTTCAAGTCCTGACCCGGACTGACGAAGCAAACCGTTTGACAAAGTAGACACTTTTCGTTAGAGTTTCGCCAACATAGCAACACGTCTTTATCAAGAGTGGTGGAGGGACAGGCCCTTTGAAGCCACAGCAACCGACCCGTCGCAGCGACATGCGAAGGGGTGTCAGGTGCTAAATCCAACTCGTCGGAATTTTCCGGTGGGGGAGATGAGGACGGAGCCCGCGATACCACAACTCAATGTATCCGCTGGCCCCTTCTCATTTTTATGGAAGGGGCCTTTTTATTTGCATGACTTCAGGCAGAACATGAGCGAATTGGGCATCGTTAAAAATCATCAGGTTAACTTCGATGTCGAACTACGGCTGGAGAGCGGTCGCCTTCTCGGGCCGATTACGCTTGCCTACGAGACCTATGGCCAGCTGAACAGCAATAAGAGCAATGCCATTCTGGTCGCCCATGCCTGGACCGGAGATGCCCACGCTGCCGGGCGTCACACCCAGGAAGACCGCAAACCAGGCTGGTGGGACGACATGATCGGCCCTGGCAAGGTACTCGACACCGACCGCTATTTCATCATCTGCTCAAACGTTATCGGCTCCTGCTTCGGCTCAACTGGCCCGACCAGCACCAACCCCAGAACCGGCAAGCCCTATAATCTGCAGTTTCCTGTCATCATGGTTCGTGACATGGTGCGTGCCCAACAATTGCTTCTGGATCACCTCGGCATCGACAAACTGCTCACCGTTGTCGGTGGCAGCATGGGCGCGATGCAAGCGATGGAGTGGGGCGTCCACTACCCCGAGCGGGTTCGCTCCATTATACCGATTGCCGGAACCGGAAAGCCTTCGCCCATGGCCATTGCCCTGAACGCATTGGCCCGTCAGGCGATCTATAACGATCCCATGTGGCGCAAAGGCAACTACAAGCCTGAACATCCACCTGCAGAGGGACTGGCCCTGGCTCGTGCAGTGGGCCACATCTCGTTCCTCTCCGACCCATCGATGAACCTCAAGTTCGGTCGCAGATTCTCCGCCCGAGATGGTCAGTTTGATTTTTTCGGCCAGTTTGAGATTGAACGCTACCTGACTTACAACGGTCGCAATTTTGTTGACCGTTTTGACACCAACAGCTTCCTCTATCTGGCCAAATCCCTCGACCTTTACGATATCAGCTGGGGTTTCGACAGTCTGGAAGACGCATTAAGCAACCTGGAGTGTCCATCACTATGGTTTGCGTTCACATCCGACTGGCTCTATGCTCCCTACCAGACGGAAGAATTGATTACGGAACTGCACAAGCAGAACAAACCAGCTGAGTATCATCTGATTAATTCAGAATACGGGCATGATTCATTCCTGGTGGAGCCGGAGAAGTTTACGCCGAAGATTGTGGAGTTTCTCGATCGATTATCTGCGTAATCAATTTCTACAATGCTACGGCAAAGGGCAACAGGCGATAAACCTGTTGCCCTTGCATTTCTTGTCGATACCATTCTTAAGTGCGAATTCTTAGACTCGCAACACTGCACCTACTGCATCAAATTGCGCAACACATAATTCAAAATCCCACCACTCTGGAAATATTGCACCTCATTCACCGTATCAATTCGACAGGTCACAACAACATCCTGGCTGCTGCCATCAGCACGATTGATACGTAAGGTGAGATCCTGTCCTGGCTCAAGTTCGTTAGACTGACCAACGAGGTCAAAAGTTTCACTGCCATCGAGGGCGAGAGTCTTGCGGCTGTCACCGTTTTTGAACTGTAACGGCACAATCCCCATGCCCACCAGGTTGGATCGATGAATTCTTTCGTAGCTCTCGGTGACCACCGCTTTGACGCCAAGTAGAAGGGTGCCCTTGGCGGCCCAGTCGCGACTGGATCCGGTGCCGTATTCCTTGCCGGCGATAATGATCAGAGGCGTCTTTGCCTCGGCATGTGTCATTGCAGCATCAAAGATGCTGACCTGATCGTTATCAGGTAAAGCCCTGGTAAAACCGCCTTCAACACCGGGCACCAATTCATTTTTTAAACGGATATTGGCAAAAGTCCCACGCATCATCACTTCATGATTGCCGCGCCGCGAGCCATACGAGTTGAAATCCGCCGGACCTATGCCACGTTCACGGAGATAGACACCGGCAGGACTACTCGCCAGGATTGAGCCGGCCGGCGAGATGTGATCAGTGGTGATCGAGTCACCGAGCAGGGCCAGAAGTCGTGCCCCGGAGAAACTTTCCAGACCGATGGCCATTTCATCGCGGACCTCGAAAAATGAGGGTTCCCTGACATAAGTGGACTTGTCATCCCAGTCATAAGTCTCACCTTCCGGGACCGGCAGACTACGCCAACTCTCTTCACCGGCAAAGACATCGGCGTACTTTTCGCGGAACATGTCAGCCGAAACCAGCTTGACCATCTCGGCCACCTCTTCATCGCTTGGCCAGATGTCTTTCAGATAGACATCATTCCCTTGCGGATCTTGCCCCAGAGGGTCTTTGGTCAAATCAATGCAGGTGTTACCGGCCAGGGCATAAGCGACCACCAGCGGCGGGGACGCCAGCCAGTTGGCCTTGGTGTGCGAATGGACACGACCCTCAAAGTTGCGATTGCCGGAGAGAACTGAGCAGACGGTCATGTCATTGTCTGTGATCGCGTCAGCAATCGGTCCGGTTAAGGGACCGGAGTTACCGATACAGGTGGTACACCCATAGCCGACCACGTGAAAACCGATCTGATCAAGGTAAGTTTGCAGGCCGGCTTTTTCCAGGTAGTCGGTCACGACCTTGGAGCCGGGCGCCAGCGAGGTTTTAACCCAGGGCTTCTGGACAAGGCCTTTTTCAACCGCTTTTTTTGCGACCAGCCCCGCCCCCATCATCACCGCCGGGTTGGAGGTGTTGGTACATGAGGTGATCGCCGCGATCACAACATCTCCCTGATTCAAGCTAAAGTCAGCATCCGCAACAGGAGCTGTCTTACCCACGGCCTCCGCTGGGATAACAGCCTGCGTAGCTTCTTTCATCGCTTCGAGATCAACACGGTCCTGGGGCCGTTTCGGCCCGGCAAGACTTGGCTTGACTGTATTCAGATCAAGTTCAAGAACGGCTGTGTACTCAGGGTCAGCCATGCCTTCGTAACGCCACAAACCCTGTTCTTTGGCATAAGCTTCGACCAGAGCCACTGTTGCATCATCACGGTTGGAAAGCCGCAGGTAATCGAGAGTGACATCATCGATCGGGAACCAGCCACAGGTCGCTCCATACTCAGGAGCCATATTGGCGATCGTTGCACGGTCAGCCAAAGGCAGTTTCGCCAGACCGTCACCGAAAAATTCGACGAATTTACCAACCACGCCGAACTGGCGTAAAATCTGGGTCACGGTCAGGACAAGATCCGTGGCCGTCACACCCTCTTTCAAACTTCCGGTCATACGGAAACCAACGACTTCGGGGATAATCATCGACACCGGCTGACCGAGCATCGCCGCCTCGGCTTCGATACCACCAACCCCCCAGCCGAGAACGGCCAGGCCATTGATCATCGTGGTGTGACTGTCAGTGCCCACCAGGGTGTCCGGATAAGCGACCTTCTTACCATCTCGCTCTTCTGACCAGACCGTGCGCGCCAGGTATTCAAGATTTACCTGGTGACAAATACCTGTGCCAGGTGGCACAACACGGAAGTTATCGAAGGCCATCTGGCCCCAACGCAGAAACGCATAACGCTCACGATTACGCTCCATCTCTTTATCAACGTTATAGGCAAAGGCTTCCGGCATGGCGTACTTGTCGACCATGACCGAGTGATCGATGACCAGGTCCACCGGGATCTGGGGGTTAATCTTTTGTGGGTCGCCGCCAACACGAGTCACCGCATCGCGCATTGCGGCCAAATCGACGACCGCTGGGACACCGGTAAAATCCTGCATCAGCACTCGCGCCGGACGAAAGGCAATTTCATGATCGGAGCTGCGTTGATCGAGCCAGTCGACCACGGCATTAATATCTTTTTCCGTCACCGAATCACCATCTTCATTGCGTAAAAGATTTTCCAGCAGCACTTTGAGCGTAAGTGGCAAACGCTTCACCTCGCCGCGTTTTGCAGCGAAACTTTCGAGGCTGTAATATTCGTAGCTGGCACCGTCCACATCGAGGCTTTGACGGCTCTTGAAACTGTTCAAACTGTCGTTACTCATAATGTATTCTCTCCCTTCACTCTAACCATATAAAATATTCGCTATTTTCTATCGTAACCATTCTACCATAAACATACATAATCACTTGCTTCACGGAGTTTTTTTAGGGGCGTCTTCACAACCTTGCTTTTGAGTATTTCATCTGATAGCTTAAGGCCTTGAATTAGTTGATTTGTTACCCTTCAGGGAGGGCACAATGCCAGAGTGGATGAACAATCAGATCCTGGGTATCACCATCGGCCAATATGTCACGGCGTTTGGTATTATTCTGGTTGCCTATATCGCAAAAAAAGTCTTCGCCTATTTTCTTATCAAGGTCATTCTGCCGCTAACGCAAAAGACCAAACGAGAGCTTGACGACCGCTTTTTAATCTGCCTTCAGAAGCCCTCAGAATTTCTCATTTTCCTGATCGGGCTTTTCATCGCCGTCGAAATCCTGCAACTCCCCGGCAAGCCCTTTGATGTCGACGGCCTGGCAACCTCAATACTCAAAGCGCTGGTTATCTTCGATGTAGCATGGTTCTTCTTCAACCTTGTCGACATGGTCGATCATTACCTGACAAAATGGGCCGAGCGCACCGAATCGGCTCTCGACGATCACCTCGCCCCCCTGCTGCGGAAAAGCCTGCGCATTTTTATTGTTATCATGGCCGCACTCATGGCCATCCAGACTTTTGGCTACCCGGTAACCGGGATCATCGCTTCTCTCGGCATCGGCGGGTTAGCCTTCGCCCTTGCGGCAAAAGACTCGGTCTCCAACATCTTCGGCTCACTGATGATCATCTTTGACCGGCCTTTTCATGTCGGCGACTGGGTCAAGGCCGGAGATATGGAAGGAACTGTAGAAGAAGTCGGCTTTCGCTCCACCAAAATCCGCACCTTCGCAAAGACCTTGATTTCCGTACCCAACAACATTATCGCCAATATGGCTCTCGACAATTTCAGCCGCATGCCGAAACGCAGGATTCGGCTCACCGTCGGTGTCACCTACGAGACCACGCCCAGTCAGATGCGTGAAGCGATCAGCCGGATTCGAGAGCTACTAAAAACTCACCCGGCCATTGACCAGGATTTTTTCCTCGTCAACTTTACCGACTTCGGCGCCTCGTCTCTCGACATCATGGTCTATTGCTTCACCACCACGACCGTCTGGGGAGAATATCTCGATGCCCGCGAGGACGTTTGCCTGAAGATCATGGACACACTGGAAGAGTTGGGACTGGAGATCGCCTTCCCGAGCACAACTGTTTACCTGCGCAAGGAAGAGACGGAAGCCATCACCGAAAGCCTATGACATTGCCTGTACTTATTTGAGGGAGGAAAAGAATGCGCAAGTTAATACTTTTGCTTGGACTGCTCCTGCTGCTTGGCGGCTGTTCACCGTGGATCGGCATGCACAAAATAGAACTCGGCATGAGCAAATCTGAAGTCATGCAGCAAATGGGGAAACCGAGCAACGCCTCCGGCAGCGGCAGCGAAGAATACCTTTGGTACATCCCTCCCAACCGGTTTTGGGAGCGTTACTATGTTCACATTGTCAACGGCAAAGTTGAAGCTTATGGTCAGCTTGGCAAGCAAACATCACAAGCAGAACAGTAGGACCACTTCATAACGGGAACCTTTCCGTCTAACGACAAAAAATGGAGAGAGTGATGGCTGCGCTGGTTTATTTTGCCGATATGCGTGCTGGTCTGCGGGAAAACCTGCACGCCAAGCTGGAGAGGCTGACCGAACAAGCAGGGGTGGCAGAGGTCGTCGGCAACGGAGATCTCGTTGCCATCAAGATGCACTTTGGTGAAAAAGGCGGGCACGCCTATATCAGGCCGACATTTGTTCGTCGTATTGTCGACCAGATCAAAGCAAACAACGGCAAGCCCTTCCTGACCGATTCTAGCACCCTTTATCCAGGAGAACGTAAAGAAGCCGTCTCGGCCCTGACCTGTGCCATCGAAAACGGTTTTGCCTATGCCGTGGTCAATGCCCCGCTGATTATGAGCGACGGACTACGTGGCCATTCATCACAAAGGGTTAAGGTCCCCGGTGACCTCTTAAACGAAGTCGACATTGGCCTCGAAATCATCGAAGCCGATGCCTTGATCGTCCTTTCCCATTTCAAATGCCATGAGCTGACCGGGTTTGGCGGTGCAATCAAGAATCTCGCCATGGGCTGCTCCAGCCGCGAAGGAAAACTCGAACAGCATTCCACATTGGCCCCGACTATTTCTGAAAATCACTGTACCTCCTGCGGAGCCTGCCTTAAAGCCTGTGCCCACGAGGCCATCAATCTCAGTAGTGGCAAGGCGGTCCTCGACGCTGAGCGATGCACCGGCTGTGGCCGCTGCATTACGGCCTGCGAACCTCAGGCAATTCGTATCCAGTGGAACGAGGAATCGGCATTGGTCATGAAAAAAATGGCGGAATATTCTCTGGGGGCAATAACCGGCAAAGAGAAAAAGACTCTCTTTGTCAATTTCATCACCCAGGTTTCTCCGTCTTGTGACTGTTACGGCCACTCCGATGCCCCGATCGTTGCCGATATCGGCATCCTCGCTTCAACCGATCCGGTTGCCCTCGACCAGGCTTGCGCCGACCTGGTGAACCAGGCGCATGGCCTTCCAGGCACAGCGATGAAAACCGGGCATGACCCGGGTTGTGACAAGTTCCGCGGGGTTTATCCGCAGATCAACTGGGAGGTTCAACTTGAGCATGGAGAGAAAGTCGGCCTGGGACAACGCGCCTACGCGCTGGTGAGATTGGAACCAAAAGATGAAAAGTGGTAACCAGCAAAAAAATCTTTCCCAAACATAGACTTACAGATCCTTTTATGTGGTACAGTTATTAAAACCTCAAATGAAGAAAGAGGTCTCTTGGATACACACAAGGAGGAAGGTTTTATGTTGATCTCTGATCCACCAGGCGACTCAAGGGAATTCCAATCCAAAAAACCTTAGACAAAACACGGGCCACAGCAACAGGGTGACCCGATACTGATTGCCACGACGGGAATCACACAGATAGATAAAAAAGATAAAAGCGCCCCGGAAGTTTTCGGGGCGCTTTTACGTTACAGCGGATAGAGGCGGGCCAGCCCGGCGCCCTTGAATCACTTCACAGGTCCGTCTCAATCATTCGGAATCTCCCGTCCAATCCCAGCCGCCAACCTGCGCAACTTTTCCTGACCAGCCTCCCCACGAAAACCCGCCAAAGGCCGCAAACTAAAAGCATGTCCAGTCGGCACAACCCCCACGGCACAAAAGCGGACAAAGAAAACCAGAAGGATCGCCAGGGTCAAGACAACGCTTCCCAACCAGACCAAGGGTTCACCCGGGTCTTTGGACAATTGGAAGCCACAGGTCCAGAAGCCCGAGTCATCACGGCTGTAAGCCGTCTGGTAAATCGCCACGCCGCGGTGAACCAGAGGTGTATTGACCTCGATAATTCCCTGACGCACAACCTCGTCATTTTCCAGAATGGAAACTTCACAGTGCAACTGCTTGAGAAGTGGGTCACGGAAAGCTGTCAGTTTGATCTCGATACCAAGATCAATATTGTTGGGGTAAGTTCGCTCTCCGCTCAAACTATGGTACTCACCGACCAGAACACCTTCTCGCAAAACGCCGAGGACAAGATGCTGTTCATCAGGGAAAAACCGCTGCACCTGCACACTTAAGCCGGGAGAGATGTCCACCCTTTCCCCTTCACGGGTCGTGAACTCCTGCAACTGTTTTCGGGTTTCCTTGTCGTAGGTGGCAAAACGCAGATCAATCGGATAATATTGAGGCTCAAAATGATCAAGGCGAAAAGTAAAACCGAGCGGCACATCCGTTTCGCTTGCCCAATCAAAATACTCTCCACTCTGGTGAGTTACATAGAGATTCATGGTGCCGACAAAGCCGAGTTGAGCCGCCAGAGCCCCGACCATGATCACCAGAATCGACAGATGCAGGACCGGCAAAGCCCAACGTCCAATCACACCGCGGCGAGCGAGCAGCCTGTCACCCGTGAGGGTCACGCTATAGCCCTGCGCCTGCAAGCGGCTGGACAGCTCATCAATGTCCTGACAAACAAGGTCGTGATCCGTTTTTTGCATGGCAGGATCAGCGTTTTTCAACTGGCCAAGCAGCCGTTTTTTCTCACCCAAAACCCGGACAAATGTCTTCCAGGTACAAGCTGACAGGTTAAGTGCCAAGAGGCCTAGCAGTAGACGAAACCATAGAGACTGGAAATATAGTTCGAAACGCAGTATTGTACCTTGCTCGACCGGCCAGATCGTACCGAAAACAGCAGCAGCTGAAAGACCGAGCAACAAGGCCAAGGTCAGTTTTACCGAGCTGAAAAAATCAAGAATGGGCTTCATGAGTCAACCTGTCTGCCTGGATAGATCTGCGAGTCAGCGCCTTTGCATCTGTGTACAATGACCAGAGACAACATTTAGAATGGCGGCATACTAGCATTACTTTTCACAAAACAGCAACGATGGGCTCCATCGTAATAAGCACGGAGGTTTACAGCAATGATGGAAATCACTTTTCCCGGCGGCGTTCAGGTTAATGCACAATTCAATGGTTTCGAGATCGCTACGGACCAACCTGAAAAAAATGGTGGCCAGAATTCGGCACCCTCGCCTTTCGACTTTTTTCTCGCATCTCTCGGCACCTGTGCCGGATTTTTCGCCCTGCGTTTCTGTCAGCAGCGGGAACTATCAACGGACGGTCTGCGCCTGCAACTGACGGCCGAACACGACGCCGAGACAAAAAGACTCGACCGGGTGAAAATCACCATGCAGCTGCCGAAAGACTTCCCTGAAAAATACCGCAGCGCAATTATCCGTGCCACCGATCAGTGTGCGGTCAAGAAAGCGCTGCTCGACACACCGGAGATTGAGCTTATTACGCTCTAGTTTTCTCAGCTCTCCACAGAAAACAGTGATCGTTCTCACAAGCCCAAGACCGAACACCTTAAAATAAACCACAGAGTCACAGAGCACACAGAGAGGGTCAAAAGAAGAAACTCCTAAAGCTTGCCTTTCTCTGTGATCTCTGTGTCTCCGTGGCGAAAGCTTTAGGTCCAAAGTCTTTAAAGCGGTGGCACAACATCTGGAGCAGCCACTTCCTGTAAACCAATCTCAACAGCAAGCGCCTCGAGCAACGGCTCGACATCATAGCTGCGACTTGGCGGATAGGCAATCTCCACGAGTGCAAGCTGATTATCAAGCGTCCGCGCGAAAGCCAAGCCGTCGTAACTTTCCAGGATGAAACGCAGGTGACCGATCTCGGCACGCGGCATCTGGAAATATCGCTTGCTGAACAGCTTGTCCGGGCTCATGACTGCTCCATCGCGGTATCCAAAATATAACGGGCGATGCTGCGTTTGGGCGGTAGCGCCGGCAGGTCATTTACAGAAAACCAGCGCGCGTCGTCAAGTTCTGTCGTATCGACTTCGACTTCTCCACCGACATAATCGGCAACGAACCCAACCATCACCTGGCTCGGGAAAGGCCAGCACTGGCTGCCAACATAGCGAACATTGTTGGCGACAATACCGGTCTCCTCGGCAATCTCGCGAATCGCTGTTTCTTCCAGAGACTCACCAAACTCCTGAAAACCAGCCACCAAACTGTAACGATTGGGCGCCCACTCCGCTTTGCGGGTCAACAGGACTTGCCCCGGCCTGCGAACCAGAACGATGGCACAGGGGTGGATGGCAGGGAAAGTGTGTGCACCGCAGCTCTTACATTTGCGCCCCCACTCACCAGACATCCAATCAGTCGGCTGGCCGCAGTAGCCACAAAAGCTGCTACGCGCCTGCCAGTGCAAAATCATGCGCCCTATACCACCAAGAGAAAGCAACTCAATCGGCAGTAGTGGTTTGTCATCCAGCAAACCTGAGGGTTCAAGACCTTCAGGTATGGGGACGCCACCTTCGAGAGCAATCAATCGACAGGGTTTGCCCTGCCAACGACCGAGGTAGATTGACGGGTGCTCGCCCCATTCTCCATAAGGAAGCTTGATCCTCTCCGGAGTTTTTTCAACCAACAGCATATTGCCGCGCAGCAACAGACCATAACCCATACCACCAGGATCAACAGTGGGATTCTCCAGAACAAATTGACTATCGAGACAGGCCCGGTTAAAGGGCAAATCCAGGGTTGATGCATAATATTCCGGCAGACCGCTCACTCGTTATTCTCCGTACAAGACAGCTGGTAGCGCAACAAAGCCAGCTGCGTTTTGCTATCAAGAATTTCACCGTTGTTGACTCTCTGCAGAGCCTCGTCAAGAGGCATGGGACAAAGTTCTATCACCTCATCAGGCTCCAGGGCCTGCTCTGCAACAGTCAACTCCTTGCCAAGAAACAGATGAATGTATTCATCACAAAAGCCGACCGTGCTCCAGAAGCCTCCCAGGGGTGTGATCTGCGCGGCGCAGTAGCCGACTTCCTCGATCAGCTCACGACCGGCACATTCTTCCGGCGATTCATTCGGCTCCAGTCGTCCGGCAGGAATTTCATAAATCATCGCACCGATCGCCGGGCGGAACTGCTGGATCAACAGAACCTGACCGTCTGGAAGAACCGGCAGGACAGCGGCCCCGCCAGGATGGCGAATGATCTCAAAATTCGACTGCCGGCCATTCGGCATCGCGTGTTTCTCCAGCGCAACATCCAGGATACGCCCCTGATAAACTTTTTCACTTGAGAGAATAGTCGACATAAATCAAATCCTTCACAATTCATTGACAGGCTGCTGGTAAAACCATGCTGACCGCTCGCGGTACAGCCTCGATCTTGGCGGGTAAGGGCTCTGCAACATCACCATCAACCTGAACGGCGACAAAGTTTCCTTTCAACTCTACAGAAGAAAGAGTTAAAAACTCCACAAGAGGCTCATGGAGAGGTCGTTGCAACGCGATATTGATAGCGAATCTGACCATGGCCAGACGACCGCCCTGTCGCAGCAAGCAGACTTCGAGCTCATCACTAAACATTGACGCTTTGGGAGTCACTACGTAACGGCCACCGTAATGCCGACAGTTGCTGATAACCACACCAAAACCACTATGGTGTTTACCCTCCGCTGTAATGATTTGCAAAGGAGCAGGAGCTTTTCGCAAGAAAACCTCCAGGGCACTGACGGCATAGGCCATACGGCCAATACGTTTTTTGAGGCCAGGCCTTACCTGCGCAACGGCTTCGGCATCCCAACCGGCACTCACCATGAGCAGGAAGAATTCGTCATTGAGTGAACCGAGAGTGATCAAACGTGCCGAGCCCCTCACTGCCAAAGCACATGCGGCTTCCAGTTGTTTGGGAATCCCGGCTTCAAGGGCAAACACATTGACTGTACCGAAAGGCAGAAAAGCAATCGGCAGGCCAGGTGAGGAAATGCCATTGACCACTTCGTTGAGAGTGCCATCGCCACCGGCGGCAACGACTCGATCGTACCCCTCAGTCAAAGCTTGCGCAGCGGCCTTTCGGGCGTCGCCACGAGCGCCTGTAAGGTAGAGGTCCACTTCGGCACCACACCTTTCCAGAGCCCCCCGCGCAAGTTCAATGCGCGGGCGGGCATCGCCTCCACTCACCGGATTGGCTATAAGTTTTATACGCATCGTTCAACTCACAAAAGGGGTGTAACAAAGATGAACACAGTTACATTATGCAAGGGTTGCAGGGGGTAAACAAGCTTTTCCGGCTTTTCACATATGGACGAGAGAGGGTATAATGGGAAGGTGATGTCAAATCCAACATACTTACCCAAACGCCTGCTAGCCGTTGGCGACATCCATGGGTGCCTGCATCAACTCAAAGCGTTGATGGGGCAGGTCATACCAAGCCTTGCAGACCAGGTTGTCTTCCTGGGGGATTACGTTGATCGAGGGCCTGCCAGTTTTGGCGTGATAGATTATCTGCTCGAGTTTGGCAAAACCTTCCCTTCAACGGTATTTCTACGCGGCAACCATGAACAGATGTTTAGCGATTACCTCGAGGGGCATGATCCAACGGTTTTTCTCATCAACGGTGGAACGAAGACTTTAGACAGCTACCAGCAGGCAGAGATGTGGCCAATCCCGGAGTCACACCGCAACTTCCTTACCACACTCAGAGATGTTTATGAAACGAATGATTACATTTTCGTCCATGCTGGACTGCGCCCCGGTTTAGCCCTGGCAAAACAGGACCGCAGCGACCTGCTCTGGATACGTCGCGAGTTCATCAATTCTGACTACGACTGGGGCAAAACTGTGGTCTATGGTCACACCCCACTGAAGGTGCCCTTTATAGCGGAGACGCGACTGGGACTTGATACCGGTTGTGTTTATGGTCGGCAACTCACCTGTTGCGATGTCCGCACCAGGCAGATATGGCAGACATGAATCAAGTTAACGCCAGCGGCGCAGGAAATCCCCAGGCTGTGTGCCTTCGGGGAGCGCCATATTCACAAGGGCATTCGGCTGCACCCTTGTAATAATTTCACCGGCTTTATCGGTCGCTTCCGCAAAGGTCAGTTCGGACTGGCGCATCTCCGGACCGATCAGCTCAATCCGGTCTCCCGCTTGAAAGCGATTGCGTCCTTCCACCAACCAGTCTCCGGACTCCGTCTGTTCCTTGACCAGGCCAACGAAGTCACAATCTCGCAGGTAATGGCTGTCTGCAGTGTTGACGAAGGCATCATCCTGATCAAAGAGAAAGCCGGTCCCGTAAGGACGGTGACTGACCGCCTCAAGTTCTCTTTGCCATTGGGGATCGCTCTGGTAATTTTTCGGTTCATCACGCCAGGCATCCAATGCGGCCCGATAGACCCGGGTGACAGCGGCCACATAGTAAAGACTCTTCATGCGACCTTCGATCTTCAGACTGTCGACACCCGCCTCAATCAATTCCGGCAGATGATCGATCAGGCAAAGATCTTTACTGTTGAAGATATAGGTACCACGTTCATCTTCCTCAACAGGGTAATACTCCCCCGGACGCATCTCCTCCTGCAAAGAGTACTGCCAGCGACAGGGATGACTGCAGCTGCCGCTGTTAGCGCTTCTCCCCGACATCCCTGCTGACAAAAGGCAGCGTCCGGAGTAAGCCATGCACATGGCCCCGTGCACAAAGACTTCGAGCTCCATCTCTGCCGAAGCTCCGACGGCAGAGATTTCCTTTAAACTCAGCTCTCTGGCCAGGTTCAGTCGTTTAACGCCCTGTGACTGCCAAAAATGCGCCGCCAGAGCGTTGGTGGTGTTGGCCTGCGTAGAAAGATGCACCTCTCTTTCCGGGTCAACCTGGTGCACAAGGTGGAGCATACCGGGGTCGGATAGAATATAAGCATCAACCGGGATTGGCAGCAAAGTTTCCAAAAGCTCACGGGCGGCAATCTCTTCACCGGGGCGGAGGAAAACATTCAGCGTCAGGTAGAGCTTTTTCCCCAGAGAATGCGCAATTTCACACCCTTGGGAGAGCTCTTGCAGAGTCAGGTTCCCGGCCAGGGCGCGCAAGCTGAATTGTTCAATCCCACAGTAAACCGCATCGGCGCCGAAACGCAGAGCAGTCTTCAGTTTTTCAAGGTTTCCGGCCGGGGCCAGGAGCTCAGGAACTATCAAAGGGACCTCCAGAAGATGTCAATCAATGATCACTCTAACATATCAGGGCATATTTCATGCAAAGCATAGATGCAAGGCCAGTCGCCATGATGCTTGACAAGGGCTGAAAAAGCCTATAATTTTTAGGGAATTTCAATTCTAACGGCAACTAAAATAAATGATATGATAACCCTTATTTACAGAATATTTACTGTGACGGCAGTCACCATCCTGCTCTCTGCGTGTGCGCCACCGACCACAGTGCCAGCCTCCAGCAACCTGACCCTCGAGATGCGCAGGGTACACTCCTCGCTGAACAGCCAGGAGCAGGCGATAAACGAACTTTCGCGCAAGGTCGCTGAGCTGGAAAATCAGCTACAGCGTCAGAGCAACGAGCGCGAGCGCCTGGGCCACGTGCCGCAAACGGTATCGGGAGACTACCAGCCCAGCAGAGGGCCCCAACCCGTAGGGGTGGCCTCAACCCAGCTTCAGGGTGAAGGGTCACCGACAGAAGTTTACCTGCAGGCCTTCGGTGACTACGCTTCCGGTCACTACCAGACAGCAATTCATGGCTTCGAAACCTTCCTGCAACGTTACCCCAACAACAGTTATGCCAGCAATGCCCAGTTCTGGCTCGGCGACTGTTATTTCAACCAGCAACAGTATCCCCTGGCAATTCAGGAATTTGAGCGCGTCCTCAGCGAGTATCAAAGTGCTCCGAAAAATCCGGATGCACTCTTGAAAATAGCGATTGCACAATTACAACTGGGGGCCACAGATGAGGCCCGCCAGGCCATTGATACTCTTGGCCAACGTTATCCGAAGAGCACAGCCACCCAAAAAGCCCAGAAACTGACGATACCTTAAAAAACGTTTGCCACGACTAGGGGGAAACATGAAGCTCAGACGTATTATTCTGACAGCCTGCTTACTGGTTATGATCTTGCCGGGGATAGCCCTTGCCAAGGAAGAACCGATCATCTACACAGTCGTTCAGGGAGACACCTTGTGGG
>NODE-123-length-26679-cov-6.77791_pt1 | contig 26679 bp, 20 predicted proteins | sample MGYA00139097_ERZ477577 | MGnify/ENA metagenome assembly ERZ477577
TACATTTTTTATGCAAGAAAGGTACATTACTCGAAGTGTTTAACTTTTTACGTAATTCTCCCCTTTTAAAACAGAGATCTGTGTATTCTCCATTCGTTTTTTGAATTGGACAGTGAACCCTGAAAAAAATCTGTCAGGATTAGCCTCAAATCAATTAGAGAATTGTAAAAAATACAAAATCAAAAATTTTAAATTGAAAAACGAATTCCATATTATGGATAATGTCTATTTTCTTTATAGAGGTTAACAAGTCTTTGAAATTGTGGAAAAGTCGCACCTTCATTTAATGAACTTAAGCTGAAAACAAACTAATTTTGTTGTCTTAATATTTGCTCACTATGTTGACCATTGATCCAAAGGCAATTCCGGTACCAAAACTGCATCATTATTTGCTTGGAGCTATTGGTCCACGTCCTATCGCGTTTGCATCGACCATTGATGCTGAAGGAAATGATAATCTTGCTCCTTTCAGTTTTTTCAACGTTTTCAGTGCAAATCCACCAATAATGATCTTTTCTCCTGCGAGAAGTGGGAGAACTAATACTACCAAAGACACTTATAATAATGTCAAAATCGTTCCAGAGGTGGTCATTAACGTTGTAAATCATGACATTGTTCATCAAATGAGCCTAGCAAGTTCGCCATTCTCTCCGGGGATCAGTGAATTTGAAAAAGCAGGTTTTACAGCTTTGAACTCGGAAACAATTCGTCCAAAAAGGGTTGCTGAATCACCTGTACAATTTGAATGTAAGGTGATCGAAATAAAAGAACTTGGAGATCAAGGGGGAGCAGGAAATCTTGTTATTTGTGAAGTACTTAAAATCCATATAAGGGAAGAGATACTTGACGAAAATCAAATGATCGATCAACATAAAATTGATTTAGTTTCAAGAATGGGGGGGAATTGGTATTGCCGAGCTGACGAGAAATCTATGTTTGAAATCACTAAACCGATTACAACAATTGGAATGGGATTCGATAATTTACCCATAGATATTCTAGAAAGTAAAGTGCTCAGTGGAAACAACCTTGGCCAGTTGGCTGGTATCGAAGAAATACCCAACGAGACTGATGTGAACGAGTTCAAACTACTGGAATTGAGTGATTTGTTCTTATCTTTGGAAGATCAACCTATAAAACTGGAAGAAGAATTACACCTTAAGGCAAAAGAGCTTTTAGAAGAAAATAAATTGGAGGAAGCATGGATGACCTTGCTTGCTTTCAATAACGGATAGATAAATTAGAAAACAAACAACACGAAAACAATTAAATAATTATGTTCAAATTAACAGGATCAATAAAGCTCATTAAAGACACTGTTCAAGTGACAGAGAAATTTGCAAAAAGAGAATTTGTAATTACAGATGCATCAAGCATGTATCCTCAAGATATTTTATTCCAAGCAGTGCAAGACAAATGCTCCATGGTGGATGGCTTCAATGAGCAAGATCAAGTTGAAGTATCGTTCAACCTTCGTGGTCGTGAGTGGACAAGTCCTCAAGGAGAAGTGAAATACTTCAATACATTGGATGCTTGGAGAATTGAAAAAGTAGGACAAGGAATGCCACAAGGTGGACCTTCAGATATGAACCTTGGTACAGAACCAGCGCCTTCAGCGTCTTCAGCTTCAACTGAAAGTGCTGAAGATGATGATCTTCCATTCTAGTTAAACCAATTTACAAATAAAGAAAGCCCATCAAATTGATGGGCTTTCTTTATTTGTTTTCTATTTTCTATTGCTTTGATAATGAATGCCTTTTTTAATCAAAAAAAACAAGAGGAATTTTCATGTTGGGATTTGTCGATTTGGCAAACACTAGCATTGGACAATTAATCAAGTTGCTTCAAAGCGATTGATAAAAATGTAAGAATAATTAGAATTTATTGAAATCCCTTTCTTTGATTGAAGCGGATTTTTTAATTCTCGTAAATTTTTCGCCCCTTCCATTGCGGCTTATAGATCGGCATCAATATCAAAATGATTAAGGTATAAACTGGGAAAAAGAACTCATACAAAGGAATAAAACACCATGTTACCATTCGTCCAATCCGATTGAAATAAGGGAAAAAGAGAACCATATCAATTCCCGTTTTTGCCAGGTATAATAATAAAAGAAAAATCCAAAGTCCTTTGATAATCAATAGAGCACACAGGACCAAGAAAACGAGAGTCAGCAAGGATTGGACTACAGCTAAGGTCGTGCTCAGATGATCCCTAATATCACTTGTTTTTCCTATCCATCTCAAACGTTGATCAATAAACTCTTTGAATGATTGTGGTGTCTCCGTGTATATTCCTAACTCTGGATCCGTGTGCAATCGAACATCACAGTCATTTAAACGAAAGTCTCGTAATAAATAGGTGTCATCACCACTTGCGGCATGCGCGTGAGAGGCTAAATCATCAACACGGTCAAAAGTATACTTTCTATAAAACAAGTTTGCTCCACTTGCCATAATAGGCCGTTTGAGTCCTGCCAACCCAGCATTCGCGGCATTCACTAAAATCAGATCAACTTCATAAAAATAGTGCATAAATTTATCCGCTTTCATTATTGCCGGTAGCACGTACATATCAGCATCTCTTAATCCCATTAAGCGAGAAAAGTAATCTTCTGGAATAACGACATCAGCGTCCATTGTTAAAATATAGGACCTATTGACTTCCTCAATCGCATACCTCAGGGCTTCTTTCTTACCAGAACATCCGCTTGGAAGACACACAACTTCGAAATTCAATCCATGTAATTCATTTTTAATTATTTCTACCCCCCTATCGTCAGAATGATCATCTATGAAAATGAACTTGCCTGGTTTGACATTAAGCATCTTAATACTCTTTAAAAGAGGCAATACTCTGTTCTCTTCATTTCTAAATGGCACTAGAACGGCTATTTCTTCAGGATCAATAAATGGCACTTCTTCATAACTTCTTTCTTTCACTCTCTGTTGAAAAAACCCGATGAAGATGATGATCCCAAATGACAGGGTATAAACAAGAAGAAATACACTAATAATACTAATCATCTTCTTGACGTTTTTTACAAATGATTAAACCAAACAAAGCTGGAGCTAATGAATTTATTGTCCATATCACCAATGACGCAAAGAGAACAGAGAACTCGTTCATCCCTATTCCTGATAAGACCAATAAGGCAATCGATTCTCGCACGCCAATCTTGCCAAGAAATAGAGAAGGCACCAACATTGTCAACAAGTAAACTTGCCATATCGCCATAATGGAAATCAAACTCATTGGTTCACCAAAAGCGTCAAGCACAAGTGAAAATTGCAACGTAAAAACAGTGAATCTGGTCAAACTTAACCCTAAAATATTCACCCTATATAGGCGGTTCGTTCTCAACTTATTTCGGAAATCCACGAAATATCCTTTTTTCCGAATTCGGAAAAGAAATCTGTCGATAAAAAAATAGATAAGATAAGCCACGGCTACTCCAACTCCCAACCATGCTAAAAATGTAAACGACCCTGATAGAACAAATAAATCTCCCGCAATTAAAATCGCGACCCAACCAAAAGTTAATGTTGCAATGAATTGAGCATAATTAGCCAATAGTGTAAATAGAATGATTGGTACTCTTTTAGCGCGTTCAAAATAATAGAATCGCCCTATAAAATTTCCCGCCATATTCGGCGTAAGCATACCTGTCACTACTCCAGCAAAAAAGGATTGTCTCGTTACATGCTTTGTTGCAGACGGATCAAGTACACGCAAAGTTACCTTCCATTTCAAATAGGCTAGCCAAATATTAGTAAACACCAACACGATCGCCATCAACAATGACAATGGATGCGTTAATTTAAACTCTTTCCAGGCACCTGGGTTGAAGTTCTTGATTTGCCAATAGATGATCGCTAGCACTCCAAGAAATAGAATCAGCTTAACGAAATTGAATATGTTCTTTTGATTTTGTTTAGTTTTAAGCAACGAAATCCTTTTAATGGTTGAAGATAAAATAATTCTCGGAATTGACCCTGGTACAACGGTTACGGGTTACGGGATGATTCATCTAAAAGGCAAGAAGATGGAGCTCCTAAATTTTGGTATAATTCAGCTAAATAAGCTTCCCACTCATCCAGATAAACTGAAACGAATATACGATCGACTAGAAGGGATTATTCGTGAATATAAACCAGATGAAATGGCAATTGAAGCTCCTTTCTTTGGCAAGAATGTTCAATCAATGCTTAAGTTAGGTCGTGCCCAGGGAGTTGCTATAGCTGCGGCTCTCCACCACAACGTCCCATTTGAAGAGTATACACCAAGACGAATCAAACAGGCTATTACAGGTTCTGGTAACGCATCAAAAGAACAAGTTGCAGCTATGCTACAAAGTATTTTGAAGTTTGAGGAAACACCTAAATTCTTAGATGCAACTGATGGACTAGCAGTTGCCGTTTGTCATCACTACTCGAAGGGGGTGGGTGAACACAATAAATCAAAGTCTTCAAATTGGGGAGCTTTTGTTAAGAACAACCCTGATAGAAGTAAAACCTAGCAATTTAAAGAGCATTAAACAATCAACGATGACAAAAATAATGTATTTGGTTCCCATTAGCCTCCTTCTATTTTCGAGTCCTATTCATGCACAAATTAGGCAACTGGAACCTCAACAAAATAATAAGCAACCCCAAATAGTTAAAATCCATAAAGAGCCTATTCCTATCGAGATGACACCGAAACCTGAAAGTGCGAGTCCTTCAGGAGAACCACCCACATTAACGGAACTATGTCACCGGTACAACTCCGATAAATGCAGTAATCAACATAATTTTATTGAGTATTATGAGCGGTTATTTGACCCAAGAAGAGATTCAATTAAACGTTTTTTTGAAATTGGAATTCTGAATGGGGCTTCGCACATGATCTGGAGAGATTACTTCAATAATGACGCGAAAATATTTGGAATTGACTTAAATGACTATTCATCTCAAAAAAACATTGGAAATATATTCACTTTTGTTGCAGACCAAGCAAATCGTGATGATTTACAAAGATTTATCGATACGTATGGTGGTGATTTTGATGTCATTCTTGATGATGGTGGTCACGCCATGGATCACCAACAAGTTAGTTTAGGATTCCTTTTTGAACACCTAAAACCCGGTGGTTTTTTTATTATTGAAGATATACACACCTCTCTGCCAGATTTTTATCCTGCAGATTTTTTTAATGTAAATGCGCAACAAACGAATACAACCTTATTTTTGATTGAGCAATTTATACGGACATCTCAGATAATAAGTGAATTTATGACTCCCGAAGAAAGACTATATCTTCAGTTAAACATCGAAAATATTGAACTTAATTACAGAACCAACAGCAGTCATTCTATCATGTGCATTATACACAAAAAAGAAGTCGAAGTTCCACTACCAGAGGAAAAATAATGCAATTCGGTATTCCTAGAAAATTAACAAAGCATCTAAATAAGAACTAACTCAATGAATAAGTTTAATTACACCTTCGTAGTCCTCATACTTATTTTATTCTCTGCGTGTGGATCGCTAAAGGATAAAAAGGGAACAAGTTCGTCAAGCACTCAGGAAAGTAGACCTACACTTTATGACTTATGTGCTAAGTATAGCTCTGACAAATGTCACCAGGCCCACAATTTTATTGAGTTTTACGATCGTCTTTTTACTCCAAAACGTGATTCCATAGAACGCTTCTTTGAAATTGGAATATTAAATGGGGCATCGCATCTTATGTGGAAAGATTTCTTTCCCAATGCTGAAATTTATGGTATCGATTTGAAGGACTATTCAGAAAAAAGCAAGAAGGACGGGATCCATACCTTCGTTGCGAATCAAGCAAATAGAGATGACTTACAAGCATTTATAGATGTCCATGGTGGAAATTTTGATGTAATATTAGACGATGGAGGTCACGCCATGGATCATCAACAAATTAGCTTAGGATTTCTCTTTCAATTTATAAAACCTGGAGGCTATTTCATCATCGAAGATGTCCACACGTCCTTACCAGGATTCTACCCCAGTGACTTCCATGTAAACGAGACTCAATCAAATACAACTTTATTGATGATTGAACGATATATCCGCACCTCTCAACTAGTTAGCGAATATATGACGCCACAAGAGATGATGTATTTACAGAAGAATATTGAAAGTATTGAACTTACGCACCGCACCAACCGGTTACATTCAACAATGTGTATTATTCAAAAGAAAAAGTATCTAGATTAGTAATTAGGTCCTATTCATCTGACTCTAATTGACCTAATTCTTTATTGAGTTGCTCTAATGCATCAGAATACATTCCCTGCATTTCGTCCTGCCTAGAAGCGTAATAATCTAATGACTCCTCAAACTGATTGAGCGTTATATTATAAACCTTCAGTAAGGAATCGCCTGAATTAACCATTACTTTATGGAATTGATTCACAGCAACGTACTTCGATTTAATATGTGCTTCAAGTTTCACTAGGTCAGCCAACACATCTACCATCTTCTCACGGTCAATCAAATCTCGAGGCTCATCAAATCTATCGATTCCTTCAACGCACGAAGACAGAAGCACTAAACTTAATATGAACAATAGTTTTTTCATCTATTAAACAACAATCGCGAGCCGTTGTAACCTTCTACTATTTGACCATTCTGGTACACTACGTTTCCATTAACGTAGGTTGAGTGAATTGTATTGTTAAATGTTGTCCCTTCGAAAGGAGACCAACCACACTTGTACAAAATATTCCCTTTGGTTACCTCATATTGACGATTAGGATCAACAACCACTAAATCAGCAAAATATCCTTCTCGCAAGTAACCTCTTTCTTCAATTCTAAACAGCGTTGCTGGTGCATGTGACATTTTCTCTACTACTCTTTCTAAAGAAATTTTACCTTCTTCCACTTTTGCCAACATTGCTAATATCGCATGCTGCACCAGTGGCCCACCTGATGGTGCTTTCAAATAAGAATTTTTCTTCTCTTCAATAGTGTGCGGTGCATGATCCGTAGCAATCACATCAATCTTATCATCTAATACCCCTTGCATTATTGCATCGCGATCACTCGCTTTCTTAACAGCTGGATTCCACTTTATAAAAGTTCCTTTCTCGGCATATTGTTCTTCTGAAAACCACAAATGATGAATACAAGCTTCTGCAGTGATTCTTTTTTGTTCTAACGGAATAGTATTATCAAATAACTCCAACTCTTTAGCCGTTGATATATGAAAAATATGCAATCTGCTTCCATGCTTCTTAGCTAGTTCAACAGCTGCTGATGAACTAATAAAGCAAGCTTCCTCACTACGTATAGCGGGATGCATGCTAACAGGAATGTTTTCACCATACTTAGCTATCGCATTTTCTAGATTTGTCCGAATGGTTGCTTCATCCTCACAATGAGTGATTAGCTGATGATCCAATTGAAATATTCCATCTAGAGTTTGTTGCTCATCCACAAGCATATTCCCTGTAGAGGAACCCATGAATATTTTAATTCCAGCGACATCTCTTCTACTTACTTTTTTCAATTCTTCGAGGTTGTCATTTGTCGCCCCCATATTGAAACTGTAATTTGCCAATGACACCTCACTTGCTCGCTGATACTTCTTCTCTAATTCTTCTATTGTTGTCGCCGCTGGCTTAGTATTTGGTTGCTCCATATATGAAGTCACACCTCCCGCTACAGCTGCTCTCGATTCTGAATATATATCTCCCTTATGAGTTAGGCCAGGCTCCCTGAAATGCACTTGATCATCAATAAAACCAGGAAGTAAATATTTCCCACTTAAATCAACTTCTTCACATTCTTCTTCTACTTGGATATTGGTAGCAATTTTCTCAATTCTACCATTCTTGATCAATAAATCAGCTACTTTTTTTTCACCTTCATTAACGAGAGTCGCTGACTTCAGCAATATTGTCTTACTCATAAATTCATTCTACGCATCTTCCAAACTCCGAAAAATGCCTCTTTAAAAATTCCTGTACTCATTTTTGAAACTCCCAACTCTCTATCAATAAAAGTGATTGGAACTTCTGTAATTTTAAATCCATGCTTCTTAGCTGCATACTTCATGCATATTTGAAACGCATACCCTTTGAATGTGACTCCATCCAAATTGATTTTCTCCAATACAGGACGGCGATAACATTTAAACCCAGCCGTTGTATCTTTAATACCAATCCAAAGAATCATACGCACGTACACACTTGCAAAATATGACATCAAAATACGTTTCAGTGGCCAGTTTTTCACCTTCCCACCTTTAACATAACGAGAACCAATACTTAGGTCAGCACCTTTGTTCGCACAGGCATCATACAATCGAATTAGGTCATCTGGATCATGTGAAAAATCACAATCCATTTCGAAAATAAAATCATATTTTTTATCAATAGCCCACTTAAACCCATGAATATAAGCTGTTCCTAACCCTTGCTTTCCTTGTCGAACTTCTAAATGAATTCTTCCAGGAAACTCTTCCTGTAATTTTCTAATAATGTCAGCTGTTCCATCTGGAGAAGAATCATCAACAAACAAGACATGAAAGTCTTTTTCTAAAGACATCATCTTGCGCGTCATATTCTCGACGTTTTCCTTCTCGTTGAATGTTGGTATAATAACTACTGAATCTGACACTTTCTTAATTTAAAGTGTCGCTAAAATAACGAATAATAACCAATCCAATTAGTGCTGAATCTATTTCTGTACATTGTTTTATCTTTACGTTAACAATTTTTGGAATTTGTCTAGAACATACATCATCTTAACGGTAATGTTACTCCCAACGCTTTTGATTGGACAAGTATCCCTAAATATCAACCTTTTGGATCATTGGGCGGACGACTCGCTTCCAGCCACGTCTTCAAAAGTTCGTTACAACGAATGTTGGGGATATACAATAGATAATCAAGAGTACGCAATTGCAGGCTCTACAAAAGGAACACACATTTTTAAGATCACAAATGATAACCGATTTGAACAAGTCGACTTTATACTTGGAAGGTATGCCAATCCCGCTGTAGCCCATCGAGATTATAAGATTTTCAAGAATTATCTATATGCAGTGTGTGATGAAGGAGAAAGCAGTCTTCAAATAATTGATTTATCCTATCTGCCTGATTCTGTGCATGTAGAAATTGACGACCCTTCATTCTCTCGTGTTCATAATTTGTACATAGATTCATCGAATGCACTTATGTATGCCTGTTCAATAGTTCCCATGGAAGGCGGTGTTATTCAAGATCTCAAATCAATGGCAGTATACTCTTTAGCAAATCCATTAGCTCCTCTTCTGCTATATACTGGACCTACAGATATACCCGAAGTACATGACGCTTATGTCCGTGACAACATTGCTTATCTCAATTGTGGCTTTGATGGTTTGAGAGTTTATGACTTCTCAGATCCAACAACACCTTCATATCTTCAGAACATATCTTTTTATCAGGATCAGGGCTATAATCATCAAGGATGGCTAACACCAGATGGTAAACGTTACATTTTTGGTGATGAAACTGAAGGGAAAAAGTTAAAGAATTGCAAGGTGAACGAAAATCATGAATTGAGCATTGTTAATTCATTTGGAACAAACCATGAAGAAAATAGTGTCCCTCACAACATTATGCTTTCTAACAATTTTGCCTACGTAGCATATTATAATGAAGGTTTACGCATTTATGATATCAGGCCGACAGTACCTATCGAGATTGCACATTACGACACCTACCCTCAAGAATCATCGTTTAAAATGTTTGGTGCTTGGGGAATATACTCTAAACTCCCCTCCGGAAGACTTATAGTATCAGACAGAATTAATGGTGTCTTTCTAATCGATTTTCCAGAAGAAATTTTTCTCAATTCATCAAATATGGATGTCAACATATATCCAAACCCACAGAAAAAAGGGAGTACAATCACTGTTAGATTGAGCGAAGATGACGTATCGAGTTTTACACTATTCGTCCATGATTTATATGGCAAAAAAGTATATAGCTCATCTATCCAAAATCAAACTTACACGACCATCCCATTAAACACTTCCTCTGGGATGTATGTTTTAACTTTGAAATACTCAAATTATCTCGGTGAAGAGGTTATGGTTCAGAGAAAATTTATAGTGGAGTAAAATATGGCTTATTTTTTGGTGTTGTTCTAATCACTATCTTGTAATCGAAAATTTATATCTATGAAAAATTCAATTCTGATTCTATCACTTTTTTCTTTTTTCTTTCTCCCTAAAACACATGCTCAAATTCTTGGTAAAATTAAAGATGCTGTACAAGAAACAGTTACTGATACAGGAGGTTCTGCCCTTTCAGAAGATGAAGTTGGTGAAGGTCTTAAAGAGGCATTAACTAAGGGGATTGAAAAAGGAGTAGAACAAGTGTCTAAGCCAGACGGCTATCTTAAAGATATGGCAATAAAAATTTTCTTGCCGGAAGAAGCGAAAAAGGTAGAAACTAAGTTGCGCCAATTAGGACAAGGAGATCAAGTCGACAAGTCAATCGAGTCATTGAATAGAGCTGCTGAAGATGCTGCCAGCGGTGCGAAAGATATCTTTGTGACGGCAATAAAAGCAATGACCATTCAAGATGCCATGAGTATTTTAAAAGGAGAGGATAATGCAGCAACAACTTTCCTCGAAAAATCGACGCGTTCCGCACTTTTTGCAAAATTCAAACCGATCGTTAAAGTTTCATTGGATAAGGTCGGAGCAACAAAGCATTGGAACACTATTTTTACGACCTATAACAAAATACCTTTTGTTCAAAAGGTTAATCCAGACTTAGAAGAATACGCAACAAATAAGGCTATCGACGGATTATTTGTTCAAATAGCAAAAGAGGAAAAAGAAATCAGAAACAATCCGCTAGCGCGTGTAACAGACTTATTGAAAAAAGTTTTTGGCTAATTTCTATTCAATATTTACTTCTCTTTACCTAACACTTCAAACCAAACACTTGCCGTAACTCCATTTTCATCAACTAACGTGAGTTTGTGCTTTCCAATACTAGGCTGAAATTCTAATTGATGAATTTGAATCGTCTGACCAAAAAAAACATTGTCAAGGTGCCAGAAAATGATACCTGCGCCATTTCTGTGAGCTCCTTCAAAAATCACTTTTCCACGCTCTTCGTTGAAATCAATTGGTAAGTAGATCTTCTGTTTATTCCTGGGATATATAATGGCTAATGAACGTTCTCCTGTCTTTGAAGAACAATCAGTCATATAAGCAGGTAGAGACTGATAATCAGGATTTTTCTCTTTGTAAAATTTCTCGATGGAAGATGGAATAATAAACCAAGGAACATGTTGCATGCTTTCAGGTGATGCACATTCAGAATCAACTCTGAACTCGCCGGTATTGTCCAAGTGAATAATTCGGTGATATGGGCAGCCCTGTGACTCCAGTGATATCTTTGGAATATCCAACCTAACTACCTCGGGGCAATTGGGAGTAGATCGATGTCCACTTTGACTACAAATTTCTACTTTTTTCATTAAAAGCATAGGTTTTCTGAACCATTCTTTTGACCTAGGCAGTTGATTGAATATTTCGAATAATAGGGGTGCTGCTGCAGTCACTCCGGTAAGCCCTGGACGACCTTCGCCATCTGCATTCCCAATCCATACTGAAACAACATAATCTGGTGTGACACCAACCGCCCATGCATCGCGAAAGCCAAAGCTAGTACCCGTTTTCCATGCTATTTTTTGTGATGACGAAAACATCTTCCAATTATTGTCTTCATCAGGTCTTTTGACTTCTAACATTGCCTCAAAGGCCGAATAAATGCACGCCTTATCAATAGGTAATTCAATTCGCTCATCAAAAGTGCCACCGCTTAATTCATATGATATATTTGAACTGGAATTACTTTGTAGCTTTTGTGCCATTTGCGTGTATACGTTTGATAAATCCATTAGGCTCACCTCCGCTCCACCAAGTATTAGACTCAATCCATAATGCTTTGCTGGCATATTCAATGTTGAAAAACCTAGTTCTTTCAAATCGCTATGGAACTTCGCTACCCCGTATCTGTTAAGTAAATGTACCATGGGGATATTTAAACTTCTTGATAAAGCCTGATCTGCTGGTATCAATCCATCAAAGCTTCCAGCGAAATTTTTTGGCGCAAATCCACCAAATTTAGATGGAACATCAAACAACAGTGCCTTAGGTGTTATTTGTCCCGATTCAATAGCTTTGGCATATAAAATAGGTTTTAAAATACTCCCCGTACTTCTTGAAGCTGGAACGCAATTAACCTGATTCGAATGCTCTCTCCCCGATTCGATTGAATTTCCCACATAAGCTACAATTTCACCTGTTTTCACTGAAGTGACCACAACTGCTCCATTGAAAATTTTATTCTCTCTTAACAATGACATATGATTTTCCAATAGCTGATTCACTTTCTTCTGTTTCTCCTTCATCAAAGAACAATTAACTGTCCTACCCCTCTCATTTGACAACATGAACTTTGTCAAAAGGTGAGGCGCTAATGAAGGCAACGAATGAGGTCTGTCAGGTAATGGTTCTAATATTGCGATTTCATATGATTCCTGGTTTAGTTCTCCAACCTCAAGCAAACGTTTCAATAAACGATTTCTTTTAACCAATAAACTTTTGTGATTCTTGCCCGGATATATAAGGCCTGGAGCATTCGGTAGTACTGCCAAAGTTGCAGATTCTGACCAACTTAGCAAATATGCTGGACGACCAAAAAACCTCCATGAAGCAGCATCTAGCCCAACAACATTGTTCCCAAATGGAGCATGTGAACTATATAATCTCAATATTTCATCTTTTGAATAGCTAAACTCAATCCGGGTAGCAAGAAGCATTTCAAAAAGTTTTTCAGTATACGTTCTCTTTGGGTTTTTTCTCATTAAACGCACTAATTGCATCGTTAAGGTACTTCCCCCGCTAACCCTTCTGCCCGATCGAAAATTTTGAATTAATGCCCGTCCAACACCTTTTATACTAACTCCGAAATGATTGTAAAAATTACGATCTTCAAACTCTACTATACATTTCTTGAATTTATAGGGAACTGAATCACATTCTTCAAAACGCCATTGTTCGTCTTTGGAAATATGAGCACCGAGAAGTTGCCCGTCTCTATCCAACAAAACTGTAGAAGTACTGTCGTTAAACAATTTTTCAGGCAAACAATCGACGTACCAGATGACAAATACGGCGCATAAAAAAATGCGCATTCGTTTTCGAAACCAACTAAATTTCTCGCGAATTGAATAATAAAAAAAGATTAGTTGCACAGCCATACAAATTGTTTTATACTAATCTAACGTATTGCTATGGGGTAATTACTCCCTTTTATTATTCGTAGCCAGCTGTTTAAAAAGCGTTTTTTATCTTTGATTATCTAAAGTCCCCCTTGTGAATACACGTTCTAGTATTTTCACCTTATTTGCTCTATTGCTTTCATTTACCGGAAGCTCACAACAATATAATTTTAGGAATTACAATGTTGAGGACGGACTTGGGCAATCTCAGGTGTATTCCATTCATGAAGATGAATTAGGACAGCTTTGGCTAGGAACACGTGGAGGTGGCGTCAGCGTTTTTAATGGGCTGGAGTTTAAAGAGTTTAAGGTGAAAAACGGTTTGCCGAGCAACTATATTAATGACATTCTTTCTGATACTTTGGGAAGAATTTGGGTAGCGACAAATAAAGGGTTGTGTTATTTTGATCATAACAGGTTCACAAAATTTTCGCTACCTAATGGAAAGACCGAAATCACAATTCACGATTTGTTCCGTACAAACAACGGACACTTATATTGTTCTAGTACTGATGGTGTTTTTCATATTAATGGTAAAAACACAACTGATTTAAGCGATACTCTTCCAATAAAACTAAATGTTGGATCCATATATATTGATGATGAACACAATATTTGGATGGGCAAGAATGATGGTTTTTATAGTTATAAAAATGGTCAATTGACCAATCATGGTTTGTCTTCTGATTACATGAAGAACTCAATTACAACCATCAAGCGTGATAACAACGGAACCTTCTGGATTGGCACGTATGGCGATGGCATGTATTGCTACGATGGAGAAAAGTATTTCAGGGTCGATTATCATCATGAATTATATAGGCAAACGGTTCTTGACATCCATATAGATGAACGCCATAATGTTTGGATAGCAACCCTGGCAGGAGGAGTTATTCATTACGACCGAACCACAAAAACATTCACATCTATAACGGAAAATGAAGGTTTGAGTAATAATCATGTACGTACTATAATTCAAGACAACAATGGTAATTTATGGTTCGGTACTTCAGGTGGTGGTGTTTGCCATTATTTAGGTAAACAATTCACAAATTATGATGAACGATCTGGGTTATCAGGAAATTATATCTACAGTGTTCTTCGAGACAAGAACGGCAACCTCTGGATAGGCAATTCTCAAAAAGGAGTTAGCACCCTAAGTAACGAAGGGTTTGTTAACTACGATGCAACAAATGGTTTTAAGAATGTCAAGGTAAAAGCTATTGCTGAAGACAATATTGGAAATATCTGGTTGGGAACAGATGGGCAAGGAGTCTTTGTTTATCAGGATGGAAAATTTGAAACTATCGAAGAACTCCAAAAAGCTTACGTCAAACAAATTAAACGAGATGAGAATGGACATATTTGGATTGCAACGGCAGGGAGTGGAATTATAGAAGTAACGCCACGTGAAAACAATTTTATTATTGAAAAATGGACGATGTCAGATGGGCTTATTTCCAATCGGATAATGACAATTCATTTTGACAAAAAAGGTCGCTTATGGTATGGTTCTGAAGGTGATGGCATTGGGTGTTTAAATAAACAAAGAAGACACCTACTGAAATTTGATGAATCCACAGGTTTGCCATCAAATCTTATCAGGTCTTTTGTAGAAGACAAAAAAGGTAGACTTTGGATTGGGACAGCTGGTGCAGGAATATGCACAATTAGCATTTACCAAAGTGGTAAGGTGCTCAACACTATTTCTGAGAAAGATGGACTAAGATCAAACAATGTCTATTTACTTTCAACAGACAAAGATGGTAACGTTATCGTTGGCACAGAAAAAGGATTAGATTACATTTACTTTGGCGAGAACGGTTCTGCTAAACAAATAAAACATTATGGTAAGCTCGACGGCTTTATTGGAGTAGAAACATGCTTGAATGCTTCTTGGAAGGATGAAAATGGTTCATTATGGTTCGGAACAATTAATGGTCTTTGCCGTTTTAATCCTTCAGAACTTGTTATTAATAGTCGAGCACCAACGTTATCTCTTCGAGATGTAAAATTATTCTACGAAAGTATTCTTGGTAAGTCACCAATTCTTGTCAATGGACAACAGGTGAAAACACTTAAGCTGGCGTATGACGACAATCACATAACTTTCGATTTTCTTGGTATTAATCTTAAACGACCCGATGGTGTACTTTATCAGTGGCGCTTGCTAGGTTTTGATGAGAACTGGTCCCCCTCGTCCAAAGACAGAAGTATTCTCTATTCCAATTTGAATCCTGGAAATTATGTCTTTCAACTTAAGGCATCTAATGAAGATGGAGTCTGGAATGAGTACCCTTTAGAATTTAAGTTTGAGATAGAAACACCCTTTTGGCGGACCACTTGGTTTATTTTACTGTGTATAATTAGCTGTTCAGTTTTGCTGTTCGTCGTTTATGTTCTTTCGATCAATCGAATCCGAAGAAAAGCTTTAATAAAACAACATCAACTATCAATTGAGAAAGACTTTCTAGAACTTGAACAAAAAGCCATGAGACTTCAGATGAACCCTCATTTCATTTTCAACGCTTTGAACTCAATACAAAGTTTGATTGGGACTGGAAAAGAAACCGAAGCGAGGTATTATCTAGCCAAATTCTCACGATTAATGAGACAAATCCTTGACAACTCTCGACAAAGCGAAATAACCCTTGAAGAAGAAATAAATACGCTAGAGAATTACCTACTCATCGAACAATTCTGCAATGGAGATCGTTTTCAATATACTATAGAAGTTTCTGAAAAAATAGAACCTGACTTCATTAATATCCCTCCTATGCTTCTTCAACCCTTTGTCGAAAATGCAATTAAACATGGAATGAAAGGCAGATCTGATCAAAATGAAATAGGCAAAATAAATCTTCAATTCTCTGAAATAAATGGAATTCTAGAATGCGTAATTGAAGACAATGGTATCGGCCGCGAACAAGCAGAAAAACTAAAAAAAGAAAGCAAAGAAACTTATCATAAGTCGACTGGATTAGCGGTTACGACAGAACGTTTAAATTTAATGAGATTATCGGAAGATATTGAACCATATGAGATTCTTGATTTGTACACTGATGGCAAAGCTGGAGGGACAAAGGTTATTATTAGAATACCAATTGATTAATATGAAGAATTATACAGCTATCATTATTGACGACATTGAACAAGCCCGAACAACCATCAAGCAAGATCTAAAAATCTATGCAAAGGATTTTGAAGTAATCGGTGAAGCAGGTGGAGTAGTTGAAGGAGCCAAACTACTGAAGAAAACTAAGCCCGATATTCTTTTTCTAGATATTCAAATGCAGGATGGAAGTGGATTTGATCTTCTAGATCTTTTACCAGAAATCCCTTTCAAAATCATTTTCATAACTGCTTCGGATGCGCATGCCATTAAGGCTTTTAGGTATGCAGCAATAGACTACTTATTAAAACCTATCGATCCTGATGAGTTAATTGAAGCATTGAAAAAATTTAGAAATTCTGACGTTAACGAAAATGACAAATACCAATTTCTCAATGATAGATTGAAAAACCACAACAAACCAAATGAGCGACTTGCTTTACATTCACAAGACAAAATTCAAATTGTGGAAATACAATCAATTATTCGTTGTGAGAGCAATGTCAATTATACAACGTTCTTTTTTCAGAATGGAGACCAAGTAGTGGTAACAAGAACTCTCAAAGAGTTTGGAGACCTTCTTGGTGATCAAGGTTTTTTTCGGGTTCACCAATCCCACCTAGTCAATACAAAATTCATTAAAGAATATGTCAAATCTGAAGGAGGGCATCTTGTTATGAAAGATAAAACACTGGTCCCTGTTTCTGTTCGTAAACGACCGGAAGTAGTAAAAATGCTGGAGCTTTTATAATTGTAACCTTTTGATAATTACCTCCTTTTTTTCGTATTTTCACTCCACCAAACCAAACTACTATGAAATATCTATTCCTTACCGCTCTATTGATTCTTGCATCCTGCAATACTGAAACAGCGAATAACTCATCTGATATAGCGGAAGCAGATCCAACCATAGAAGATGTAGTTGCTCAAATGCAATTAAATACTGAAGGAAGTGAAATTACCTGGGAACGCTTCCTTGATCAGAAAGCAACAAAAAAGAAAGTCAAATTCCTTGGGGCTATGGTAGATGTAGAACTTGGACCAATGCAATTGAATATGAATGGTGAAGTAACTCCAATCCGAGGTGAAATGACAACCATTAATAGTCAATGCTCAAATGGAAACCTCATTTTCGATATGAAAACGTTCAAGTTTGCTGAGGAAAAAGGAGATGGTATATTCAATACGAAGGATTATCCTGAATCAGAATTAAAATTCAACTCGTTTAGTGCACTTGAAGGAGATAGTGTAAACAACTATATGGTTACAATGACAATGACAATTCAAGACCACTCAGAAGATATAGAAGCTCCTCTGTCCATCAAATCTGGTGAAGATTGGGCTAAAATAAAAGGAGCTTTTATCTTTAATACGCTCGATTTTCCACTTCGAGACAATGTTGAAAGAAAGGCAGTCATCACCGACGAGGTTACCGTTCACCTCAATTTAGATTACAAAAAGTGAATTAATTCCCTCCCTCTAAGAACGGAGTATACATCATGATTGCATGGTTTTCTACTAGAATTTTCTCCGTTTCTTCTCCGTTTTTCTTTCTTTCGATTTGAACGATTTGATTATGGCGTGAGTAACCACCCCAAATTTGTTGTTTAATAATATGATTACGCTCGACTACTTCACAGGTCGACTCCAGCTTTCGATCACAGATCAATTCACCATGCAAATGTGTATCGTCCATCCACAACTTAATTTGAAACACGTCGTCTGTTTCATTTTTTACTTGCAAATCGATATGATTATATGCTAGAGTAGCACCTGCTCCAAATGGTATTTTCCGATTGACATCAGGAAACACATCAAATCCATGACGATATCGTTCTTTGATCGTCAGTGAACTATGAGCAAAAATCCAAAAAAGTAGATTTCCTAGTTGACACAGTCCACCTCCTGTATCTTTACCAATTTCTCCCTGCTTCAAAACTAGGCCTTCTAGATACCCTTTTCTCTTTGTTGGTCGACCAACCAACTTCCAAATAGAGAAAGTTTCATTCGGCCGAATTATGATACAATTCAAATGTTCGATCGCAAGACGCAAATTAGTTCGTTTATTTTCCTGCAAATACATCTCAACATTCTTCAATGGACGCAAAATCATTGACTGATGTTTGAAAACAGAATACTCACTTATTAGCGTTCCTTGCTCATTTGCCCATTGCTTTTTATCGAAAATCCAAGATGCCCGTCGCTTTGCAATATGATATTCTTTTCCCACCAGCTGACGAAGCCAACTTCGCTCTAGGGGTTTAACAATTTCATTCATTTCAACTCGTTTTTTTGGTTCTAACATCTTCAGCAACTACCTCTATCCACTTACCAGGAATTAGTGCTTGAATTGTATGATCATACATGGCCTCGGAATACACTGCCGGTAAATAAAACTTACCAATATAAGTCGCGTTTAAAGTTACTCGAATTATTTTTGATTCACCTGGTGCTACCGAATAATAACTTAACACACGATCATCTCTAAAGTCCTCATAACGTACGTCGTTGTTATATCCACTTGACCCAAATAATCGAGTATTGAATATCTCCCATCCACTCGGAAAAATATGATTAAGCGCCATTTCCTTATAGGTTGTTTTCTTACTTGTATTTGTGATTTTCACCTCAGCAATAAACTCAAATCCTTGTTTTATCTTTTTAACATCAATTTCCTTACCGTTTAGATCTGTATAGCGCACATCCATCATCATTTTTGAAAACTTCTTGCGCTCTTTTCCTTGAACCGTAATCTTCTCAGCTATTACAGTAACGAATAAAGCAGTATTGCCCGTGTTCTTGAGTTGAACAGTTCGCTGTTTTTGCCCAGGTCGCTCAGCTAGAATTATTTTTTCAATCTTACCCTCTAAGGAAATAGCCTTCTTGGACTCACCATTTAATAAATATGTCAATTTCGAGGTAGCATCCGTTTTATTCACCTTACAGAACTTAGCAATTGATAATAAGCAATAAGCCGTTTCTTGCGTACTCATCCAACGTTTTGACCTTAATTCCTGTGCAAGACTATTCAAAGATTCGTAACCATCCTTCTTTTTCCCTAGTATTCCTTGTGCTTCTAAAATGATCGCTTTGTCTCGAACTTCTGAGCCATATGAAAAGGACAACTCCTTATATTTATCGACACTATCATCGAGCCCATTCACTAAATTATTCGCTACCTCCTTTTGACCAACAAGTGCATAAGCACTAGCCAAACGCCACTTTGTCGTTGTAGATAAATCACGTGATTCACGCAACCTATTCATTGCTCCAATTTCAGGTTTATTACCCAACGCTAGCAAATAAAGTCGATATGCCTGAATCAATTGATTTGATTTAGAATGTCTTGATTGCCCGTGATTAAAACCTCCCCAATTTCGAGCCTTCATTCCTTGATAATTCAACCAGTTACTTTTCATTGCACTTGGTAATCTATACCCCATTAATTCTGCTTCAAGTATAAAATGTCCCGCATAATTGGTGCCCCACTCACTTTCAGAACTCTCACCAGGCCAGTATGAGAAACCACCATCCGCGGTTTGAAATAATTGTAATCGCTTAATTGCTGCTCGAATATTTTTACTAATCTCCTGTTTCTCAATTTTCCCAACACTTGAAAGTGAGCTCAAGTATAATTGAGGGAATGCAGCACTCGTTGTTTGCTCGACACATCCATGCGGATAGTGAATTAAATAGCCTAATCGCTTTTCAAGATTAATAGCTGGAGTTGTTGAAACTTCAACAGTTCCTTTATTCGTCCCTAACAAACCATCCATTTTGAGATTAGTATTTAATGACTGGCCAGGATCAAGGATAAAATTATTTGCATCATAGCTCACCGGATTTGAAGGTCGAATATCCACTTCAATTTCCTGAGTCGCAATTTCATTTCCGGATTGGGTTATTACCTTCACCTTTCCAACGCCTATTCTTTGTTTCGTCTTCAAGACAAAGTTTACTATCTCGTCACCTTCAGAACTAAATTGAATTGACTTGGTTTTACTATCCAACAGCTCAAACATTCCGTTCACTTCGATTTGAACTTTTACATTTTTCACATGATTCTCCATTGCAAAAACGTCAACAGGGAGAGCAAACTCCTCATCTGGTCCTAAAACCCTCGGAAGAGTTGCTAATACCATTAGTGGCTTTTTAACAACCACTGTTTTTTGAGTTTCGCCATATGCTTCCTCATCCTTAGCAACAACCATCACTCGAACAGATCCAACATAATTAGGAATATCAACTACATGTCGACGAGAACCTCCAGCCGGCAGTTCAAAAGGCCCAAGAAAAGTGACCATTGGTTTAAACCGATTCGCTTTAGGACCATTTCCAACAATTGATGATCCGTCTCCACCGACACTCAGTAGGTGATCCAACTTGCCGGTATAAGCGCCGATAACATCATCATACATATCCCAAGTTTTTACGCCCAAAGCTTCGCGAGCATAGAAAGTATTCCATGGTCTAGGAGTTTGAAAATGGGTAAGATCAAGTAAACCATCATCTACAACAGCTAAAGTATAGGCCATCTTTTTCCCATTCTTTTCACGAATTGTAATACTTGTTTTCGACTCTGGGCGTATCTTACTTGGCATTGTAATTGTCGGATGCAAATGGGTTTCTGGATCATCAACTTCAATCGGCATAACCCCATACATTCTTATTGGAAGATCATTTTTTGTAGCATTGTGTGGTTGAAGAAGTGTCACATGTATAAAAACATTAGGTGACATTTCTGCAGTCGTTGCAAATTCATAATTAGTTTCTCCTTTCATTGTTTCAATCCAAAACTTCTGAAGAACACGTTCGCTTGTTTCAACTGAGACCAATGCTCTGCCCGCTGAGGGAGAAGGGAAACTCAATTTTACATTCTCCCCTTTAGTATATTTCGACTTGTCTGTTGCAAACGTTAGCATAGTTGCAAATTCATTCTCAGTTCTGTTTGATCGACTCCAGTACGGCCAATCCAAATGAATCACTTCACCCGTCTGGTGCCCACCTTCTTTGTCAGTAACTGTGATCAAATACTTACCATAATCTTCCGAAGAAGCGTCAAAATGAAAAATCGCTTTGCCCTTAACCGAGATCAAACTCGTATCTCTTACTAAAATCGCCCCATTTCGGGCAGTAAATGCTGCAAACTCTTCATCACCATCAAACCACCAATTCCAATTAAGCTTATATACTCGTACTTCTAGTCTTCTATTTGAGACAAGTTTCCCCTTATTATTGACAGTGACTAAATCAAAGCGATGCGTCCTATCTGTTTCTAGGGTATTGTCATAAACAGAAGTGTTTGGAATCCTCATTCCGACATAAGTCAAATAAGGTGAAAAGCTGCTTACTTTCCGATCAATGCTGAAATCGCCACTTTTCTCAAACACCTTAGTGATATATCTCGCTTGCAACATTCCCGATGCATCACTTACGCTCGCTGTTTTACTTGCAAAATAAGCCTGGCCTTTGTCATCCAAAACTCCATTAAAAACAATCTTGCTCGTAGAACCCCCACTTCGTACTGGAGAATCAAAAATGTATTTTTTGAATCCACTAAATGTTGTTCTCATGGGACTCAAGTACATTTGAATGTCTGCTTTCAACCCTTTAGCAGTAGCTCCGTGGAGCCATTTAGCAGTGAGCAGGCACGAATCTGCAGTTGTTCCTAGTTTGACGTCTAACTTTACTTTTAATCGATTTGGTTTTATCGTCTCAACTTTGAGTTTTTTAGTGAAGGTTTTGTTTCCTACCCTAACATTCGCAAAGTAATTTCCTGTTCTCGCATCATTAGATGTTGCCGTCCTAAAATCATAGACTCCATTGACATTGTTCACTTTACTAACCTCATAGATCACATTGCCATTAGGATCAACAAGCTCAAATTTCACAGGATGATTCTTTGGGAATTTTTTATACTTATCCTGTAACATAAAATTGATATATAAAGAATCTCCAGGGCGCCAAACTCCCCGTTCAGCATACAAAAAACCTTTGATTCCTTTCTGGACTACCTCCCCATTCACATCGAATTTGCTAAGCGAATTTACATGCCCATCATTAAGCTTCATGTATCCTCTTTGAGTTCCTTTTTTAGCAATCATTAAAAAAGGTTTCTTTTTCAATTTTACCGTCATCATTCCTTGACTATTGCTTGACGCTGATGCGATCAACTTTCGGTTGTAATCGTAAAATGACACTTGAACATTGGCCATAGGTGTTGTAGTAACCATATTCGAGATAATCACATTGGCTGTTTTATCCTCGTCCAGCTTAAAAATCAAACCAATATTGGATGCAAGGATGTTTCGTTTCACTGATTTACCATAGTAGTAATCAGATTCACAAGGAGTTTCCTCATTGGAGTGATAACTCCATGTAGAATAACCGTTAAATCCGTAGGTATGCCAGTTCTGCTCATTCGAATTCCAGTTATTCCAATAACTATGGTCCTCAACAATAAACTCTTCATAGGTTTTCTCCTGTTGAATCTCATTTCTCTTTTGCTCTTCCTTATCATCTTCACAGTCACAAATTGCGTAATCCTTATTGAACTTGATTGCTACCTGATAGATCGCTCCAGGCTGTGTTTTTATTAATTTCTGCAAATCAAGAACGTGTGTATTCCATTGTTTTAGGTCCTTACTCCCATCGGAAGTCAAGTCAACTCTCTTCTCGGCAATCACCTCACCAAATCTTGTCAATTCATCCTCTCCATCTAATTCATTTACCTGAAGAAAATGATGAACATTTTTCTCGAAAATGCGAATCACTCGAACATCTACAGCATTCAATGCAATCGCTTCAAAAGGAAATATGAGTCCTTGTGAATTAGGTAAAATGGATCCACTTCCCTTGATACGAACTAACGGATAGGGTTCATGAAAAGTCAATGGTTGCGAATAATCTTTTTTCATTTTGTACCCAGCAATATTTTTCACTCCTTCTGAGACCATTATTTTTTTTTCTCCCACAAATCGATTCGGAAGAAATACGGTGACAACGTTATGATTTATCTTATAGGATAATTCGCTAATATCTTGAATAGTAATTAAACCATTTAGGTTTTGTCCTTGCTGCAGAGGCTCTGTAAATGTCAATTCAACCTTTTGGTCATCTGTTTCTATTACCGACACATCGCTAATAGAAAAATCACCTAAACCTGAAACAGAAATTTTTTCATTTCCTTTGGAAAATGAGTTAATTGCCTTTCCATCCCACCTCACATTTATCGTTTGTTTCTGAACTAGGCGTTTAATACTGTCTACTGTGAAATAAACCTTGTCATTATAACTATTACGACTTAGACTAAACGGTATTCTTTTTCCATCCAAATCAAAAGACAATACCATTCTGAGTAACGATGTATCTTCAAAATCACGAGTTGTGATTGCCCCTTCTAATCGCTGATATTCTATTTGATAACTGTTATAATTTCTAAGTCCATCAATTTCAACCTCCATTGTTTGCTCAAATGTTGAAAATTGAAAAATAAACTCTTCAAACCCTTTCTTTACAGAAGTAAGCTGATCTAAGTCAAAATGAACTGTATAAAACTGATTTGATGGTAATGGCCTCGCTGGAATAAATTCAATTTGGCGTTCACTTATAGCAACTACATTTCCTTCAATCGCAGGCTCAATATCGAATAATTCGTTTAATTTTTTTTGTGGCATTTCACTCAAATTCTCGATCCCTTCTGCCAACTCAATACGAATTGCTTCTTGACGATAGACCATGCCTGAAGTGTAACCAGAGATATATTCACTGAATTCAGGGTTTACTTTAATAATTTCTGGATTTGTTGGCCCACAAGAATTTAACCAGAGAGCGCCAAGTAAAACCGCGAGAATTACAATTATTGATTTTGTCCGTTTCATACAATAGATTTTAAACCAAATATCTAGTATGCTACATTAAAAAAAGAAGAGATTGAATAGTCGCGAGGCTTTGTTGATTAAGTGTAAGTAAATTGAAATTATTTGAAACACAACCGTAGGTCGAACGAAGTTCAAAGAAGTATTATCCGAAAGAAATAAGAATCAGTTAAAAAGTACCTCGACAATTTCTTTAATCAAATCTGTCTCATATCCTTTTGAGGAAAGGAAACGATAAATCTTTACTTTCTTAGGGTAGTCATCCTTTTCACCAGAAAGCGATAGATATTTTCGCTCAGCCAATTTTTTGAGGTTACCTAAGTAAACCTCATCACTTATTGATTCCAAGCCTTTTTTTATCGAATATTCAGAAATGAACTTTTGTTTTAGATGTTGCCGAATTTTAATCTTACCCCATTTCTTAATATTCACTTTACCAGAAACAAAAGCTTCAGCAAATCTTTCTTCGTTCAAGAAATTGTATTCGATTAAATGCGAAAGGAGTCGATTACGATCTTCATAATCGACTCCCCACAGAATCATTTTTTTATCCAGCTCATAAGAACATCGTTCCTGATAGGCACACAATGCTTCAAGCTTCGTTTTTGCCTCCAATAAAGAGTATTTACCCTCAGAGGACATTAGAGAGCTATCTCATCGTTGTTCTTATCAACAAATGCATATTGCAGCAGTTGTTTAGAAGATAAACCACGCACTGGGATCCACTTCTTGTACTTAAAATACCATTTCATTTGACGAGAAATCATACCTTTCTTGAAGTATGCTTCAAGATAAGGATGAACTAAAAGGGCAATTCCTTTTTCACCTCGAGTCAACAAATAATCAAGATTATTTTCGATCTCTTCCGCAAACAAAATCGAAGCTTGGACTTCACCTGTTCCATTACATGTTGGGCATACCTCAGCTGTAACAATATTTGTTTGCGGCCTTACACGTTGTCGAGTAATTTCAACAACACCAAACTTAGATGGAGGAATAATATTGTGCTTAGCTCTATCATTACTCATTGCCGCTTTAAGTGTGGCGTGCAATTGCTTATTATTTGCTCGTTCATGCATGTCGATAAAATCGATACATACAATCCCTCCCATATCTCGCAATTGAAGCACCCTAGCAATTTCCTCTGCCGCCTCAAGGTTTGTTGACAATGCATTATTTTCTTGCCCGTCAGCTCCCTTACGGTTACCACTATTCACATCCACAACGTGCATCGCTTCAGTGTGTTCAATAATCAAATATCCCCCACTCGGAAGTGGAACTTTCTTACCGAACAAAGCCTTAATTTGTCGACTTACTCCAAAACGCTCAAAAATATCAAGCTTTCCATCATACTTTTTGATAATCTTCTCTCTTCCTGGCGCTATATCTGAAACATAGCTCCTCAAAGTGTCTGCTAACGCAGGATCATTTACATGAATATTTGAGAAATCAGCATTGAGTAAATCACGAAGAATAGAAGAAGTCTTATCGATCTCTCCCAAAACTCTCGTTGGCGGTTTTGCACCTTTCAAATTGGCGTGCATTTTTTTCCATTTCTCAAGCAGATTATTCAAATCCTGATCGAGTAATTCAATTTTTTTGTCCTGAGCTACTGTTCGAATAATTACACCGAAATTTTTCGGTTTAATACTTTTCATCACATCTTTCAAACGATCTCTTTCCTCTTGATCTTTAATCTTCTGAGAAATGGAAATCTTATTTGAAAAAGGAACAAGTACCAAGAACCTACCTGCTAACGTAATCTCAGCTGTTAAGCGAGGGCCCTTAGAGGATATTGGTTCTTTAGCCACTTGGACTAATATCGGAGCTGACGACGAAATTATGTCGTTGATTTTTCCATCTTTAGGAATATCTATCTCCTGTTTGAAATATTGCAAATCTGCAACACTCTGCTTGTTACGCAATGTATCACGTGAAAACTTATTAAGTGAATTGAATTGAGGGCCTAAATCCAAATAATGCAAAAATGCATCTTTATCATAGCCAACATCAACAAATGAGGCATTCAAACTAGGTACAACTTTTCTTACCTTACCAAGGTATATATCACCTACAGAAAACTCATCGTTCCCCTGTTCTTCATGCAACTCAATAAGCTTTCCGTCATCGAGTAGAGCAAGCCAAATGCCGTTTTTACGGACATCGACTACTAATTCTAAACTCATCTGAAAGCCTAATTTAATAAATACGTAAAAAACTTAGCAGACAATTCCACTAAGTTTCTAAGAACATCAATTTGAGAAGATTACTTCTTCTTCTTGTGACGATTTTTTCTTAGTCTTTTCTTACGCTTGTGTGTAGACATCTTATGTCTTTTTCTTTTTTACCGCTTGGCATAATCTTATATGTTTTGTTA
>NODE-124-length-26630-cov-5.31526_pt1 | contig 26630 bp, 20 predicted proteins | sample MGYA00139097_ERZ477577 | MGnify/ENA metagenome assembly ERZ477577
AACCCTGAAAGAGTCCACCAGTGGACACCACCTTTATTTGAGCCAGTAATAGAAAAGTGGATGACTAGCATCACTTATCCATTAGATATTGATGGACAATGGGTGGGGACTTTAGGTATTGATTTGGATCTTAATAATTTAATTAGATTATTCGAATACAATGCATTTTCCTACGAAAGTGAACAACATTTTATTTTAGATAAAGATGGAAATGTCATCGTTGCTGGACCATGGCAAAAAGAACTTGAAGATACGCATGGTGAGCTAGATTTAGGTAAAAAGTCCGCTCAGTTAACAACATTATTTCAACAAGCACTCAGTGAGGATGTGCTCTATTTAGGAACTATCTTTTTTCAGAACACCGAATATTTAATATTTGCTAATGTTTTTAAGCCAATGGGCTGGCACTACTATAGATTGATCCCAACAGATGAAGTCATAGCCCCCCTGACGAAAAAAACAATGAACACGTTGATGCTAATTGTAATGGTGAGTATGTTGTTAGGTCTGCTGATCAATAATGCTGTAGCTCGATTAGTTGTTAGGCCGCTTATTGAAATGAAAGACCGAGCAAAAGCCTATGCTTTAGGATACAAACCACCAAAATTAACTATTACTACAAATGATGAAGTAATGGAGCTCAATGATGCATTTGAGTCCATGCGAATTACTCTAAATAACGATGCTGAAAAGTTATTGCAGTCGCAACGCAGTTATCAACAAGTGATTACAAGTATCAACGAAGTATTAATTCAGATTGATAGTCAACATCGTTGGAAGTTTCTTAGCCCCGTCTGGTATAAATTATCTGGTTATGAGTTGCAAAATTCACTGAATCAAGATGTAACGCAGTTTTTCCATCCAGCAGAGCGCGTTTATTTAACTCAAATATTAAGCAACTTATTTGAAGGTCAAAAATCATCTTGGACTGGGGTTGTCCGCTTAAAAAGACAGGAAGGCTACTATATATGGGGTAATTTATCGCTGAAAATGAGTAAAACCAATGATGGTGGCCTTTCGGGAGATAATGTCAGTGGTACTTTTGAAAATATACACCTCAGTCACATTACGGGTGAAATTAATAAATTAATAAGACAAGCAGAGCAGATAGTTCTAACGTCTAATTGTTCCGTTTCCACTATTCTTGAATATGTCACAGAAAGTCTAGTAACTATATTTGACCTGCCACTTGTCTGGGTCAAAGTATGCAAGGACTTTGAAGGGCAAATTCTTAGTGATTCAGGGGAGCTGAGTGGTTTCTTGTATGAGAATGATAAAACATGGAAGGGGCTGCATCAGCCAGATAGTCCTGTTATCGAGTCAGTACGTACACATACCGTTATACGAGTGAAAAGTGATGAAAAATTGCCTGCCGAATGGTTACAACGTTTAAAGAATGATGATATCCAAGATAGCTTGTTTTTACCTTTCTACCTTGCTGGGGGAGAAACTCATGCTTCAATAGGTATGCATAGTTGTAATAAAAACACCTTCGATGAAGATTTCCAACAGTTGATGACCTATTTTTCATCAGGTTTGAGGCTTATCTGCCAAATGATTGAAGATCAAAATTTAATGAAATTGCATCGTGCTGCAGTAGAGAATACGGCCAATTCAATCATGATTACCGACCGCTATGGCAAGATAGAATGGGTAAATAATGCCTTTACTAAAATGACACAGTTCCTGCTACCTGAGGTGCAAGGAAAAACGCCAAAATTACTCAATCCAGAGAGTGAAAAGTCCCTAGACATAATTTCAAAGATGAAGGAGGTAATTAAAACGGGTCAGGTGTGGAACGGTGAAACCATCAATAATAGAAAAGATGGTGTGCAGTTTTCAGCCTATCAGACTGTAACACCATTGATTAGTGAATTAGGGGAGATTACACACTACATTACAGTCAGTGAAGATATTAGTGAACGAAAAGAAAATGAGTTACGGATTGCCTTTATGGCGACGCATGACGAGTTGACGGGGCTACCAAACCGGAATTTATTACATGACCGGCTAAATCATGCTATTGGCTCCGCTAAACGTGCGAGTTCTAAAATGGCTGTGCTATTTATTGATATTGATCATTTCAAATTTATCAATGACTCTTTGGGTCATCAAATCGGCGATAAACTACTCAAAATGTTATCAGAACGACTCAAATCGGTATTACGAGAAGAAGATACTGTTGCTCGTTTTGGTGGGGATGAATTTGTAGTAGTGTTGCCGAAGATAACAACCCTGCATGCAGTTAATTCAGTAGCTAAATCATTATTGGACAAAATTAAAAAGCCGTATGAGGTTGATGAGCATGAGTTGATTATCACAGGTAGTATCGGTATTAGCATATACCCTGATAATGCAGCGACAGCTGACGTGCTTGTTCAGCATGCCGACTCAGCGATGTATTCAGCTAAACAACAAGGCCGTAATAATGCACAGTTTTATACCGTGAAAATTAATGAGGCTATGAATAGGCGCTTAACGTTAGAAAAAGCGCTTCGAAGGGCGGTAGAGTTAGAACAGTTAGTTTTGTACTATCAACCAAAAGTGGATTTAGATACTCATCTTGTCTCAGGAATGGAAGCCTTAATCCGTTGGCAACATCCTGAACTAGGTCTGATATCACCGATTGAATTTATACCTCTGGCAGAAGAAACGGGCGTGATTTTGGAAATAGGTGATTGGGTAATATCAACTGCTTGTGCTCAAATGAAATTGTGGGAGCAAGAATTCCCACAATTGAAAAATATTTCTATTAACGTTTCCCCACGACAGTTCTGGCAGTCTGACTTTATCGAAAATGTAACTCAGATCTTTGCTGAAACAGGTGTTACTGTAGATAAGGTTGAGTTTGAATTAACTGAAAGCATCGTAATGAAAGATGCTGATATCGCCATTTTAATGATGAAAAGACTTAAGCAGTTAGGTGTAAGCTTGAGTATTGATGACTTTGGAACCGGATACTCAAGTTTAAGTTATCTGCAGAATTTACCTGTAGATGTCCTAAAAATAGATCGCTCATTTGTGAATGACTTACAAGAAGACGGATCTTACTCTGCAATTATTCGATCTATCATTGCACTGGCGGATAACTTCAACTTAAAGGTAGTTGCGGAAGGTATTGAGCTTGAATATCAGGATGAGATTTTGTATGAACTTGGTTGCCAATATGGACAAGGCTACTATTATAGTCGTCCTCTTGAGATAGAGGCGATGACGAAACTACTTGCAAAACAAAACTGGGTTTAGAGTTTGTGGGTAGTTAGCTCGTAACCGCGATGTTGATAAAATTGATAACGTTGCCTGCCAGCTGTTTTAATGTCGTGATCATCATTAATACATTCAGCTACCCGTTCGAATTGGCTGAAAAATAGCGGCTGTTCATTGTTTAAATTGATGAGTAGGCTCATCAGTCTAGGTGGACGTGCTTCGTGACCAATTAAGATCGGGGAGTCGTTGTCATTATCTACTAGTTGATGGGGAATGAAGCTCTCGGCACGGAATGACCAAAGCATTTCATCTAGTTGCCTAGATTGCTGCTCATTTTGAGTATGAATATAGACTTGCTTACCTTGATGGTAGGCTTTTGAAGCTAATCGGCAAGCAAATACTTGCCGATCGTGTTCAGTATCGCCTTTTAAAATATAAAAGCTGATATTTGTCATTGATGTAAGCTTATTTATCTTTGATACGATTCAATAAATATTGAACTAATAAAGGAACAGGGCGGCCTGTAGCGCCTTTGTTTTTACCACCGCTATTCCAGGCTGTGCCGGCAATATCCAAATGAGCCCACGTGAACTTCTCAGTAAATCGAGATAGGAAACATGCTGCAGTGACACTACCTGCTTCTTTACCACCAATATTAGCTATGTCAGCAAAATTGCTGTCTAGTTGTTGTTGATAATCATCCCATAAAGGTAGTTGCCATGTACGATCAAAGCTATCGTTACCTGCTTTCAATAAATCATTAGCTAAGTCTTGATTATTAGCAAGTAAGCCTGTTGCTTGTCTGCCTAACGCTACAATGATTGCACCAGTTAATGTAGCAATATCAATAACAATTTCAGGGTTGAAGCGTTCGCTGTATGTTAGAGCATCACATAGAATTAAACGGCCCTCAGCATCGGTATTAAGAATTTCAATCGTTTTACCAGCCATACTAGTCACAATATCGCCTGGTTTGTTTGCATCGCCATCAGGCATGTTTTCTGAGCTTGGTACGACGCCAATAACGTTAATAGGCAGTTTTAATTCTGCAATCGCTGAGATCGTACCGAATACACTGGCGCTACCACACATGTCGTATTTCATTTCATCCATACCTTGTGAGGGTTTGAGTGAAATACCACCAGCATCGAATGTTAGGCCTTTACCGACAAGAACGACAGGGCGCGCATCTCCAGCGCCTTGATAATTCATCGTAATTAATTTTGCATCTTCACGGCTACCACGAGAGACTGATAGCAAAGAGTGCATGCCCAGCTCAGCCATTTCAGGCTCATCTAGAATTGTCGTGGTCACAGCATCAAAGCGTTGACCTAACTCGATGGCTTGTTCAGCGAGGTAGGTTGGGGTGCAAACATTTCCAGGTAAATCACCTAAAGTACGCGCAAGCGACATACCGTTAGCAATTGCTAAGCCTGTTGCAAGGGACTGTTCTGCTGAGTTATCAGCACTGAAAAAGGTGATTTTTGTTAAAGGGTTTGAGGTCGGTTTAACATCACTTTTAGTTTCTGTGTACTTATAAAGAGCAGATTCTGCTGTGATGACGATTTGGCGGTTCTTCCAGTCAGTTGAACGCGATGTAACATCAATTTCAGCTAAGTATGATGTAGCATCGTCCGCACCAGACTCATTGAGTTCAGTTGTCATCGCATTAATAGCAGTATTGAACTGGTTTTCTGTTGTATTATCTTTTTTTCCGCAACCAACTAAAAGCAGTCGGGGGCTTTTCATTCCTTCGACATCTCGTAATAAGATAACTTGTCCTGCATTACCTGTAACATCGCCTTGTTCAAATAGCTTAGTAAGATAACCATTGCTTTGCTCATTGACTACTGTTGCACTTGGACTTAATTCGCCTTGTTCAAAAACAGCAACAATGACACAGTCACTTTGTTGTGACGAAGGGGGATTTGATGTGACAAAATACTGCATTAATTTCTCCTATTAAGTGTAGATCATTTAGACTGATACTTTTATAGAGTCTAAATTATTCAGCTATTCTAACGAAGACCACCAAATAATGCCTCATATTCGTCAATTCTTTTCTTCTTACTTTGCCGTGATAGATCGCTACATACTTAAGGAGTTTATTTTAAACTTATTTGCTGTAACTACTGTGCTATGGCTAATTTATGTTGCAACACGTTTCGCACGCTACCTAGCACAAGCTGCAGTCGGTAATTTGCCAAGTGAGGTTATATTCAGCTTATTGGGTTACAGTTCTCTTGCAGGACTATCAGTCTTACTTCCTATGGGGACTTTTTTAGCTGTCATGCTTGCCTTGAGTCGAATGAGTTCAGACAATGAGCTGACAGTCATTTTTGCGTGTGGTATTCCTCATAAGCGTGTAGTTCGTAATGTTCTCATTTTTTCAGGAGCTATGGCTATAATTATTGCGGTACTTTCGCTTGTTATTGTTCCTAATGCGATGACTGGCAGGTATGAATTAGAGCAAAAAGCTAAAATGTCAGCGGATACTAGCGGCCTGATTGCAGGAAAATTTAAGGAAAGTAGAAATGGCGATTGGACCTTTTATTCCGAGGGGATGACAGAAGATAAGCAGAAAATGCTGAATGTTTTTATCGAAATACATAAAAGTGACAAACCATTAGTGTTTCGAGCTGCACAAGGTAGTTTCGAAATAGACTCTGAAACAGGGAATAAATATCTTGTTTTGTTTGATGGCTATCGATATGAAGGTAAAGCGGGCGAACAAGATTTTACTATTGCACAATATGAAAGTCATAGCCTATTGATTGAAGAAGGCAAAGAAACACAGTTACGTGAACGTCATAAGGCACTAGCTAGTAAGGTATTATGGCAAAGAGGTGGGAATGCTGACATTGCAGAACTTCAATGGCGTGTTTCTACTGCTGTAATGACGGTGGTTTTAAGCTTATTTGCAATGAGCCTAGCTAATGCGGGTCCGCGTAAAGGGCGCTATGCAAGCTTATTTCCTGCGATACTCACCTATATTATCTATAGTAATCTTCTAGGAGTTTCGAGGGCATGGATAATGAAGGGTACGTTGAATCCAGTCTTAGGTTCGCTATGGGTACATATATTGATGCTGATAATTCTAACTGCCATTTTGAATCGAAATAAAATACATCGATACTGGCTTCAGTCTAGAGGTGAAAAGAAGGTCGCTCGCCAGTGAAAATATTACAACGATATATAGCTTCAACAATTCTTTCTAGTACATTCATAGTGCTATTAATCCTAATGGGCTTGTATACCTTTATGGATTTAATTACTGAACTGGATGATCTGGGTAAAGGTAATTATCAACTAACGGATGTACTAGCTTATATATTCTTTTCAATGCCAAAGCGTATATATGAATTACTACCTATTGCTGCTTTACTCGGAAGTGTACTTGGTTTGGGTACTTTAGCGAGTCAAAGTGAATTAGTGGCAATGCGTGCTGCAGGCATATCAATCCAACAAATTAATAAAGCAGTCATAGTTGTAGCTTTGTGTTTGATGGTAGTTGCTGTGGTTGTAGGTGAGGTGATACGCCCTCCAGCAGAGCAGTATGCCCGAGAAATACAATCAATGGCTCAAACAGGCACTGTAGGTAGCAGATCAGAGCATGGATTTTGGACTCGTGATGGTTTGCACTTTAACCATATTGATAAAATCTTACCTGATGGAAGATTCTCTGGTATTTCAATTTATGAGTTTGACTCAGCACATCGACTTAGAGTAATTACAGCAGCTGAACAAGCCCAGTATGGCGATGATGAACAGTGGCAATTGAGCAATGTAATTCAGAGTAATATAGATGAGAAAGGAGTAGAAGTTAGAGCAATTGAACATGCACTTTGGAAGTCGCAACTTAACCCAGGAATGTTAAATATTGTGGTTGTACCTCCTGAGTTTTTACCTGTATGGAGTTTGCTTGAATATATTAACTTCCTGAAAGATAATCACCAAGCTGTGGAACAATATGAGATGGCTTTTTGGATAAAAGTGATGATGCCACTTAGTTCTGCTGTGATGGTGTTTCTAGCTGTGCCTTTTATCTTTGGTCCGTTACGTTCCTCTCCAATTGGAGGTCGTATCTTAGCGGGAGCCTTAGTAGGTATAAGTTTCCATTTATTTAACCAAACCTTTCAACATATCGGCTTAGTTTTTGGTGTGCTTCCATGGCTTTCTGCTGCAATCCCAACTATTGCCTTTGCTTCTATAGGGTGGTTTTTTATGATGCGATTACGTTAACTTTTCCTTGTTGCTATCAGCTTTATATATCTAAACCTAAGCTTTGGATACAAAGTAAGCTTGGATTTTATTCATTTTCTCTGGTGATTGACTTTGAAAATTTTGGTGCAGTAGCTTATCTTTTTATTTTAGGCATAAAAAAACCGCTTATTTTACTAAGCGGCTTATTTATATGGCGTCCCCAAGGGGGTTCGAACCCCTGTTACCGCCGTGAAAGGGCGGTGTCCTAGGCCTCTAGACGATGGGGACCTAAAACATTTGGTGAGTTAGTTAATCTCAACCTTGTAGTATTCACTTTAATGAATAGTACTACTTAAAATATAGAAAGGTGAATGTTTTACTATTCACACTTTATTATATGGCGTCCCCAAGGGGGTTCGAACCCCTGTTACCGCCGTGAAAGGGCGGTGTCCTAGGCCTCTAGACGATGGGGACCTAAAACTGTTCTTTCGGTTTCTGGTGGAGCTAGACGGGATCGAACCGTCGACCTCTTCACTGCCAGCGAAGCGCTCTCCCAGCTGAGCTATAGCCCCCGAAAGGAAGCGCATACTATAAGGACTAGGGTTTTAACTGTCAACAAAAGAATTTAAATTATTTCGTTATAATGCTTCTATCTGACGGAAAAAGTTCACTAGAAACTGAAAGTCATTAAGAGCTTTATTCAATTAAGTACTTGATGTATCTATCTAGTTAGCATTTTCAAGAGTATACAAAGCGATTAGGATTTGATGAATGCTTCATAATATGCGATAAATTGACGATTATTACTGCTGATTAACACTTTATCAGGAAGTACCTGTCCAAGACGTTGGGGTTGCTTGTGCGCAAACTTATTATATTAATGTCCATCTCACTCTTTCAGCATAGCTCAAGTCTTTTTGCTGAACAGTCTACAGAGCAGTGTGGTTTTTCAAATGATGACTTTTTATCAATCACTAGCAATCCAGAAGAGTCGCCTATTGATGTCAAGGCTGACCGGGCCCAGTTTGTGGATGGTGGTACATCGATATTTACAGGTGATGTTGAAGTGGTCAGAAGTGGTCAGGAGTTAAAGTCTGATCGTGCAACTTATAATAAACTATCAGGACAAGTAACTGCACAGGGTAATGTGCAAATTCGTGATAGTGCTATGATTTTAAATTCAAAGCGTGCTGAATGGTCGCTTACTAACGATAGTGGTTTAATGACCGATGCAAAATATCGTTTAAAAGAAAGTCATGCAAGAGGAAGTGCAGCTAAAGTTAATCGACAAGGAAAGCTTCAAACAAAATTAGATAATGCTACCTATACTACCTGTGCTGAAGGTGATAATGCTTGGCTGTTACATGCTTCAAAAGTGAATTTAGATCACGTTGCTGCTATAGGCTCCGCTCGAAATGTGGTTGTTCGAGTAGGAGATGTGCCAGTTTTTTATACACCGTATATAAGCTTTGCTCTTAACGATGAAAGGAAATCTGGTTTTTTAGTTCCTTCGATTGGCAGTACTTCGAAGACGGGCTTCGATCTGAGAGCCCCGTATTACTGGAATATTGCTCCAGAAATGGATGCGACTATTACTCCGAGATATATGTCTGATCGTGGCATTATGGTGAATGGTGAATTTCGTTATTTAACTAAGGGATACCGAGGTAATATTGATGCGGCTTTCCTTGCCAGTGATGATCTTGAAGATGATGGCGACAATGTTAACCCGTATTATGGAGAGGATAGGAAGCATTTCTCATGGCAGCATAATAGTCAGTTAGCTTCACGTTTGTATACAAATATCGATTATAACTATGTCTCAGATAATAATTATCTAGAAGATTTTGGTTCTGGTCTTAGTTTGGTGAGCACTACACATATTAATCGTCAAGTGAGAATGGCTTACCATGCCGATAGCTGGAACCTTACGGGTGGATTAAAAGGTTATCAAACTCTTACCGATGCTGTTAAACCATACCAACGATTGCCTGAAATTCGATTTCAAAGTCAACTTCCTGAACAGTTTGGGGGAATGACTTATGCCCTTAATGCGGAATACGTTGATTTTGCACATGATACAAAAGTTGCGGGACAACGATTTGATATAGAGCCTGTAATTAGTTTGCCATTACGATCATCAGCTGCTTTCATTACCCCAAGGATTGCGTTACGCCATAGTCGCTATGAGCTTGATGCAAATAGCAACACGATTGCTGATTCTAGTCTGACTAGAACTTTACCTATATCGAGTATTGATAGTGGTTTATTCTTTGAGAAAGAATTGACAGTTGCTAATACGAATTTTATCCAAACCCTAGAACCAAGGGCATTTTATTTATATATACCAGAAAGAAATCAAGATGATATCCCTCTATTTGATACGGGCTTGAATACCTTTTCCATGGGGCAGTTGTTTTCACATAATCGATTTTCTGGTTCAGATAGGATTGGTGATACCAACCAGTTATCTTTAGCTATTACGACTCGATTCATTGACAAACAGACCGGACGAGAAAAATTTCATGCCACATTGGGACAAATTCAATATTACTCAAACCGTAATGTGACTTTAAATAGTTCAGCTGCTGAAACACAGTCTGACTCTGACATGGTAGCTGAAGTAGTCGCTGCAATTACAGATGAATGGACGGCAAGAGGTCAAATGCAGTGGGATCCTCATGGTGATACTACTAATATGTCAGCCGCTTCGGTTGCTTATCGTGGTAACAATGGTGGGTTATTAAATTTCTCTCATCGTTATCGCCGTGATGATTTAGAACAAGTGGATATTTCGGCCAAGATACCTATTAATAGGCAATGGAATGTTATTGGACGCTGGTACCATTCACTGAAAGACAGCCGCAGGTTAGAAGCAATGGCTGGTGTTGAATACGATAGTTGCTGTTGGGCAACGCGATTAGTCGTTCGAGATTATATTAATAGTTCGACAGATCAAGAAAGCAATTTGGCCATATTTTTCCAAATTGAACTAAAGGGGTTGGGTAACTTTGGACAAGATACTGATTCTTTATTACAAAAAAGTATCTTAGGATATGGTTCATAATACTGAACTTGCTATGTCTTTTTGATGTCGGATTCAGGCATTTTACATAATTACTTTTTATTACTAGCTGGGCTTGAAATAAAGCTTTAATTTCATTTTGTTGGAAGATTTATGATTAGAATTTTTTTGCTTACTTTATTAATGGTAAATACTGCTTGGGCAATACCTTTAGATAAAATTGTGGCTGTTGTTAATGATGAAGTTATTTTAGAGAGTGAGCTTGATGAAAAAGAATTAGCTGTGCGTCAGCAACTTCGTCAACGTGATGCGGTAATTCCTTCGGCTGATATATTAACCAAACAAGTATTAGAAAGGTTGATCATTGAAAAAGTACAACTTCAAAAAGCAGCTAGAGTAGGGGTAAGAGTTGGCGATGATGCCCTAAATGCAGCGCTTAGACAGATAGCTGATAATAATAAACTCTCGCTGAGAGAATTTAGAAATGTTTTAGAGTCTGATGGTTTCAAGTACGCTGATTTTCGTGACTCAATTCGTCAGGAGATGATCATCAGCCGCTTAAGAAAAAGCGAAGTTGAAGATAGAATTATTGTGTCAGATAGAGAAATTGATAACTACCTCACAACGCAAGCAGTGCAAGGAAATTCAACTACAAGTTATCATTTAGCACATATTCTGATTTCAGTTCCAGACGCAGCTTCACCAGAAGAAGTTCAGACTGCTCAGCAAAAGTTAGCTAAAGTGCAGAAATCGCTTGTATCTGGAGAGGATTTTTCAGAAATTGCTGCAAGTTATTCAGATGGACAAAATGCACTTGAAGGTGGCGACTTAGGCTGGCGTAAACAAGGTGAGTTACCATCATTATTTGCAGATGATGTACCCAAGCTTGAAGTCGGCGATGTAAGTAAAGTGCTACGGAGTGGCAGTGGGTTTCATTTAGTTAAATTATTAGAAAAGAAAAGTGAAGAAACACATTTAGTAAAGCAAACATTAGCTAGTCATATTTTAATTAAAACAGATGAATTAACTACTGATGAAGATGCACAAAAGCGGCTTAGCTTGTTGAGAGAGCGTGTTCTTAACGGTGATGACTTTGCAGAGCTTGCTAGAGCCCATTCTAATGATACGGGGTCAGCGATCGAGGGTGGTAGTCTAGGTTGGAGCAGTAAAGGTGCAATGGTTCCTGAATTTGAGGAAGAAATGAATGCATTAGAACCAGGTGAAGTAGGAACAGTATTTAAAAGTCGCTTCGGTTGGCACTTAATTAAAGTTTATGAACGTCGTGAGCAAAATATGGCCGAAGAGTATCAGCGTGGTAAAGCAAGGCAAGAGATTCATAAAAGAAAGGCTGCTGAGAATCTAGAAAGCTGGTTACGTAGTCTTCGAGACGAAGCCTATGTTGAGTATCGTGAACTGTGAGTTTATGTTCAAGAATTGTATTAACATCCGGTGAACCAGCAGGCATAGGGCCCGACCTCTGCTTAGCATTAACTACAAAAGAACAAAACTGTGAAGTGATAACAATTGCGGATCCTAAACTGTTAAAGGAGAGAGCAAAGCAGTTAGGTATAGAAGTTGAACTTGAACAGGCCGATCTTTCTCTGCCAGCCACTAAAGTAAAAAAAGGTGTAATACGTTACCTGCCTATTGAATTAGCTGATGAAGTAATACCTGGTCAACTCAACAGCAAAAATGCATCTTACGTTATTAATACATTACAGTTTGCTTTAGAGGGTTGCCTTGATGGGCGTTTTGATGCTGTGGTTACCGCCCCAGTACATAAGGGCGTAATTAATGAAGCTGATATACCTTTCACGGGACACACAGAGTTCTTTGCTGAAGGTGCGAGTATAAGCAAAGTTGTGATGATGCTAGCCACTAATGATCTGAGAGTGGCATTAGCAACAACACATTTGCCATTAATAAAAGTCAGTGAAGCAATATCAAATGATTCACTGACTGAAGTTCTTCGTATTACGTTAAAAAGTATGCGACAGCAATTCGGCATAGGTTCACCAAAAATCGCAGTATGTGGCTTAAATCCACATGCTGGTGAAGGTGGTTATCTAGGAATGGAAGAAATTGATGTTATTGAACCCGTTATAAAAGCATTTCAGAAGCAAGGGGAATTAGTATCCGGTCCGTGGCCGGCTGATACTGTGTTTGTAAAAGAAAAACTAGTAGATTTTGATGTGATTTTAGCTATGTATCATGATCAAGGTCTACCGGTTCTTAAACACCAAGGATTTGGCAAAGCAGTGAATATTACATTAGGCCTACCTTTTATTAGAACCTCTGTGGATCATGGAACAGCGCTTGATTTAGCGGGAAAAGGCACTGCATCGGAAAGCAGTTTGCAAACGGCCATAGATATGGCAAATACAATGCTTAGTAGTCGGACACAAAATGGATAATAAAAAATACCCAAAAGCACGAAAGCGCTTTGGCCAAAACTTTCTGAATGATCAATCAATTATTGATGATATTGTAAACTCAATTGATCCGCAAAAAGGCCAGCATATGGTCGAAATTGGTCCAGGTAGAGCGGCCATCACAGAACCCTTACTGCAAAATTGCGATCAGTTAGATGTGATTGAGCTGGATCGTGATTTAGTGCCTTTATTACGTGCTCGTTTAGCTGACTATAGCCATTTAACTATTCATCAGGCAGATGCCCTATCATTTGATTATCGTAGCTTGGTTAAACAAGATGAAAATTTACGCGTAATTGGTAATCTTCCATATAACATTACTACGCCACTTTTATTCCACTTACTCGACCAATCTGATGTTATTGACGATATGTGTTTTATGTTACAGCGTGAGGTTGTTGAGCGAATTTGTGCGCATCCTGGCGGTAAGCAATATGGCCGCCTGAGTATTATGGTTCAACATCAGTGTCAGGCTGAATTATTGTTTATCGTACCACCAGAAGCATTTGACCCCATTCCTAAGGTAGAGTCTGCAATTATTTACTTGAAACCTTTGAAGGATAGAATTGGAGGTGAAGTGAGTTTGGACTCATTAGGAAAAATTGTGACGCAAGCATTTTCACAACGACGTAAAACAGTTGCTAATACCTTGAAAAAAGTAGTGTCGCCGGATATTTTGCTATCAGTGGGTGTTGATTTAGAGCAGAGACCTGAGACTATTTCTGTTGAGCAATATGTTGCTATAACCAAGGCTTGGCTAGAATCAAAAGATAATTAATCGTTCATTTTTTGAAGAGGTTCATTACTGTCCTTGAAGAGGGGCTTGGTTCACAAAAAAAAAATTATGTATGACAAATAACTTATTACGGCTTGACACACTGTTTTTGCTGTAGTTAGATACTCATTCACCTGAGTGGCTCAGGGAATTAAACTAATAATGAGACGAGGAATTACGTTGTGAATAAATCTGAACTGATTGATGCAATTGCAAGCGCTGCTGATATTTCAAAAGCGAAAGCAGCCCTAGCTGTAGATGGAATGACAAGTGCTGTAACAACAGCATTAAGTAATGGTGACCAAGTAACTTTAGTTGGCTTCGGTACGTTTTCTGTTCGTGACCGTGCTGCACGTACTGGTCGTAACCCACGTACAGGTGAAGAAATTCAAATTGCTGCTGCAAAAATCCCAGCATTTAAAGCTGGTAAAGCTTTAAAAGATGCTGTAAACTAGTTTTTTTTCTTGGGGTGCTTAGCTCAGCTGGGAGAGCATCGCCCTTACAAGGCGAGGGTCGGGGGTTCGAACCCCTCAGCACCCACCAAGAAATGGAGCGGTAGTTCAGCTGGTTAGAATGCTGGCCTGTCACGCCGGAGGTCGCGGGTTCGAGTCCCGTCCGCTCCGCCATATACTAAAAAGGCGCATTTTATAAAATGCGCCTTTTTTTTGCCTGCTGTAAAGGCAATACAATTTAAATTATTCATAATAGGTTTATATCTATGTTGCATTTTATTCGTGAACGCGCTCAAGGATGGGTTGCTTGGTTTATTGTTGGTTTAATTAGTATCCCATTTGCATTATGGGGAGTTAATTCATATCTAACAGGGCCTTCAGATACTGTTGTTGCAACTGTAAATGGTCAAGACATCCCGCAAGCAGAATATCAGCAAGCTGTTCAGCAATATCGCGATAGAATGCGAACAATGCTTAAAGATGAGTTTGATCCTACGATGTTTGATTCTGTTGAAGTTAAACGAAACGTATTAAATAGCCTCATAGATCAAAAGTTGTTGATGTCGATTGGTCAAGCATCAGGTCAAAGAGTGAGTGATGTAGAGCTATCAAAAGCAATACATGCTACTCCGGCATTCCAGGTAGATGGCAGATTTGATTCTGATCGTTACTCATTAATGCTGGCAAGAGTTGGTATGACTCCAGAACGCTATGAAGCACAATTACGCGTTGATTCAGTTGTTCAAGAGCTTACCAGTAATGTTCAAAAATCTACACTTGCAGCTTCATATTTAAGTGATAATTTACTACGTTTAGAGAAACAAACTAGGGAGATTGCATACGGTGTTGTGCCAGCCCTATCTTTGGTAGACAAAGTAACGGTCTCAGATGAGCAAGTGACTGAATATTATGAAAAGTATTCTTCAAATTACATGGCTCCTGAGCGCATTACTGTTGATTATATTGAGTTGTCAGTAGATGAATTGACGAATGAGGTTGATATATCTGATAGTGAGTTACAAAGCTACTATTTGGATAACGAAGATCAGTTTGTCAGCCCTGAACAACGAAAAGCAAGTCACATACTCATAGAAGGTGATGATGCTAAAGCGATAACTCTGTTAGAAAGCATCCAAGTCAGACTAAATAATGGTGAAGATTTTGCCGTATTAGCAGAAACACTTTCACAAGATGTTGGCTCTGCAAAAGAAGGGGGGGATCTTGGCTTTTTCGAACGAGGTTTGATGGATTCCACATTTGAAAATACTGTGTATGCGATGGAAAATATTGGTGATGTTAGTGCTATTATCAAAACAGACTTTGGCCATCATTTAATAAAATTAACAGGTATTAAAGCTGGTGAAGGTAAGTCCTTCGAACAAGCAAAATCTGAGGTAGAAACAGTTCTACGTCGCCAGAAAGCAGAGGTCTTATTTTACGAAAAGGCTGAGTTATTAGCTGACTTAAGTTATGAGAACCCTGACAGTTTAGATGTAGCTGCTGAAGAGCTAGGTTTGGAAATTAAAACATCATCAGAGTTTCAAAGAGAAAGAAATACATCGGGTATAGCTAAAGATCAAAAAGTGGTTGCGGCTGCATTTAGTGAAGATGTTTTAACGCATGATTTGAATAGTGCTGTGATAGAGCTAAGTAAATCTGATTTATTAGTGTTACATAAAAATAAGCACACTGAAGCAAGTCAGTTATCATTCGATTCGGTTGCACCAGCAATTAGAGAGCAACTTCGCTTTGAGCAAGCAGCTCAACAGGCTAAACAACAAGGCGATGAGATTCTGGCTAAATTAGAGGCTGGAGAAAGCCCAGAAGCTTTATTTGATGCTAGCAATTGGTTTGCTGCTAAAACTTATCAACGAACTGATAGTGAAGTAAGTCAACAAATTTTACAATCTGCTTTTTCTTCAGCAAAACCAAAGTCTGATTCAGAGCCTGAATTCGTAGGTTTTACTGCACGTAATGGTAACTTTGTGGTTGTTAAAGTTTCAGCTGTACATGAAGGTGACCCAGCCAGTGTTTCAGCAGAGGTACGTGATGGTCTTACATCACATTTAGATAGAGTCTATGTTGATAGTGAGTTACAAGCATTTGTTAATCAGTTGAAAAACGAAGCAGATATAGAAGTTTTTCAACAATACTTATAAATGGTACTCACATGTACTTTAGTAATAAAAAAGGCGCCTATAGGCGCCTTTTTTATTTGGTTTGAATGGTGTTCTTTACCCTGTGATTCCCACAATATTGAACCCACTATCAACATAAGTGATTTCACCAGTAATACCTGATGCTAGATCTGAGCACATAAATGCAGATACATTACCTACTTCTTCGATTGTCACATTACGGCGCAATGGAGATGCATCCGCACCTTGTGCAAGCTTTTTACTAAAGTCTGCAATACCTGCTGATGCTAAGGTTTTGATCGGTCCTGCTGATACCGCGTTGACTCGAATACCTTCTGGGCCTAAGGAGTGAGCCATATAGCGGACATTTGCTTCTAGGCTTGCTTTAGCTATTCCCATGACATTGTAATTGTCGATTGCACGTTCAGCACCTAAGTAGCTTAGTGTAAGTAGTGAACCATTACGGTCAGCCATCATTGAACGACCAGCTTTTGCTAGAGCAGCAAAACTATAAGAGCTAATATCATGGGCAATAGAGAAGCCTTCGCGTGTAACACTATCCATGTAGCTGCCTTGAAGTTGTTCACGCGGCGCAAATGCAACAGCATGAACGATCGAGTCTAATCCATTCCAATGTTGACCGAGTTGTTCAAAAACTTGCTCAATTTGTTCATCACTTGCTACATCGCAAGGGAATAATAACTCAGGGTTAGCGCCACATTCTTCAGCAATTTTTGCAACACGCGATTTCAATTTTTCAGTTTGATACGTAAATGCGAGTTCGGCACCTTCGCGTGCCATTGCAAGGGCAATGCCTGAAGCTATAGAACGAGGGCTGGCAACACCAACAATTAAAACACGTTTGCCTTGTAAAAATCCCATTCGTTGTCTCCTAAGTATTATGGAATAAACGAGTTAAAATACCGTAAATCAATAATTTGTGGAAGAGGGAGATTGCCAACTAATTGCTTATTATGAAATCTATATATTTATGTTACAAAAAATGCCTATAGATGCGATATGACTTTCACTTCCTTCTGTTTAACTATTGCATAGGGATTAGTCTATTACTTTACTATGATGAATTTAATGTATGAACTGATAGTTGTTCATGGCATAGCTGATGTCACTAAGCATCATTGCATGGAGAAAGACCCGTGAAAAATATTACAGAAAAGAACTAAACTCCCGATACAATAGACTAGTATGGAAGTCGTTTTTAAGCTTAGTTGCTCAATTATTTGCTGACCAGTGTGTAAGTCAACGTGATAAACAATAGAAATTTACCAATACTTTGTGGTTTACAGCAGATTTTTTAGCCTAATTTGGGTAGAATTACTGCCTTATGTATATATATAATCTAATGCCGTTACCACTTAAGGAGATTGATTCGTGGATTTAGCTACATTAATAGGCTTTTTGTTAGCTTGGGGCCTAATTATTGCCACTATCGCTTTAGGCTCTGGTGCTCTCGTCTTTATTAATGTTCCTTCAATAATGATTGTCTTGGGTGGTGCGATAGCGGTAGTTATGATGCGATTCACCCTAGGACAATTTATCGGATCGATTAAAACTGCCATGAAGGCTTTTTTATACAAATCCGAAACCCCTGAAGAGTTGATTGATGTTGTTGTTGAATTAGCTACAGTTGCACGTAAAGAAGGCTTGTTAGCGCTAGAGGGCCAGGAAATTAATAATCCAGTACTAGCGACGGGTATCAGAATGCTAGTTGATGGTCATGAAAGTTCCGTTGTTAAAAAAGCACTGTCTACCGAGATGAATGAAACGGTGGCGCGTCATAAAATTGGTCAAGATATTTTCAAGCAAATTGGTGATGCTGGTCCTGCAATGGGAATGATCGGTACCTTGGTTGGTTTGGTACAAATGCTTTCAAATATGTCAGATCCTAAATCAATTGGTCCTGCTATGGCAGTTGCCCTGCTTACAACGCTTTATGGTGCAATGCTAGCTAATATGTTTGCTTTACCTGTATCTGATAAGTTGTCACTACGCAGTGCTGAAGAACAAATGAATAAGAATATTATTATTGAAAGTGTCATTGGGATTCAAGAAGGGCAAAATCCCAAAGTACTAGACGAACTATTACGAAATTACCTACCTGCATCAAAACGCGTTAGCGCGGATGAAGAATAATCTTATCTGGCATGCGAGTAAGGATTAAATAGATGAGTGAAGAGGTAGAAGAACACGATTGCGATTGTCCACCAGAAGGCTTGCCTGCCTATATGGGAACATTTGCTGATTTAATGTCCTTATTGATGTGCTTTTTTGTATTGTTGCTATCTTTTGCTGAAATGGATGCGCTTAAATACAAAATGGTTGTGAAGTCGTTAGATAATGCATTTGGTGTTCAGCGTGAAGTTGCTGCAAATGAGATCCCCAAAGGTACGAGTATAATTGCTCAGGAGTTTAGTCCTGGCGAGCCTCGGCCGACACCATTGAAACAAGTACGACAAGACACTATAGATGAGACACGTGATGCATTGAAAGTTAAGATGGATGCTGAAGATGTTGCAAAGGAACAAGCTAAAGAGATAGCAGAAGAAGCTGAAAAATTTAAAGAAGCGCTAGAGGGTGAAATCCAAGAAGGTTTAATTGATGTAGAAACAGAATTAAACCGTATTGTTATAAGAATTCGTGAGAAAGGATCTTTTCAATCTGGTAATGCTCGGTTGAATAAGGAGTTTTTACCAATTATTGTTAAAATCCACGATGTGTTAGTTAAAACAGATGGACAAATAGCCGTGGCAGGGCATACAGATGATCTGCCGATTAGTACGCCTAGGTATCGTTCAAACTGGGAACTTTCAACTTCTAGAGCCACATCTGTAGTTCATGAGCTTTTACGGTTGGCCGAGATTGTTCCCGAACGATTCGTATTAGAGGGATATGCTGATACACAACCTTTAGTACCGAATGATTCTAGTGAAAACAGAGCGCAAAATCGGCGTGTTGAAATTGTGGTATTGAAATCTTTCTTATCAGATGAAGTGAATAAATCGGTCCAGAATTTGAATGAACAGGGTGGCTCTGTCGATAGTCAAGTTGAAGCTGTTAGACAATAAATACCGAGGATATGAGTATGAAATTAACAAAATTAATAAGTGCACTTGTTTTACTATCAGCTTCTACAGTTGGTTTATCGAGTGAGTGGAACGTCGATAATTCAAATTCTGAATTACATTTTATTTCTGTGAAGAAAGGTAATATTGCTGAAATACACCAGTTCACTAATTTAAATGGCTCGCTTGACTCAGATGGGAACTTTGAATTAGCAATTGATTTAACCAGTGTTGATACGTCAAACCCAATACGTGACGAACGAATGAAAAACTTTTTGTTCGAAACTAATAGATTTACTGATGCACTGCTATCAGCAAAGATAGATCCTGCAGAGTTAGATGCCATTGCAGAGGGGGCTAATAAACGTTTATTAATTGATGCGAAATTAACTCTTCATGGCATGAAAAAATCAGTCCCTATAGAAGTCATTGTTACACGACTGGTTGGCGCCAAGTTTTCAGCTACGAGTGCGACACCTATCATCTTAAATGTAGGTGACTTTTCACTTGTCGCGGGTGTAGAGAAATTACGTGAGCTCGCAAAGTTACCAAGTATTAGCTACGCGGTTCCAGTGACTTTTCATCTAACTTTAAAATTAAATAAATAATAAGTAAAAGAGCAATTATGCAAGCATTTTCTGTTGAAAAAGGTATCGTTATCCCATTAGATAGGCCTAATGTAGATACTGATGCAATTATTCCAAAACAATTTTTAAAATCCATTCAACGTAGTGGTTTTGGTCCGAACTTATTTGATGAGTGGCGTTATCATGATTTAGGTGAACCTGGTAAAAGTTGTGAAGGACGGCCATTAAATGAAGACTTCGTTCTGAATCAGACGAGATATCAAGGTGGCACAGTTCTTTTAGCTAGAGAAAATTTCGGCTGTGGTTCTAGCCGTGAGCATGCAGTATGGGCGCTGGATGATTTTGGAATTCGAGTTGTAATTGCCCCAAGTTTTGCTGATATATTTTTTAGTAATACCAGTAAAAATGGGATTTTAGCAATCAAACTTGATGAAACAACTGTTGATAACTTATTTGATCAAGTCACTGCACATACAGGCTATGAATTGACGGTTGATCTTGAAAACCAACAAATCACTTGTCCAAACGGCGATATATTAGATTTCGAAATCGATCCTTTTAAAAAGCACTGTCTTTTGAATGGCCTTGATGATATCGGTCTAACGCTCCAGCATAAAACAGCAATTGAGACGTACGAGCAACGTCGTCAACAAGAAGCGCCTTGGTTATTCACTTAAGATATAATCCTCGGTCAATAGTAATTAATTTAATGTGTGAAATAACAAAATGACAAAAAAAATAGCAGTTTTAGCAGGTGATGGTATTGGTCCAGAGATTGTTGACGAAGCAATCAAAGTACTAAATGCACTGTCAAAAGATGGTTTAGATATTGAGCTTGAATACGGTTTGATTGGTGGCGCGGCCTACGATGAAACTGGAACACCATTACCAGACGAAACGGTTAAAATTTCAAAAGAAGCAGATGCTATTTTATTAGGTGCTGTAGGTGGTTATAAATGGGAGTCACTTGATATCAGTGTACGTCCTGAAAAAGGACTATTAGGTATTCGCAGCCAATTAAATCTGTTTGCCAACCTACGCCCAGCTATTTTATATCCTCAACTTGCAGATGCATCAACACTTAAACCAGATGTTGTATCAGGTTTAGACTTAATGATCGTTCGTGAACTAACGGGTGGTATATATTTCGGTCAACCACGTGGAATACGTACCCTTGAGAATGGTGAAAAAGAAGGCTTTAATACCTTGGTATATAGGGAGAGCGAAATCAACCGTATCGGTAAAGTAGCCTTTGATATTGCACAAAAGCGTCAAGGCCGACTATGCTCTGTCGATAAAGCCAATGTATTGGAAAGTACTGAGTTATGGCGTGAAACGATGACAGAACTTTCTAAAGGTTATACAGACGTTGAATTGAGTCATATGTATGTTGATAATGCTGCAATGCAGTTAGTTCGAGCTCCCAAGCAGTTTGATGTGATGGTTACAACGAATATGTTTGGTGATATTTTATCTGATTGTGCATCAATGTTGACAGGTTCAATTGGTATGTTGCCATCAGCTTCATTGGATGAGGATGGTAAAGGTATGTATGAACCTATTCATGGTTCAGCACCTGATATTGCAGGCCAAAATATTGCAAATCCATTAGCAACCATCTTATCGGCATCAATGATGCTACGCTATACATTAGATGAAGCCGAAATGGCAGATAGAATTGAGAAAGCAGTCAGTTCTGTACTTGAGCAAGGTCTCCGAACTGCTGACATTTACTCTGATGGTATGACCAAAGTGGGCACGTCTGAAATGGGCGATGCAGTTGTTGCAGCACTTTAATTAGTTGCACTAATAAATTTTAGATAAGGCGTAATTGTGAGTAAGAAGATTGATGTTGCGGTAGTAGGGGCCACAGGTGCTGTGGGTGAAACAATGTTGGAAATTTTACATCAACGTAAATTTCCAATTGGTAATATTTATGCGTTAGCTAGCGAACGCTCTGCTGGGAGCACGGTCAGCTTTGGTAATAAATCACTTATTGTAGAAGACCTCGCTACATTTGATTTTTCTAAAGTTCAAGTTGGACTTTTTTCACCAGGCGCGAGCGTATCTAAAGTCTATGCACCAATAGCTGCTGCTGCGGGGTGTGTCGTTATTGATAATACGTCTGAATTTCGCTATGTAGATGATATCCCACTAGTAGTCCCAGAAGTGAACCCTGATGCTATTGCGGACTATAAAAATCATGGCATCATTGCTAATCCAAATTGTTCGACAATACAAATGTTAGTAGCGATGAAACCTATCTATGATGCAGTTGGAATTACGCGTGTTAACGTATGCACATACCAAGCTGTATCAGGAACTGGTAAGCCAGCAATGGACGAACTTGCTAAGCAAACAGCTTCATTATTAAATGGCCGTACGGTAGAAAGTAGCGTCTATCCTAAGCAAATTTCATTTAATGTTTTACCGCATATAGATGTGTTTATGGAAAACGGTTATACCAAAGAAGAAATGAAGATGGTTTGGGAAACTAAGAAAATTATGGGTGATGATTCCATATTAGTTAATCCAACCGCTGTACGAGTTCCGGTTTTCTATGGCCACTCGGAAGCATTGCATATTGAGACGCGAGACAAGATAACAGCCGAAGATGCTAAAAAACTGCTATCTGAATCTAATGGCATTGTAGTGATTGATGAGCATGAAGATGGTGGTTATCCAACCGCTGTGACTGATGCTTCTGGAACTGATCCTGTTTATGTAGGTAGAATTCGTGAAGATATTTCTTGTGAAAAAGGATTAGACTTATGGGTTGTTGCTGATAATGTCCGTAAAGGTGCTGCATTAAATAGTGTTCAAATTGCGGAAGTGTTGGTAGAAAAATATCTGTAAGTGTGTAGGATTGGAATTGGTTTTTAGGATTTAAACATGAGGTATTGGGATGAAGATTAAAACATTTGCTAGCGCAGCGGTTATGGGAGCATTAGGGCTCCTCATCCCATTACACTCTTCCGCTTTTGGACTTGGAAAAATAGAGCTTTCCTCAGCATTAAATGAACCTCTCAAAGCAGTCGTTCCAATTACTGCTTTAAGGCTAGAAGACAATGCTACATTTCAGGTAAAACTAGCTTCAAATGAAGAGTTTTTTAAAGCAGGTTTAAAGCGTAGTTTTTTATTGACTCAACTTAAGTTTGAGGTCGTTAAAAATGCTGGTCAGACTGAGGTACTCATTACGTCAGACTATCCTGTTAAAGAGCCTTTTTTAGACTTTTTAATTATTGCTTCCACTGCGAATGGCCGATTAATACGGGAATATACAGTTTTACTCGATCCCCCTAAAAATGTTTTCACTAAACCAACAGCTCCTACCAAACAAGCACCGAAACAAAATAGCACTAAAAAAAAGCAGACAGAAAAGTTTACCCCAACAAGTGAGATAGCTGCTGTCAGTAGTCAGCACGAAGTGCTCTCTAGCTCGCCTGATAGTTACCGTGTGAAAAGTACAGATACTTTATACAACGTGGCTAAAAAAGTACGACCTCAGAGTGATATCTCTGTAAATCAAATGATGATGGCACTATTAGATAATAATCAGTCTGCATTTATTGATAATAATATCAACCGGTTAAAAGCAAATAGCACGTTGATGGTTCCTCCTGTCGAGCAAATTAAGCAACGTTCAAAGAGACAAGCATTACTCGATGTAAACCAACAAAATGAAGCATGGCAGAACAGGAAGAAGGTTAGTGCATCTAGTGTCGCGGATGACAGTAGTCAAGTGGCTGAAATGCAGAATGATTATGAACAGGAATCAACACCAGCATCTGAAAGTTTCACAACAAGGACTGATGATGGTGATATGGCTCGATTGGATCTTGTTGCGCCAGGCGATGAAGTAATTGAAGAAGTGGCTGAATCATCACTACTTGGTGATCCAAAGATAAAAGAGCTCACTGAACAACTTACACTGGCACAAGAAACCATCGAAAGCCAAGCTCAAGAAAATAATGACATTCAGTCTCGCATGGATATGATGGAGGAACAGCTCGAAACACTTCGGCGCTTGATTTCATTAAAAGATGCTGATTTAGCAAAAGTACAAAATAGCTTGCGAGATGATGAATCTCAGAGCACGGATCTAGTAGAGTTGGACTTAAATGCAGAGGTAACTGTTAATGAGACAAACTCAGAAGTAGAGGATTACTTTGCTCAAATCGAAAGTAGTATCAATGACGAACTGACTGATGAAACGATGTCAGAAACTACTAACATTGATAGCATAAGCTCTGATGACGTTACTAATTCAACTGAGCTAGGTGATGACTTATCTATTGCGGCAGAAATAGACAGCGAGAACAGTGAGCCTGCTCGTGATTTATCCGCAGAAGAAACAGTCCCTGACACGAAGCTTCCATTAGAAGTAGCCGGCGACGTTATGACTGGGGGTATTGACTCGGTAAAGAGCTTCTATGCTTCACACAGAACTGAAAGTTTGATAGGTGGTCTTCTTGCTTTATTAGCTCTCATTTGGCTCGCGCTAAGAGGCCGCCAAGATGAAAGTGAAGATTATCAAGAGGAGAGTGTAACAGTTGCCCCTGTAGTACAAGATCCTCCGTACGTAGCGCCTGCTAGTGATACTGTTAACGTTGCAGCTCCAGTGCCAGCTAAAGAAGAACAAGAAGTTACTGAGTCATTTTCTAGTGAAGTAGAAACACGACAAGATGAGGTTCTTGTAGAAGATGAATATTCTAGTTTAGATGGTGAGCCTGAGTTTAGCTCTGAAGTTGAAGAGAATAGCGAAATACTTGAAGTGCCTGAAGTACCTGAAGTGCCTGAAGTGCCTGTTGAGTTGAACGAGCTGGCAGAGACAGTTGAAACGATTGATGAGGAAGAACACTTAGAATTTAATTTGGATGACTATAAGGATGAAGCTCAGCCAGCAGAGGCAATTGAAGAAATGCCTGAACAGAACACCAATATTGATGATGATTTATTAGACTTTAATATTGATGATAGTAGCAGCGATGAACAATCTACCGCTGAAGTAATTGAGCACGCAGAAAATGAGACACTAGACTTCGGTGAACCATTATCACTAGACACTGAAACATTGACAACAGATCTAGAATTGAATGACGAATCATTAAGTTTAGATATCGATGATGCATCAAGTGATGAGATTGTGCTTAACCTTGACGATGATGCACAAGGCGAGCCGTTATCAATTTCTTCAGAGGCTTTAGAAGATTTACCTGAAATGGAATCAGATATTGTAGATTTAGACGGTCCTATTGAAGATGTAGAAGCTTCTAACGAAATTGTTTTAGATGCTCAGCCTGATGATGATGTCTCATTTGACTTAGGTGAGTTTGATGGTATCGATGAAGCGGAAACGAAACTAGATCTAGCGGCTGCTTACATGGATATGGGTGATCCTGAGGGAGCAAGAAATATCCTCGAAGAAGTTATGATTGACGGTAGTGATGAACAAAAATCACGTGCAGAAAACTTAATTAGTGAACTTGGATAAGGAAAGTGAGTGAAAGTAGCCTTAGGCGTTGAATATGACGGTACTAATTTTTGTGGTTGGCAAGTACAACCAGAGCAACGAACTGTACAAGGATGCTTAGCTAAGGCATTAGGTAAAATTACTGGTGAAAAATCTAAAATTGTAGCTGCTGGGCGAACTGACTCAGGTGTTCATGCAATTCAGCAAGTAGCACATTTTGAAACTGAAGCCAGTAGAAGTGAGCGAAATTGGATATTAGGGCTAAATAGTAATCTACCTGACGACATGAACGTGACCTGGGCTAGACCTGTTGATGATGACTTTAGCGCTCGCTTTTCTGCATTGAATAGAAGTTACCGTTATCTAATCATAAATCGAGTTAGCCGATCTTCGATTCATGCTAATAAAATGTGGTGGGTTTTTGCCCCGCTTGATATTGATAAAATGCAAGCTGCAGCCGATATGCTCGTTGGTCATCATGATTATTCGGCTTTCAGAGCAAAATTATGCCAAGCACATAGCCCCATGAAAACAGTTGATTGGATCACTGTGACTAAGCAGGGTGACTGTATTGCGATTGATGTGAAGGCTCAGTCATTTCTTCATCATATGGTCAGAAACATCGTTGGGGTGCTCGTGCCGATTGGTGCAGGACAAAAACCTGTTGAGTGGGCTACCCAAGTTTTAGAGAGCCGGGACAGAGCTCAGGGTGGCATTACCTCTCCGCCAGATGGCCTTTATTTTATTAATGTTGAATATCCGCAACAATATAAGCTTCCAGTAGTGTCAGCTTTTCCCGTGGTCTGGTAAAGTAGGCTATTGAATTATTTTTCTCAGCCAAAAATCATGAGAACACGTGTAAAAATTTGTGGCATCACGCGACGCCAAGATGCTGAATTTGCAATCGAAATGGGCGTTGATGCACTAGGATTAGTATTCTATGCTCCAAGCCCTAGGGCTGTAACAATTGCGCAAGCACAACAAATTACTTCTGGTTTACCGCCTTTTGTGAGCTTTGTAGCTTTATTTGTTGATGCTCATATAGATGAGGTTAAAGCATGCTTGAATGCTTTACCTATCGATCTATTACAGTTTCATGGTGATGAGTCTCCAGAGTATTGTGAGCAGTTTAATCATCCCTATATGAAAGCGCTGAGAATGCGTGATGATATTGACTTGATTGCTGAAGCTAAGCGTTAACCATGAAATTGCTCATGCTTTGCGTGAACATGGCCGTGAGCGAATGTCACAAGCC
>NODE-125-length-26480-cov-6.36988_pt1 | contig 26480 bp, 22 predicted proteins | sample MGYA00139097_ERZ477577 | MGnify/ENA metagenome assembly ERZ477577
AGCAGGTGAATCACCATCTACCGAACCAAAGTTACCTTGACCATCAACTAGCATAAGCGTGCCTTATTAACTTGATATGGCAATTCGACAACCACAATACTCTGCTGACCAGTAGAATCATTCGTTTCGATTTCTGCACGAGCACGAATATGAACTCGACCGCGACCTGTTCTGTATGCTTCAGCGATACCACTTGCACCGTTAATCATTGCAGAGGTTGGGAAGTCAGGACCTGGAACATGTTGCATCAAGCCTGAAATATCGATATCTGGCTCATCGACCATTGCAATACAAGCATTTAAAATTTCTGTCAGATTGTGTGGTGGGATATTTGTCGCCATACCAACAGCGATACCTGAAGAACCATTCACTAGAAGTGCAGGAACTTTCGTCGGCAGCACAGATGGTTCAGATTCAGATTCATCGTAGTTAGGAATGAAATCAACCGTTTCTTTCTCAAGATCGGCCAACATTTCATGAGTGATTTTAGCCATGCGTACTTCGGTATAACGCATCGCAGCAGGTGAATCACCATCTACCGAACCAAAGTTACCTTGACCATCAACTAGCATATAACGCATAGAAAATGGTTGAGCCATACGAACCATTGTATCGTAAACAGCTGTATCACCATGTGGATGGTATTTACCGATGACGTCACCAACAACACGGGCAGACTTTTTATAAGAGCCGTTCCAGCTAATATTTAAGTCACGCATAGCGTATAAAACACGGCGATGTACTGGTTTTAATCCGTCACGCACATCAGGTAAAGCTCGTCCAACAATTACACTCATCGCATAATCGAGGTACGATTGTTTCATCTCGTCTTCAATATCAATCGTATCAAGTTCAAAAGCAATATCAGTCATCTATCTCAATATCCAAATAAAACAGGGGTCGGTACTCATCAACCGAAGGCGTAATCTTAACATTTCAAGCGATTTCATGCACGTTTATAGAACATCACTACTAGGGGTTACGTTTTGAAAAAAAACCGTTCAAATCATCTTCTAGAGTGAATAAAAGTTCTTTAAGCCCAATATTCCACCCTTTTACGACTTGTGAAGGTGTAGTTTCTTCAAGATCGATGTCAATTCTTAAGCCCGTTTGAAATAATGCATTAGCATGATCTTCACTTGTAGAAGTAATAAAAAATTGCATTTCCAAAATAGATTGCGGAGAAAACGTATCTCTTGATTCGCCATAAAGCGCAGTTACGGCTGTTTCAAGCACCATATCAGCGGGCTGTTTATCATCAACAATCACTAAACTGAATAAACCAGTTTTCTGTAACCACCGTTTAAGCTGCTCAGTGAACATTTCATCTGGAGTAGCGAAAAACTGATGCATCTTCTGTGGTTGAAATTCGTTATCACCTACTTTATAAATCACATTATGAGATCTAAATTGAGACGTGACTTTAACTGGTTTTATTCTCAGCACTCTGTTTTTAACAAAGTTAGCGGCGACAGCACCTCGGTCAACATCAATTACGTAATAATGAACCGTCTCGTCTTCGTCCCTTGAACCTATGCCAAAACAGGCTGATAACAAACTTGTTAATAGCAATATTGCTACTGCTCTAACCATCAATTTAGCCTTCACATTCAACTCCTATCTAACCGCTCGTGTTACAGTCATCATTTTTTGTGCCGATATAATAAATTAACTGACTACTAAATGCGCGATATGGATAAATTAAAAACAAAAATAAGAACTATTCCTAACTTTCCAAAACCTGGCATACAGTTTAAGGATATCACGCCTCTTCTTCTTGATCCTGCCAGTTTAGAGCTAGCGGTTAATGGATTAGTTCAACCATTTCGCGACACAAACATCACCGCCATTGCTGGTATGGAAGCACGCGGATTTATCTTTGGTAGCTTAGCAGCACGCGAACTCAATGTAGGCTTTATACCATTAAGAAAGCCGGGGAAATTACCCTATAACGTTAAGTCGGTCAGTTACACCTTAGAATACGGAGAAGCCAGCTTAGAAGCACATAGTGATGCAATCAAAACTGGTGACCGAATTTTACTCGTAGATGATTTACTAGCAACTGGTGGCACTGCCCGCGCTAGTTGTCAATTAGTCGAACAATTCGGAGGCACTGTTGTTGCATGTGCATTTGTAGTCGAATTATTGTCACTTAACGGGCGAAGTCAACTTGATAACACTCATACTCACTCACTGATAACCTACTAATTATGAAATATTTTATTTTTATCTTTTTGTTTTTGAGCACAGTGTGCAATGCCGAACAATTTCAGGCACCACTAACAAATACCCAGTGGCAAGTTATTGAGTCACCATTAGAATGCGTCCTAACTCAGCCTATAGCTGGCTTTGGTGAAGCAAAATTTACACGTCGTTCAGGGGGGCCTTTTACGCTTGAATTCACTACCCGTTCACATCCTGCTGAAGCAGATGTTATTAATTTCGAGATTGCTGAAGCACCTTGGCAAAATAAAGAAGAACGAATGACCCTAGCCTCTTTGCCAAGCGAATTAAATCAGATGGCGTTCAAACTTGTAGGAAAAAAAGCAAAAGAGGCGTTAACGCACATGCAAGAAGGTCGGTTCCCAGCCGTACGTTATCGTAGCCACAGTTCAGATGAAGAAATCAGCGCTTTATTTTCAACCGTACATTTGAATGATTCCATGCCTGCCTTTGTTCAATGTTTAGATAATTTATATCCAGATAGTTTTGAAGATATTCGTAACTTAACAGTATATTTCCAACTCGAGAAATCAGATTTAGATAAAAAATCGCAAGCTTCGCTAAGACGCATTGGTGATTACGTTAAATTAGATAGTCAAATTAAAGAAATTAGTATTAATGGTTACACCGATAACCATGGTACTAGGAGGTTAAATATTGAACTATCTGAAGCTCGCGCCCTTTCTATTAAGAAGTTTCTGGTTGAAGAATGTGAAGTGCCGGAAAATCTAATCACCACAGCCTTTCATCGTGAATTTCATCCCGCAAAAACAAATAAAACACAAAAAGGACGATCTTATAATCGTCGTGCTGAGATTGAAGTTTTTCGATAAACACCTTCCCTTCTCCTCGATTTACTATACTATTTTTGTATCACGTGACAAACATCTCACGTCTTATAATTAAGGAATAAGCATGCATCAAGAAGCAATAATTGCTCTATCTGTCATTGGAATCGTTGCCATCACCTGTCAGTGGTTTGCTTGGTGGGTTAAGTTACCAGCTATCGTTTTTTTATTACTGTCAGGCATCATTCTTGGCCCTTTGACTGGTTGGTTAAACCCTGAACAATTATTTGGTGACTTACTCTTTCCTATGGTCACACTCTCGGTAGCTATTATCTTATTCGAAGGAAGCCTAACACTAAAGTTTGAAGAGATCAGAGGGCTACAAAAAGTCGTCCGCAATATGCTGACAATAGGCGTAGCAATTGCTTGGTTTAGCATCACGGCTGTTACGCATTACGTATTAGAGTTCTCATGGTCGCTATCCTTACTATTTGGTGCACTAATGGTCGTAACTGGCCCAACAGTAATAGTACCCATGCTCAGAACAGTAAAACCTAACAGTACCATATCCAATATTCTACGATGGGAAGGCATTGTCATTGATCCTCTTGGTGCTATCCTTGCTGTATTAGTATTCGAAGTGATCTTATCGATGCAAGCAAGTGGTCATCTACCCATTAGTCATACCTTTGCACTATTTGGTCAAACACTCGCTATAGGTATCATTTTAGGTGCTGTAACAGGGTATTTATTCGGCCTTATTCTACGAAAACATCTGATGCCAGAATACTTACACAATGTGGCGACACTTAGTATTGTTTTCGGCGTTTTCGCCTTATCAAATGAATTATCAGAAGAATCAGGATTATTAACCGTCACAGTGATGGGGATCTGGTTGGCAAATATGAAAAATGTTGATGTTGAAGACATTCTTGATTTTAAAGAGAGCCTAAGTATTTTACTAATTTCTGGTTTATTTATATTACTTGCTGCTCGTCTCGATTTCTCGCAATTTGAAGCATTAGGTATGGGTGCAGTAGTACTGTTTCTATTTATTCAATTTATTATTCGCCCCCTTAAAGTATTTGTATCAACCTATAATTCAGACCTAACGTGGCAAGAAAAAACAATGATCAGCTGGATTGGCCCAAGAGGTATTGTGGCTGCAGCTGTAACCGCATTATTTGCTATTAGATTAGAAGAAGTAGGTATTGAAAATGCTGATCTTCTTGTACCTCTCGCTTTCACCATCATCATTGGTACCGTGCTATTACAAGGCGCGACCTCAAAGTTCATCGCAAAATTTCTAGGTGTAGCAGAACCAGAAGATGATGGCTTTTTAATTATGGGTGCCAACCCCGTTGGTCGTATGATTGCCAAAGCACTACAAGAAAGTGGCTTCACCACGCTACTAGCTGATGGTAGCTGGACTAATATTAAAGCAGCACGCATGGATGGTTTAGCAACCTATTATGGCAATGCTGTTTCAGAGCACGCTGACCGACATATGGACTTAGTTGGTTTAGGCCATCTATTAGCGCTCACACCACAAAAAGACCGTAATGCACTAGCTGGTCAGCGTTACAAACCAGAATTTGGGTCTAATAAAATCTACTTATTACCTACCGAAGAAGATAAAGAGTCTGAAAAGGAAGAACAGCAATCTCGTAAAGCCGTTAATCATGGTTTCCAAATCTTATTTAATAAAGAGCTATCCTATTCCAAACTTGCTAGCTTGATTGGTCAAGGAGCCTTGACCAAACAAACTACATTAAGTGAAAACTTCACCTTTGAAGACTACAAACAAGAGTATGGCAAACGAGCACAGCCTATATTCATCTTTAACGCGAAGCAGCAATTACGGTTCTTCGTTGATGCCGAATCATTCAAGCCTGACCCGGGTTGGACTATTGTGGCACTGGTAAAAGATGAAAAAGTTTCAGAACAAGACAAGTAGTTTTCTAGAATTAAAAGCATAGGAATATGACTATTAATGCCTAAAAAAATGATTGGTGGTTGGCAACAGAAATCACAAGAAATTGTGTACGATAATGCTTGGATCCAAGTTCGCCATGAAGAAGTCATTCGCCCCAATAGCAGTGAAGGCATCTATGGTGTCATACACTTTAAATCCAACGCCATTGGTATCGTCGCGGTAGATGATGAAGATAACACATGGTTAGTCAAACAAAGCCGCTATCCTAATAATGAAACTACCATCGAAATCCCCGAGGGCGGCGGACTATTGAATGAATTACCCCTTGATGCAGCAAAGCGTGAATTAAAAGAAGAAACAGGCCTCACAGCCAATAACTGGCAACCGTTATTAGAATTACGTACCTCCAATTCCGTCACCGATGAGAAAGCCTATATATTCCTCGCTACTGACCTCACTCAAGGTGAACAGGCACTTGAAGAAACTGAAGATATAGACGTATTAAAACTCCCTATTCAAAAGGCCATCACTATGGCAATGAGTGGTGAAATTATAGATGCTATGTCAGTTGCAGCTTTACTTAAATTATCGGTACTAAGAAATACAAAATAATGCTATTAGAATGAGAGCGTTAAATGCATGGATTGAACACATTACCCTCCATTTAAACTAACCCATATTATGTTTAATTCAAAGTATTCATGCATCATAAGTGAACTCAAAAGTAAATCACATTAACCTTTTATGCATACTCATTACTGCGTGTTGATCTACCCGTAAAACCTTACTTGGTTTAATGTGAAACAATACAGCACTGACACATCCTAAATTTTAGCCTATATTGTTCAACAGAAAATAACTATGCTGACGAGTTCAGTATGTCATACTAAATTTAAGTTTGGAGCGTCGAGATGAGTTGGGTTGAACAAATACTTGATGGTAGCTTTATGCCCCATGGTCATTGTTTGCAATGGCGGCCTGATCTGCTATCCCTTTATGTAATTGGTGATATTTTAACTGCCATCGCTTACTCTATCATCCCTCTAGCACTGGTTTATCTAGTTAAGAAAAGAACAGATCTTGACTATAACTGGATTTTTCTTATGTTTGCTACCTTCATTTTTTTATGTGGCGTTAGCCATTTCCTTTCACTTATCAATATCTGGCACGGCTATTATTATATTGAAGGCATATCAAAGCTAGCAACTGGAATAATATCTATCATTACTGCAGTTATGGTGTGGAGGTTAATGCCAGCGGCACTAGCAATCCCGAGCAATGAAGAGTTTCGAACTAAAAATCAATTACTCGAACAAGCACAGAAAAAACTACTGAAATCTAATCAACTTTTAGAAAAAAGAGTCCTAGAACGAACGAAAGAATTAGAGCATGCAGCCCGAACAGATGCGTTGACAGGCATCCTTAACCGGGGAGGATTGATGGATAATTTATCGGCTGAAATTGAACGAGCAACACGATACCATCATAGTTTGAGTATCCTCATGGTCGATCTCGACCATTTCAAATACGTGAATGATAATTATGGACATCCAGTAGGTGATGCCGTGTTAACTGAAGCTGCAGTTATTTTAAGTGCAGCATGTCGAACTACTGACAGTTTGGGCCGCTATGGTGGTGAAGAATTTCTATTTGTCCTACCTGACACCAACATCTCTAAAGCATCTGAACTAGCAGAACGGATCCGATTTCAAGTTGAACAACACCATTTTTGTAAGGATACGACCTCTGAATTATCATTAACATGCAGCATCGGAGTAACAAGTTACCAGTCTAAACAGAGCCAATCCAGCTTACTTAAATTAGTTGATGATATGCTTTATGATGCAAAAGAATCTGGTAGGAATAGAGTTATCGTTAATCAACAGTAAACACCGTGAATTACCTTGTTTACTCCTCTATCCCTCCTTCCCATAACAGGAGCAACTTCATTAATGATTTTTTATAATCTTTAGCCATAGTAATCGCTGAAATCATTGCCACTGAACCTACCCCCGTTTTATAGAGCTGCTCAGCTCGTTTTTGATCAATCCCACCAATTGCTACTAATGGATAAGTATCTGCTAATAGCCGTGTCCATTTCTCTACTCTCTCCACACCTTGAGGGAGCCACGGCATGACTTTACTGGTGGTTTCAAACACAGGCCCTAGAGCGATATAACTTGGGTTTACAGCTAAAGCACGGGCAAGTTCCCAGTAGGAGTGAGTTGAGACTCCCAGTCGTAAACCAGCTTGCTCTATTTCAAGAAGATTCGCATCGTGTAAATCTTCTTGTCCTAAATGTACGCCGTAGGCTCGATGTTCAATCGCCACCTTCCAATAATCATTGACGAAAAATGCAACGGAATCATCACAGTAACTTACCGCTTGCTGTACTGCGTTATGCTTTTGTTGCTCGCTAGCCTCTTTGATTCTGAGCTGGATAGTTTTAATGCCCTCTTCAGTCAGTTTTCTAATCCAGTCACTGCTATCAACGACAGGATAAATACCTAAACGTTGTGGACACGATGGAAAGTTAAATTGATGACCAACAAGGTTTTTGCTGTAGGTTAATTTAGGCATATCGCATAATTCAAAGTCTGCATTTGAATGTGCAATTACATGATAGGGTCCTATTGATTTGGCATCACGAATGCCTCGTGTTAAATAGGCTTTTGCTAATACAATAGCGTCACGGATATCAAGGTTTATTGCCATATTACTAGCAATACTTGAGGCTAATACACAGCCGGTACCTCTTACACTTTTTGCTTGTTTATCAGCGTAGCAATAAAATTCTGTGCTTTGATCAATAAAATAGTCCGTGGCCCATTCACTATCATTATGTCCACCTTTCACTAAGCAGGCATTTAAACCTAATTCTAATAAACGTTTACTTGCATGAATTGGATTTCTTTGTTGAGTTAATTGAGCTAGTTCGACTGTATTTGGTGTCAACAAGCTTATTTCAGGAAGTAAGTTTTTCAATAAAAAGTGTTGTACGTTACTACTAACCGATACACCACCTGAAGTACTACTTAGAACAGGATCCCAGATAACAGGCACATTATGCTGTTTGACTATATTTAAGACGGCTTGCGCAATTTCAATATTAGGTACTAAACCGACCTTAATAGCTGCTATATCATAATCTACTACTGCTGACTGATACTGATTATTAAACTGGCTAAGCTCTAATGCACCTAAAGATATTAGTCCCTTGCTGCTTTGTTCTGTTAAACAAGTAATTAAAGGCACGGGATGACAACCATGGGATGACACTGTTTGACTATCGGCAATAATGCCGGCACAGCCCTGAGGGTCTAAACCACCAATCAATAAAACAGTAGGTAAACTTGAAGTCATCTTTGTATTAGCCATTTTGTTGCCAGATAGGTTGCTCTAATGTTGGTGTACTAGGTTTGGCGTTTGTTCGTTTTGGCATTACGCCAGCTTCATAGGCTAACCGTCCTGCATTAATAGCTTGAGCAAATGCCGAAGCCATAACGTCCGGTTCTAATGCTTCAGCTACAGCTGTGTTCAATAAAATACCGTCATAACCTAATTCCATTGCTTGCACAGCATCAGATGGTTTCCCTATGCCAGCATCAACGAGTAATGTCATATCTGGAAGACGCTTACGAATAGTTTCTAATGCATAGGGGTTAATCAAACCCTGCCCTGTGCCAATCGGAGCCCCCCAAGGCATTAATACTTCACAACCTAAATCTGCAAGTTTTTGGCAAAGTACGAGGTCATCGGTGCAATATGGAAATACTTTGAAGCCTTCAGCAATTAATGTTTTAGTCGCTTCAACTAACGCAAAAGGATCTGGCTGTAAATTATACCCATCGCCTAATACTTCAAGTTTGATCCAGTCTGTATCGAATAACTCACGTGCCATACGAGCTGTTTTAACTGCTTCATCCGCACTGTAACAACCAGCTGTATTAGGTAATAAATGACAGCCTAGTTCTTGAATCAGACTCCAAAATTGGTTGCTGGACTCTGATTGCGATGAATTCTGGCGACGTAACGATAAAGTAATGACTTGTGACTTTGAAGCACGAATTGCATCCAACATGATTTGGGGTGATGAATACAGTGCCGTGCCGATAAATAAGCGACTTTGTAATTCAGTTCCATATACCTGCCATGGTGATGCATCTTTCATAGTAGTCTCCATTTATCCCCCACTGATTGGCGACATAATATCGAGTTTATCGCCTTCTTTGAGTACTGTACTGTCATGTGCTGATTTAGGAATAACCTCATCATTTATTACAGCTAAAAATCGCCCACTAATATTCTCAATGTGCAGAAAATTAATCAGCTTGGTGTTTTTCATTATTTCAACTAAGTCGCCATTAAAAGTGATTCGGATAGCATCAGACATGCATAAACTCCCCAAATTTTATTGCTTGTTCATTGCCTTCTAATAAGGCCAGCACATCAGAAATTATGGCTGGTGAGAATAAGTAACCATGGCGATATAAACCATTCACCTGCAGCCCCCAATTGGTTCTTTTTACGACAGGCATATTGTCTATCATTGCAGGACGACAATGCGATGCCATTTCAAGTACCCGTGCTTCGGCGAAGCCTGAATTAATGGTATACAAAGCAGACATAAGCTCAAGACCTGAACGCACACTAACGGGTGACATATCATCGCTTTCAATGACCGTTGCCCCAAGAAAGTATTCATTATTCGGGCGTGGTGCTAGATACATAGGATAACGTGGATGAATAAGTCGAACAGCATGCTTGAAATTAACTTCAGGAGCATGAACACGAATCACTTCACCTCGAATACTACGTAAGCCTTCTAAATCCTTCTTAGCACCATTACCACGGCAATCAATCACCTCGTCAAAGGCGCCACTACTACAACTAAAATATTGTTGTGATAGTGCTTCTAGCACTCCATCTGACAGTGAATCTATCTCTTCACATTGTTGCCAGTCACAAAGTGGAGAGGAGCTTAAGATGGTCGTCAACTGACTATATAAATGACGATTATCTAAACAAGCCTCATCATCAAAAAAGAGTGCATTATCAAACTGTTGAGATAATTGAAGCTCTTTCTCTTTTAACTCAGCTTTACTAAGTTGAGTATAATCATTATCAGACAAAACATGCTGTGCTCGTTTAGTAAACCTTTCCATTTCGGCTTGATCACCTGCATGAGCAACCACCAAAGTACCATTACTTTGATAAAAAATAGGCTCAGGTAAATCTGCCAACCACTGCGGCCAAATGGCAGCAGAAATATTGCCTATTTCTTTAACTTTTGCTTCAGTCTGTACGGCCTCGGTAGCCGGTGAAATCATCGCAGCAGCAATATATCCAGCACTTCCCATACCTACTTGATCATCACTCGATAAAATCGATACGCGATGTCCTTTTAAGGTTAGCCGCCATGCGAGTAAGCGGCCAATAAGGCCGCTTCCAATTAATAAATACTGTTTCACAGCTACTTAAACCTGATGGTAAATTTTACTGCCGCCCGCTTTAAACTCTTCCGATTTTTCAGCAAACGCTTCTTTCACATCATGTGAGATACGCATTGAGCAGAACTTTGGCCCACACATTGAACAGAAATGTGCTACTTTTGCTGCTGGCTTAGGCAAGGTTTCATCATGGAATTCACGTGCTGTGTCTGGGTCTAAACCAAGATTAAATTGATCTTCCCAGCGGAACTCAAATCGCGCTTTTGAAATTGCATTATCACGAATATCAGCACCCGGATGTCCTTTGGCTAAATCGGCAGCATGAGCCGCTAATTTATAAGTAATGATGCCTGTCTTAACATCGTCTTTATTCGGTAAGCCTAAGTGCTCTTTCGGTGTGACATAACACAACATGGCTGTGCCGTACCAGCCAATCATTGCCGCACCAATACCTGATGTAATGTGATCATAACCTGGAGCAATATCGGTAACCAAAGGACCTAATGTATAGAATGGTGCTTCATGGCAATGCTTTAATTGCATATCCATGTTTTCTTTTATCTTGTGCATGCCAACATGACCAGGACCTTCAATCATGACTTGTACGTCGTGTTTCCAAGCAATTTGTGTCAATTCACCTAAGGTAATCAATTCCGCAAACTGAGCTTCATCATTGGCATCTGCTTGTGAGCCTGGACGTAAACCATCACCCAATGAAAATGACACATCATAAGCTTTCATGATCTCGCAAATTTCTTCAAAGTGCGTGTATAAAAAGCTTTCTTCATGATGCGCTAAACACCATGCAGCCATAATTGAGCCACCACGTGAAACGATGCCCGTTGTACGATTTACTGTTAATGGAATATGAGATAAACGAACGCCAGCATGAATCGTAAAGTACGACACACCTTGCTCAGCTTGTTCAATCAAGGTATCTCTGAAAACTTCCCATGTTAAATTTTCAGCAATACCATCCACTTTTTCTAACGCTTGATATAAGGGAACCGTACCAATTGGAACTGGTGAATTACGAATAATCCATTCACGGGTTTGATGAATATGTTTACCCGTTGATAAATCCATAACGGTATCGCCCCCCCAACGAGTACTCCATACCATTTTTTCAACTTCTTCTTCAATTGATGAAGTAGTCGCTGAATTACCAATATTGGCATTAATTTTGACCAAAAAGTTACGCCCAATGATCATTGGCTCTGCTTCTGGGTGGTTGATATTTGCAGGAATGATCGCACGGCCTTCAGCTACTTCTATACGTACAAATTCAGGGGTAATGTGACTGGAGAAACCTTCAGGTAGTGAACCTGCTTTATCTGCTTCTTCACGCCCTACGTTTTCACGAATTGCAATGAATTCCATTTCTGGAGTCACAATACCTCGGCGAGCATAATGCATTTGGCTGACGTTCTTGCCTGCTTTAGCCCGAAGCGGTTTACGGTTGTGGTTGAATAATGGAATTTCAAGCATTGCGGCTTCTTGCTCGCGTGTAAATTCAGAACTGTATTCGTCTAACTCTTCGGTGTCATCTCGGCTTTCAATCCATGATGTTCGAATAGCAGGCAAACCTTTTTCAAGGTCGATCGTAGCTGAAGGATCAGTATAAATACCTGATGTATCGTAAACATAAATTGGCGCATTTGGTTCGCCTGCTTTGCTTGTATCTCTATTCGGTGTATCTGTTAACGATATTTTTCGAAATGGAACACGGATATCATCACGGCTACCGACTACATATGCTTTCTCAGAACCTGGAAATGGTTGAGTTGAAATACCACTGCGATCAGTAATATCAATAACATTTTCATTTTGTGAAGACATTAACTTCCCCTATTAGAATCAAAAAATATCGGGGAAATCGTTGAGCCAAGGACTGGCTAACAAGAAATGAGCATAGCAAAATGCGCCTAACGGCAACATTACGCGATATACTCGCTTGTTTCCTACGGAGGTTCTAGCCTCTTCAGGTTCAACGGGTTTAATCTCAGCCAATTCAATGGCACCCCGACAAGTGCTTCGCATGGTAAAGCAAAAGCATTTTTTTTAGCAAGCCTTATCTGGCAGAATAGTCAGCTAAGACATAATGCAACATAGACCGTATAACGACATGGCTGATAAAAACGATAGTTCTGATGATCATGAGTTTGATTTGTTTCGAGCAGAAATGCGCGATGCAGAGCGACTTCATCACGATCGTTTACTACACACAAAGCAAAAGCCTGAAGTTAAAGTGGGCAAATATTTCACAAGTTCAGCTCAAACTCGGAGCGAACATTTCTCAGATATGTTTTCACCTGAAACAGTCGGTAATGAAGAATATCTTGAATATCGTGGCCCAGGAATCCAGCACCGCGTCTTTTCAAAGTTACGCACAGGTAAAGTACATATTGAAGCCGAGCTCGATTTACACGGAATGACATTGGCACATGCTGAACCGACTTTGTCACAATTTTTAGAACAGTGCCAGCAGCAAGGGATTCGTTGTGTTCGTGTTATACATGGCAAAGGTTGGGGTTCAAAAAATAATAAACCTGTTTTAAAAAGCAAACTGAACCACTGGTTACGCGAAAGCAATAGTGTATTAGCCTTTTGCAGCGCCACCATTACTGATGGTGGTACGGGCGCACTTTATGTATTATTGAAACGAACACATGGAAGCAGTAAAGAAATGGCCTGATAGTTGCTATCAAAAATATAAAATTTAAGGGATATAAATATGATCAAAGCTCTAATGAATACGCTCACTTACCCTAAAAAGATGATGCTTATTGCAATCGTCTTTTTAGTGCCAATACTGTTCACGTCATGGCTCATCATTTCACTACAAAATGAAAGCATCCACCATGCTGAACAAGAAAAAGATGGCTTAACCTTTATCAAATCTGTTCGTTCTATATACCAGCACATGCCACAACATCGAGGCATGACCAATGCATTTCTTAATGGTAAAAGTCAGTTTGAGCAAAGAATTTTAAGCAAAAGAGAGGAAATTGCTGCCGATATATCGGCAATAGATGCCGTTAATGCTCAGCTTGGTGATAAATTTTCTACCACACCATTATGGAATACAATCAAACAAGAATGGCAACAGTTAAGCAAGATCTCTTTTACCGGAGAACCTCAAGATATATTTAAGCAACATACAGCACTGATTGCCAAACTCGCAGGTCTTATCGAACACATTAGCAATCAGTCAGGTTTGGTATTGGATAATGATCTCGAATCATCGTTTATTATTGATATTTTAGTTTACAAATTACCTACTGTGACCGAGCGGTTAGGAAGAGCACGTGGTTTAGGATCAGGCATTGCTGCAGCCGGTGAGATCACTATTCAAGACAATATTAAATTAGGCTCCTTACTAGGAGAAATTACAGACAATTCTCAAGCTATAATCCATGATTTAGACATTGTATTTGCAGAAGACCCTGATTTAAAGAACACATTAAAAGACGTATTAATTCAACGTACTGAGAGTATGGATACGTTCACACAAACTGTAAATAATGACATATTAGGTCAGCAAATAATCTTTATTGATCCGACTGACTTTTTTGCATTGGGTAGTGCTGCAATAAAAGCTAACTACCAGCTCTACGACTCACTCGTGCCCATTTTGGATAATTTATTTACTCAGCGTATCAATGATCTCAAATTTGAACGAAATAGTATTATCATACTTATTGTATTGACCCTTCTGATTTCTATCACTCTATTTCATGTTTTTTATCAGTCACTTATAGATACGTTCAAGCAACTTAAAATGGGAACAGATGAAATTGCCAATGGCAATCTAACCATTTCTATTGATAGTGATACAAATGATGAATCAAAACAAATCGTCACAGCGCTCAATACAATGGCCAAAGGGCTAAACACCACCGTGAGCATTATCAGATCAGATGCCGATATACTCTCAACCTCAGCCAACCAACTTTATAGCTCAACACATACTGTGACCGATAATATTTCTGAGCAACAGTCTCAAACTGAGCAAATTGCTACAGCAATGAACCAAATGACACAAACCGTTCAAGATATCGCTCGTAATGCTGAAATGCTGGCAGAAGAAGTGACGAATGCTGAACATGAAACATCAACAGGCAGTAACATTATCAATGAGACAATTATGTCGATAAATACCTTATCCGAAGGGATTGGTAGTGCAGCAAACGTCGTGTCTCAATTAAAAGAAAGTAGTAATGAAATTGGCTCTATTCTTAATGTAATCAAAGGTGTAGCAGAGCAAACAAATCTACTAGCTTTAAATGCAGCCATTGAAGCGGCTCGAGCAGGTGAACACGGTCGAGGGTTTGCGGTAGTAGCTGATGAAGTTCGCAGCCTGGCGAACCGCACACAACAGTCAGCAGAACAAATTCAAGAAATGGTCAATACCTTACAGAGCAATACTCATCATGCCATCTCAGTTATGGATAAGGAACGAACCAAAGCCGAACAAATGTCAGTCAATACCCAGTCAGCTACGACATCAATTAATAATATTGTAGAAACTGTAGCAAAAATATCGGATATGAGTGTTCAACTTGCGACAGCTGCTGAAGAGCAAAGTAGCGTATCAAAAGAAGTTAATCGTAATGTGAATATCGTCTCTGACTTATCATCACAAAATCTTATTAGTACCAATGAAGTTTCAGACGCGAGCGAGTCACTCGCGAAGCTTGCCGTAGAGCTTGATAAAGTAGTAAGAAAGTTCAAAATCTAAATCTAGCCTACGCCTTGCAACAAAAAAGCCCAAGTTAATACTTGGGCTTTTTTTTAGGCTTCCTTATCCAACCCACTTCCGTGCATTGTGGAATAAACGTAACCATGGGCCATCTTTACCCCAGTCATCTGGGTGCCATGAATATTGCACAGTACGTGTTACACGTTCAGGGTGAGGCATCATAATCGTCACACGACCATCAGTCGTAGTTAGTGCTGTTACACCCTGTTTAGAACCATTAGGATTGAACGGATAACGTTCTGTTGCTTGGCCTTGGTGATCAACATAACGCATTGCTACTAAGGCAGCTTCTTGTGCACCTGCATCACTAAACTCAGCACGCCCTTCACCATGTGCAACAGCAATAGGCATAACTGAGCCAGCCATATCCTGCAATAAAATTGAAGGTGAATCGACAATTTCAACCAAAGAAAAGCGAGCTTCAAATTGCTCTGAAAGGTTACGTTCAAATCGAGGCCAATGATCACTTCCCGGAATCAACTCTTTAAGCTGTGACAACATCTGGCAACCATTACACACACCCAATGCAAACGTGTCTTCGCGTTGGAAGAACTCACTAAATTGTTTGCGCGCTTTATCATTGTGCAAAATAGTGCTTGCCCAACCACGACCGGCACCTAATACATCACCATAAGAGAAACCACCACAGGCAACTAAGCCTTTAAAGTCCGCTAAGTCAACACGACCTTCAAGTACATCACTCATATGAACATCAATGGCAGTAAAGCCTGCATGATCAAACGATGCAGCCATTTCTATTTGGCCATTCACACCCTGCTCACGTAAAATGGCAACTTTTGGACGTACACCACTCAAAATGAACGGTGCAGCTACATGTTCGTCCGCATCAAACGTTAAATCAGCATATAAACCTGAGTCATTCTCATCTAATAATGCATCAAACTCTTGCAGAGCACAGTCTGGGTTATCACGTAATGACTGCATTTGGTAACTTGTTTCAGCCCAGAAACGGTGTAATGTGATTCGTGACTCGTTAATTACTTGGTCACCATCCACAGTCACAATAATCTGTTGATCATCACGAAGACTACCAATCACATGACTGTTATGAGCTAAATCATATTCACGTAGAACAGATAATGTATCATCGACATCACAATGCTTAACTTGGATAACAGCACCTAGTTCTTCATTAAATAATAACGGTAACGCCTCACCTAAACCTGATAATTTAATATCAAGACCACAGTGACCAGCAAATGCCATTTCAGTTAATGTGCCTATCAAACCACCATCACTACGATCATGGTAAGCCAATAACACATCATCAAGTTTCAACTGCTGAATAGCAGAGAAAAAGCTCTTCAGTGATGTAGGATCATCTAAATCCGGCCCATAATGACCAACTTGACCATACACTTGAGCTAATGCTGATGCTGCAAGTCTATTTTTACCCTTACCAAGATCAATATAGATAAGATCAGTATCACCTTTGTCCGTTCTTAATTGTGGCGTGCAGGTTTTCGCTGCATCACTAACAGGAGCAAACGCTGTAACAATCAATGACAATGGTGAGGTTACCGATTTACTTTCACCCTCTTCTTTCCACACTGTTTTCATTGATAAAGAGTCTTTACCAACTGGAATTGCAATGCCCAATGCTGGACATAATTCCATACCAACAGCTTCAACCGTATCGTATAACTCTGCATCTTCACCAGTGTGACCACAGGCAGCCATCCAGTTAGCTGATAACTTAATATCGCCTAACTGTGCTATTGATGCTGCTGCAATATTAGTAATTGACTCACCGACTGCCATACGGCCCGATGCAGGAGCATCAATCAATGCCAGTGGTGCGCGCTCACCCATTGACATTGCTTCACCCTTAAAACCATGGTGGTCTGCTAATGTCACAGCACAATCAGCAACGGGTACTTGCCAAGGGCCAACCATTTGGTCACGAGCTACTAAGCCAGTAACACTTCTGTCACCGATAGTAATTAAGAAATTTTTACTTGCTACTGTAGGTAGTTTTAGAACACGTTCTAAAGCATCACTAACCGTTACATCAGCCAAATCAAGCGCTGGCTTTTCAAATGTGTGATGCTTCACATCACGTAACATTTTTGGTGGTTTGCCTAATAATAGCGATAAAGGCATATCCACTGGGTTTTGATCGAATTCAGCATCGCCCACTAATAAGTGCTGCTCTGATGTTGCTTCACCAACGATAGCCCAGGGGCAACGTTCGCGTTCACAAATCGCTTTAAACTGTTCGACATCTTCAGGATTGATACCTAATACATAACGCTCTTGAGACTCATTACACCAGATTTCCATTGGAGACATACTTGATTCATCGTTAGGTACAACGCGTAATTCAAACTTACCGCCACGACCACTATCATCAACCAATTCAGGAAATGCGTTTGATAAGCCACCCGCACCTACATCATGAATTGCTACGATTGGATTGTGATCATCTAAAGCCACACAACGATCAATCACTTCCTGACAACGACGTTCCATTTCAGGGTTGCCACGTTGTACCGATGCAAAGTCTAAACCTTCATCACTAGTACCTGATGCAACTGACGATGCAGCGCTACCACCCAAGCCGATCAGCATTGCAGGTCCACCTAATACAATCAACTGTACGCCTGGTTCAAAGATATTCTTTTTGACGTGTTGAGGACGAATCGAGCCCATACCACCCGCCACCATAATCGGCTTATGGTAACCACGCACTTCAAAACCATCTGCAGAAGGCACTAATGCTTCATAAGTACGGAAATAACCACATAGATTTGGACGACCAAATTCATTGTTAAACGCCGCACCACCTAATGGGCCATCAAGCATAATTTCTTGGGCAGAAGCCATACGTGATGGCTTACCGTAAGGTGTTTCCCAAGGTTGTTCAAAGCCAGCAATATTCAAGTTAGAAACAGAGAAACCAGTCAAACCTGCTTTCGGTTTAGAACCACGACCTGTTGCACCTTCATCACGGATTTCACCACCGGCACCTGTTGCAGCACCTGGGAAAGGAGAGATAGCAGTTGGATGATTGTGTGTTTCGACCTTCATCAAGATATGTTGCACTTCACCTTGATAGCTATATTGATTATTACTCATATCAACATGGAAACGATGGGTTTTTGCACCTTCAATAACTGAAGAGTTATCACTATAGGCAGTAATAACACCCTCGGGATGTAAGGCGTGCGTATTACGAATCATATTGAATAAAGTATGAGACTTATCTTTACCGTCTACGATCCAATCAGCACTAAAGATTTTATGACGACAATGCTCAGAGTTCGCTTGAGCAAACATCATTAATTCAATATCGTGTGGATTGCGTTCTAAAGCGATGAAATTTTCGACCAAATAATCGATTTCATCTTCAGCTAAAGCCAAGCCCATTGTTTTGTTTGCTTCAACTAATGCCTGACGGCCGCCATTTAGAATATCTACAGTAACTAAAGGGCGAGATTGACCATGAACAAATAAGCGATCAGCTTCATCTTCAGAGTTAAAGACTGATTCAGTCATACGGTCGTGTAATATGTTTGAAATATCTTTCCACTCTTGTGAAGATAATTCACCTTTCATTTCGACGAAGAAAACAACACCGCGCTCGATACGTAGCACATTATTCACGCCACTATTATGCGCAATATCTGTTGCCTTACTAGACCATGGGGAAATCGTTCCTGGACGTGGTGTCACTAAGAAAAAGTGTTCGTTATTTGCTGCTTGACTATCTTTGCTCGTCGCTTCTAATAATGTCTCAACAACAGACTGCTCACTTGCTGATAAATCAGCGCCGCCTTCTACTTCAATAAAGTAACGATATTCACTTCTTAAGGCAGATACAGACGCAAGCTGTTCCTGAAGAGAAGATAACAGTTTTGCTAAACGAAATGCCGAGTGAGCCGAACGGCCAATCAATTGCAGCATATTGATCCCAATACAGATAAAATAAAGGTGTATATAATACTTTATACATCCCTATCAGCCCAAATAAATTACGACTTTTTATGACAACAACTCAAGAAAGCTATACCAAACCTAGTCTATTTCGTTACTTAGGTGTTCTCGTCTATGATGCCTTGTTATTGTTATCTGTACTTATTCTAGCCAGCGCTATTGCTGTTGGCTTTAATGCAGCAGCAAACCACGGCGCAGCAATTGAAGCTGGCAACCCATTTTTCTTTCTCTACTTATTAGGGGTAAGCTTCTTTTTTTATGGCTGGTTTTGGACCCATGGCGGACAAACTCTAGGCATGCGCAGTTGGAAAGTCTATTTAATAAACGATACCGATACTCACGTATCATGGAAGCAAGCCATCATTCGCTTTTTCGCTGCAATCATTTCGTGGATTCCAGCTGGTCTAGGCTTGTGGTGGCTATATCTTGGAAAAGATAATCAAAGCTGGCCGGATATGCTCTCAGCAACAAAGCTACATTTTTCTAAAAATGCTAAAAATAAGCCTTTATCTAGGTTATCTGAAAAATAAGGCTTCTTTAAGATTGCAAGTAAAGCTGAGCACACAATGTAGATAAGATAAAGCTTATATCAGCTCATCCAAGCTATGATTTCTTGCCTTCCTCTAGGTGAGAGGGTATAAACACCAGGCGATACTTTATCGAACCACCCATAAACATCTCTATACATGATATCTCTAGACTTTGGCTCTTGAATTGATTTTGCTACAACTGAAGCCTTAGTTGGCCCCTCTTCTTTTAGGTATCGTGCAACGGCCAAAGCACTTTGACGGTAAGCGGTCATAATCCCTTTTCGTTTATCTACCCCACCAAGGTTTGGATCACCAACCCGTTTAGCAAACTCTCCTAACAATCTTTGTTCACGATTCTTAGATTTCCTAGGTTTATACTCACTAGGATCAAGAAGAACAGTTACATTGTCTTTTTTTCCATCAGGATTAATCGTAATAAGTCCTAAACCAAGCATTTTTAATAACTTGATAATCTGTTTACCCTGTCTTTTAAGCGTTTTACATTGCTTAGGAATACCTATATAGACAATTGGCGTTATAGATAAACGATCAACGGACTGAAGTATAACTGTGAGATTAAAAACTAATTTAAGTTCAACGACAACAGGCGTTTCATCTCCCCTTACAGCCATGACATCACAATTTCCTACTTCGCCTTTCACCTCATAGTTTTGAGATTCCAAATAATTTTTGATAGGTAAATAGAGGTCAGATTCTTTCATTATTAATCAATATTGAGTTGCACATACAATCTAAACTCTAGCAGGATATTCTGTCTTGTGAATCTATTAGACTGATTTTGTCTGGATGTTAGGTAATTTGCAGTTTCGATACAATAAATCTGTTCGCTTTTTGTTTGTCCCGACAACTAAATAATAGGTTGCTCTTCAGGTACAGCTGTATCTGTTGCTGGGTCGAGATCCGAATGAAAAGCTTCAACATTATCGGCCACTTCATCAGGCTGGTTAAATCGAGCAATATGAAACAGTGCCTCACCTTCATTCACTAATGGCATATTGGTACGACCGATAATGATTCCTGAAGCAGATGCTATCACTTCAGCCTCAGCGTGATCATCACCATATGGAACAGCTACGACACCAAGTAAGTCACCTTTATTGACTTTTGCTCCCATAGGCACAAGCATTCGAAACATCCCACTTTGTGGTGCCCTAACCCAAGTACTTGAGCGTGCCACAAAGGGTTCAGATACTTTTTTTGATTTTTTACGATTAGGTGACAATATGCCAATGCTACGCATCACTGATAACACCCCTTTTAGCCCTGCTCTAATTGAGAGTTCATCAAGGCGTAATGCTTCACCTGCTTCATAAACAATCACAGGTACATCTAGTGTATGGCAAGCATGACGCAAAGACCCATCAATCAAACCTGAATTAACAACCACGGGGGCATTAAATGCATTTGCTAAACCTTCAACATCTGGGTTTGATAAATCCGCTCTGATTTGTGGCAAATTATCACGATGAATAGCAGCAGTATGTAAATCAATACCATGCGTACAATGCTGAACGACCTCTGTCATAAATAAATTCGCTAAGCGGCCAGCCAATGAACCTTGATTAGATCCTGGAAAACATCGGTTTAAATCTCTACGGTCAGGCAAATATCTACTCTGATTAAGAAAGCCGTACACATTAACCACGGGAACTGTTATTAAAGTACCTTTCATGCCTTTTAAAGCTTTACTTTTCACTAAACGACGAATAATTTCAACACCATTAATTTCATCACCATGAACGGCTGCTGATATAAAAATAATAGGGCCTTTTCGGTTACCACGAATAACCTGAACAGGCATACTTAAGGAGGTATGCATATACAAGTCAGGTAAAGGGACCTCAATAATTTGATTACTACCTAATGGAATATCCTGCCCAGCAATAGTTAAAATATCAGGCATCATCGTTAACCCTTCTGAAACCAATAGTTAGTTTCACTCAACTTCCCCTTCGAGCATCTCTTTTTGTGGGTCTTGAATATGGTCACTAAGGCTCTGTCCAGCCAAATAAGAAAGAGCAGGATTGACTACAATATTTCCAGCACTCATGGCAGTACGTCCTAGCAGCATACGAAATAACATCGTATCGCGATTTGTTAATGTAGCCTCAATAGTCCATGTTGAATGGCCTAGAGTTGCCTGCGTTTCAATAACATACCGTTGTTCAGTATGACCGCCTGAATCTGTTACAGCTCTCTGATCCAACACCTTGGCCTCACACCAAACTTCGGTATTGGTATCATCTTGGTTTGGATGCATGCCAAAACGTACCCAAAGCACACCTTCCTTGTCAAAGGGTTCAACAGAAAAAGCATGAATCGCAGAGGTCCTCGCTCCAGTATCTACTTTCGCTTTTATTCGTTTTATACCAAGTTCAGGTAAGCTTAACCATTCACGCCAACCAACGACTATAGGTTCATTTATTTCAGTCATTCAAAGCTCTCTAAATAGAGGGAAATTTAACATTAATTTTTCTTTTTTCTAAACAATGCGCTATCAGAAAATGCTGGCTTTATACTGACAGCAAACAACTTTGAACAGATTCTATACCTACTCTTAAAAAACACATATAAAAATATTTTAACTACCCTTGTAATATTTTTATTCTCAGGTCTAATTATTTATATAAATTGTAAGTTGTCCGAAGTAAACATTTGCATAATCTTTTAAGGACTCTAATATAATGCTATATATGTACTCGACACTTTGATACTTTTTCGATTTTTAACACTCCGTTAATTACTTTTCTAGCCGACGCTAAGGAATTACTATGAACCTTGCTATTTTATCTTGTGGACCAAACTCTTACAGTACAAGACGTTTAAAAGAAGCGGCGCTTCAGAGAGGTCATAAAGTTAAAGTATTGAATACACTAAAGTTTGCCATCGATTTGCAGCAAGGTATTCCAGACCTTTATTACCACCAAAATGTATTAAGAGACTATGATGCAGTATTACCTAGAATAGGTGCCTCAATCACTTACTACGGCACAGCAGTTGTTCGTCAATTCCAAGAAATGGGTATTTTTTGCGGTAATACTGCCCACGGTATCACTAACTCACGCGATAAACTGCGTAGTTTACAAATTTTAAGCCGTCATAATATTGGTATTCCAAGAACAACCTTTGTACGTGATAAGAAAGATGTTATTCCTGCTATTGAACGTGTCGGTGGCGCACCTGTTGTTATTAAGCTGATTGAGGGCACGCAAGGGATCGGTGTTTTACTTGCTGAAACAATGAAATCAGCAGAAGCCATCATCGAGTTATTACAAAGCCAAAAACAAAATATTCTCATACAAAAATTTGTGGCTGAAAGTAAAGGTAAAGATATACGTGCTTTTGTGGTGGGTGACCGTGTTGTTGCAGCCATGCGTCGTGTTGCTCAGGGACAAGAGTTTCGCAGTAACGTTCACCGTGGCGGCATTGCCGAGGCGGTAGAGTTAAGCGATGAATACCGAGAAACCGCTGTACGTGCTGCTCAAATATTAGGCCTAGAAGTGGCTGGTGTTGATATGCTTGAAGGTAAAGATGGTCCACAGATTATGGAAGTTAACTCATCGCCGGGTCTCGAAGGAATCGAAGCCGCAACAGGCTTAGATATTGCGGGTGCAGTAATTGATTATGTTGCTGCTCAAGTTGATTTCCCTGAAATTGATATTCGCCAACGATTAACCGTTAGTAAAGGTTATGGTGTCAGCGAAATATATATACCTGAAGGTGCAGATTTCATCGGTAAAACGATTAAAGAAGTCATGCATGAAGAAAAAGACATTAATGTATTAACCTTATATCGTCACGGCAAAGCTATTCCAAACCCTCGCACTCATCGAGAGCTAGAAGCTGGTGATAAATTACTCTGTTTTGGTAAACTAGAATCATTACGTGACATGATTCCTACAAAAACTCAAGATCTTCGCAGACCTGAGATTCAGGATTTACACTCAGAAGAGTTAAATACGACTCATGAAGATGATGTAGACAAGTAATCCAGCTATTTACTGCTTGAGATCCTCTGAATAAATGCTTAATTTTTAGCTAGCCTGAATAAAAGTTTCAGGCTAGCTTACAAATCTAGAACAAACAGCTCTTATGACTTTTAGAATTGTATTAAACTCGATAATTTCAGGACTCTTTGTCTCGATTCTTCATCAATCAATGTATCGTTTGCATAATTATCAAGCAGGCCATTAATCTCTTTTAAATGTGTCATCAAAAGGTCTTTATCTTTTGCCTTAATATCATAATTGTTTATCGTTCTTAGTAGCTTTATCGAAACACTATTTAAACTTTTATTTTGTCGTGGGCTTGGGTTGTCATGTGGCGTTGCAAGTCCGAGTCGATGAATAACCTCTTGCACTACATCACCTTCATACTTAAATACTAATACCTTATTACTCCCAAACACTGCTTGGCATTCATTAACAAAACCTTGATAGTCCAAGTGTTTAGAAAACCACTCAATATCTAACATCTCTGCAAAGGACAGGTCCATACCATAACAAGGGTTATTTGCAACTTGAGGGTTGCGAATACATTGTTTGTAATAGCTTTCAATAAATTCCAGTGGGTCACGAAACCATACCCAAACTTCAATGACGATGAGTTTGCTCAATTCAGAGAGAATCGCTTTTGATTCCTCAGGAAAATCCCACCAGTAATTATAAATACCTTCAGAAGACAAAATAATAGTGTGTGTGTGTTCTTTAACTTGCGAGATTATATTTCGAACGTTTTCAACAAAACTTTCTAAGTTTGTTGTAAGTAGGTTCTTCTCAAACCATTGGTGCTTAGGGGCATTGGGGTTATGTATTTTATCAAGATTATGCGGATATAGAATTCCTTTTCCTCGAAGCTTATATTGTTTTTTCCCCAAGTAGGTTTGTAAGCTTGTCGTGCCAGTTTTTGGAGTCCCCGCATGGATTATGAGCTTTATATTCTGTTGCTCAAATGGTTTTAATAGATCTGCTAATTGTTTAGTAAAATTAATTGTTAACCCTTCCATTTCGGACTATAAACACCTCTATATAACGCTGAAAAAAACTAATACTAGTTACTTGTGTAAAACCTTTCGGCTATTAGCCATAAACTAATAATTAATACAAATTGATTATCAGCTTATTTGTAACGATAGGAAAGTTATAAATGAGGATCCCTTATTCACGCTCAAAAAAAATGCTCGGGCCAGTACGATGACTGAACCGAGCATTGAACTGTTTAACTAGGTGTAATTAAAATGTAACTTGACCAAATACCCAGAATTTTTCTGTATCTACTTTTCCAAGTGATGCATCACCAGCATCATAATCAGCATATTTCAGACCAACGGTGTAATGTTTCATGAATTTCTTCGCGACTAATAAGTCCAATTCATCACCAGCATCAACACCTCCTTCATCCGTTTCAAAGTCATGGTAAACCGCGACCACTTTTGCACCTAATACCTTACCCGCGACGGTAAAGTACATGTCTTCAAGTCCTGCTGATGGGGTCGATAAAAAGGTATCTGCCCAGCCTTGGAAAGCATGGTTAGTCCCTAACGGCGTTTTAAAGCTTGAGCTACCATCACCTTCTTGTACTTCATAAGAGAACTTCGCTAACCAACCTTTATATTTACCTCCTAATTCAGCTAGGTAGTAGTTTTGGTCTTCTATCGTGCTATCGGCATAGTCACTTTGATTGGCATATTCAGCGGTATAGATAACCTTTAAATCGTCATTCACTTTTTGACCGCCAGATAAGCGTAAACCGAGTGTTTGTGATGAATTAGCAGGTGCATCTTCATACTCTAGAAAATAACCGTAGCCTTCCAATTTTCCAATAGGTAAACCTGTGTATTGAAGGTTGACTAAATGTGAATCCATATCAACTGTACCACCAAGGATGGTATGTACTTTATTGAGATAAGCATAGCTGGCTGTTAGACCATCAAATGAGGTGTTAGAAACAGAGAATGCATCAAATGATTGATGATTTTGACGCCATAATACATTACCCACAAAACGGTGGAATGGTGCGCCACGGTAGGTCAGTTCTTGACGACCAAATTTGAATTCAGTATCTGTACCGTTATATTGTAAGTAGGCTTGATTCACTTCGGTGTCATCGGGATCTGCTACTACTGAGTAGGCGGCATCACCGTCTACTTTATTATTAAAATCACCACCGCCTAAATCTTGTACATCTTCAACTTCAGCAAAAGCACTAAAGCCATGAAAAGCACCTGTTTTGTAACCGAGTGTTGAACGTAATGTATAAGCATCGGCATCTTTCAGTGCATTATCTTGATTAACTGATTCATAACGTGCTCGAGCTGAGAAGCTCACTTTACCTCCTGTTAATGCTTCATAGAATGCATCGTCAGCCATCGAGATAGTAGGTACAGTCAGGCCAGCTAAAATTGTAGCTAAAGCTGATAATTTGAATATTGGTGAATATTTCATCTTTATTTCCTAATCGTCTTAATAATTAAATATGCAGCGAAGGCCTGTAAATAACGACTACCAACTTGGCTTGATTGGCACTTCAACCTCGATTAAACCTGAATTTTCAAATTCAAATGTAATCGTTGCCCGACCACCTTCTATAAATATAATTGGGCATAAATCCATAAACATCAGGTGAAATGACATCGGTTCTAAAGTCAGCTCTGAATTGGCATTTATAAGCATATTTTCCATATGAATCATTTTCGCTCTACCACCTGATATATTCGTTTTATGCAGCATGACTGCACCTGCATTACTTTTGATACCTATCAGGCGATCCGCCGCATTACCGGTATTTTTAATAACACCATAGCCAGCTGTACTT
>NODE-126-length-26207-cov-7.19303_pt1 | contig 26207 bp, 25 predicted proteins | sample MGYA00139097_ERZ477577 | MGnify/ENA metagenome assembly ERZ477577
ACTTTTACGATGCCTCAAAACTGAACGCCGTTAACCAAGGCTTTCAAGAGACATTCAGCTTTCCCGCCTGGCGGGACTAGGCTCTATCCTACTATAATTCGGATTAAGCAGCTAAAGCGTAATTATCTTCGCCGTTTATAAAAGTTGAAATCGAGTTTTACGAGTGCTATTTCATGGCTCGGCATGCTTATATTTTAACTGATCTCGCTGTCAAAACCAGTCATCCCCAAATTGTAAAGAACTTATAAGGCTGCAAATGTATAAAATTCAAGCCTAATAGTTGTTAAATCGTGCAATTACAAATATCTTAGCGCAAAGACTGTTCCAATTCTACATTTTCGGAAATATTGTCAGCCACTATTTTAAAACTAAAGGAAAATAACGCTGGAATTCGAAATGAGCGAAAAAATCCGCCTGACAGAAGAGTCGTACTTACTCCAAAAGCGTGTAAAAAACTTGTCGAGAACTTTCCTGAAATGGAAATAGTGATTGAGACGAGCGATATACGAACCTTTAACGATCGGGAATATTCAGATCTTAACCTTGATGTGAGTAGCAATATTTCAGACGCTGAAGTCCTGATGGGCGTAAAGGAGGTACCCATTGACGCCTTGATACCGAATAAAAAGTATTTTTTCTTTTCTCATACGATTAAAGAACAACCCTATAATCGTGATCTGTTAAAAGCTGTTCTTGATAAAAACATTGAATTATACGATCATGAAGTCATTACTGATAGTAAAGAAATAAGACTTGTGGCCTTCGGCAGGTACGCCGGAATCGTTGGTGCCTACAATGCGATCAGAACATTTGGCATCAAAAACAAGTCCTTCAATTTGCCAAAAGCTCAGGAGCTTTCGGATCAACAGAGTCTTATTGATGAATTGAAAAAAGTAAAATTACCGAATATCAAAATTGTTTTAAGCGGTAAAGGCAGAGTGGGAAATGGATCCAAAGAAATACTTGATGGTATGGGATTAAAAGAGGTTGGGCCTGATGCTTATCTGAAGCAATCCTTCGATGAACCCGTATACTGTCAGATAGACGTTTTGGACTATAACAAAAGAATAGATGGCCGCGTGATAGATATGTATGATTTTTTCAATAACCCTGAAGCCTATGAAAGTGATTTCTTTCGTTTTGCTGAAGTGAGTGACGTTTACATAGCCGGTCATTTTTATGCCTCGGGCGCTCCTTATATTTTTACACGAGATGAAGCCAAGGCTAAAAACTTTAAGATTAAGGTAGTTGCCGATATCAGCTGCGATATTGACGGGCCCGTGGCTTCAACATTGCGCGCTTCAACAATTGCTGACCCTATTTATGGCTATGATCCTGTTCTGGAAAAAGAAGTCGATTATTCGGAACCCAATGCCATTGCGGTTATGGCCGTTGATAACTTACCCAATGAATTGCCCAGAGATGCTTCTCAAGGCTTTAGTGAAAGTTTTGTGACTCATGTTATTCCAGCCTTTTTCAACGAGGACAAAGATGGCATACTTGAAAGAGCGAGAATGACTCAACATGGTAAACTCACCCCTCGTTATCAATATTTACAAGATTTTGTTGACGGGAAGGAATAAAGCTTTCTTTTCATACCGTCTTATTACCGATCACCTCAAATTAGAGGGTTTTGGAAATGAAACCCACAGCTACAAAAACGGATCGCAAAAATGTTTAAATCTAAAATTCAGCGATTTATGTGATTGCTAAAAATGTAAGAAAAATAATTGATTTTTCAAGCTGCTAAATTTCAATTTTATTTAGTAATCTTCTGAACAGACCATGTTATATGGCCTTCTGAATTCTTAAAAAATGTTAACCATCAATTGTTAATAATTAATAAATTTTGAGATTTTAGAACTTGTGTTTTGTGTTAATTTTAGATCTCGTTTCAAGCTCAAAATAATTCAATAAATATGGTGGAAGAAAAAGTAAAACAAGGTAAGTATTCTTATGAGGAAGTGTTAAAACATTCATTATCATACTTTAATGGTGATGAATTGGCAGCAACTACATGGATAAACAAATATGCGTTAAAAAACAGTAAAGGTGTTTATGCCGAGGCCACCCCTGATGATATGCATCACAGGATGGCTAAAGAGTTTGGACGAATCGAAACCAAGTATAATAATATTGAAACACAAACAGAAGGTCTTTCAACATATGGTTTAAAAAGAAAACCTTTAACCGAGAAAGATGTCTATAATTTATTCAAGGATTTTAAATATGTAATACCGCAAGGTAGCGTCATGTTCGGTTTAGGAAACAATGAAATTACTGCTTCTTTGTCCAATTGTGTAGTTATCCCACCGGTTTATGATTCTTATGGTGGCATATTTTATACGGATCAGCAAATGGCCCAGCTTTTTAAGAGAAGATGTGGTGTTGGTGTAGATTTATCCGAATTGAGACCAAGAGATGCCAGAGTTTCTAATGCGGCCGGGTCAACTACTGGCGCGGTATCATTTATGAATCGTTTTTCGGCAACCACCCGAGAAGTAGCCCAAAATGGAAGAAGGGGAGCTTTAATGTTGACAATGGACATCGCTCATCCAGATATTGAAGAGTTTATTACCATCAAGCAGGACCTTTCAAAGGTTACCGGTGCCAATATCTCAATTCGTCTTTCGGATGAATTTATGCAGGCAGTTCAAAATAATGAAAGCTATACGCTTCGTTGGCCGATAGAATCAAAGTCACCTAAAATTACAAAGGAAGTAGACGCAAATGAATTGTGGAAAACGATAATCAAAAGTGCGCATAATACGGCAGAACCGGGACTGATTTTTTGGGACAGACAGCATCATTATTCCACCTCATCACTTTATCCAGGGTTTAAAAACTCTTCAACAAATCCTTGTTCGGAAATTGCGATGCAAGGAGGAGACAGTTGTAGGTTAATCGCGGTAAACCTCTTTAGTTTTGTGGACAAACCTTTTACGGATAAAGCCCGTTTTGATCACAAGAAATTTTACAAAGTAGTTTACGAGAGCCAGAGGTTAATGGATGATCTTGTTGATCTGGAACTGGAGGCCGTGGATAAAATTCTTGATAAGATTAAGGCAGATCCGGAACCAAATAATATCAAACAAAATGAAATTGAAACCTGGGAATTACTCAAGGAGACTGGTAAAAAAGGCAGAAGAACAGGGCTTGGTTTTACAGCTTTGGCCGATGCTATGGCGGCTTTGGGATTGAAATTTGATTCTTCTGAGGCTATTGCGGAAGTGGATAACATCATGAAAAGCAAGTTAACCGCAGAGTTTGACAGTAGTGTGGACATGGCCATTGAAAGAGGTCAGTTTGAAATATTTAACAGAAACATTGAAGATACTTCCGAGTTTATTCAAATGATGCGAGAGGAGTTTCCTGATTTGTATGAGCGAATGATGAACCACGGAAGAAGAAACATATCTATCAGCACCGTTGCTCCGACTGGTTCATTAAGTATGCTGGCTCAGGTTTCGTCCGGGATTGAACCGGTCTTTTTAACGTCTTATAAAAGAAGAAGAAAAATCAATCAGGACGATAAAAATGCGAAAGTTGATTTTGTAGATGATATGGGTGACGCATTTGAGGAATTCACCGTTTATCACAAAAAAGCGTTGGACTGGATGAAAGTAACAGGTGAGAAAGATTTAAAAAACAGTCCTTACGCCGGAGCTACTGCCCCTGAGATAAACTGGGAAAAACGAGTTGAACTTCAAGCCTTGGTTCAAAAATATACGACGCATTCCATTAGTTCCACAATCAACTTGCCTACGGATGTTTCAGAGGATAAAGTGGGCAATATTTATATGGAATCCTGGAAACAGGGGCTCAAGGGAATTACTGTTTACAGGGATGGTTCAAGAAGCGGAATTTTAGTGGCTGATGACACTAAAAAAGATGAGGATAAAGACTATCAAAACAAAACCACGACTTTCAAAAAACGGCCAAAGAAAATAGAAGCTGAAATCGTTCGCTTCCATAACGAGTCTGAAAAATGGCTGGCTGTTGTAGGCTTGATCGACGGTAGTCCTTATGAAATTTTTACGGGTAAAATGAAGGATGCCTTTAACCTGCCACAATGGTTGGAAAAAGGATGGGTGATTAAGAAAAGAGATGAAAACGGGGATGCCAGATACGATTTCCAATATTTAGACAAAGAAGGTTATAAAATTACGATTGAAGGGCTTTCACGCTCTTTTGACAAGGAATTTTGGAATTATGCCAAGCTGATTTCCGGAATTTTAAGACATAAAATGCCCATGCCATATGTTGTTGACCTGATTCAAAATTTGAACATGTATGACGACCATATCAATACATGGAAAAACGGTGTTGCCAGAGCATTAAAGAGATATGTTCCCGATGGCTCGGCAGCTGCAGATAAAAAATGCGGCGAATGTGGTGATCCGGAAGGACTGATCTATTCGGAAGGATGTTTGCAATGTGTAAGCTGCGGACATTCCAAATGTGGATAAGGATTTTGTATAGTAAAGTGTTAAGTTTAAGAGGCCCTCAGCAATGGGGGTCTTTTTTTTACTCAAAAGTCAGATTAAGAAACAAGCCTCTGGTTCCCAAGAAATCAATAGGACCGGTCCAGGGGCTGGAATATTGAGGATAATCGGTTGGATTATAATCTTCCACCATTTCATTGTTAATCGCAAAAATTCCCCTGATGGAAGGTGTGAATTTAAAGAAGTACATATAAAAATCAACGCCGAATCCAACTTCATACATAAAGTTACTCGAGGTCATTCTGAATTCTTGCTCAAAATTGTCCTTTCCGTTCTTTTCATTACTGGAGAAATTATAATCATAAGAGACTCCTCCAATAATATAAGGTCTGATATTATTAAGTCTGTTGGTACTAAACTTTAACAAGAGGGGCAGGTGCAAATAGGTTCCGGCGACTTCTCGCTCCAGTACTGGAGTTGAGTTGCCATAAATTGGAATTCCGTCAGGGGCGGCATCCAGATTTGGATCAACAAACGTAATGGTTTTGGAATTGGACATTAACCCTGGTTCAAATCTCAGATTGATATTGTTGTGCAACCTGTAATCGATCACAAAGCCAATATTGAATCCCAGCCCTGCATCAACTGAAGCAAACATGTCCTGCTCGGAAGTAGGGTTTACAGGCGAATTCGGATCCTGTCCGCTTTGATCGAAATAATTGACTTCAAAACTATTTTTATTGATTCCAAGATAATAACCAAAATGAATGGTTCGTTTATCGAAATTGGGCAAATACTCTATCCTTTCTTTCTGTGCATAAGCTCCTGGGATACTTAAACAAATGGCGATGATATATAAAACGAGATACCTTTTCATAGTTTTATTTTATTGCATGGTAAATTGTGGCTACGCCAAAGGTTTGCGGATATACTTTAGAGCTATTAAACCCCGTTTTTAATAAAATATTGTTGAACGTTTCTCCATAAGGAAAGGCTGCAGCCGATTCCGGCAAATAATCATAGGCGTTTTTATCCTTTGAAAAAAGTTTACCCATGCTGGGAATGATGTATTTAGAATAGAATTGAAAGCCTTGTTTTACCGGAAAAGTACTTGGTTGAGAGGTTTCTAATACCACTAAAGAGCCTTCAGGTTTTAAGACCCTGTGAATCTCCTCCAGACCGAGCTCCAGATTTTCAAAATTTCGAACCCCAAAGGCCACGGTTATTGCATCAAAAGTAGCCTCTTCAAATGGTAATTGCTCTGAATCACCGATGATCATATCCACTTTATCCTCCAGCCCCAGGTCCTTTATTTTTTTCTTTCCTACATCTAACATACCAACCGAAATATCGAGCCCGGTAATCTTGTCGACATCTTCTTTTGCAAACATTATGGCAAGATCACCTGTTCCTGTGGCGATATCCAACACGTTTCTTGCCTTTCTGTCTAATACCAGTTTAACAACATTTTTCCTCCAACTTACGTCAATACCGAAAGTAAGAAGCCTGTTTAAAAAGTCATAATTTGATGAAACTTTATCAAACATTTCGGTGACTTGCTGCTTTTTTCCCTGCTCAGAATGCTTATATGGAATCACGTTTTTTGGCATCGCAAAATTTTGCGTAAAGATAGCGATTCAAAACGCATTTTCAACTATTGGCTTAAAAAAGCAATTTAAATCGCAAAACACTTGACAAGGGGTAGGCTGAGGTTGTATATTTGCAGGCATTAAAAACAAAAAAAATTGACAAATATGAAATTATCAAATTTCAGTTTTGAACTTCCTGAGAGTTTATTGGCTGAATATCCGTCTGAACAACGTGATGAAGCAAAGTTAATGGTACTGAATAGAGAAGATGGTTCTATTGAACACAAACATTTTAAGGACCTGGTAGATTACTTTGATGAAGGCGATATTATGGTTTTCAATAACACCAAGGTTTTTCCGGCCAGATTATACGGTAATAAGGAAAAAACCGGAGCAAGAATAGAAGTGTTTTTGCTAAGGGAATTGAATTCTGAAAGTAGATTATGGGACGTACTGGTAGATCCGGCCAGAAAAATCAGGATTGGAAACAAACTGTTTTTTGGCGAAGACAGCGGTCTGGTTGCTGAAGTAATTGACAACACAACCTCCCGGGGAAGAACGTTACGCTTTCTTTATGATGGATCTTACGAGGAGTTTAGAAAGAAACTTAATGAAATGGGGGAAACTCCGCTTCCTAAGTATATAAAGAGATCGGTTGAAGCATCTGACGAGGAAAGGTATCAAACCATATATGCCAAACATGAAGGCGCGGTAGCTGCTCCTACGGCCGGCTTGCATTTTTCAAAGCATTTGTTAAAAAGGCTGGAGATTAAAGGCATAAATTTATCAGAATTAACACTTCACGTGGGTCTGGGTACTTTTAACCCTGTTGAGGTGGAAGACCTGTCTAAGCACAGAATGGATTCTGAAGAAGTCTTTATTCCGGAAGTTACGGCAGATGCGGTGAATAAGGCGCTGGATACTAAAAAAAGAGTTTGCGCGGTGGGAACCACAGTTATGCGTTCAATGGAAAGCTCTGTGTCAGCTGATGCTCATCTAAAACCTTATGAAGGCTGGACGAATAAATTTATTTTTCCTCCTTATGAATTTAGCATCGCTAATTGTATGATCACCAACTTTCACACCCCTAAGTCAACGCTGATGATGATGACTTCTGCGTTTGCAGGTCATGACCTATTGAAAAAGGCCTATGAAGAAGGTATTAAAGAAGGTTACAAGTTCTATTCATATGGTGATGCCATGTTGATCATATAATATTTATCAACCAATATCATAGCGTCCGTCCGATAATGGGCGGACGTTTTTTTTTAATATGACTACTAAAACAGACATAAGGTCCTTAACCAAAGAAGCTTTAAGAGATTTCTTTATCGCTCATGACATGAAAGCCTTTCGAGGGAATCAGGTGTATGAATGGTTGTGGCATAAAGGGGCTCATGGGTTTGACAGCATGACAAATATTTCAAAAGAAACAAGACAGTTTCTGGAAGATAACTTTGTGATTAATCATATTGAAGTTGATGATATGCAGCAGTCATCAGACGGTACGGTAAAAAACGCCATCAAATTGCATGACGGTTTGATTGTTGAATCCGTGTTTATTCCTACAACCAGCCGGACCACGGCCTGTGTATCAAGCCAGGTGGGTTGTAGCCTGAATTGTACCTTTTGCGCGACTGCGCGCTTGAAGAAGATGCGTAATTTGAATCCTGATGAGATCTATGACCAGGTAGTGGCTATCGATAGGCAAAGCCGACTTTATAAGAACCACAAATTGAGTAATATTGTTTTTATGGGTATGGGTGAGCCTTTACTCAACTACAAGAACGTACTGAAGTCTATTGAAATGATTACCTCGGATGAGGGTTTGGGGATGTCACCAAGGAGAATTACCCTTTCAACAGTGGGTTTGCATAAAATGATAATGAAATTGGCTGATGACGGAGTTAAATTCAATCTGGCGGTTTCTTTGCATTCAGCGATAGATGAGGTACGATCGAAAATGATGCCTATCAATGAGAAATCAAATCTTGCCGATCTTCTATACTCCCTTCAATACTGGTACGCAAAAACCAATCGGATCATTACTTTTGAATACGTTGTATGGAAAGGGATCAATGATAAGAAAAGGGATATCGATGCCCTGGTTGCCTATTGTAAAAAAGTCCCTTCCAAAGTTAATTTGATTGAATACAATGCCATTGAAGAGGACGGATTTGAACAAGCCGACGAAGAGGCCATCGATTACTATAAAAGGGAGTTGGAAAGAAACCTGATTACAGTGAATATTAGAAGGAGCAGAGGGAAAGATATTGATGCCGCCTGCGGCCAGCTGGCTAATAAATCAACGGTCTAACTTTAATTCTACACCGATCGGGCAATGATCACTGTGTTTGGCTTCGGGTAAAATAAAGGCTCTTTCAACCTTTGAGGACAGAGGTTCACTGGCCATACAATAGTCAATTCTCCATCCTTTATTATTGTTTCTTGCATTTGCCCTATAACTCCACCAGCTATAATGATGAGGTTCCTTGTTCAGATGCCTGAAGGTATCGATAAAACCACTATTAATAAAATTATCGATCCATTTGCGCTCCACGGGTAAAAACCCTGAAGTATTCTTATTCTGTTTCGGATTATGAATGTCTATTTCTTGATGGCAAATATTATAATCTCCACAGATCAGAAGGTTTGGCAGGTCTTTTTTAAGCCCGTCAACATATTCCTGAAATTCAGCCATGTAGTTGAGCTTAAAATCCAACCTTAGGTCATTCGTTCCAGAAGGGAGATACAAACTCATCACAGAAAAATGATCAAAATCAAGACGAAGATTCCGCCCTTCGAAATCCATAGACGCTATATCTGTACCGTAAATTACGTTATTGGGTTTGTGTTTTGAAAGTATCGCTACACCACTATACCCTTTTTTCTGGGCAGAATACCAGTAATGATAAGGAAATCCTGCTTCTTCAAAGAGTTGCAGATCCAGTTGCTCTTTTTGGGCTTTAGTCTCCTGAATGCATATCACGTCCGGGTTAGCTGCTTTTAGCCAATCGATAAAGCCTTTTTTAATTGCCGCGCGTATACCATTTACATTATAAGAAATTACTTTCATTTACTGGTTTTTAAATATTGGGACAAATATCGGAAAATATTCAACTCAAAGCCCGTCTCTCAAGTTTCTCCGCATTACTTTTCCTGAGGCCGTCCTTGGTAAAATGTCGATGTCTATAAGCTGATCAACTTTAAACAAAGGGTTCAGCTTCTCCCGGATAATTTTTCTTGCCTTTGATAACCTTTCATCAGATGAGAGCAAAGTTGGCAGAGTCACGGCATAAATAGCGAGCTGCGCCGGCCCCCCTTCATCAGGTGAAACGGCAACGGCGGCACATTCTTTAACGAAGTCAAGCTGATTGATCACCTCTTCAATTTGAAGGGAACTGACTTTGATTCCACCCAGGTTCATGGCGTCGTCGGCTCTTCCGCGTGCCCGGTAATAACCATTTGGAAGCTGGATTAATTCGTCTCCGTGTTTTCTTAAAGTGGCCCCCTGGTAGGTTGGATTGTCCTTGAAATATACTTCGTGATGGTCTCTGTTTAATAAAGAACTGGAAAGACCCATAATAGGTGGAATAAGATACATTTCTCCCTGATTGCTTACTTTATTACTTTCATCTAATAGGACAAATTCACCTCCAAGAGCCTGAGTAGAAAAGGTACTGGCAATGTTGGGCTGAACAAGCGTGCTGGTTACGTATCCACCACCGATTTCCGTTCCTCCGCAATATTCAATGACGGGTTTGTTATGCGCCAGAGACATCAGATACTTCATTTCTTCAGGATTAGACGCCTCACCGGTAGAGCTAAAACAATTAATTGACGACCAATCGAATTTTTCCATTAGCCCTGTATTTTTCCAATGCCTCACTATACTTGGAACTACACCCAGCATATTCACCTTTGCATGTGCTACAAATGAACCAAAATCGTCCCCCATGGGTGCCTCATAATTCAGCGCAATCGTCCCTTTATTGATCAGAGATGCAAATATGAGCCAGGGCCCCATCATCCAACCCAGGTTCGTAGGCCAGCATACCACATCTCCCTTTTTGAGATTATGATGATAATAAGCGTCTGAGGCGCATTTAACCGGAGTGCTGTGTGTCCAGGGAATGGCTTTGGGTTCACCGGTAGTTCCTGATGAAAACAGGATCGTAATTATCGTTTCCGGATCCTGGTAACAGGAATTGAGCTGATCATCGGCAACTAAAAAATCATCAAAGAACTGATCGTTTTTTCTAAGCAGGGGTTTCTTTTGATCAGCAGTCACAACAATAGTCAGCGGTGGGTTGGCCATCAATACCTTTTCGTAAAGGGCTAATGTTTTACCTGCCCTGTTTATCACGTCTTGTGTAAATAGGATTTTGGGCTTTGTGATGTTGAGCCTGACTTCAACTTCGTTAGCACTAAAACTATCGGCAATGGTAACCACCGGAAAACCGGCTTTGATCCCGGCAAGATAAATGGCTACCGCCTCCAGCGTCATGGGCATATCAATAGCAATGGAATCTCCGGGCCTTAAGCCCATGGCAATTATACTATTGGCAATTCGGTTGACATATTTTTCAAGTTCCTGTTGACTTACTTTTACAAGTTCTCCACTTTTAGTTTGATAGATCACAGCTGTGGCGTGGTCATCATTTTGAAAACATGAATCCACTATATTAAGTTCTGAACCCCGGAGCCAGCTTGCGTATTCGGTTCCTTTTGAAACATCAAGGACCTTGGAATAATTTTTGTGAAATTTGATGTGAAGATTTTCAATTGTTTGCTCCCAGAAATCAGTTTTTTCTGTTGCGGACCATTTCCAGAATTTTTGGTACTCCACAAAACCGTTCTTGAGCATCATTTGGTAGATGTTGCTTTTTTTGACGAGATCATCTTCGGGATACCAAGAAGGATTCATAAGATTAAAAATCTATTTCTATATTCAGATTAGGTTTGTTTTCTTCGTCGCCTTCTTCATCTTTCTCCTTGCTGCAATCTAAATTGATAGTAAGGTTCTCAGGCGCTTCAAAAGGTTCTTTGCTGATATTTAATTCCGGATCAGCGTAATTTTTTTTCATAAATAATGCCCATATCGGTAAGGCCATAGACGCGCCCTGCCCCCTGCTTAAGTCAACGAAATGGACAGATCTGTCTTCAGCGCCTACCCAAACACCCGTAGAAAGGTTTGGGACCAAGCCCATAAACCATCCATCAGATTGGTTTTGGGTGGTTCCGGTTTTTCCGGCGATAGGATTGTCAAATTGATATGGATAACCCGTAGCCACATTATCAGGGTACTTTGCCCCCGAAGTTCGTAAACGCACTCCTGAGCCATAGCGGGTTACACCCTCCATAAGGTTGATTGTGGTATAAGCGATACTTTCACTTAAAACCTCTTTGGTTTCCGGGGTAAATTCCCCCAGAATGGTACCGTTCTTGTCTTCAATTCTCAAGATCATCATTGGCTTGACATACATGCCTTTGTTGGCAAAAGTGTTCAAGGCACCTACCATTTCATAAAGGCTTAGATCTACGGTTCCCAAAGCAACGGAGGGAACTGCGGGAATATCCGTCTCCATACCTAAATTTTTAGCCATTTTTACCACGTTCTGAGGGGTGGTTTTGTCGATGAGGTTTGCTGAAATTACATTAATCGAATTGGCCAGGGCATTTTTCAAGGATCTAAGCCCACCGTATTCATCACCTGAATTCCGAGGCGTCCAATCTTCATCTAAATGGTATTTCCCGGCGGGTATGGTGTATGGCGTATTGGGCAGTTCATCACAAGGAGACAGACCCAATTGATTGATAGCCGTGGCATAGACAAAAGGTTTAAAAGTTGAGCCCACTTGTCTTTTTCCTTGTTTTACGTGATCGTATTGAAAGTATTTATAATCGATACCACCAACCCAGGCCTTAACGTGCCCGGTAGTAGGATCAGTAGAAAGCACACCCGATTGAAGAATAAATTTATTGTATTTTATGGAATCATACGGCGTCATGATCGTATCGATCGCACCCTTCCAGGAAAACAGCCGCATGGGTGTTTCCACATAAAAGGAGGCTTTAATATCCTCTTCAGGAACATCCCTTGCTTTCATTTTTCTCCATCTGTCACTACGCTTCATAGCGGATAACATGGTAGAGGCTATCTGATCCTTATCCAAATCATAAAAGGGAGCCGTTTTGTTGTTTTTTTGTTGCTTGAAAAAAATCTCTTGTAGATTAGTCAAATGTTCAGCTACAGCTTCTTCTGCATTTTTCTGTAGCCTTGAGTCAAGCGTAACGTAGATTTTTAATCCGTCACGGTAAATATTGTAACTCTCACCATTTACCTTTGGGTTTTTGGCGATCCATTTTTTCATGAAATCACGCACATATTCTCTGAAATAAGTGGCCGTTCCATCACTATGGCCTTCAAGGTTAATGTCCAGTTCAAGAGGTAATTTTTGAAGCGAATCCTTAACTGTTTCAGTAATGAATTCATTTCTTACCATTTGCTTAAGCACAACATTTCTTCTTTGCTTAACCATTTCAGCCCTTCTCATTGGATTGTATAAGGAGGAATTTTTAAGCATTCCAACCAGCATTGCCGATTGTTCCATATCTAATTCATTGGGCTCTTTTCCAAAATAGATCCTACTTGCCGATCTGATACCAACAGCAGCATGCCCAAAGTCATACTTGTTAAAGTACATGGTGATGATCTCGTTCTTAGTGTACTGTTTTTCAAGCCTGATAGCGATAACCCATTCCTTGGCTTTTTGGATCAAACGTTCAAAAATATTTTTTGAAGCCGTTTTCGTAAAAAGCATTTTGGCAAGTTGCTGAGTGATGGTACTTGCACCTCCGTCTTTTCCAAACTTTAATGCCGCCCTGGCGGTACCTTGAAAATCAATTCCGGAATGATCATAATAGCGCTCATCTTCAGTAGCGATTAATGCCTGGATTAAATTTTGAGGAAGCTCACTATATTTTACCGGAGTCCTGTTTTCTCTATAGTATTTACCCAAAGTTTCCCCGTCAATGGAAATCACTTCGGTAGCCAGATTATTCTCAGGGTTTTCAAGTTCTTCAAAAGTGGGTAGTTTTCCGAAAACACCCATGGATGCCAAAAGAAAAATGATAAACAAAAACACTAACCCTCCAAAGAATAATTTCCATATCCATTTGGTGATTTTATGAGCACCTGTTTTAGGAGTTTTATTTGTCATTATTTTGCCTTTTCAATTTGTAGACCAACGTCAGTTATTCCTTCAAGGTAGGAAAGCCCGTCGATATCTCTGGTTTTTCTCATTGCCTGTTGAATGGAAATATCATAATCTCCTTGTAGTGAAAAAGTTACGTTAGTTTTGTATTCTAATTTATTCTCTTTGATATCAGACATGCCAGTTCCTAAAAACCGACCTTCAGGGCTTGTCATTTCATACTCAAGCGTGTCAACAATTTGGTAGTTATTGGGGAATTTTATACCAACAATAAGGAATAAATTGCTAAACTCATAATCTTTATTATTTCTAAGTGTAACAAAGATATTCTTCTTCTGGATAGTATCCGTTGAATTGACCACGAATTTTACAATGGAATCCTTGTGCCATTGGTTGTTTTCAATTGGCTTAAACTGATTATAAACCATGTTTTTTGTACATGATGCAGTATAAGAAACCAGGGTAAAAAGCAGCAATATTTTACCAAGATTAAGAGCGATCTTCTTCATCTTAATTTTCATTCTCAATTTTTCTTTTTTTGTGGGCCCTTTCTGTTTCCCTGGGGATTTCGATTTCGATTTCGATTCCTGCTACTCTTTTTTCTTTTTTTATTGTATTTAGGCTTATCGAATCGGGTTAAACTATCTTGCCCCACAACATCAGTAAAATTAGATGTTTCAGCAACTTCCAGTTCCAATTCCATGGCGTATTCTTCTAATCCGGGAGGCTTGATGTTCTTTTTGTTTTGCTCAATAATATAATTGGTGTGTTGCACGGTAAGCTTATTCCAAACCATTGGGTTTTCCTTATAAGCGTACCAAACCCATCCCTTAAAGATGTCCATTTTTTGAAAAACGGCCGGGCCTTTTTCTGTTTGCAGCCAGACATTTGTTTTGGGAAACGATTTAAGCGCATCGGTATAGGAATCCAGCTCGTAATTCAGGCAGCATTTTAGTTTCCCACATTGTCCCGCCAGCTTTTGCGGATTTAACGAAAGTTGCTGGTATCTGGCAGCCGAAGTACTAACCGACCTGAAATCTGTCAGCCATGTTGAGCAACACAATTCTCTGCCACAAGAACCAATTCCGCCCAAGCGCGCAGCTTCTTGTCTCAGGCCAACTTGCTTCATTTCAACCCTAAGGCTAAAAGTACCGGCAAGTTCGCGTATCAATTGCCTGAAATCAACCCTTTCTTCAGCGGTATAATAGAAGGTGGCTTTATTACCATCACCTTGAAATTCTACGTCTGATAATTTCATTTTTAAGCCCAGACGGCTGATGATAAGCCTTGATTTTCTTTGCACCTCAATTTCCCTGCCTCTTGCATTTACCCATATTTCAACATCTTTTTTGGATGCTATTCTATAGATCTGCAGTAATTCCTCACTTTCAACGGAAACCTTTTTTTTACGCATTTGAACCTTCACCAATTCTCCTGTAAGCGATACCACTCCGATATCATGACCGGGAGAAGTTTCAACGGCAACGACTTCACCGATGCAAATTTGAAGATTTTTGGTGTTTCTGTAAAAATTCTTTCGGCCATTTTTGAATCTAACTTCAACAATGTCAAAAGGCTTTTGGTTACCGGGCAGCGCCATATTCGAAAGCCAGTCAAAAACGGTAAGTTTGTCACAACTCCCTGACGCACAGGCGCCGTTATTATTACAGCCTAAGGGTAATCCATTTATAGATGATGAGCAAGAGTTACAGCTCATAAGATGTTTATATTTTGAATTGAGACCTGTTATTTACCTGATATTCAATTGTTTTCCTGATCATTTGTGCAACCGCCAAACCTGATTATCAAAAGGTAAAATCTCAATATGAGTTCGAAAAATTTTAGGTAAATATACTCAATAATGATAAACTAGAAGCATTCACCTAAATTTATAAAAATGACTTTTAGTTTTCCTTGACACTGATGATCTTGACCGGGCAGGCTTCTTTGGCCTTCACGGCATTTTCGAATATCGTGTGGTCGGGAGATTTAATCGTAAAAAAACCCTTTTTATCAGTTGAATGAAGCAATACCGACTTGCCATCCTTCTTTGACATTTGAAATTGTTTTGGGGCAAGCTCTACGCAGTAATTGCATCCGATGCATTTTTTTCTTTGTAGTGTGATAATAACCATAATCTATAATCGCATTTTTCGAAAGAAATCAGTTTTCTTCTGAATAAGGCTTTGGCCCTTTTTAATTTTTGGCAAAAATAGACTTTTTTTAACTATTCAGGATGAGAGAAAATAGTAGTTGATTCTCAGGATAATTCCTATCTTTTTTGTTTTCTTTGTACATTAACTTTATCAGAAATGCTTTTTTCAAACATAATTGGGCAGGAAAACATCAAGAATCATTTGATCAAGACTATTGAAAATGAAAGGATTCCGCATGCGCAATTATTTATAGCGCCAACGGGGAGCGGAGCATTACCTTTAGCCATAGCCTATGCCCAATACATTCTTTGTCAGAATAAGGACGGAGAGAATAATACCGGAGACGCGGCTTGTAATCTTAAGTTTGAAAAATTAATGCATCCGGATCTTCATTTTTCTTTTCCGGTAACCACAAATGACAAAGTAAAAAAGCACCCAACGAGTAATGCTTTTATGAATGAATGGAGGATGTTTGTGGAAGATACGCCTTATGGCAGTTTATTCAACTGGTATCAGTTGCTTGGGATCGAGAATAAACAGGGTCAGATCGGGGTTGACGAAGCCGAGGAAATTGTCAAGAAACTGGTATTAAAATCATATGAAGGCGGCTATAAGGTGATGATTATCTGGATGGCTGAGAAAATGAATACCTCTGCCTCAAATAAATTGCTAAAACTTATTGAAGAGCCTCCTGCCAAAACTCTTTTCCTCCTTCTCGCGGAGAATGAAGAACAGATCATCAAGACCATTTTATCCAGGTGTCAGGTACTGCATTTCCAGCCGTTGACGGAACAAAACATCATAGATACGTTGATGAAAGATCATGGGGTCGATGAGAATCAGGCGATAAGAATAGCACAACAATGCAACGGAAACTGGAACAAGGCGTTGCATCTTTTGCACCATGACGACAATGAACTTGTTTTTGAAAAATGGTTTATAACATGGGTGCGGTCGGCATTTAGGGCAAAAGGAGATGCCAGTGTAGTGCAAGATCTGATTAAATGGAGTGAGGAAATTTCGAAAACGGGGAGAGAGACACAAAAGCGGTTTTTGAAGTATTGTTCTCATTTTTTCAGACAGGCTTTACTAACGAACTATAATGCGAGGTCCTTGGTATTTTTCGAATCCTATACGAATAATTTTGACCTCGAAAAATTCGCTCCCTTTGTGCATGGTGCCAATATTGAGGATATCAACAAGGCCATTGAAGAGGCCATCTATCATATAGAAAGAAACGGAAATGCCAAAATAATATTTCTGGACCTCTCCATGCAACTCACAAGGTATCTTCATAAAAAAGAGGAGCATTAGTTTATTTCGCAGGAAGCACATAGAAGAAAATAGCCATAAAATGGCAGAAGCTTCCAATCAAAACGAAAATGTGAAAAAGTGCGTGATTGTAGCGAATACTTTTTAAGCTGTATAGCAAAGCCCCAATACTATAAGCAATCCCGCCGGATAAAAGCCACAATAACCCATTGACAGGAAAGTTTTCGATAAGCGGTTTGATGGCCAATATGATGATCCAGCCCATAAGCACATAGGCTATAGTAGAAATTTTGTCATATTTTCCAAAATAAAATATCTTAAAAACGATACCTATAATGGCCAGCCCCCAGGACAAACCGAATATCGTCCAGCCAACCCAGCCTTTTAGAACCACTAAGGTAAAAGGGGTATAGGTGCCTGCAATTAAGACATAAATGGCCGAATGATCGAGGATGTTCAGTTTAAATCTTAAATCGGGATTTTGCGTGTAATGGTACAAAGTGGATGCCGCGTAGAGGACAATCAGGCTGGCGCCGAAAATGGCAAAACTCGTAATATGCCACACGGTTCCTTCCTTTGAGGCATAAACAACAAGAAGAACCAGGGCCACAATACTCAATATAAAACCTATGCCATGGGTGATGACATTGAGGGTCTCCTCTTTAGATTCGTAGAATGTATTTTTCTCTTTCATTTATCCAAAATTAAAAAAATGAAGAATATTACCAGCTGTTTATTTTGTTGCTGATTCGTTTCAATTGAAATTTTCTTTAAATTTATAAGAAATTAACCAATTAAAATTTCAAGTATGAGTTTTCTTTATTTTATTATTATTGGAGGAATTGCTGGCTGGCTGGCCGGAAATATCATGAAAGGGGGTGGTTTTGGCCTTGTGATGAATATCGTTCTGGGTATTATCGGAGCTGTTGTTGGCGGATGGGTCTTTGGTCTTTTAGGGATGAGCTCCGATGGTGGATTGTTAGGATCTCTGGCAACCGCTCTTGTAGGAGCCATACTTATTCTGTATGTGGGTAGATTGATTAAAAAGTAGTTTAAAACTTAGCCCTTAAATCTTATTCTATATCCCATATTTCCTTATTTTTGCCCTTTAATTTTTAAGAAAGACCCATGTCAAGAATACTTACGGGAGTGCAGAGTACAGGAACTCCGCATTTGGGGAATTTATTGGGAGCTATTATTCCGGCAATTGAAATGTCAAAGGTTTCTGATGAAGAATCCTTTTTATTCATTGCTGACATGCACTCATTGACCCAAATTAAGAATGCAGAAGAATTAAGGCAAAATACCTATAGCACCGCTGCTACCTGGCTTGCCTTTGGTGTAGACACCGATAAAACGGTATTTTACAGGCAAAGTGACGTGCCCCAGGTAACTGAGTTATCCTGGTATTTAAGTTGTTTCTATCCATATCAGCGACTTACATTGGCTCATAGTTTTAAGGATAAAGCCGACAGGCTGGAAGATGTAAATTCGGGTCTTTTTTCATATCCCATGTTAATGGCTGCTGACATCTTATTGTATGATGCAGATGTGGTCCCTGTTGGAAAGGATCAGTTACAGCATTTGGAAATGTCAAGAGATGTTGCGAACCGGTTTAATCATCAAATGGGTGATACTTTAGTTCCGCCTCAGGCGAAGATTCAGGAAAGCACTATGTATGTGCCAGGTACCGATGGAGAGAAAATGAGTAAATCCAAGGGAAATATCATTGACATTTTTTTGGCGGACAAGCAATTGCGCAAGCAGATCATGAAAATTCAAACGGATTCTACCCCTCTTGAAGAACCCAAAAATCCTGATACCTGCAACCTGTTCAACTTGTATAAATTAGTAGCTGATGAAGATCAGATTCAGGAGATGAAGGCCAACTATTTAGGCGGAAATTATGGGTATGGACACGCCAAACAGGCTTTTTATGAATTACTTGTTGAAAAGTTTAAAGTAGAAAGGGAAAAATATTGGTACTTCATGAATAATCTGGGTGAGATAGACGCAATCTTGCTTCAGGGGGCCAAAAAAGCACATCTGGTTGCTGATGAAGTCTTGAAAAGAGTAAGGCATAAACTGGGCTATTGAGCTTGAGTTTTTCTCTCATTTAAAATACGTATCATGAAAAGAAGGTTAATCAGTTCTGGATCTGCTTTTGAAGATCAAATAGGATATTCAAGAGCTGTAGTGGCTGGAAATATGATTTTTGTATCCGGAACTACGGGGTATAATTATCAAACCATGAAGATCTCAAGTGATGTTGTACAGCAGACGGAACAATGCCTTGAGAATATTGAAAAAGCCTTAAAGGAAGCAGACTCCTCTTTAGCGGATGTCGTCAGGGTAACCTATATCCTGCCAGAAACCAAAGATTTTCAGGCTTGCTGGCCAGTTTTAAAAAAGTATTTTGGAGCGATTAAGCCAGCCGCAACAATGATTTCCGCTGGCCTTGCAGACGATCAAATGAAAATCGAAATCGAGGTAACCGCAGTAAAATCGCCATAATAGACCTTCAAAGTTTAAGCAAAAGGATTATTTGAGCTTCATTTCTATAATCGTATCAATATCATCTCTGGCCTCTTTGGGTACGGCAAAAGTAAGACCGAATTCATTCACCTTGTGCTGTACTTTTTTACCGCTTTCGAGAAAGTTCATTTTTCTGATCTTCCCATTAAAGTGCGGGATGATATAGGTGTCTTTATTACTGTCCAGCAGGTGAAGATAAATCACACCATCCTTTTGTGTGGATACCATGGAGTCGCTTGGAGCAACGGGCCCTTGTCGCGTGCCATAGATTGTTTCTCCATTTTGATCCAGCCATGCACCTATTTTTTTCAAGGAGGCGATATGCTCGGGTTGTATTTCACCGTTGGGCATGGGCCCAACATTTAGCAATAAATTACTTCCATAACCAGCGGCATTGATAAGGTATTGAATCAATTCTTTATCAGATTTGTGCTTTTTGTCCTGTAAATTGAAGCCCCAGGAACCATTGATCGTTTCACAGACCTCCTTTGGTAATTGACCCACTGCCGAAGCATCAGTTCCCCAGCCAGTGGTGTTCTTACCGGGAAGATCTTTTTCGAACATCTGAAAATCTTCTCCTTCAATAGGTGCGAGATGATGATTATTTCCAACCAGGCATTGGGGTTGTAACTCATGTATCAATTGATAAATTTCCTTATAATGCCAGTCTACTTTGACTTTGCCATATTTTTTTCCGTCCCATTCCTTTTGATCCCAATGTCCGTCAAACCAGATCCCTGCAACTTCTCCATAGTTTGTTAATAATTCAGTTAACTGCGCCTTCATAAAGGCAATGTATTTATTCCAGTCGCCCGTCTCAGCCCTTCCTTCGATTCCATTACCCGTTCTTCCTCTCGGGAAGTAGTCATCACTATGCCAGTCAAGAAGGGAGTAATAGAAGAATAATTTCAGGCCCTCTTTTTTACATGCTTTTGCCAAGGCTTTTAGGACATCTTTTTTATAATGAGTTCGATCAACAATATTGTAATCGTTGGCTTCAGTGTCAAACATAGAAAATCCGTCATGATGCCTGCTGGTAATGGTAATATATTTCATTCCCGCATCTTTTGCCATTGTCACCCACTGTTCAGCATCAAAGTCAACAGGGTTAAAAAAAACGGGGAGTTTTTCATAGGACTCTATTGAAATGTTCTGATTATTCATGACCCATTCACCATCCCCTAAAACGCTGTATACGCCCCAATGGATAAAAAGACCAAACTTGGCATCTTCAAACCATTCTCTTGCTTCAAGATTTTCTTTGGAAGGGGCATAATTTTCTTGTGCGGCAAGGGTTTGAAAATTTGCAATAAGAAGTAGGATAAAAAATATTCGTTTCATAGGTCAGTGGATTAGATGGACCCATAAATATAGTCAATTGTTGATTAATTGATATGAAAATGATACAAATATCAATGCTTCAAAATCTCAATGCTTGAATGATTGAATGATTGAATGCTTGAATGCTTGAATGCTAGAATGCTTGAATGCTTGAATGCTTGAATGATTGAATGATTGAATGCTTGAATGATGGAATGATTGAAATCGAAGATTCAGCGAAGCTAATGCGTGTGTCTTGTCCTGAAATAGGTTTACACATTAACGCAAAAAAGATAAGAATGGTTTAACACCGAAATATTCCAACTTGAATTTCTCTACGATACGGGATTAGGTTGCAGGTCCTGAATCTGGTCTATTTCTTTTATGATTTCCTCAGATAATTCAAGTTCAATGCTGGCTATATTTTCCTTGAGTTGATCCATTGTTGTTGCACCAATTATACTGCTGGTTACAAAAGATCTTTGATGCACAAAAGCGAGACTTAAGTGCGTCAGGCTCAAATTGTGTTTTGCCGCAAGATCGGCATATAAAGAGGTCAGTTTATGGGCTTGTGGGTTGTTATATCTGGAATAGGCAGGAAAGAGTTTTAATCTTGACTTTTCAGGCAGCTGACCATTGAGATATTTTCCTGTCAAGGATCCGAACCCCAAAGGAGAATAGGCGAGTAAGCCAATATTTTCTCTTTGACATACTTCAGCAAGATTAATTTCGAAACTCCTGTTTAATAGAGAATAGGGGTTTTGTATGGTTTTACATGTCGTGAGCTGATTTGTTCTGCTTTCATAAAGCTGTTTCATTACGCCCCATGAGGTTTCATTGGAAACCCCATAATGCCGTATTTTGCCTTCTTTCACAAAGCCATCCAAGGTTTCAATGACCGTTCTGAAATTATCTTCCCATTTTTCATTTGGGTCGTGCTTGTAATTTCTTTGCCCAAAAAAATTAACTTTTCTTTCGGGCCAGTGCAATTGGTAAACATCAACATAATCAGTTTGCAAGCGCTTTAAACTCTTTTCCAAGGCCTCTCTAAGCACATCTCTGGAGAATCCCAGGTTATCCCTAAGATAATTAAAATAGGGCATTGGACCCGTAACCTTAGTGGCCACTACAAGATCCTCTCTTCTTTTATTTTTTAACCAGCTCCCAATAATCAATTCCGTACTCCCCTGGGTTTCTTTTTTGCCCGGGATGGAATACATTTCTGCAGTATCAAAGAAGTTTATACCTTTTTCAACCGCATAATCCATTTGCTCATGACCTTCGGCTTCGGTATTTTGCTGCCCGAAAGTCATGGTGCCTAAACAAATCTTACTGACTTTGATATCCGTTTGGGGAATGTGTGTGTATTTCATTTTAAGAACTGAGTGTTATGATAAAATAGCTGCAATACCCGGTAAGGTTTTACCCTCTAAGCTTTCCAACATGGCACCTCCACCTGTAGATACATAACTTACTTTGTTTTCAAATCCGAATTGTTTTACCGCCGCAACTGAATCACCACCACCTACAAGTGAAAAGGCGCCGTCAGCCGTAGCATCTGCCACTGCATTACCCAATTCTATGGTTCCCTTCGCAAATTTTGCCATTTCAAATACACCAATTGGACCATTCCATAAGATCGTTTTTGACTGAGCAATTACAAACGAGAAACCAACATTTGTTTTTGGTCCGGCATCCAGCCCTTCCCATCCGTCAGGGATATTTTTTATATCACAAATTTGTGTGTTTGCAGTTTCACTAAAGGCATCGGCTGCGACTACGTCAACAGGTAAATGAACCTTTACACCTTTTTCCTCAGCTTGTTTTAAAATACTCAGGGCGAGGTCCAGTTTGTCATTTTCACAAATTGAATTCCCAACGTTTCCGCCCATGGCTTTGATAAACGTAAAGCTCATTCCTCCGCCAATGATCAAATGATCGATCTTGTCTAAAATATTTTCAATGATTGTAATTTTTGAAGAAACCTTTGAGCCTCCAAGGATTGCAGTAACCGGTTTTTCGCTTGAGCCAAGTACCTTTTCAAGACTTTCTATTTCTTTTGCCAACAGCAAACCAAAACATTTGGCATCAGGAAAAAATTCAGCAACTATGGTTGTTGAGGCGTGCGCCCTGTGCGCCGTACCAAAAGCGTCATTAACATAAATATCTCCATTTTTAGCTAATTGAGCCGCGAAGTCTTTGTCTCCGGATTTTTCCTCAGGATGAAATCTTAGGTTTTCCAATAGAAGAACCTCACCATCCTGCAGGTTTGCAACCGCTTCTTCAACAGTTTCCCCAACACAATCGTCAACAAACTTAACCTGAACTCCTATAATATCACTAACAGCATCAACAATATGTTTAAGAGAAAAAATTTCTTCAACTCCATTGGGTCTTCCTAAATGAGACATTAATACTGCACTACCGCCATCTTCCAATACTTTGAGTATAGTGGGTTTAGCAGCTTCAATTCTGGTTGAATCAGTTACTTTCTGCGCATCGTCCAAAGGGACGTTAAAATCTACTCTGATTAGCGCTTTTTTATTTTTAAAATTAAAATCGTTTACTGTTTTCATCTGTTTATTTCAGTTTAATTTCATGGTTCGGTTGGAACATTCGAATAATGGTTTTACAAATCATTATGAATGATGCTCAAGCTGTTTAAAATGGATGACAAATATACTAAAAAGATGTTCTTTTTCGGCCTCGATAAATGCAATATTTAAGGATTTTATTGCGATTTTAACAATATGTATTCCAGGCTGCCGGAACGAGATTTGCTTTAAGAATGACTAGTCTTTTATGATATTGAGTTCCCCCCATTCAAGATTCATGTCATTATAAACCTGCCCGCCCATGTCTTCACCCGCTTCAAACCTCTTCTTTTCTTCAATTGGAGTTCCCAATGAATCTATCTCATTGATAAAGAAAACCTGACCTATATTGATATCAGAATTCTCGTTGGCTTCGAAAGTATGTTTTTTAGTAAGTCCTACTTTTGCATCCCATCTGAAGAGCTGGGGATACCATTTTTCTTTAAATTTTTGATAGCTGATCACGGTATTAAAAGTAGGATTATCAATTTTTAATCCCATGACAAACAAGATAGGCTTTACGATAAAAGGAACATGGAACTTTCCAGTTTGTTCAATTGAAACGATCGCGTAATCTTCAGTATTGATCAAAATTTTACCTTCGTCCTTTTTGTGATCGATTGTTCTTTTTGCCTTAAAAATTATGGTAACCAGACGCTCACCATTTAATGAAGTTTCTTCACCAAAGCTATAGTCGTATTTTTTGAAATGTTTTGGATCCAGATAGCTGTCTCTTTCATTATTGATATCGAGATTTATGACCGTCTCTGGCCCTCCGAAATCAATATCCATATCACTGTCATACTCTTCTTCATCAAATTCTTCCCCTTTCCTTATGGCCTTTGCTTTTCTTTTTTCCTGCTTCGCTTCGAACCATTCTCTCATGAATTGAAATTGCTTTGGATTCTCTTCCGGTTTGTACAGTAACAACTGATGCTGGTTATCAGTAGAATCTCCTGCTTTAGTGTAATAGGTCTTAAAAACACCCTCATCCTTATTGACCACGGCCCCATTCTCAATAAATTTTTGTCGGTAATAAGCAAGAGATTGATAATCATTTTGAGGATAGTTTTCGCCCAGGTTATCCAGCGCTTTTTTGATATAATCCAGCGGGTTTTTTTCGGAAAGGATGATCTCATCCAAAACATTATAGCTTGGAGAAAGTTCGATAACGAGCTTGTCCTCAATAATCGACAAAGGAATTTCATACCCCTTGAAACCTATAAAGCTGACGCTCAAAGTATCGTTTCTTTTGGATTTTGGAATATAAAAATCGAATTCCCCGTTTTCATTACTGATGGTTCCTATAGGATGATTTTTTAGCCTGATAGATGCAAAGGGCAAGGGTTCTTTATCCTCATAATTTAGAACCTTACCCGTAACCAAGCTGTTATTCTGTGAAAGAATCACAGGACAGTTGATAAAAAAGGCCAGGGAAAAGATTAGAAAAGTGCTAAAGCGCATATAATATTTTTTTGATTCGACGAGTCAAATAGGGTATTGTTACAAGCCATTTTGTTTTTGTGTTAAAACAAAATCGGACCTGGGTTTTATTCTTTTTTGATTAATAAAAAATAATCATTGTCTAGCTCAAGGTAGCCCTGATCATATATATAATAGTAGACATTGCCAGTTTTTGTGGTATAAATGGAAGTAAAGAGTGAAAAATCAAAATTATGATTGATTAAGGTATTTCTGATCACTTTTGTTTTACCACTTGAATTCAGTTCGGTCAAAACGCGGTAATTCTTCCTTAACCTGTTATTGATGTTCCTGATGAGGTTCTTACTGTCAGTGTTGATCTTATTATTATGAGAATTCCGACAGTAATCGCTGCAGTATTTTTTGTCACTACGCCCTTTAAAAGGTTCACCGCATTCCAGACATTTTTTTTGCTCCATAAATTTATTTTTAAGGTAATAATGTATAATGACCGTGGATGCAGAGCCAGCGATCATTTTCTTTAACGAAAATTCTTGTTGATTTGCCACGGGTCGAAAAGCCCTCTCCATTTGTTGTTCCGCGATCTTTCCAATAGTAAACAATCCAGGCAACCTTGCCATGAATAGTGACAATGGGATCGATCATTTCGGTATGTATGTTTTCTGATTCATCAATCCAGGATCCTATTCCTTTTACTTCGGCCTCTTTCCCAACTCTTAACACAGTATCTGTCTCACCGAATTGCGTAAAATCTGGATGTATAAAGCTGGCATAACGATCAATGTCTTCCTTTTCGATGGCGTCCCACATATCAATCAGGGTTTGTTTTACAGCTGTTTTTTCATCCTCTGTTGAGGTTTTTATTTCAGTTTTAATTTGACAACCCAAGAAGACAAGTGACAGAAGAAATAAGGTTAAGGGATTTTTGAAATCTTTGAATGTTATTTTATGATTCATGTCCATTTATGATGTGCGTCTGTTTAATTTGAAAACCAGGAACTTATAGAGTTAAAAATTCAGTCGGAAAGCAATTTTCACGAGGTTTAGCTTGGTTTTGGATTCTTGCAAAGGTAAACATAATATGCGACTACAAACGACTACATTCAATTACATACGAAAGTAAATGCTTATCAGGCCAACCTTTTGCTTTTCTCGTCACAAATTTGCAGAAGCGGATCGGAAATGATCTGCATTAAGTTTAACTCGCCTCAAATAAAAAGGCATAATATCAAAACACATGAACAATTTAAGAAACAGAGTACAGTTGATCGGACACTTAGGAATGAACCCTGAAATCAAGACCTTGGAGAAGGGGAGTAAATTGGCAAAGTTCTCTTTGGCGACTAATGACAGTTATAAAAATGCACAGGGAGAAAAAATCACAGAAACCGAATGGCATAATATTATCGCCTGGAATAAAACGGCAGATTTAGTAGAGTCCTTTTTGGAAAAAGGTAAGGAAGTGGCCGTGGAGGGAAAACTGACCACCAGATCCTGGGAGGATGAAAATGGAGTCAAGAAGTATATCACTGAGGTGGTCTGTCATGAGATTTTGTTTTTAGGGGGGAAGGGTCAGTGAGACAATGCTACAATGAGATAATGCTGAAATGCTACAATGCTACAATGAGATAATGCT
>NODE-127-length-26020-cov-9.17447_pt1 | contig 26020 bp, 22 predicted proteins | sample MGYA00139097_ERZ477577 | MGnify/ENA metagenome assembly ERZ477577
GGCATCGTCATCAAGTTTCCCCTGGAGTTTCCCTACGATACCGATATCGACCAGGTCCGCAAGATCATCAAGAAGGTCGGTATCGCCATGCTCGAGGACGAAGAACTCGGCGATGATTTCATTCTGCCGGTCAAGTCTCAGGGCGTCAATGAGATCACTAACTCGGTGATGGTGATAAGGGTCAAGTTCACCGCCAAACCGGGTAAGCAGTTCGTAATCAAGCGTGAAGCATTCCGCCGGATTACCGAAGCCCTCAATGCCAAGGGTATTTACTACGCCCACCGCAAGGTGATCGTCGATTTTCCCGAGGAGGACAAGATCGATAGACAGAATGACCAGGACCGACTTAAGGCACTGGAGGCGGGGGCGGCCGCGGCCCTTACCATGCAGGCAGAGGAGGAGCAACGGCTGCTGCAGGAGAAGAAATCCCAGGAATGATAAGTTGAAGGGCTCAGGGCTGCCCTGGTGCGGGGTCCTGTGCCAGGGTTAATCAGGCGGCTGCGGTTTAACGCTGTTATTCGCCAGTCGATCGGCTGTTTCTCTGAGGGTTCGGGCGGCTTCCATCCGCTCTTCAGCACTCATCTGTCCGATTTCGACTTCGAGCCGCAGGTGATCTGAGCTGCTCCTTATGGGGCGCTTGTTTTCATCCAGGTTCCCATGGAGGTCGAGCACCTGGTAGGTGGAGACTGGCTCGATGAAACCTTTTGCCTGGATCTGGCCTTCAAGCCGGCAGGCAATTTGATCTTTTACGTGGGAGTAGGTTTCATAGCTGATGAGGATCTCGCCTGGAGGGCAGGCTTTTTCAAGCCGGGCGGCCAGGTTGACCCCACCGCCGATGATGGTGTAATCCATACGGTCCTCACTGCCGAAATTGCCGACCGTGCAGATTCCGGTGTTTATTCCCATACGGCATTGCAAGGGTTTTTCCAAGCCTGATTCCATCCACAGCCGCTCGAGTGCCTGCATACGTTTCTGCATTTCTATGGCCATGGTAACGCAGGCCAGCGCATCTTCTCTGATGCCTCTGGAATCGGGGTCACCAAAGAAAATGACCATGGCATCACCAACGTATTTGTCGATGGTGGCACCGTGAGCAAGGGCGATCTCGGACATCTCGGTCAGATAGTGGTTAAGCAGCCTGGTCAAATCTTCGGATTCCAACCTTTCTGTGGTTCCTGTAAAGTCGACGAGATCTGAGAAAAAAATCGTCAGCCGTTTGCGTCTGCTGGCCAGTTTGACTTCCTGCTTTCCGGTGAAAATCGAGTTGTAGACCTGGGGAGAGAGATATTTAGCCAATTGGCTGGACAATTGTTCCAGGGCCAGAGATTTGGTGGTCAATTCTTCTTCTCGCTTCTTCAAATCGGTTATATCCGAATAAATGGCAACTGTTCCTCCATCACTGGTTTTACGCTCGGTAATCAGAATCGATTGACCCGAGCTTCGTTTCTGAACCCTCGGTTCGCCAGGGTCGCGATGAAGTGCCATTCGCTCTGTCATCCATTCGTCGACTCTACCAACTGCCTCAGCTATATGACCATATTCGGCAGCTGCCCGAATGATTGATTCGAAGGACGTTCCCGGTTCGATCTGGATATCGGAGTCAGGATAGAGCAGTTGTTTGTATCTGCTGTTGCAGATTACCAATCTATCCTCGGGATCGAAAAAAACGAATCCCTCGGATGAGTTTTCAATGGCATCGGCAAGCCTGGTCCGGGCAGTTTCAATATCGTGCAGATTGCTCTCTTCCACTTCTATCGCCGTATCACGGAAGACAACCAGAGCTTCTGCCATTCGGCCGATCTCATCGTTGCTGCCGGGCTCGGGCAGGGGGGCTCTGAGGTTGCCATCGGCGATGGCGAGCATGCTCTCACTCAGGGCGGTCAGCCTGGCAATAAGGTTGCGGCCGACGTAGAGCCAGACAATGAGCAGAGAACAGGTAAGACTTAAGACAGCTACACCGATAAGTACATTTTGGTTTAATTTTTGAAGCTGGACTGCTTGCTGATATGCCGTCTTGATTTCCTGGGTGGCATTATTAACCAGGTAATCAACCCTATTGGTCAAGTATCTGGAAAATCTAACATTAACAGCCAGGAGATCTTCGGCTTCTGTTATTATTTCGAGTTCATTTTTTCTTACCTGGGAAAGGCTGCTTGGCCCAATGGTTAAGTTTTCAATGGTGGCGATTTGTTTATCGAGGCGTCGTTTGGTGCGTGGAGAAACAGCCTGCGAGACACCTGTGAGTTCCTGAAGAGATTTTCTCAAAGGGAAAATCAGCACGTCAATTTGTTCAGCGGTAGCTGCGTCGGTGATTTTCAACAGATTGGTGTGAATGGTATCGACCAGCAGGGAGGCTCTTTGCTGGGGAATCAAATCTATTATTGATTTGGCAAGTTTAAGCTGATCTCCGCTGAGTTGTTTATCATCTTCGATTTCTCCAATTCTATACCAGTCAGCTATCTGGGCACCGAGTATCCGTTCGCTTGGTGATAGAATTCTCTGAGCCACATTGTTGGCCTGGGCCAGTTCTCGGAGTAGTTTTTCTTGCTGGGACACAATAGAAAGCCGCTTCTTTACGAGCTCGTTGAGGCTCTCGAGATTTCTGCTCACCGCGGACGCAAACCTGATTACATCGGGTGATAAATCGTTTTCTGTTTCCGAGTGGATAATTCTCTCCAGCAAGGGTTCGAGGTCTTTAATCTGTCTGGATATTTCTTCTGAGACCTTAATCCGGGCGCCTTCGGTTTTGACATTGAGCAGGGCTGGGGCAGCACGAACAACGGTTTCAACTTTACGGGACAGCTCAAGCCAGGTGAGCGCTTCAGGTACTCGCTGCTGGGTTATTCTATTGAGTGCTCCTCCCACTTGAGAGAGCGAGTATAATCCGGAGAACGCAGCTACTAAAGAGAACATGGAGATTGACAGAAAGGCAAGAAACAGCCTGCCGCGAACGCCCAATGCTTTTGTTTTTTTGCGTTCAGACATAGTCTGTGTGCCCGCAATCCAACCCCGGGGGTTTAGTTTGTTAGGTGATTTTCTGGTATTGGACCGCAGTACACACTATTGAACCGGAACGTACCCATGTTTTTTAAAGACGTTCCAGGCAAAGGAACTGATACCGGTCACATCACCTTTGTCATCGAAGCCTATCTTCCCCATTACCGTATCGAAGGTTCCAGAGTTCAGGACCTTGATCACATCTTTGAGATCCAGGGAGTTGGCTTGTTCGACTGCCTGGGCCCAGGCCTGAACCGCACCGTATCCAAACAGGGTATAGCCCTCGGGTTCGAAGCCGTATTCTTCACGAATAGTAGCAACAACTTCCTCTGCCTCCGGGTTTAACCGCATATCCGGTGCAAAGGTAAAATAGGTCCCTACGCCTGCTTCACCTGCATAAAGCTGAAAGCTTGGGCTGGCGAGCGCATCGCCTGAAACAAGTTTGATATCCGGCAGCACTTTTTTTACCTGGCGAAGAATGATCCCAATATCCGCTTCGTACCCACCTGCATAGAATACGTCTATGCGGTTTTCTACCATCTGGTCGACGATCGACTGGTAATCCTTCTGGTCTCTTGTATACTTGGCGAATAATAATTCTTTTACGCCTTTTTTATTGAGCTGAGCTTTGGTGAATTCTGCTAAGCCCCGACCATAGGCCTCACCGTCGTGGATTATGGCGATATTGGCCTCACCGTGCTTTTCTGCCAGAAAATTGCCGGCGATCTTACCCTGCTGATCGTCACGACCGATGACTCGAAAAATATTCGGTCCTCCTTCATCGGTGACCTTGGGATTGGTGGAGGCGGGAGATATCATGAGAATTCCGGCATCTTCATAGATCTTGCTGGCGGCGAGAGAGCAGCCGGAACAGAGATGGCCGGCAACGAAGACAACGCCTTCGTTCACCAATTGTCGGGCGACCGCCTTGGCCTGTCGTGGTTCGCAGGCATCGTCCATGGAGATTGAAATGATTTCCTGACCCAAAACCCCACCCATCTCGTTTAGGTGATCTATCGCTGCCTGGACGCCTACTTCCTGTTGTTCTCCCGTGGTAAGGGCACTGCCCGATAAGGGGCCGGCAATTCCGACATAAATGTCTGCCCGGGCAGTGGTAACGAGAATAAAAGTCATGATAAATATTGAAAATGTGCTGACAGGGAATTGTCTATTCATAGTAACCTCCTGATATCAATTACTTTAACTGTTAATTTGTAATAGTGTAAAACTGAGCGTTAAAGCGCTGATAATTGGTGAGTATTCTGAGAATATAGGCACAATACCTGACAGGTAAATGGAACATCGTGGCAGTTGGGGAGCGCAGGGGAGTTGGGAAGAGAAGATCAATGAGATAGTAGTTCCCATCTTGGGCCTAATATGGTAAATAACTGATCTTAGGTCACTACCGGGCAGTCGCTATGAGAGTGGTCGATGGCCGGAAAGGTCTGATGTGCAAAGAAAATGGCGTATCTTGCAAAATTTGGCCGGTCAAGTGTATTATTGTAGTAAGAAAGGAATTAATTAATTGGGGTGGTTAGTCAATGGGATTTACAGTCTTTGTCAATATCGGCATTATCATTCTCTCAACCTTTGGGTTCGTCTCGACGACCTACGGGGGTAAGCTGTCGGAATTGCCTGATCAGTTCGATAATCCCGCCATCGCCATAGGTTTTGGTCTCACCGGATTGGTAACAAGCCTTACAGTTCTCGGAATCGCCTCTGTGCTTTCTACCTTCCTGCTGGTCAATATTCTTCTCTATCTCAATATCTGGTAGTTGCAGATCATTACAGGTTCCCTGCAGTGAGAGGAACCGTCTTTTACTGCTCGTTGTTGCCCTCGAGGGTGGACAGATTTTTTTCGATGCCCTTCTCAAGCTTTCTGAACACTCGGTAGCAGATGCCTACCGGGTCAAATACCTGGAGCGGCTTGTGGATCATTACCGTGACCGACGTTTTGTTCTCGCCGGCAGCCTCCAGCGTCACCGCTATCAGGGTTGTTCCTAGAAAGGACCAGAAGCTCTGTTTCCATTCCAGGTAGTGGTCTTCGGGACTGACGTTGTTCGCCCCCCAACTGACTATCTCGTCTCCGCTCTTACGCACCAATTCGTAGCTCTGGTCGATATCGAGGGGCAGGCTGATTGAAAATTTCTTGAACATCAGATTGAATCCAGTGCTGCCTGATAATCCGGTTCCTGGGTGATCTCTGGGACCAGTTCGGTGTAGATGACTTTACCCTGTTCATCAATTACCACCACGGCACGGGCCAGCAGCCCTCGGCGCTGGGTGGAGGTCATGGTCAGGCCATAGGCCTGGCCGAATTCAGGCGCCCTGAAGGTCGACAGAGCGATGACATTGTCAATGCTCTCAACTTCACAGAAGCGTTTATGGGCGAAGGGCAGATCGGGCGAGATGCAGAGGACTACTGAGTTATCCATGGAGGCGGCCTGCTCGTTAAAGGCACGAACCGATTTGGCGCAGGTCGGTGTGTCGATGGATGGGAAGATGTTGAGTATCACCTTCTTGCCGGTAAAGTCGCTCAGGCTGCATTCGGAAAGATCGGTGGATACCAGGCTGAATGAAGGGGCGGAAGATCCGATTGGCGGTAAGTTGCCACTGATTTCTATGTCGACGCCTTTTCGTGTAATTGTTGTCATGGTGTTCCTCTCTGGTCTTTGCTGCACGATTATTGTTCAGGCAATTATAACGATCCTCCCGGGTCGGTTCAATCAGAATACCGGTAGGGCGGTGCCGCTTTCGAATTTCATCTCCAATGGGCCTTCCACTGATACCACATTTTTTTTGGCTGAAACCTCATCCACCAGAGCCTCTGAGACCAGCATCTCACCCAGGTGCAGGGTGTCTCTGATTCTCACCATCCGAACATGGGAAAAATCCATGATGTTGCAGGTAAGAATGGCGGCTTTGATGGCGTCATGGTCGGTCGGCAGGATCATCGGTAAGCGGGCCACTGAGGTGACCGTGGCGATCAGCGAATTGACATAGGTGGTTTCCAGCTCGGCCGCCTCAAACAGCCGTTTAGTGCAGAGATCCGCCTGACCCACCCCGATGACGTTACCGTGTGATTTTTCGGTTACCGAGAGAATTGCCAGCTTCGAGACGTTCGGGCCTCCATGGGCATAGGGGGTGGCATAGCGGCCGGTGATGTTGGGATCCATGCCGTCGCCCGAGATTTCCTTGCCCATTCGGTCGACGACGAGCACATCGATCTGGTCAATACCAATGGACGGCATGTAGGATTTTGAGATTTTCAGCAGTTCCGGTTCCCTGTCCAGGATGTCGTCGGCGTCGATGACTTCAATTTTGGAGACATTTTCGACTCCGTCTTCTATGACTGCCACCCCAAAGAGAACCGGTAGTTTCTCCAGCTTCATCCTGGTCATGGCGACAATATTCTCGGCCATTTTACCGAAGCCAAGCTGGTGGCATGATTTTGCACCTATATCATTTCCCAGGCCGATGGCCAGCATTTTCACCAGTCCGCTTTCGTAATCGGCATGAAAGGCGGTGTGGGTTTTGATCCGGTTGATTACTACAATACCATCGGCTTCGGAAGCAATCCGGTCCATGTAGACTTTTAACCCGCTGGCGATAGTGCCGATCTCAACCACTTCGACGCTGGCCCGCACCGGACAGCCGACCGCTTCTTCGGTAACCCCCAGCTCGGCGAGCAATTCGGTTTGACCCTCGTCGGTCGCTTTGCCGTGGCTGGCCATACCGGAGACGATAAAAGGCTCGAAACCAAGATCTTTGAGCGCTTTGACGACCGATGCGGTGATCAGGGATATGTTGGAAATTCCCCGGCTGCCTACCGCTATGGCAATGTGGGCGCCCTTGTCGAGTTTCTGGAGACGTGAAAGTGCACCTATCTGTTCTGTGCACGACTGTTCGACGTCATCGAGCGGGTTTACATAAAACTGCTGCCGAACTCTGTACATAGGTGGAATATCAATGTTCTCAATCAGCGATCTGACTGCATCCATGTCTGCCTCTCAAATTAAAAGATCAGGTGAGTATTAGAGTGGTCCTAGACCGTTGCCTTGGTCGATCCGGTGCTGATGCCGCCGTCGACCAGCAGTGTCTGACCGGTCATGTAGGCGCTCGCATCGGAGGCCAGAAAGATTGCCGTGCCGTCCAGATCGTTGGGCTGACCGACCCGTTTCAGCGGAATCCTGTCTATCAGGTAATCGACCCACTCCTGATTGTCATAAAGTACCCTGGTTTGTGCAGTTTTGAACCAGCCGGGCGCCAGACAGTTGACGGTGATACCATATTGTCCCCAGTCATCTGCAAGGCTCATGGTCATCTGCTTGACGCCGCCGCGGCTGGCGCAATAAGGTGTAATGCCGGCGTAGCCGGCCACAGTGGTCACCGAGCCGATGTTGATGACCCTGCCATAGCGGGCCGGAATCATCTTCCTGGCTGCGGCCTGGGCCACGAAAAAGCCCCCGCGCAGGTTGGTGTCTACCACCAGGTTCCAGTCCTCCCAGTCTACGTCGACTGCCGGTTTTCTGACATTGCAGCCGGCATTGTTAACGAGAATATCGATCTTGCCGAAAGCGTTGAAAGCGGCTTCTATCGTATCCTGGATTGACTGATGATCCCTGACATCAAGCGCCAGCGGCAAAACTTGGCGGCCCAGGGCTTCGATTTCCTTGCTAAACTCCTGCAGGGACTCGACACTGCGGCTGGTGATCACCACGTCTGCCCCGGCACCGGCCAGGGCCCGGGTCAGATACTGGCCGAGGCCCCGGCTGGCCCCGGTGATGATGGCAACTTTGCCGGTCAGGTCAAACAGATCGAGGCTCATTGTCTATCTCCAGGTTTGAATGCGGTCGATACAGCTAAGGAGTGAGGATGACTTTCATCAGGTTCTCTTCTTGGCTGTAAAGCTTTCTGAACCAATCAGCACCTTCGGACAGGGGTGCAATTTTGCTGACCAGCGCATCGACGTTGACGACTCCCCGGGCTATCATATCCAGGCAGGCAGGGTATTCGCCAGAGGATGAGCAGGAGCCGGCCACGCTGATCTGTCTGGTAACCACTTCCTGCAAAGGAAACTCAACGGTTGGGGCCAGATTCCCGACGATAGTCAGGGCGCCGCCTTTACGCAGTGAATTGATCGCGGTATTGACGGCTATGGTGTTGCCGACCACTTCGACAGCGATATTGGCTCCTCTGCCGTCGGTCAGTTTACGCACCTCTTCCGGGACGTCCACTTCTCCAGCCAGCAGTCCATGATCGGCACCTAATTTCAAGGCCAGATCCAGTTTACTCTGCTCCAGATCAACGGCAATGACAGTCCCGCATCCGGCGGCCCGTAAGGCCTGAACCACGAAGATGCCGACCATACCGGAACCGATGACCACGGCACTGTCGTTGAGCGAAATCGGCGTCAGGCTCACCGCATGAAAAGCAATCGAGACCGGCTCCACCATTGCTGCCTGAACGAAAGAGAGATTTTCCGGCAGCCGATAGAGGATGTGCTCCGGAACTGCTACATATTGAGCAAAGGCCCCATGCTGACGATATTCGGGAGGGGAGACGCCCAGCACTCTGCGGTTGTCGCACAGGTTGATCAACCCCTGTCTACAATAAAAGCAGGTACCACAATAGATGGTTGAGTCAAAGGTGACCCGATGGCCTTCCTCAAAACCGGTCACTGCGGAGCCTCGTTCAACGATTACCCCTGAGGCTTCGTGACCCATAATCAGAGGGGTGTGCCTCCTTCCGCTGCTGCCGTCCATGCCATGTACGTCGCTGCCGCAGATACCGCAGGCTTTGACCTCGACCAGGGCCTCATTGTCCTCAATGCGAGGAGTGGGCATATCCTTATAAACCAGCTTGTTGTATTCTTCCAGCACAAGGGCTTTCATCTGTCGGTTCTCCCTTTTCTACACTTTACCTTCAAGGACCTGCAGGAAATAGTTCGGTGCACCGATCTGGCCACCTTTGGAGGCGACCTGGAGACCGTCAAACGTTGGGTTGTCCGAGGCCGTGTCGCAAAGTGGGGCAGCCGGAGCTATGGGCATCAGCAGTTTCAGTGAGTGGATGTCGAGCTGTCTGAGCGCGTAGCTGCAAGTATCGCCGCCGGCCACACAGACCCTGCCAAGCCCTGTTTCCTGCAACAGTTCACGAAGTATCAGTCCCTGCTGTCTGGCGATGCGCGGGCCTGTCTCGCTGGGATCTATCCCCAGTTGGTTTATGGTATCCCTGGTTTTCTCGATGATCGGATCATCGGGGCCGATGGTGGCCGAGATGATGATATTTTTCTCTTGGCTCAGCGCTTCAAGGCCTTTACTGATTGCCCTGTTTCTCTCCTCCTCAGCGGCTGCGTCATCGACCAGCCGATCGGTGTGCAGCGGGATACTCACAAATCCCTGGGCCACTGCATATCTGATCTGTTCGGCGGTGTTGGCCGCAGCGCTGCCGGAAATGACGATCAATTGGTCGACCGGGCCGGCCGGGCCGAACGGCTCCGGCTCAGAGACAATGCCCTCGCGGCGCCAGTAGCGTGCCATCGCGTATTCGAAACCGGAGGAACCGAGGCCGAAGATCTTCTTTTTCTGCGACTTTTTGTGCAGCAGTTCCCCGATCCTCATCAGGTGAGTATCGTCGAGCGTATCGAATAGAACTATTTCGTTGCCCTCCTCGATGCATCGATCGAAGCGCTCCGACAGTGCCTGATCAGATTCTGTCAAATGTACCAGGTCGATCAGCTTTACGTTTTTCTCCGACTGCATGTTGAAGTGGACGCGTAAATCACCTTCACCCATGGGAGTGATCGGATGCTTGCTCATAACCGGGTGCCGGTCGAGGCGGAAACGATCGTCCCCGTATACGGTGAAGTGGTTCCCGAAGGCAATGTAGCGACCGAGAAGCGGTATGCCCTGGACGATTACTCCGAAGTCCGGGTTGATCACCTTGAAGGCGATATCAGCGGCATGGCCGATGCTGCCGATGGTTGGCGACGAATCGAAAGTGGCGCATACCTTGTAGTGGACTATCCCCGTACCCAGGCTGTTCAACAGTGACAGTTGGTCGGGCAGTTCAGCATCCATCTGTTCGGGAGTCATGGTCCTGCTGACGCCTGAAATGCCGACCGCGTTCAGATCTGCGAGTTCTGCCTGGAGCCGCTCCTGAGTAGGGTGGCCTAAAAACAAGGCGGTTTTGACGCCGTTTATCGTCAAGGCCTCCATGGCATCGGCCGAGCCGGTGAAATCATCTCCGTAGAAGGCGAACAAAAGCGGGTTCATATCAGTTCTCTTTTTTAAGATTAATCGGCTATCAGACTTTCCAGGTTCGGCCCAGGGCCTGATCGATATCCTGGCATTGAGTCTCCGTCAGCCACTCTCCCTTCATGCCTGAGGCCACACTGATCTGACAGCATTGCTCTATTTCTTCTACCATGCCGACCGTTTCCGCCATGTTGGCGCCGGCAACGATCATGCCGTGTTGCCTGAGCAGCAAGGCATGGTAATCGGCAGCCAGTTCTTCAACCGCAACATGCAGCGAATGAGCACCGGAGCCATGATAGGGGATCATCGGTACGCGACCTGCACGAACATAGAAAGCGGCCGTGTATGGTCGTATGGCGTCACGGGATGCTTCCTTGACAAGGCTTGACAGGGTGATTGCAAAGGTCGGGTGGGCGTGGATAACGGCTCCTGCATCCGGGCGTGCCCGATACATCGCCAGGTGCATTCCCATCTCCTTGGAAGGGGCTTCTCCTTCGAGAACAGTGCCATGTAAATCGACCTTCACCACTTCGGCTTTGGTCAACGAACCGAGTTCGGCTCCAGTCTGACTGATCCAGACAGTGTCGCCATCCCTGACACTGGTGTTGCCGCCGGTTGCATGGAGTAGTTTGCGTTCGTAGAGAATCCTGCTGTAGGATATCAGATCTTCGATCTTTTTCGAGGTGCTCATGGGTCTTTCCTTTTTGTTTTTTGTGGGATAATCATAACGGGTTCAGCCGAATTCCTTGCGCAATTTTGCCCGCTTGATGCTGTCAATGGTGTTTTCGATGTGTTCCTGCAGTATTGCCGAGGTCTCGGCCTGGTCACCACGACTCATTGCCTCGAAAATCCTGCGATGGTAGATTTTACCTGTCTGATTACCGAGGGCGATAACCACATCCTGCATGGATTTCCTGAACAGATCGCTGAGTATCTGATTGACTTTGATGATCAGCGAGTTTCCGGAAATCAGGCAGAGTTTCTTGTGAAAGGCAAGATCGATTTCGGTTATCGTCTCGATTTGCTCTTCAGCCGCCTGTTCGAGATCTTTTACGTTCTGTTCGAGGTAGACAAGATCTGCGGCGGAGAGGTTCTCGAACAACAGGGGAATGAGGCCGACCTCGAGGATTTTTCTGAATTCCAGCACCTCGAGTATGCTTTTCTTGTCGAGGCCGATTATCGGCACCAGCAGGTCCATGTTCATGTCGACCGAGATATCAACCACGAAGGTGCCGTCGCCCTGCCTGGAAACGAGAAAACCCTGGGCAATCAATGATTTAAGGGCCGTTCTTACCGAGACCCGGCTGACCCCGGTCAGCCGGCACAACTCGGCTTCGGAAGGAATCTTTTCCCCCGGCTGCCAATGCCCTTCGAGGAGAAGCGTTTTGAGCTGCTCATAGACCTGGTCGTGAATCTTCTCACTCTTGATGCTCTTGATTGGAGCGGGGTTCACACGTTCAATTCCTTGGTTGATAATTGGCAAGATCGTCTTTTGTCTCTGTTGAGCTTTGAACAGGGGCTGTTTTGCAATCAGTAGGCGGTAACCCCACCGTCAACAGGCAGGGCCACTCCATTGATAAAGCTGGCCTCATCCGAAGCCAGGTAAAGGGCTGCTTCGGCAATGTCCTGCAAGCTTGCCATACGGCCCAGAGGGACTTCTCCGAGCCGCTGCTCCCTCCAAACCGGGTCCTTCAGCATGGTCTGCACCATTGCTGTGTTGGCGGTGCTGGGGTTGATCGAATTGCAGCGCACGTTGAATTCGCCATATCTCGAGGCAACCGCTTTGGTCAGCGTGGTCAGCGCTCCTTTGGCCGTGGTATAGGCTTCCGGCGTATATTTATGACCGATCAGGCCGCAGACCGAGCTCATATTAATTATCGAGCCGCCGCCAGAGTTTTTCATGATCGGCAGCACATTTTTTATGCCAAGAAAAGGTCCTTTGATATTGACCTGGTACATCATATCCAGCTCATCAGCACTCATCTCTTCAATCGATTTACGAATGTTGATGCCGGCGTTGTTAACCAAAATATCGATGGTGCCATCCTTCTCGGTAATTTGCCAGCAGACCCGGCTCCAGTCACTGTCGTTGCTGACATCGAGCTCCACAAATGAAGCCGAGCCGCCTCCGGCAACAAGTTCGGATTGAGCGGCTGAACCAATCTCGGCGTTGATATCTGCAATGTAAACCAGCGCACCTTCACGGCAGAATGTCTCAGCGATGGCGAAGCCTATACCCTGTGCACCACCTGTGATCAGAGCTCGTTTTTTATTCAGTTTCATGGTCATACCCGAAGTAGTGTGGGGAGCTTAAATGTGATTGACAACATCTCTTGGTTGTAATACGTATTACCTATTTGGTATTTTTATCCATGACCCTATCGAAGTCAAGCGCTTTCTGTCATTTGCATTCGGTTGCCATAACCCCACAGGAACAGGATATTCCCCTCACATGACTGATAAAAAAGACAGGGCCATTCGGCGCGGACCGGGAAATAGGCAGATGATCGTCCTGTTGATCATCGCCGTATTTTTTTCGCTGGTCGGACGAGCGATATTTTCTCCTTTGATGCCCTACCTGCAGGAGGATCTGGCCTTTTCCCTGGCCACTGTCGGGACCCTGTTCCTGTTGGTCAGCATAAGTTTTTCCGTGGTGATGATCTGTTCCGGTTTTCTGACTGCATGGGTTGGCCACGGCAATACGGTGGTTGCGGCGCTCGTTTTGATTATGATTGGCCTGGTAATTTCAGCCAGTGCGGGAAATGCGATGATCTTGGCTGTCGGAATGATATTCATAGGGGCTGGCGGCGGCACCTATGCACCCTCAGGAATTGCCATGATCAACAACAAGATCAGTGCAGAAAAGAGAAGCACCGCCTTCGCCTTTCATGAACTTGGATCCAACGGCGCTGTTTTACTGGCCCCGTTAATCGTGCTGGTGGCTGTCCCCCTGCTGGGATGGCGTGGAGTACTCTTGCTGATAGCCTTTCCCACTGGTGTGGCCTCTGTTGTATTTTACTTTTTTGGAACCCAGGAAAGTGGAGTTGGGGCAAAGCCGAATTTAAGTATAATTGGCACAATTCTTCGCCTGCCTCATGCCTATGTGGGAATGCTCATGTTCTCGACCTCACTGGCAGGCCTGCACGGGGTATTTGCCATCTTACCGGCATATCTGGTGGAGCAATCAACCTGGTCTGCAGAGCATGTAAATTCGCTGGTAACCCTGTCACGTCTTATCAGCATCTTCATGTTGTTACTTGCCGGACCCATTATCAAAACTATCGGTAAGAGAAACACCATGATCGTGGTCATGCTGTTCACTGGATTGATGACTGGGCTTATCAGCGTGGCCCAGGGGAGCCTGCTTGAAATAGTCGTGGTGCTTCAGCCAGCTTTGATCGCTATCATGTTTCCCGCCCAGTTGTCATGCCTTGCCGAGATTGGCGAGTCCTGGTACCAGAATGTTACCACTGCGCTGGTAGTTACCGTGGGTATGACTGTTGGAGCAGGAGTCGTGCCAGCCTTGATTGGTGTTTTGGGTGATTTAGGGATCGGTTGGTTTGGCTTCGTTTGCTTGTCCATTTTTATGATGACGGCGGTCGTTGCCCTGATCATGACCCCGGCTTTTGGCAGAAGATGATTTCGGCGGTAACGGTTCGTTACATTGAACGTGCAGTCAATGGAGGAACTGCAGATGTTGCGGTTCTGCGTTCAGCCGGCCACAGCTCCTGAAAAACCTGTTCATCTGCCGATTATTATGGGACCTGCGCGTCAGTCATGTCCGAAGCCAATTCAAAGGTCCAGCCGGGTATGATAGCTGCTCAATGCCGCCTGAATGAAGCTTCCCAAACCTCAACAATCTACCAATACTGCATGGCGTCTTTAAACAGGGCGGCAAGCTCTTTCTCTCCTGCCGGCCGCGCCGATAATTTCGTTACCCGATGCTGCGGAAGGGTGCCCTCTACCAGTTTGGGAATGTCGGCTTCGCTGAAGCCGACAGCTCTGAGTCCGTTGGGGATGTTGAACCGTTTAAAGTAGCCTATCATGGTGTCGGCCAGCAGTTCTCCGCCTTCGGCCTCCTTGATGCCGTCAGTATCGGCGCCGAGCGCCCTGGCTGCCTCCCAATGCCGCTTGGGGTTGGCGGGGCCGGTGAATCTGAATACCGCAGGGGCGTTAATGGCCACCGAAATGCCGTGGGGTATGATTGGGTGATCGGACACATAGTCGGGGGCGATGTAATCTCTGACCAACCCTGACACCGGGTAGGACATGCCATGGGGCAGGGTGACTCCGGCGTTGCCGAAACCGACGCCGGCAAATGCCGCTGCCAGTGCCATCATGCCGCGGGCTTCTTCATTGTCCGGCTGTTCGACTGCGATAGGAAAATATTTGGCCATGATCTCCATGGCCTTGATGGCCCACATATCGCTGATCGGATTGGATCCCTGATAGGCGGGTCGGTAGATCGGGCGCTCCGGCCTGGGCCGGCTGGTGTATTCGATTGCAGTGTAGGACTCCACCGCATGGGTGAGAATGTCGAGCGCCGTCGAGGCAGTGATCATCGGCGGCATGGTGATAGTGTTGAGCGGGTCGACGATGCCAAGGGTCGGTTTTAGTTGCCGTGAGGCGATTCCCGTTTTGGCGTGCATTGCCTCGAGATCGAAAATGGCTACGCCGGTGGTCTCACTGCCGGTGCCGGCGGTGGTGGGTATGGCAAAAAGCGGCTTGGTTGGGCCTGGAACCGGCGCACCTTTGCCGATCGGGGCATTGACATAGAGTAGAAAGTCGTCAGTTGGAAAAGTGGAGTAGAGGTTAGCGGCTTTGGCGGTATCAATAACCGATCCGCCCCCCAGCGCAACGAATGAGTCAACGTTGTGGCGAATGGCAACGTCGATCGCATCTTTAAAAGATGTGTCGGTGGGTTCGACTCGTACCTGGTCGTAAACGATATATTCGACTCCTTCTTTGTCCATTGATTCTATCACCGTATCCTTCATCGGCAGTTTGGCGATATTGGGATCGGTCAAAAACATGGTTTTCTTGACCCCAAGATCTTTGAGGTCCATACCGATCTCTGCAGTGATGCCCCTGCCGTATCGGATGTTTGAGGCGGCCATTTCAAAACCGATTTCATGTTCCACAGTGTATCCCCCTGGTAAATTTAGACTGCTTGGAATTATCCCTGACGGTTGAGAGTGACAGTCGGGATGAGATAAAAAATCTAGGGGGTGACGAGTCCTGCTCACCGGCAGATGGCGTGCCCCTGAACTACTTACTTCTATAAATGATATGGGCAGCAGTCAGCAATAGTAGAGTTGTAATCATAGAAATTTTTAGTATTATCTTCCCAATTTCGAGCTTCGTTGAAGTGAATATTTAACCAGGGAGTAGACAATGAAGATAGTTATTCAAAGTGCGCTGATCGTCTTGATGCTGGTCTTTTCCGTTACCTCTGCAGTGGCCGACAAATACATTGAGACCAGACAGCTGTTCGAGAATGCAGGGATTAGCAAACTTTTCGAAACTGCCTATGGCTACGCCCTGTTTCCGACCATCGGCAAGGGCGGCTTCGTCGTGGGCGGCTCATATGGCAAAGGACGTGTCTACGAGCAGGGGCGCTACGTTGGCGATGCCAGTATGGTCCAGGCCAGCATTGGTTTTCAGCTTGGCGGTACCGGTTTCAGCCAGGTGGTGTTTTTCGAGGACCAGCGGGCTTTTGCCGAATTCGTCAGCGGTAACTTCGAGTTCGAGGCTGAGGCTCAGGCCACCGTCTTGACCGCTGCCGCCGGAGCTTCGGCATCCACCGGGGGCAGCTCGGCAGTGGCCAGCGGCACCATGAACGATGTCGCCATTTCCGGGGCCGGCTATAACAAAGGAATGGCAACATTCACCATAACCAAGGGCGGCCTGATGTATGAAGCGAGCGTCGGCGGCCAGAAATTCAGCTTCACCAGACGGTGATCAGCGTCTAGCCGAAGGTGGCGAACAGGATGGTGACTATCAGCAGGAGCAGCGACAGGCGCATTCTGATTCGTCAGATTAGTCAGGACAGAATTTGGTAAATGAGCAGCTCAGTTCTCGAACAGGGCTGCTATTTCGTGGGCAAAGAGGGTGGCCTTTTCAACTTCCGCGGGGGTGTTGCGAAAAGCGCCGCGCTCATCTACACCCCTAATCAGCAGCGATCCGCCATAATCGACATCGACCGCATCGAAAAATGACTTTGCCACCAGTACCGAGCCGTCGAATAGCTTCTTGCCCTGGGTTGCGGCAGTGCAGATCAGATACCCTTTGCGGGTATCTTCTTTTCTGAATGCGTTCCTGAGTAGATACTTTCTCGACCAGCGCGCCTGGATACGGTCGATAAAACCCTTAATCTGAGCGCTGAGTCCGTAAAAATAGGTTGGGGCGGCCAGAAAAATAACATCTGCCTCGTCGATCTTGGCGTATTGTTCGATCATGTCGTCCTTAACGACACATTCTCCGGTCTTTTCGCAGCCGCCGCAGGCGATACAGGGTGAGATTTCCTCTGTTCCCAGACGGACATATTCTGCTTCACCGCCGATCCTTGAGATGAGCTGGTCGACAACGGTGGCTGCAACCGATTCGCTATTGCCATTCTTGCGTGGACTTCCGAGAAAAACCAGGATCTTCATCGGGACCTCACTTGATAAAAGTTAGAAGGCTATCCGCAGGTCGGGTGGGTTCAGTTATATAAATAATAAAATATACTAATATCAATTTTTTACCGGACAATATCGGAACCAAAAAAGAAAATTGACAAAAAGATCTTGCCTTTCCTTATTCCGGTATTATTATTGACCTGCCTTGCAATCAGGTGGATCACACGAGTACTCTACTGGCTCCTATGGAGGAGCTTTTACATATTGGGCCTGCGCATTTTGCAGGCCCCTTTTTTTTTCCTCAATCTCGGCGTTGCTCGTAGAAGTTGCATCCTCGGAATTTCGTCTCTATACGGTTGCGGTAAAGTTTCCCCGCGCGCCTTGATCTTGAGACAAAACCTTAGTTTTGCAGGTACCCTTAATTACTGAACAGCCTGGCCAGCCCAAGCCTGCTCTGGGTCGAGGTTTTGGCATAGGCCGAGCTCAAATGAGCTTTGACCGTTCGTTCGGTGATGTCGAGACGCTGGGCCGCCTCCCTGTTATGAAGTCCTTCGGCAACCAGCGCTGCCACCTGATACTCCCGCTTAGACAATTTGTTCAGCAGGGGTGACTGAGACGTCCCGCTTTCTCCTGGGTTTGTTGATCCGGCCGTGGAAGACTGAATCATGTGCTGCATCAGTGAGGAGCCCGTCCAGATCAACCCTGAGGCCACCGCCTGAATGGCCAGACTGAGGCGGGGCTGGGCAATATAGGAATTGGCATAACCGACACAGCCGAGCCTCAGGCAGGTAATTCCTTCGTCGTTGTTGGGACGGTCGGACAGAACGAATACTTTGTTGCCCTGTTTTGCCGAAATCATATCGGTGATCTGCTGCTCGTTGATCATGATCCGATGAATCAGGGTCAAAAAGATATCGTTTTTGCTCAATATCCGGTAAGCGACCTCCAGGGTGGTGGCCTCGAAATGGTGGTTATTTTCTCCAAGTCCGCCGCTCCACCTTTTGAGCACGGCTTCATTTTTGCTGCAAAGCAGAATGTTCATATTTTATCTTTCACGCAGGGCTGTCTGTTTCGCTTTCAGTATGGGTTTAAGAAGATATGACAGAATGGTTTTTTTACCGGTGAGGATATCCACGGTCGCCACCATGCCCGGAATAATCGGCATCTTTCCTTCTTTGCCCATCAGGTAGTTCTGGTTCGTTCTGACTCGAACCTGGTAAAAAGCATTGCCTTTTTCGTCAATAACCGAGTCGGCACTTATGTATTCAAGTTCTGCCTCAAGTCCACCGTAGATGGTGTAGTCATAGGCGGTAAATTTCACCATCGCCTCCTGGTCCGGGCGCAGAAAGGCGATGTCGGCTGGTTTGATCTGTGCTTCGACCAGCAATGTGTCCTCGAGAGGGACGATCTCGATCAGATCCATTCCAGGCTGGATAACCCCACCGACGGTATTTACCAGTACCTGTTTCACTGTCCCGTAAACCGGGGAACGTATCGAGGTCCGATCCAACCGGTCGACCAGCGCCACTGAAGTGGCTGACAGAGCATCGAGTTCGGCCTGCACTTCGTTGAGCTCTTTTTTTGCAATGTTGGAGAACTGGAGTTGTTCTTCTTTGATTTCCTTGAGTGCTTCGTTGAGTTGGGATTTTACTCTTGGTATGGACAGCTTCGTGCCGGCGATTTCACCCAGCATGGTGGAGGCTTCACGCTGAAGCCGGAGTAGTTCGACTTCTGATACCGCTCCCTGAGCTATGAGCGGCTCGGTCAGTTCAATCTCTTTTTTCAGCAGCCGATAGGTCCTGGTCAATTCGGTTTGTTTTTCCTCGAGTTCGGCAATATCCTGTCGGCGCTGCTTGGCTTGTTCTTCGAGAATTTCAATGGTTGTTGCCAGTTCCTCCTTGCGGGAATTAAAGAGCTGCCATTCCCGGGCGGCAATGGTGGAATTTTCTTTTTCTATTTCTATCGGGAGCATCATCTCGCTGATTTCTGTCTCAGCAGTGAGACGGGCAGCCTTTGCTGTCAAAGCCAGATACTTCAGGCGGTATTCCCGGTAAGGCGCTGAAAATCTTTTTTCGTCAAGCCGCATCAGCATTTGTCCTTTTTCTACTATATCACCGATGTTGACGTAGGTTTCAGCAAGAATACCTCCTTCGAGATTCTGGACGATCTGAATCTGACTGGAGGGAACGACCTTGCCCATTCCTCTGGTTACTTCCTCCACTTCCGATATCGCAGCCCAATAGATTGCACAACCAAAGAGAATCAGGGTAAGCCAGATTAACGATCTGCCACCGCGTGGAGATTCGATCAGAATGGTGGTTCTGATGTCGGTCACCAGACCCAAATCTTTCTGGCGAATCTTTTTCTCCGCTGCCTTGTTACTCACCGTTTATCTCACTCCTATAAACTCAGCTGGCCACGCTGGATGGCTTCGAGAATGTTGTCTTTGGGGCCGTCTGCCCGGATCGATCCGTTATCGAGCACGATCACCCTGTCGACCAGGGTCAGCAGGGAGGCGCGATGGGTGACCAGCAGGAGGGTTTTGCCTTCCAGGATGCTCTTCAAATTGTTGCATAATCGCCGCTCGGTCCTGGCGTCCATCGAACTGCTCGGCTCATCGAGAATCAGGATTGGCGGGTCATGAAGCACTGCCCGGGCCAGGGCCACGGTCTGGCGCTGACCGCCTGACAGGCTTCTGCCCTGTTCGCCCACCGGCATGTCGAAGCCGGCGCTATGTTTCTTGACGATTTCGCTGACGCCGGACAACTGAGCGGCCCGCAAGATCGCTTCGTCGTCAACATCAGGATGGCCCATGATGATGTTTTCTCTCACCGATCCACGAAACAGGGTGATATCCTGCGGCACGCAACCGATAAAGCAGCGTAGGTCGTTGGGATCGATCTGGCGGGTGTCGGTACCATCGACGGTAACCATGCCCTCTTCCGGATCGTAAAGCCCAATCAGAAGCTTGCCCAATGTGGACTTGCCGGAGCCGATTGAACCGATCAATCCCACATGCTCCCCGGCCTTCAGGGAGAAAGAGACGTCTTTGAGCGCATAGGCGTTCTGGTCGGGATACTTGAATGAGACGTTTTTAAACTCTATCTCCCCCCGGAGCGTTGCCCGGTGTAGAAAGGTCGACTCGGGCGGTCGTTCGACCGGGACCATCATTATTTTCTTGAGGGTCTGGTAGGCGGTGCGGGCCCGGTGGTAGCGGGCCAGAAGTCCAACAAACTGCGTCATTGGGGCGATGGCCTGGCGGGTCAAAATAACGATAGCAATGAGCCCGCCCTGGGTCAAAAAGCCTTCGGAAATGGCATACACACCGGCGATGACCACTGCCACCACGGTTCCGTTCTGAACGAAGGAAGCTATGTGGTTTACCGAAGTCGACAGAAACCTTGACCTCGAACCCCAGCGGGTAATGAGAGAGATGGAGTCTTCCCAGTCTTTTTGAACCTTGCTCTCGGCCCCGAGCATCTTAAGATTTTCAAGCCCGTTGAGACCCTCCACCAGGATGGCGTTTTTCTTCGACGTTGCCTGATAGGTGTTTTCTATTGCGGTTTTCAGCGGGCGATGAATGACTATAGAGTAGAGAAGCAAAAAGCAGATGGCAATGATGTGGATAAAGACGATCGGTCCAGCCAGGTACCAGATGACGAGTAGCGCCAGCACTACGAATGGCATGTCGATCAGGGCCGTAATCGAGAATGAGGTGATGAAATCACGGATCGAATCGAACTGCTGGATTTTATTGGAATATGAACCAACTGATTCAGGCCTGGAAGACATCTTCATGCCCAGCGTTTTCTCCATCAACTCGGCGGACATGTTGAGACTTGCTTTTTGCCCCGCCAGATCGACGAAATAGCCGCGAAGACTCTGCATCAGAAGTGAGAAAAAATAGACGATGGCGATACCTATAGCCAGGACCCAGAGGGTCTCGAAAGCACTGTTGGGAATAACCCGGTCATAGACGTTGAGGATGAAAAAGGGTGTCGCCAATCCCATGACGTTGATGAGAAAGGAGGCCACCAGCACGTCCCGGTAGATGCGCCAGGAAGAGAGCATCTTTCCCCAGAACCAGCTTTTCTTCTTGGGACGTTCCAGGCTGGAGGTGTCTTTTATCCGATCAAACGATGGATGTACGAATATCGCATAGCCGTTGTAACTCTTTTCCAGATCTGCAATGGCTAAGCTTTCCTTGCCCATGCCCGATTCGGGCTTTACTACGGTAAGCATCTGGCTCTCGTAGTTTATGTCGGTAAGCACGCATGCTTTGTCCGGATCGAGCAGCAAAATGCAGGGCAACTCCAGGGTGGACATCTCCTTTAGTGAACGTGATAACACCCGGGAAGAGAGTCCGGCCCTGCCTGCTGCCCGCGCTGTGAGCCCCACTGAGAGGCGATTGTTTTCCAGCGGCAGACCAGCCCGAAGGGCAGTTCTGGAGATGGGCTGGCCGTATATTTTCGAGAGAATTACCAGACAGTCGGCAATCGGGTCATCGATGGTGTCGCCGACATTGGTGATCTTCCACGAAGCCCCGGTTCTTTTTTTGGAGGCGGTCGGCGTCGCTTGTATGGTTGTTTTATTGACTGATTGATGCGTCATGGAGTCCCCGGAATATTATCACTCTCACAATGATACATGCTAGATATTTAAAAGAAAAATAGAAAATTGATAAATGCAGGAGATTTTAAAGATCATTGGGTATAATCAAAAGAGACCGGCAACAGCAGACCCATCTGGAGGGACCTCATGTTCTATGCTGAAAGGGATAAACAAGGCAATATTGTCGCCATACGTAAGAACAAGGATGCCGATGGGATCGAGCTGACCCCCGTCGACGAGCAGGAGCTGCAGGAATTTCTGGCCAGTGATAGCGATCCGGGCACCTATGAGGCATTGCTGGAGGAGGCCGACAAAAAGATGATCCGGGTTCTCGATGATCTGATCGAGGTGTTGATCCGGAACAATGTCATCATGTTGACCGACCTGCCCGAGGAGGCCAGGGCCAAACTTGGCACCAGAAAAGATGTTCGTCGCCGAATGCAGGACGTAGGAGCCGATCTGACCGTCGACGACATTTTGTAGATAGAAGTCATTGTCTGATCAGAACTTTGAAGTCATCAGTACCGGCTGCTCGACAATATAGCCCTGAAAGCCGTCCACTTTGAGCTCCTCGAACATCGACAGCTGTCCCTCGGTTTCCACTCCCTCGCCAATCACCTTGATATCCAGACTGTGAGCCACACTTCGCAGCGAACCGATAAAGAAATAGGCGTCGCGGTTGCCCGATTCAAGCTCTCTTGTGAAAGTTTGGTCTATCTTGACGTACTCGGGCTGGAGTGACTTCAGATAGCCGAAGTTACTAAAGCTTTTTCCAAAATGGTCGATACCGACATGATGTCCCAGCTCTCTGATCTGCCGGCTGAAGGCAGTTATAGTTTCGATGTTTCGAACCACATTGATTTCGGAAAGCTCAAAGTAGATTTTCAGAGTGCTGTCAGCCAGGGACTCTAACCGCCCGGACAGCCAGTCGACAAACTCATCGTCGAGAATAGAGGTCACCGACAGATTTACAGCCAATTGCCTGTCCTGCCAGGATTTGTAGGTGTCCAGCATCAACTCAATCACTTTGCGGTCAAGTTGGGTGACAACGTCTGCCCGTTCTGCCAGCGGAATAAAAACTCCAGCAGGCACCTCATTATCCTGATCGATGGTAATCCGGGAGTATAACTCCATGTGCAGCGGCTCCGAGGGCGACTCCGTTTTGACCACATGCTGGCCATAGAGGTTGATCGCCCGGTCGGCCAGAGATTGCTCCAGGTTCTGACGCCACCACACTTTGCCTTGCACAGTCTGTCCATCCTCGCAATGGGCCGGTTCGAGGTACCAGCAATTGGGGCCTTCATGCTTCGCGGCAGCCAGGGCGGTGTCGGCCTTGGCCAGCAGGTCCCTGAAACTGCAGTGAGTGTTGTAATAAACACCCCCGACACTGCACACGAAATCTGAAACGGTCAGGCCCTCGCCGGACAAGGCGGCCAAACGGTCGGCAGTTTTCGCTGCGATCTGCCCCCCGTCTTCTTTATCGGCATCAGGCAGAAATATGCCAAAGTCGCCTCCGGTGAGCCGTGCGGCGCTGTGGGGTATGTCGGGTCCGAGCATCTCATCGATGATTTCAGAGGTTCTCACCAGCAGTTCGTCGCCCGCGCCGTAGCCTTTTTCTTCGTTGATTTTCTGAAGCTCCTGAATCTGTACAAAGAGAAACACCCCCTTGACCACTTTGGCGCTGCCGGCCATCGTTCCATCGATCTGTCCTTCCAGAAAGCGCCTGTTTCCGAGCCCGGTCAAGGGATCACCATAGGCGTTTTCCCTCAGCTTCTCGGCCAGCAGGGACTGCTCTTCGAACATCTCCCGGACCCGGGTGGTCATTTTGTTCATCGAAGTGACTACGCGCTTGAGTTCCCTGGTTTTAGGCAGGGGCTCCTGGATGGTATATTCTCTTCTGCAAATCGCATCGGCCTGTTCTTCGACCCGGCGCAGGGGACGGAGCAGATACCTGAGGGCCGTACTTCCGACACCAAAGACGATGAGTCCAGTCAGCAGGAAATAGCCGGTGATGCGGATGAAGGTCTGCCACAGCGTCTGGTAGGCATAGCCGGGATGACTCTCTACGTAGAGTGTACCGGCACGTTTCCAACCGGCCATGAGCAGAGATTCTGCTCCGGGGGTGTCAACGGGAAGTAGATTTATAAACCAGTCTGGTACCCCGTCAACACTGATCGGCAACGACCGCTTGACCGCCACTGTTCCATCGATATCTGAAAATATGATTTCCCGGTAATAACCACGATCGAAGATCGCATTCATCATCGTTTCTACACCGGCAAGGTCATCTTTTTCGACCAGAGGCGACAGCGACAGAGCCAGAGAGGTGGCGGTATCTTGGGCGTGAACTTCAAGCTGGTTTTGCAGAAACACTCTGGTGGTCTGGAGTTTGTAGAACCAGACCCCGGCAAACAGAAAGAAACAGAGGATAAGAGTAAAGAGAAGAAGTTGTCTGTGCAGTGTCATAACCTTACCTCAATTGAGTCCTTCGGGCATCCTGCCCAGCAGGTCCTGCCAGTGTTTGTAGCGGGAACTATTACCAACCAGCTTTCCCCTGCCGCGTTCTTTGGCAAGCCAGAGCCCTATACCGTTAAAGCTGAAAACCGGCAGGAGATCCGGACGCAGAGACGCTGGTTTGATCTCATCGATTAAATTGTCGAGAACCAGTGGTTCGGCTTCTGGCTGCTCGTAGTAAGTGACCACCATATGAGCCTGGTTGAGTTCGACAGCTTTGGCGTAAGTCAGATTCAGTTTATTTTCATCTACACCGAGCTTTTTCAGGGTGAAATATTTGGCGATGGAAAAATCTTCACAATCACCGCCGTTCTGGGCCAGAAACTCGACCGGTGTGGCCCAGTAATCCTTGTCCTTCCAAAGCAGCAGATCGGAGATGAATTCCTGCCGGTTGAAAAAGTCGTTGACTTTCTGGAGCCTTTCCAGGTCGTTAGAACTCTGGTCGTCATTGATCAGGCTCTGCCAGTCGAGAAGCCGTTGTTTCGCCTGCCCACCGTAGTTCTGCACGACCGTATCGAGTAGTTCCTGGTCAAGCCTGAACGAGTCACGGGCCTGGACGTTTAACAGGGTGAGCAAAACCATTGCCGCGACCAGCCAGAGTGGCCATAGAGAAGAACAATGGGACTTGTCTTTGGGATACCTGTAGTTCACCTGAACCGAATGTTTTTTTTAACCAATGGCCGATTTTCTACATCGGTACCGGGACGAGAATCGAACGCTAAGCGCAAACGTACGAAATCATGTGCCTTCTTAGTTGATTGAACTACAAACTGGCAAGCGGTTCAAGGAATAATCCTAAAAATAACAGGATATTGTACAGATATAAAAGCCGCACCAGACCTAAGTCCAGTGCGGCCGTTGGTGTGAGTCTGGCGTTTTAAGAGCTACTGGTCATTTTCTACCAGCGCTTCCTCGGGCCAGGCCAGGCCGAAGGAATCGACCAGTTGAGCGGTGGCGGCAAGGATTCGGTACTGGGCAAACAGACCGTCGGACTCTGCATCCACCAGGTCGGCCCGGGCATTGACCGCTTCCGCCTCGGCATCAAGGACATCCAGAAGTGTTCGTTTACCGATATCGAACTGCTTGGCATAGGCGATAGCGGTTGCCCTGCTCGATTTCATGTAATTTCTCAGATAGTCAATCCGGTCCAGAACTGACATATAGGCCATCCAGGACAGACGCATGGATTCAACCACCTGACGTTCGGTGTTGTTTTTGATTTCCCTGGCCTCGCTGACCTGCTCCAGGGTTTCGGCTTTGCGCCCCTGATCACGGAAACCATTGAAGAAATTGTAGCGTACCCGGCCAAGGGCTTGGAACCATTCACGTTCTCCCGTGACCGTCGAGACACTGATATCTTCGTCCCAGCGCTGGTCGAGTTCAATATCCAGAATTGGATAGTAAGGGGCTTTGGCGACCTCGTATTGCTGCTGACGGGCTTCGAGATCGGCAGCCGCCGATTTCAGAATCGGATTGGCAGCCATGGCGGCCAGTGTTGCATCTTCCAGTGAATCGAACATTTTGTTGTTTGGCGGCAATGGCTGGGTGAGATTCATGGGCAGATGGCCAACCACGGCCAGGTACTCAGACATGGCGTCCTGCAGGTTAGTCTCGGCAATAACCACATTTGACTGAGCCAGAGCCAGACGTCCCTGAATCTGGTCGGTGTCAGCCTGGCTGCTGACGCCGGAGTCGCTGCGCAGTTTAATCTGGTCGGCAATGCGCAGGTGAATTTCCAGGTTCTCGTCAGCAATCTCCTTGAGTTCCTGCTTTCTCAGGACATTTATATATACGCGGGAAGTCGCCAGAGCCAGATCTTCAGATGTTCCCTGGAGCAGGTAGGCGGAGGAATCCACGCGCGCTTTTTGTCGAGCAATTTCCCCTTGGTCGGCGAACCCCCTGAAGACATTCTGCCTCAAATTGAAGCCTGCCTCAAAAGGATCTAATTCGTCCTCAATGGGTTTATTGTAATTGGCGTAACCACTGGCCAGATAACCATCTAGCGTAGGGTAGTAACCGGCC
>NODE-128-length-26010-cov-9.20678_pt1 | contig 26010 bp, 27 predicted proteins | sample MGYA00139097_ERZ477577 | MGnify/ENA metagenome assembly ERZ477577
TCAAAAAAAGTTTAAGACCCTATGGCTATTGGTGGAGCGAAGTAGATAACCAGATTAAAGAAAAGGAGTACATAATGAGCAGTCTCGACATCAGCACTATGAGCCAGCAGATTCTTGCCTTAGCTCCAGACGCAATCATGTTTGCTGACCGTGAAGGCATTATCCGCATGTGGAACCTGGGCGCCGAGAGGATTTTTGGAACTCCTGCGGAGAAGGCCCTCGGCCAGTCTCTTGACTTGATCATTCCGGAGAAACTTCGGGAACGCCATTGGGAGGGCTACCACAAAACGATAGCCACAGGTGAAACACGCTACGGGACCAAAATGCTGGCAGTGCCGTCCATGCACCAGAATGGAACAAGGTTGTCTACTGAGTTTTCAATTGTGATGCTTCGGGATGATGATGACAGGCCCCTTGGTGTCGCGGCTATTTTGCGAGATATCACTGAACGTCACCAGAAGGAAAACGCAATGAAGGTGCGCTTGGCTGAACTTGAAGCGGGGCAGTAAAGTTCACCATGATTTCCTAGAAATCACGACTTCTAAATCGAAAAAACTGCTTCCTGTTGATAGCGGTATTTGAAAGGCCGTTTAATCCACACAATAATGGCCATCTGGTGACGGGTGGCCTTCCTTATTTGCCATAGAATTATGGGAACGACAATATAAAAGGGGTGCCAATTCGGCACCCCTTTTGTTTGTCAGCTTGTCATGCACTGCTTACCAATTTTCAGAGCCGTGACATTGGACACTGGAACAGGAGCCGTTTGCGTAGCTGCCGACCCGTGTTGAGCCACCACCGATGGTGTCGGCCGGGCTGAGCTCAAACCCACTGCTGGACAAGTTGCTGAAGTGTCCATTGTTGAGCTTGTCGGTGTTGTGACATACAGAGCAGTCATACCCCTTGTCGGTAACGTGTTTCCTGTGCTCTCCGGAAAAATAGCCATTGAACTGACCGGTTCCGGACCTGTGGCAGCTTGTGCACTGAGTCTCGACGACTATGCTGCCATTGAACCAGTCGGGCGTGGTCTGACCACCGTGACAGCTTACGGTAGAGCAGGTGCCGTCTGCATTCGCCGTGGCGATGCCGGTCTTGGCGTCATAGTCCTGTGTGATCTCAACATCGAGCACATTATTGTGTTCAGCTCCAATATGACAGGCAGAGCAATCGTTAGCGACTCCCGGAAGAGCACTATGGGTTGCATGCGAGCCTGCCGTATTCGGAAAGTTGTTGCCGTTTGGTGGTTGAGCATGACACGCAGTACAGTCGCTGTAGTCCGGTCCGCTTGCAGCGGCCTGGTACTGGTCAAGGAAGTTTGCCAGGGCAATTTCTTCTTCCGAGGTCAGTGCGAATCCGTTATGTCCTGCTGCCAGCTTCGGTGCAATTTGATTGCCGCTACTTGCCAGGTCAGGAGCACTGCCAGTTGTGTCGTAGCCATTAATCGAATGGCATCCGGCACAGCTGTTGTCGTAGACAGTTTGTCCGCTCACCGGAGTTGGTGTGGGGTCAGGCGTCGGAGTCGGATCAGGGGTTACAACGGGATTGGCGTTGGCCCAGGTTGCCAATGCATCCTTCTCCGCAGCCGTCATGTTGAGGCCCCGATGCCCAGCGTCAAGCTTGGTGACCACCAGGTTGCCCTGGCCGCCAAGTTCAGGCGCGTAGCCATTGACATCATAGCCACCCATGGTGTGACAGCTTGCGCAATTGTTGTCATAGAGGACCTGCCCGTCGACTGGTGTCGGTGTAGGATCAGGGGTCGGGGTCGGAGCGGGCAAGTTGTTGGCAATTGCCTGAAGTTCTGCAGGAGTCAGAGTCAACAGGCTCATGTCGCCCAGGTTGGCATCGATCGCCTGCTGAATCCCCGCAGAGCTCCGATCCTGAATACTGTTATTGCTTAAAGGACCATGACATCCCTGACACTCACTCTCATAGAGGGCGACGCCATCCGGGGTTGGGTTGGGAGTCGGGTCGGGAGTCGGGTTCGTAACGGGAAGGGCCGGATTGAGAGCGACCCAGTCAACGACAGCAGTGACTTCTGCGGTGGAAAAGCTTATGCCGCGATGCCCCGCATTGATTTTGCCGGTGATCATTCCTTCACGACCGGCCAGATCCGGGGCAGTCCCAGCCTGGTCATATTCGCCCAGCTTGTGACAGCCGGCACAATGAGTGTCATAAAGCGTCTGACCGTTGGCAACCGGTTCCGGCCCCGGGTCAGGGGTGGGAGTCGTAGCCATTGAATCAACATAGGCTACCAGGGCCTGCAACTGGTCAGCGGCCAGATTCTTCCCCTGATGTTGAGTGGAGACTTTATCAATGACTGTTGTCCCCTTGCCGGAGAGATCCATTCTCCCACCCGAGTTGAGATTGTGACAGCTAGCGCATTCAGTCGTGAAGACTTGGCCACCATCCACATTTGTCGGTGGGTTTGCATCGCCGACTCGTGCCAGGTAAAGTACCTGAACATTATCAGTTGCACTTTGCTGAGCAGCAGTGATTTTCGCTCTGAGACTGTCCAGGTCGATAGAACCCTCGGCATGCTGTGCTTTTGCTTGAGCCACGATGTCCCGCATGGTCTGAACCACACTGGTCAGCAGGTCATCAAGCAGTAACGGATTGTTGCCGTTGGTTTGGTTGCTAAGTTCCGCACTGATACGTGCAAACTCGGCAGCGTTGAACAGGTCCTGGTTTGCTTTTACCAGCAAAGAAAACAGTTGGGCGTTATCGAAATGATCCAGGTCAGCCTTCTTGACATTAAAGAGGCCTGTGGTCGTCATGAAATGATTGACGGCCATGTTCGCCTGTAACAATTTGAATTGATCCGTCTGGGCAGCCAATTTCAACATTGGATCACTGTAGAGCTCTTCCACAGTCAGCTCCAGCCCGGCATCAGTCAGAATGGTGACAACTTCATCTTCGCTGAGACCGTTAGCAAGCAGCGTTGTCAGCGGGGAGACAACCATTATCCCGGAATTTGCATTGCCGACTTCACGTTTCAACATACCCTCAAAGGGGGCTCCTTTATGCATCCCCTTGAGGCTGATTTTCAATTCAACAAAGGAACCCTCTGTCAGGGGTTTGGAGAAGGTGAAGTGACCTTCTGCATCTGATGGGGTCGACTGACGCTGGAGAACGGTTACACCGTCTGCAGCAATTTCCTGGAAAACGGCTCCTTCTATATATGGGTCAACAGCCGTTCCGCTGAAGATCCCTGCAGAGCCGCCAGCGGAGTCTGCACCTGAATCGCCTGAACCGCCTGAACCGCCGCAACCAGCAAGACACATCAGTGCTAACAGGGTGATAAAGCCAAAAATACTTTTTGTTTTGCTCATAAATCCAGACTCCTTTGTTCGTGGATCAAGTGGCACCATGCCACTGTGGTAACTCTCGACTCCAAGTAAGTGCGTCAGGAACTTCTCAACAAAAAACGCTCACCTTTCGTTACCGAAGGTGAGCGCATGTAATGCAGAAATCTAAAAAGGGCAAAAGCCAAGCGTACACTCTCTTCGGCAACCCGGCTGCCCTGATGGTTCAGGACCCGTGGCTTTGCGTCACCAGGTTTCCCTGGCTTTGCCCTTATCGGAGACTAATGATTTTTATGTATTTTCAGTTCTTTCTATAAATGAAAGCCTTTACTGATGTGTTGTGGTCTATCCTCTGGAAATAAATCGACCGTGAAAGATTGTTTGCCGTTTTCGTTCTGCATGCTCTGTCCAGTGCATACGCTGTGCCAAATTTGCAAGTAGTTGAATTCATTCAGACAGCAAAAAGCAGAGGTTGCTCAAGTGTATTAATTTGTAGACATGACGTCAAAAAGTGAGGTGGTTTAACCACTTACGAGAATTGGTCGTGTGGAGTGTGCATTTGAACCGTTGCGGCAGGTAAATCCGGGGGATGCTTTTGTCGTTCTTAGATTGCACAACTTCTGAGACAAAAACGGGTTTTTAGGTTGCGCTATTTGTAGGAAGGCCTGAGAAAGGTATACTTAGTCATCCGGTGAGCGTTGCCAGTGTCTTGAGCCTGGGTACGCAGCCGGTCACGTTTGTCTTTTCGCAGGGTGTATATGAGTATCTTAGCCGATGGTACACAAGAGTTGCATTCGTACCTTTTTAAGGTGCGTGATTCAATCTCTGACAACACGACCAACCTTGCTGCGATCAAAGCTGCACTGGTTGAGTTGCTGGTCTACTTGTGCTCACAAGAAGGCCGCACTGCCGATAACTGCACGACAGCAGATACCTTCTTCCGACTTCATGCTGATTATGGTTTTAATTGGATTCATCTGCCGGACGAGCTTCAGTTGATTCTGGAAGATATTGGAGGGCAGTTACACGACACTTTGGAACATCCCGATACAGCAACGAACTTTGAAAGCACTCCAGAGCAGTTGCTAACAAGAATCCATTGTTTGAGCTTCTAAGGGCCCATTCACTTTCTTAAAGAGCCGCCGATTAAAAGGATCGAGGGCTTTTTCTTGTAATGCATGGCTTGCAGTCATTCGGCATTTCTGCCAATTTCTCCCACGCACAACAGTGCAGGACTAATAGCAAACGTGGACTGGCGTCGAACCAGCGCCGACGGCTCCTGAAGCAGTGGTGTGCGCTCAGCGAAGCTCTCACTACCGGTGCGGACCGGGATTCATAGCTAGGTCATATACAGGGCCCGCGACGGGAAGTTCGGATCGCTGGTCAGGTTGACGCCAAGCCTCCGCAAACCAGTTTCATCTCCTGGTGTCGGGATATGAGTCAGGTGTACCTCACAGTTTTTAAGTTGCTTCAACTTAGCCATGGCCATCTGACTGGTCGGATTGGTCGTGGTGCTTACACTCAATGCAATTAAGGTCTCTTCAAGATCAAGACTAATGGTCTTGCTGTTGAGGATATCTTTTTTCAAACTACCTATCGATTCAATGATCCCCGGAGCCAACAAGTGGATATCGTCGGGAATTCCGGCCAGGGTTTTTATGGCGTTAAGGACCAGGCTGGAGGCGGCATGCATCAAAGGAGAATTTTTGCCTGTGACAATCGTTCCATCGTGAAGTTCGATAGCCGCCCCACAGTAGATCCCGTCATTTCCCTTGCCTTCCATTTCGCCATTCTTAATACATCCTCTGGCCGGCTCAACGATCCTGCGGTCTTCCGGTTTCAGGTCAAGTTCCTTCATGATCAACTCAGCCCTCTGGACAGTTGCCGTATCAACATAACCGAGGGCATACTCGCAACGATAGCGGAAGAACCTGCGGATAATCTCTTGCTTGGCAGCCTCGCTGACCAGAGCGTCATCAACAATCCCGAAGCCCGCCATGTTGACACCCATGTCAGTCGGAGAGTGATAGACTTCGTGACCCATAATTTTATTCAAGATGCGTTTGAGGACCGGGAAGACTTCAACGTCACGATTATAGTTTATGGCGGGTTGGTTGTATCTCTCGAGGTGATAGGGGTCGATCAGGTTAAAATCCCCCAGGTCAGCTGTTGCTGATTCATAGGCCACATTCACAGGATGTTTCAGCGGAAGACTCCAGATGGGAAAGGTCTCGAATTTTGCGTAACCTGAATTTATGCCCTGTTTGTGCTCATGATACATCTGAGACAAACAGGTTCCGAGTTTGCCACTGCCCGGACCGGGACCGGTGACAATAACCAGGGGATGTGTTGTTTCGATGTAGTCATTGGCACCGTACCCTGCATCACTGACGATCATATCGACATCCGTAGGATACCCTTTGGTGAATCTGTGAGCGTAGACCTTGATATTGCGTCGCTCCAGTTTGTTTCTGAAGATATTGACCGCGGGCTGATCTTCAAAGCGAGTGATAACCACGGCAGTGACATCGATCCCCCAGCTACGCAAGTCATCGATCTGTCTCATGACGTCAACATCATAGGTGATCCCGAAATCTGCCCTCATTTTCCGACGTTCGATGTCACCTGCATAGATACACAAGATGATATCTGCGTTCCCCTTGAGTTTTTGCAACAACTTCATCTTGACGTTGGGGGAAAAGCCGGGCAGGACCCTGGCAGCGTGGTAATCGAACATGATCTTGCCGCCGAACTCCAGGTAAAGCTTGTTATCAAACTTCTGAACTCGCTCCAGGATCTTTTCGTGTTGCTCCTGGAGATATTTTTCGTTGTCGAAACCAGCAGTCTTTGCCATAGGAAACAATCCTCCTTAGTCGCATTAACTTATAGAGACAGTGCATGCATAGTACACTAATATAAAAAACCTTTGAAGTCTCTGTAATGGCAGGTGTCGCTAGATATGAAAGATTGGCTGAAGCGGAATGAAGCGTGTATTATAAATCCTGTCATAATTGATTATCGGACGTTATATTGAGATCTGAGACACCCAAACCACTCGCTTAAACGAGACTCAACCTTTCGAGGGGATGACAGAATGAAATCGACTTGCACCTTCCTGATTCTCTTGGCAAGCCTGACCTTCACAGGATGTTCCAGCGCCAAGAAACCGGTTCTCTACCCCAACCAGCACCTGAGCATGGTCGGTCAACAGCAGGCGAACGCTGATATTGATGACTGCATGCGGGCCGCCGAAGCCAGCGGAGCCAACTCGGGGAAAAGTGAGGAACTCGCCAAGAGAACAGCCAAAGCCGGCGCGGTCGGCGGTGCCACCGGGGCTGTCGCGGGTGCAATTTCTTCGGGGACCAGTACAGGACGCGGAGCAGCGATTGGCGGCGCCGGGGCAGCCACGGCAGCCTTGGTCAGTGGCGCCTTCGACTCCTCGGACCCAACTCAGGTCTACATCCGCTTTGTTGAGATCTGCTTAAGAGAGAAAGGCTACCAGCCGATCGGCTGGCGATAACAGCGGCACACTCTGCCGATGCTTTTCCAGAGCGCTTTCGTCTTCAGTAATCGATCCCCGGTTGAGGTTCGATATCCTTCTGATAGGCGTGTTTGACTTCGCAGACTTCGCTGACCGTATCCGCCAGCTCGATGACCTCCGGGTGGGCATCCCGCCCAGTTAAAACCATGTGCACCAACGCCGGCTTCGCCCTGATCAAACCCAGCACCTGTTCCAGATCGACCAGTTTGAGTTTCAAGGCGTTATTGATCTCGTCCAGAATAATGATCTGATAATCGCCGCTGGTCAGCTTTGTCGTAGCCAGTTCAATGGCGGCCTGGGCGCTGGCACGATGTTCTGCGTGGGTGTAGGTGTTGCCTTGGATACCGCAAAAACCCATACCTGTGGCATGCAGCTCTACGAGCCCGTCGAGTCGCTTTACCCCATCCCACTCACCGGTGTAAAGATCGCCCTTCATAAACTGGATGATGCAGCTTTTAAAGCCATGGCCGCTGGCGCGCAAGACCATCCCCATGGCGCTGGTCGTTTTGCCTTTGCCATTACCGGTGATCACCACGACCAGACCCTGGGGTTTTTTCGGTTCGAGCTTGTCAATTTTGATTGGTTTCGGTTGTATCGGCATAAAATGTCCTCCTGTTAACCTAGTTTACCGTGTTCCTGACGAGAACAAAAGGGTCGATCGAAAAGAATCCGTCCGACTTAATCTTTCGCGCCAATAACGTTTTAATTGGGTATAATGTTCCAAGTCGTTTGCTACCGTCACCCACACGATCCATATCATCAGGGAAAAATAATGAGCGAGTTCTTCCTACAATTCAGTCCTGTCACACAAGCATTTATTGCAACTCTGTTCACCTGGGGCGTCACCGCAGCAGGGGCTTCCCTGGTTTTTTTCACCAAAGATTTAAAACCTAAATTAATGGACTCTCTGCTCGGCTTTGCTGCCGGCGTGATGATCGCAGCCAGCTTCTGGTCGCTTCTTGCACCGGGCATAGAGATGGCGGAACAGTTGGGACACACCCCGTGGCTGACGGCAGCCATCGGTTTCATGGGCGGCGGAATTTTCATGCGCCTGACCGATAAATTCCTGCCCCACCTGCACCCCGGCCTCAGCACGGACAAAAGCGAGGGGGTGAAAACCTCGTGGCAGAGAAGCACTCTGCTGGTGCTGGCGATTACCATGCACAACATCCCTGAAGGCTTGGCCGTCGGGGTTGCCTTCGGTGCGGTTGCAGCCGGCTTGCCTTCGGCCACAATCGGTGGCGCCATTGCTCTGGCGATCGGCATCGGCATTCAGAATTTTCCCGAAGGCACGGCCGTATCAATGCCCCTGCGACGTGAAGGGATGTCGAAAGGCAAAAGCTTCTTCATGGGCCAGGCCTCCGGCATGGTCGAACCAATCGCCGGAGTCGTCGGTGCATTGTTTGTTATCTACATGCAACCGGTTCTTCCCTACGCACTCTGCTTTGCCGCTGGCGCCATGATTTTTGTGGTGGTGGAAGAACTCATTCCTGAATCACAGAGAAACTACCAAAACATCGATCTGGTCACCATGGCCACCATGGTCGGCTTCTCGGTCATGATGATCCTCGATGTGGCTTTGGGATAGCGGGTCAGCTTGTTGATTGCCTGACCCAAAGCAAACACAGAACTCACGAAGAAATGAACTTTATTCTTTTTAAACTTCCCTGTGCCTCTGTGGTAAAATCGCTTCGCCTTTTCACTTGAAACCATAACACCCACGGACAAGGTCACAATGCTCCGTTTAATGCTCCTCGGTCTGGCCGCTGGTATGTTCTTCAGCGCCACCTTCATACTGAACAGAGCCATGAGTCTCGAAGGCGGCCACTGGTACTGGTCGGCGGCGCTCAGGTACGCCTACATGATTGCATTTCTCGGCGCAGGGCTCAGAGCCTGTAAAGGTGCTGAATATTTCGAGCGGATTCTCTCCGAGCTTAAGAAAAATGCACTCTTCTGGGTCGTTAGCGGTACGATTGGCTTCGGCGGTTTTTACGCCCTGATCTGCTTTGCCGCAGATTATTCACCGGGCTGGGTGGTGGCAACCACCTGGCAGATGACGATCATCGCATCGTTGTTTGTGCTGAGGCTCTTCGGGAAAAGCTTTTCTAAAAAAATCTGGATTTACGCGGCCATCGTTTTCTGCGGGGTTTTTCTAGTCAATATCAGCCAGGTCGAAACGGCAAACATCACGACCTTGATCCTCGGAGCTTCGCCCGTCCTTGTCGCAGCATTCCTCTACCCGCTCGGTAATCAACTCGTGTGGGAGGCCAAGCAGGGGCGCAAAGGCTTGCCTGAACTCGATGTGGCTCTGCTCGACAACGCCTTTGCCAAAGTCTTTCTGCTCTCTATCGGCAGCATCCCTTTCTGGCTGCTGCTCTACCCTTTCACCAGCGCAACAATCCCTAGCCAGGGCCAGTTTATCTACGTCGCCCTGGTTGCCCTTTTTTCAGGTGTAATCGCCACCTCGCTCTTCCTCTCTGCTCGCAACGGCGCAGACAATGCCAGCAAACTGGCCGCTGTTGATGCAACGCAATCAAGCGAAGTGATCTTTGCCCTGGCCGGAGAAGCTCTGCTCCTGCAAGCCAGCCTGCCAAACGCGACTGCGGTGCTTGGCATACTCATCGCCTGCGCAGGTCTGATCGCGTTTGTCCGCCACGAGCATAACTAAAACTTTACTTGGAGTAGAGTTCGACGATCAACTGCTCGTTCGCGTTAGCGTCAATCTCATCGCGTTGCGGCAAACGATTCACCGAAACGGTCAGCGCATCACGATCGACCGCGAGCCACTCGGCACCGGCAAAACGTGGATTCTCCATCAGGTAACGGGTTGCCAGGGCTTTGGACGCAGCCGTGTCACGCACTGTAATCTGATCGCCAACCCTGACCCGATAGGAAGCAATATCCACCCGCCTGCCGTTAACCTTGATGTGGCCATGATTCACCAACTGCCGCGCCTGCATGATCGTACAACCGAACCCGGCCCGAAAGACCAGGCTGTCAAGACGGGTCTCCAGAAGGACCAGCAGATTTTCACCGGTAATGCCACGCATCTGCTGGGCCTTGCGGAACAACCTGCGGAACTGTTTTTCCAGCAGGCAGTAGGTATGCCGTAATTTCTGCTTTTCGATCAGCTGTTGCCCATACTCGGAGACCTTGCGCCGGATCTGGCTGGGGCCATGTTGACCGGGGCCGTGACTGCGCCGTTCAAGTAATCTGTCGTACTTTGGATTAACATATATGTTAACGCCGAAACGGCGGACGAGCTTGCCTTTGGGACCTGTGAATTTTGCCATAGCTTTGATTCCTCGCTGTTTTTTTAAAGATGGATCAACAGTCCTACAAAACATGACCTTTTTTGTCAACTATTTTCGCCTTCGCCTGTTCAAGTCTTTAAAAAGCACATTTTGATCATGGCTTAAGGGCCGGGGGGAACCCACTCAGAAACAATTAAGTATGGTGTCCCCATATCTAAAATGATACCCTCACGCTTGCCGTTTAAAAACGGCCATGCAAACAACATTGATTTGAGGCAAATATGCAAGACTTGACACCCTATCTCGGGTTTGTCGCGGTCAGTTTGATGATCGCATTATCACCGGGCCCAAGTTGGGCTTACACCATATCGACGACTCTCGGCCATGGCCGCAAAGCCGGCATGATCGGCAATCTCGGCAATTCCACCGGCATCCTCTGCCATGCCGTTGCGGTCGCTCTCGGTCTTGCCGCCCTGCTGCAATATTCTTCAACGGCTTTCCAGGCAATCAAGTTCCTCGGTGTCGCTTACCTGGTCTACCTGGCCATCAAAGCCTTCCGAGGTGGCGCAAGCGTCAGCACTGCGACTGAAACGACCGGCACCGACAACTGGAAAATTTTTCGTAACGGCGCCTTTGTCAGCATCTTCAACCCAAAGATCTCCTTATTGATGCTGGCGCTGCTGCCTCAGTTCGTTGATCCTGCTACGCAAAATCCAGAACTGCATATTGCAGCCATGGGTGCCATGCACGCCCTTACGGCAGGCATTGTTCACACCCACCTGATCTTCTTCTCAAGCGGCATTTCACGTCGCCTCAAGAAATCCGGGAAAGTACAGAAAGCCATGCGCTGGGCAACAGGGACGGTTTTCCTTGGCTTCGGCGCACGCCTGGCGCTATCGGACAACCACTAATTTCGGCACTATTGCTGTAGCAAAGCACTCTCTTACAAACTGACTGGAAAGGTTTTACGTGGAAACAAAAAAATCATTGAAAAAATTCTTCTTCATGCTCGGCACCTGGTTTGTTGTTATCGTTGCCGTCATCGGTGGATCGATCCTCTATGATCGATACAAAACATCTGAATTTGATGATAGAGCGGTGCCCTACATCAAGGAAGTGATCCCGGAAATTTCGCAATGGAATCCGACAAAAACCAAGGCATTGATGGCCTCTGAAGTTGCCGCGACCATATCGGAAGAGAAATTTGCCCAAACGATGGACCTATTCTCCAGGCTGGGCCAGCTGCAAAGTGTCGAAGAACCGAAGTTCATAGAGGTGCACTCCGGCAAACAGGGTGACATCGGAGAGCAGACGATTGTCGAGTATGAAATTGATGCCAAATATGCGACCGGCGATGCCACGATCAACCTGAAGCTTCTGTTCAGAGACGGGCTCTTCGAAATCTACAATTTCAACTTCAGCTCAGAAGCTCTACTCAAATAACTTAAACCATGAAAAAAATATTCATTATCAAGGCGGGCTCGACGTTTCCTGAGACCGCAGCCAAACATGGCGACTTTGAAGAGATGACGAAACGGGGCCTCGACAGCAAGGACGCCAAGGTGCTGACGGTCGACGCGTGCAAGGGAGAAGAGCTGCCTGCCCCGGAAAAGTGTCTTGGTGTCGTCATCACCGGTGCGCACTGCATGGTCACCGATAATTTGCCATGGAGCCTGGCGATAGAAGCATGGATCCCGGCTCTTGTCCGGGAAAAGATACCGTTACTCGGAATCTGCTACGGTCATCAACTGCTCGGTCGCGCCATGGGCGGACACGTCGACTTCCATCCCGGCGGCAGAGAGGTTGGTACGGTTGAGATCAGAAAGACGGCGGCAGGTTGCGTTGATCCCCTCTTCAAAGAACTCCCAAAACGATTCCAGGCACACGCCACCCACGCTCAATCAGTGCTCGCCCTTCCGAGCGAAAGCATTTTACTGGCTGAGAATGATTTTGAAGCACACCATGCGTTCCGCATCGGTCCCTGTGCCTGGGGGGTACAGTTCCATCCCGAGTACAACAGTCATGTCATGCGCGACTATCTTCACAAGCAGGAGAAGCTCCTGACCGAAGCCGGGCAGGATGTTGCCGCACTCTCGCAGGAGATTTGCGAAACACCGGCAGCCAACGCCTTGTTGGCACGCTTTGCCTCACTGGCAACGAAAGGCACATGCTGATGACGACAATCACCGGAGGCTGTTTCTGCAAAGCCATTCAATATCGGATCAAAACCGGCATCTCCATGGCGGTCAACTGCCACTGCAATGTCTGCAGAAAAGCTGGCGGCGGTGCTTTCTCAAGTCACGCTGTGGTCCGGGAGAGACGCTTTGAAATTGTCTCGGGAGAAGAAAACCTTTCATCCTTTCATCTCGGAGAGAGTGTGACGAAACATTTCTGTCGCCATTGCGGAACTCCGATTTTCAACAGTAACAAACGTTATCCGGGGCATCGTATGGTTGCTCTCGGCAGCCTTGACGATCCAACAGTGGTCACACCAACCGCCAACATCCACTGTGACAGCCAGTTGAGCTGGGTCACTCTGGACGAGCAGCTGCGGAACTTTCCGCAAGACTACAGTTGAGCCGTCTTTATTTGATCTGCGACGGCCTTTTTGAGCGCAACAGGCTTCGCCCCTGAACACAGATTAATTGCGCAGCCAGATTGATAGCGTAGAAAGTTTCGTGCAGAAGAACCTGCAGTTTTACAGATGGACTGAACGCAGGGATGAAGCCGGCCTTCATGGGACTTCCTACTCGGTCTCCGCCCTCTTCTCCTGCATACTCGCAAGCAGCGCCCGTTCCTTGTGTAAAGCAGCGCTACTGTGTGTCCAAAGATAATAGTTCTCAAGTCCCATCACACTGATTCCGGCGAAGAAAACAGCCCAGAAGTTATCCTGCAGCGCCCCCGACAAATGGTAGAAGAGATAGAAAGCGGTAAAGAAAGCGGCGTGCATCAGACCAAGGTAAGGTTTGATGTTGCGACTCATGCGGGCAAGAGTACGAACAATTCCGGAAAAGGCATAAACGACCAGGGCCAGGCTGATCATTTCTGCCGGTGGCGGCGTGCCAAGAAGGTTGCGCACCTCTGTACTGAGTTCGGGCAAGAAGGAAAACCCATTGAAGGCGGCGAAGCTGATCAGCAGGAAGCAGACCATTGACCAGAGCCCATTGCCGGAAGCTCTTTCCAGCTTGCGGATACGCGCCTCGATCCTGAGCCGTAAGCCTTCGCGTCCCGGCAATGGCAGTTCTTCGGGCTTTGGCTGCACCTGGCTCATCGTCGGCTCCTTCTGCCGCGTGACAGAATGGTTAAAACAGAGTCAGTAAAGGTCCTCATCATCAACGTGACGCATCTTATTAAGAGGCCTCGTCTCCCTTGGATGACGCTTGAGTTTCGAGCTCCTGGACCCGATTGGTCATCTCCTGAAAGGATTTTGCCAGGCGGGCAATGTCACCACTCACATCAGGGAAATCTTCACCCAACCTACCATTCACCGGGATTTCGGTAAAGTCAGCAAGTTGCTTGATTGGTAAAAAGACCTGTCGATACAAAAGAGCGCAAACCGCACCCACGGTTAAGATCAGAATCATGCCGCTAAAAACGATCATGCGATTTTGCAATTGGCCTAAAGTCTCTTTGAGAGGGTCCTGAGAAACACCGATATCAAGGGTTCCCAGCAGGCTCTGCTCACTCGTATGAAAATGACAGGCGGCATTAGAACACTCGGGCTCGTTGTAGATTGGCGCCGTGATAGCGAGGACATCCTTACCCTCTTTGTTGTTAAACTGGCGAGCCTGGGCCATGGTACCGAGACTGTTTTTCGGCTTTGCCTCGGCATGACATTCATTACAACCGGCGGCCGACTTGTCGATAAACTTATCCCGTTCCCCTTGCTCTCGGGAGAACATGATCAGCCCCTTCTTGTTGAAGATTCTGACATGTTCAACCTGGTTCTGGTCGCCGATACTGCTGATGATGTTGCTCAGGGTTTCCCTGTCGTCATGGAGCATCGCGTAGCGCGTTGATTTGATAACGGTATCAGCCAGATCGGCTGCATGTTGAACCTCGCCCCTGATGAGATCATCCTTTACGAAGGTAAATAGAAGCACACAACAGGCGATGACAAAGCCGGTGACGGCACAGGCGACCGGAACGATAGCGCGGCTGTTTATGCTGCTTAACATGGCGAACCTCCTTAGCCTGCCCTGGTGGCCGCGGGGTTTTTGCCAACCCCGCAGCCATCGTTTAATCGATCTTGCGGTACATGGCCCCAATCGGAGCCGCTGAAGTTTTTATCGGTGCCGGCCTTGCCGCCTCAGCGGCAAGAGCTTCTTGTGGTTGCTCTTTCCATGAAAAAATGATCGGCAGACGGTAGAGGATGAAACGATAGACCACAATGTAGATCGCAAAAATTGTCACGGCGATAATCACTTCAAAGATATGCGGCACTTCCTGATAAAGCTGCCAGTTAAAGGCAATCAGTGCCGTATTCAGACGGTTGAGGACAATCCCGAAGATCGTCACAAAGGCTCCCACCCTGGCCAGGTTGACCGCCTGATGGCGAACGGCATAGGCAAACAGGATAATCGGCAGGAGAACGCCCACGGCCATCTCGAACAGGAACCAGGCCCCCCAACCGGTTGCCAGGTAGCCCCATTCGTTATCATGGGCGATACCGATCAGCTTGATCGCCAGGTAAGTGATCAGGGCCAGGCTTGCACCTTTGGCCAGACCGAGGGTGCAGCGATCCAGGTTGTCTTTAAAATTGTCATCACAGCGCCAGGCCATGGTCTTCTTGACCACGGTGCTGACTGCTATCACCATGCAGAGCCCTGCCGGAATCGACGAACAGAAGAAATGAATCCACTGGAAGGACGCCGAATACCAGAGCGGGTGGACTTTGCCCGGTGCGTAGTTAAAGAGCGCCCCCAGAGCACCTTGATGCAGAGTTGAAAGGATGATCCCTGAGACGGTCAGGCCGAGCGCTATGCGTCGGATGAAGCGCTTGCCGCCCAACCAACCGATCCACTCGAAAAATGAGACGGAAACTTCAGCGACCTGCACAGAGAGGTAGGTGGCGACATGCCAGGCAACCAGAAAGAGGACGGCCGCCGGGCCGAAGGACACCACCATTGGGTAAGGCAGCCTCCAGGGTTGGCCGAGATCGACCAGCAGGTAGATAACGGCAAAGAGGTAACCGAGCAGCCCGTTAAGCAGAGCCAGTCTCTCAATCGGCTCGAAGTCGTGGCGACCGAAGATTTCAACCGCCGTGCCCAGCATGAAGCCGGAGGCCGAGAGGGGCACCATGGCAAAGAGCCCGAAGCCGAGAAAGAGTCCCCAGGGGTAATCATTGGAGCCGTGGGTTACGACGCTGAGCCCAAAGATAAATCGATAGGCGATCAGCGGCAGACCGATGGCGAAGATAATCCCCAGGATCCAATTGAAGGGATTACGCAGAGCCTGACCAAGATATTGGCCTGGAGTCAGACCGAGCATTAATTTACGGAACAATGACCATTGTTGGTCGGTTTTTTCGTTGACGTGGGAATCAACCGGTTTCGCACCCCACCCGATCAGGCTTTTCATTGGTCGCCTCCTTCCTCGTCATGCTGCTTCTCGACGTCGTGATTGTCTTCGTCGTGCGCCTTCTTCTTTGCCAGAAGATGGAAACCGGTAAACATTGCCGGCCAGATCGCCAAGACCATCGGTACTGTACCGAGGAAATCCTTAACATTATTGATGATCGGTTCATTGCCCGGGTTCGGGTCAAAACCGACCTCGTCAAAAGCGACCGGTGACAGGTACATCCAGCTGGTTCCGCCCAGTTCCTTTTCGCCGTAAAGATGGTCAAGGTAGCGGCCGGGATGAGTCTGGATGCGTTGGTGACCAATCTTGATCAGATCTTTACGTTTACCAAAGGTCAGGGCCTCCTGGGGACAAACATCGACGCAGGCCGGAGGCAAACCATTCTTCAGCCTGGTTTCGTGGCAGAAGATGCATTTTTTGACGACCGGATCGAAGGCGCTGGAGTAGCTGTATCCCGGGATATTGAACGGGCAGGCGACCAAGCAGTTGCGACAGCCGACACAGACCTTGGAGTTGTAGACCACTGCACCTTCCTTGGTCTTGGTGTAGGCATTGACAAAGCAGGAGCTCAAACAGGCGGGCTCGTTGCAATGGTTGCATTGCACTTTGCGGTAGAGAGGGTCACTACCCTCAGGGTTGTAGCGATTGACGACTGTATAGGCATTCTCATCGGGTCTGCGCTTCTGCTTGCCGCCGTGGAAGGTTTCATCAAAGACCGACTTGTCATCAAATGGCTTTTCGGGAGCAGGCAGGTTCTGCTCTTTGTTGCAGGCCGCCTCGCAACTGCGGCAACCGATGCAACGGGTCAGATCCACCAGCACCCCCATACCATCCGGATAACCTTTAAAAGATCCGGACGCCAGGGCCTTTTTGGGTCCGGCCAGGGTTGTGGCGGCACATCCTGCCACGCTCGCAGCAAGAAATCTCCGTCGACTGATTCCACTCATAACGACTCTCCTTATCGTAAATAGCCTGCTCATAAATAGCCTCTGAGCTCTGACCGTTTCAGTGACCGCTCGTTCCCGCCGCCGAGAGATCCTTCGCATCATGATGATAGAAAGCGTCTCCTTCCGGTGTTCTGGCGTGGCAATCCTGACAATCCGTCGGTCCATCCATCTCTTCATGACAACCGACGCAGTTCCAGTGATAGGCTGCTTTAAGTCCCGGGGTATCAATATGAAACTGGTAGCGATCAAGCGCTTCCCTGTTGATATTTTCGGCTGAAAACGGATCGACAAAGTGGCAGTCACGGCAGCCGACCGAGGCAACTTCATCGCTGTCGGCGTGACAACGCACACAACGCTCATCAATTGTGCCGGTCCCTGTGGTGTGGTGGTGACAGGCGGAGCAATCCTCACCCAGGTCGGTATGCATGGCGTGATCAAACTCAACGCCATCGAACAAAGCGACCATGGAGTCAAGGGACACCTGCTCCGGCATTTCAGCGGCGAGCAGCAATGAACTCGCCGCAAAGAAAGCCAACACCATCATCAAGGTAATCAAGATCTGCTTAGCGCTCATGGTTCTCACTCCTTTTCCTTGAGGGCCTGACGGCGTTCTCATTTTTCAACCTCACCCGGCTTCTCGTTCAGGTACTTGTAGAACATTGGAAAGCCGATAAAGAAGGCGATACAGATGAGATATTCGATGCCCTTGATGTACTGGTAAAAATCCACCAGGGTGTAAACTTGGTGAACTTCTACGATGTTGTCGAGTATTTGATCGATCATGCCTTTCTCCTTTTCTGCGCCTCGGGCCTTGACCCCGGAAGAGACTAGCCCTTGCTGCTTTGGCGTTGGGCCTGCTTGTTCGTTCCTTTAACCAGGCCTTTGATGAAACCGACCAGGAGCATAATCGTCGGCAGCAACTGCACAACAACAACCAGTGCACAGAAAGCCAGGAAGACACCGACCAGGATGCCGCTGGAGTAGGTCGTGGTCGTGTCTACGGCCAAAGCCGGGCTGGCCAACATCAAGATTGCCATTCCTGTTCCTAATAACGTTTTCATGATTTCCTCCGTTCTTTTGGGTTCTCTCCTCATTGCAACCATTCACCTTGAGGTCCATGCGTCACTTTTTCAAACGCACATTTGACCGCTTCCCGCAACTCCTCTTCGTCACCGGCACGAACCGGTTTGAGGGCATGGTAAAAAATTCCTTCATTACGCGCCTTACGGATCAGAGCCAGCGGTAATTCGCTGGCCACCAGAATAATTGTCAGGTTGCGATTGCATTTCTTCAGAATCGGAATCAATTCTGTTGCCAGCAGTTCGTCAAACCTGGTGCTGATAAGAACAACCTGGGCGGTCTTCTTGAGAATTCCGTAGAGGACCCCGGCTGCCGTGTTGGTCACTGTGACCTGGTAACCGGCATTAATGAACAGATCCGCCATACGCTTCCTGGAGAAGACGTCTTCGTCTGCGATGAGTAGTCCGGGCATGTTCATCATGTTTTTTTCTCCCGCCAAAGGCCAAATCGCCCCAGGCAAATGGGCAAGCCCCATCTAATCGACTTTTTCGGAAATCTTTTCCCGGCGAGAGAAGACACCCCTGACCAGGCTGAAAAAAAGAATCATTGCCGGCACCAGTTGAGACACAATGATCAAAGCGAAGAAACCGATGAAGAAATAGGTCAAGACTCCTGCGCCATCATTGTGTGTGCCCACTGCCGCATAAGCAGCAGAAGTGCTGCCAGCCACCATCGAGATCAACATCTGCATTGTTTTCATAACGGCCTCCTTCTTCTCCTGTTCGTTGACACCAGTTCCTGACAATGAGCTACTGCATCGGCCATACCATTCTTGGAAAATTTTTATTAATACTTATAAGACATTGTTTTTATTGAGTTTTATTCAGAGAAACAACGAAGTAAAACTGGCGAAGAAAGAGGGCAACGTATAAATAAAATATACGTACACTGTCGGCCAGAACAGCCTTCAGCTACGGGTAATCCTTGTAAGCGCTTGAATGGGCAGGGGTTTTAAACGATGGTCGGAGTGTATAACAGAAATATACAGCACGATTATTTTTTATATTCTGCCTGCAGCCGCAAGCGCTTCGATAAGAGGGGAAGCCAGGAGCCTTCCTTCAAAGCACTATTTATCTCGACCATGTTCTTGTTCTGTGTTGATGAAGGGGCACGTTAAAACGGCTTCAGTGATACTTTTGTTGTGGTCAATGGCAAGCTATTCAGGAATCACTCAGATCAACAGATTTTGACTTTCATTTGTCTCTGGAACAATATAGAGGACACCCCGGTTTTTGACGTTTGAGAATGATCGACGGATATCGCCAAATGTGTCAGATACTTGGTGAATAGGACCTTTGGGGGATATGGTCTATTGATGCCAAGCCATCCGCACTACTGCGGATGGCTTTTTTGTGACTGGCCAGAGAGAGCCTACAAACTGCAGGAGATTCATTCATCGGTTACTGAATATCCCTAGGTGATGTAAGAACAGTTGCGATAGGAACTATAGGAAAGCCCCGACAATGGAAACAGGCGTGGGCTATATTTACTGTTAATCGTGATAAATAAGAAAGAAGTACTCGAGCCAGGGATCGAGTACTTCCGTTATCTATCGTTGGTTCAATGTAGAACACCGTCAGGTGGTTATAAGAATTAGTGGCTGGTTTTAAAACTAGAAAAAACTAGCGATTTACTCAGAACATGCCTCTTCTAGTGTAAAGATTCAGTGAAACCCTCAATAAAATTCACGAGTTTATTTTGCTGCTCGAAACTGAGGGATTCAAAACAGAGACTTCTGCGACGAACCGGGACATAAACGTCGACCAATCCAATGTCGGAGACATTCTTCACTGGCAGATCACTGACAACCAAGTCATCTTCGTGGTAAAGGCTGACAGAGAAAATTCCCGTGGAATTTATTGATTCACCGAGATACCGAAAAGACAGGCCTCTGTCACTAATATCGACAATATGGTACGGACGCGTTTCAGGGCCTTGAGTGATGGAGACCAGGGCACGCGGTAGGGCTTTGAAACGTGGGCTTTCACGTCTGTCCTTGACTCGAATAGGTTCAATACCGATAGTGACCCAACCACTCGATCGTTTAAACTTCATTACGTTATTCTTTTCGAGCAGTACATCGAGAGCTGGAGGAGTCAGGTGTTGATAAGTCCCATCTCTTGCGACGACTTGAATATGCTTTTGTTCTGGTTCTCTGCGATCAGACATACCCGCCTCTCAGACATAATGTCGAATCTTCCCTCGGTTTAGCTTATCCGAGCATTATAAATCCAGAATTTGCAAGAAAAAGACCCCTCGAGGAGTTAACCCTAGTGGCCATAGTTTTGTGCATTAAACAGTTTCAACTTCTCGCAACTTTAGACGATTACCAAGTCCTTCCATTGAGGCTTTAGCTTTCTTCCAGAGTGCTCTTTCGCCTTTAGTGATTAGACCGTCGTTCATGGCCACTGTAGAGGTGAGAGGTCTCACGTCTGTTCTTGATCCGGATAGGGTCAACACCAACAGTCACCCAACCACTAGATCGTTTGAATCTAACAACGAGATTGTTGCCGAGCATCACATCAAGGACTTGAGGTGTAAAATAGTGGAGAGTTTCATTATCCACGATTGTTTCGATACGATAACGATTTACGTTATCCCGACCTCCATTATCAGGCATGCACGTACCCTCTCAAACTAAGCATTATCATAAAGACAATGTCTCTGTTTTAAAAAATGCAAATTATATTCCTAAAAACAATACAAGTAAAATCAGAAGCTTATGAAGCTATTTGTTTATCATTTCACAGAATGTAAAGTTTTTCGACAAAAATGGAGTTAACCACAGAACAAAAAAGCCCCGCTCACCGGAGGGGGGTGGGAGCAGGGCAAATGTCCCTGCCTTATGAGGAGATCATAGGCAGAAGGCCATGTAAATTTGTAATAGAATTTTCTAAAATATCTACCGACCACTGCGATCAAACCGAGGGCATCATTTGATTTAACGTGTTTACTGAATACCTCTATCAAGAAGCCGATTTTTGTCTTAAAAGTCGTGACTTATAAGAAAGCCCCCAATCGGAAGATTGAGGGCTTTTGTGTTTTATGGATGGTGATTAACTTTCTCCTGCGTACTCAAGAAAAGTTACTGGTGGTCTATAAACACTCTTCCCGTAAAGTAGTTCATTAATTTCAGTGGGTCCAAAATAATTAAACTCAGGAGAATGTCCTTTCTCCATCAAAAAACCAAATTGTGGAATAAACGAACTATGCTGAATAGTTTGGTCGACAGTCAGGCCTGCTAACACGAAGATATTTCGATCTTCAATGTCAGAACTATCGGTAAGCTTCGCTGTGACTCGGTGAAATTGTTTCCAGGTATTCACATCGCACAACCTTTTGTGTGGCCTTGATGATGTGACTACCTCGGGAAGAAAATCGAACAAAGATACTTCAAGTATGTCTTTCGGTTTAAGACTGTCCAGTGCAAGCATCTTATTGAAGGTGAATGCTTCTGATGTCAGGTTTCTCCCGATAGGGCGAGGAATGTTTTGTAGTGTTGTTGCAAGCTCACTATGTTCTTCGACCATTCTTGGATGCAATCGATATATTTTGCTGTGCGTCCCTTCAGCCAAGGCGCCACCTTCAATAAGGCATTCAAGCTTTATTTTTATAGTTACTCTGTCTTCCTGTGATTCGTGGAATAGATACATGTACGGTATTTCGATTTTCACGGTCTCATCATCACGAAAAACTTTAATCAGTTGCGTTGCCCGTATATATGCCTGCAAATACTCATCAAGAACCCGGTGGAGGACGCCGCAGCATGGAGCAGACTGGTCGTGAATACGGTTAACATATCCAATGCCCTCTTTTTCTTTCGCACCGATATGGCTTCCACCCAGGACAACAATATCGTTGCCATGATTGATCGCTGGGATTAACCTCGTTGGGTCAAACAGAGCACCAGTCTGCCCTAAATTTATTGGCGGACAATTATAGACATAGCCATAGAGGGATTTCTTGACCGCTTGGCTTTCGTCAGAGCACTGCCAGATTGCAGGTAAAGTTCCTGCAAAACCGGCTTGATCTGTCATGCTGCGCATTCGACCAAACAATTTCATTAGATTCATGGAGGGAAGATCAAGTGACTTTTCGTCAGGAGGGGAAATCAGCATATTAACCTCTCGTTTGTTTGTCTTAAGACCTCTCTGCTATTTCAATTTTCAAGTTGACAATGTCCTCACTTTACACATAATGTCCAAGAATGTCACTACGTATTACCAAATACGACAAGGAAGATCTATGAACCTATCAGTCAAAGATGCAGCCCGCATTTTGAGTGTTACAGAAAAAACTATTTACAGGTGGATCAAGCAAGAGCTGGTTCCGGCGTATAGAGTCAATGGTCAACATCGGTTCAACCAATCTGAGCTTCTTGAATGGGCCACCTCAAGACGAATGGGGGTTTCGCCAGAAGCCTTTGATGAACCAGAAGAAGCGGCAACGCCACTTCCATCTCTTACCGACTCACTTGATGCCGGTGGAATTATCTATCGTTTGGACGGAAACACGAGAAATGAAGTTCTTGATAAATTGGTAAACAACCTGCGTCTTTCAGATGGTGTTGACAAAGAGTATCTGCTTAAAGTCCTGATTGCCAGAGAAGAACTTGCGTCCACAGGTGTGGGTGATGGCATTGCCATCCCTCATCCTCGGAATCCTGTTTTGTTACATACAACTCAACCTACAGTTACATTGGCTTTCCTTGAAAACCCTGTTGATTTTCAATCACTCGATGGCTTGCCAGTCAATGTCCTTTTTTGTGTGATCAGCCCAACTCTTCGTGCTCACTTACACCTTCTTTCCATGTTGGGGTATGCACTCAAAGATTTCAAATTCAGCCAAGCCATAGAGCAGGCAGAAAGTAGAGAGAAAATCTTCGAGGTTTTACGACAAGTCAAGAAGGGCATGGGGGAAATAAACAGAAAAAAAGGCTAGAGGATCGACAGGCCAAGCCCCCTTGTTGGACTAAAACTGTAAAGCTAATCACACCCTTGATTTAAGATCTTGGGCCATACTGTTTGACTGGATGCAGACATGCAAGAACTGACTTACAAGAGAATCGCAGGAGACATCTTTGGCGGGGTAACCGCAAGCATCATTGCTTTGCCACTCGCTCTGGCGTTCGGAGTTGCCAGTGGAGTCGGTGCACAAGCAGGGATTTACGGAGCGATTATCCTTGGCTTTGTAGCGGCTCTGGCAGGAGGGACAAAAGTACAGATATCCGGTCCTACTGGACCGATGACGATTGTAGCTGCGTCAACACTCGTTCTCTTTCACGGAGATGTTTCGGTCTTAATGGCTGCCGTTTTACTTACAGGCATTTTCCAGATCATATTAGGTTTGTTAAAAGTAGGAAAATTCGTAAAATTTGTTCCTTATCCAGTCATCTCCGGCTTTATGAGTGGAATTGGAATCATTATCATCCTGTTGCAGATAAATCCCCTGCTAGGCATTGAAAGTGTAACTTCCCCCCTGGATGCGGTGACCTCTCTAGGCAGCATCAAGACAATGTTTCAGACGGACGCTCTCTATGCCAGCATCATTGCCTTGCTGATCGTTTTTTTTACACCTAAAAAGATCGCCAGGATCTTGCCCACACCACTCCTGGCTCTGATTATAGTCACAGTCTTTTCTCAACTTGCCGGATTGCAGTTGGCAACCATTGGAACAATTCCTAGTGAACTCCCTGAAATATGCTGGCCTAATTTCACACGCAGCCAGCTAACTCTTGTTATCTCCGCAGCGATGAGTCTCGCGGTTCTAGGGGCAATAGACAGTCTCCTCACCTCTCTTGTTGCTGATTCTCTGACAAAAACAGATCACAACTCGAATCGAGAACTGATTGGCCAAGGGGTTGGGAATGCACTGACCGCCTTTGTGGGTGGTATCCCTGGGGCTGGAGCAACAATGCGAACAGTCGTCAATGTTAAATCCGGTGGAACAACAAGGTTGTCGGGAGTTCTGCATGCTCTTATTTTGCTAGGGGTTCTCCTGGGCTTAGGCAAATACGCAGCGATCGTTCCTATGGCAGTCCTTGCAGCGATATTAATAAAAGTTGGGCTAGATATTGTTGATTACAGGTTTATAAAAATCATAAGAAAAGCCCCAAAGCACGATCTTGCAATCATGTTTACAGTCCTCTTTTTAACAGTTTTTGTTGATCTGATTGTAGCCGTAGGAGTCGGAGTTCTTCTCGCTTCAGTTCTTCTTACTGTTCGATTGACAAAGCAGGTCAACTCATCGGTGGATGACTTAAAGATTTCGATTAATGAAAATGATGGCTACGAATTACTCAATGATGACAAAAGTTTTCTTGTCCGCGTTGTCAATATTGATGGCCCCTTTTTCTTTGGGTCCACGTCTCGCCTGGTTGGCCAGGTTGGGGAAATGCTTGGAACAAAAGTAGTGATCTTCAATTGCCTCAAGGTGCCCTTTATTGACTTGTCTGCTTTTTTTGCTTTGAGCGAAATCATCTTGAAGTTAAAAGAAAAAGACATTCTTCCTTTTATCGTCGTTAGTGAAGAAATTAAGGCAAAACTGATCAGACTGGAGATTTCCACGACTCTACGCGAAAAGCATATTTATATTTCATTTAATCAAGCCGTGGAACATGCAAAAGCTCACGTATATAAAAACCTTTCGGGAGAGAAAGACTGGAAAGACTCTTCTCTTCGACAACTCTCTATTGAATACCCCGATAAATGAAAATGGATCTGCCGCAAAGGGTTTAGTAAGGCTTTTGTTGTTTATTACCCAAACAAGTTGTCTCATCCTAGATTCAATCTGACGCTCAGCCTGTAAAGTTAAATTCTTGAAGTCCCTCTATTGCAAAGCTTCGGGAACAGTGGGCCGCAGACTCTATCCCAGTCATCACGAGTCCCTATAAATCTCCCTACATTGTTTGGTCGATGTGAAGTTGGCATGTTTGCGAAATTCTCACTTACCCTGATAAACAATAAAAGGCCACCAAGGATCGAACCTTGGTGGCCATAAATTTTGTGTTAAAAAGTTTACTGAATACCTCTATCAATAAGAAGCCGGTTTTCTTCTCGCCAATGGTGATAATTGAGAAAAGCCTCCTGCATCGCCTCGCTGTTCACATTACCTTAAATCACAAACCCGTCTCAACTCGAGGTGAATCGTCCATTATTCAGAGACAAAAAGCTCCCCGTTTTTCCGAGGAGCTTTTTGCGTCCTAGCTACTACTACGGATAGGCATTACATCATGCCGCCCATGCCGCCCATGCCACCCATGCCACCCATGTCAGGCATACCGCCGCCTTTATCTTTGGAGGGTTTGTCGGCAATGCAGGCTTCTGTGGTCAGCATCAGGCCGGCAACAGAAGCAGCATTCTGCAGCGCAGACCGAACCACTTTGGTCGGGTCGATGATGCCGGCTTTGACAAGGTCGGTGTACTCATCAGTAGAAGCATCGAATCCGTAAGCACCTTTATGGTTCTTGACTTCGTTCACGACGATGGAACCTTCCTGACCGGCATTGGCAGCAATCTGACGCAGAGGCTCTTCAAGCGCTCGCTTGACGATATTGACACCAAACTTCTGCTCACCAGTCACTTCAACTTTCGCAACGGCTTCAATAGCACGAATAAGAGCCACACCGCCTCCAGGGACGATGCCCTCTTCAACAGCAGCACGAGTTGCGTGCAGAGCGTCTTCGACGCGGGCTTTTTTCTCTTTCATCTCGGTCTCGGTAGCAGCTCCGACTTTGACAACAGCAACACCGCCAACCAGTTTAGCAAGACGCTCCTGGAGCTTTTCCTTGTCGTAATCACTGCTGGTTTCTTCGATCTGGGCGCGAATCATCTTGACGCGACCAGCGATATCCGACTCGGAACCTGCACCGTCAATGAGCGTGGTGGTGTCCTTGTCTACGACAATGCGCTTGACAGTACCGAGCATGTCGAGAGTTGCGGTCTCCAATTTGAGGCCAACTTCCTCGGAGATTACGCGAGCACCGGTGATAACGGCGATATCTTCTAGCATCGCTTTGCGACGGTCACCAAAACCGGGTGCCTTAACGGCGGCAATGTTGAGGGTGCCGCGCAGCTTGTTGACCACCAGGGTGGCCAAGGCTTCGCCATCGACATCTTCAGAGATGATGAGCAATGGACGGCCTTGCTTGGCCACCGACTCAAGTATCGGCAGCAGGTCACGCATGTTGCTGATCTTCTTTTCATGAACCAGGACCAGGGCATCTTCCATAACAGTTTCCATACGCTCTGGATCGGTCACGAAGTACGGGGAGAGGTAACCACGGTCGAACTGCATGCCTTCAACAG
>NODE-129-length-26001-cov-16.753_pt1 | contig 26001 bp, 19 predicted proteins | sample MGYA00139097_ERZ477577 | MGnify/ENA metagenome assembly ERZ477577
TGTGTTAAGCACGCCGCCAGCGTTCGTTCTGAGCCAGGATCAAACTCTCCAGTTTATATCCTGAACTGAGTCAATCAATCTCTTGATCTCCTCTGTCCTTATTATAAACAATAAGGCTCTGCTGTTTGACAGAACCCAAGTGTGTCTCGCTAAAAAGACACGGTCGGGCCCGTTTGCGTATTTGCTGTTATTCAGTTTTCAAGGATCGTCTTAGCAGCCAAAAGCTGCCCACTCGTGACGAGTGCGGAAGAACGTCAATCTAATGTAACCCCTAATAAATGTCAACTAGATTATTGCTCCCCAAACCACTTTTACCGCGCCAATTAGCACCGCAAAAGCCGCGACAAACTATACCCTACCACTCACTTTGTCAATACGTTTGTCCGCTCTGTTGAAAAAAAGTTGCTCACTTTTTATCGATGTTGATATATTGTTGTTATCAAAGAAAATGTGGTTGCAAAGAGTTCTGACGGGAAACTACGCTGCCCGTCCCCTCAATAGAGACTTCCCCGTGTCTATGAAAGATAAAAATAAGTTACTTAGAAAATTACCCAAGATCGACGAGTGCCTGGCCAGGCTCGAAGAACATATAAACCAGCACGATGTTCCTCAGCTTATAGCCAAGAAGGCAGTGCAGCAGTCGGTTGAGCAGCTGCGAAATGCACTGCTGAACGATGAACCGGTCGATGTTCCTGATACCCTGGCTGGGTGGGATGATATTTTTAAAAAACGAATCGAGCAATTGATGGCCTTGAATCTCAAAAGAGTCATCAATGGCACAGGTATTGTCGTCCACACCAACCTTGGCAGATCGCTTCTGCCGGTCCATACCATAAAACAGCTTTCCATGGCCGGAGCCTGTTACACGAATCTCGAGTTCAACCTCAAAACCGGCAAACGAGGAAGCAGGTACAGCCTCGTCGAAGATATAATTTGCGATCTCACCGGAGCCGAAGCGGCACTGGTAGTGAATAACAACGCTGCAGCCGTCCTGATTGCCCTCGATACTCTTGCCCGTGATAAGGAAGTCATCGTTTCCCGTGGACAACTGGTGGAAATCGGAGGCTCGTTCAGAATCCCTGATGTGATGAAAAAGAGTGGTGCCACTCTGGTTGAGGTTGGGGCCACGAACAGAACACACCTCTATGATTATGAAGGTGCCATCAGTGAGTGTACCGCCTTGTTTTTACGGGTACACACATCGAATTTTAGAATTATTGGATTTACTTCCCAGGTGACTGCTGAAGAACTCGTTGGGCTGGGCGCCAAATACGACCTGCCGGTGATGGAGGATCTTGGCAGTGGCAGCCTTACCGATCTATCAAAATTCGGCCTGCCGCCCGAACCGACGGTCCAGGAGGTGGTCAAATCCGGTGCTGATGTAATTACCTTCAGCGGCGACAAGCTACTAGGAGGGCCCCAGTCAGGGATCATCGTCGGAAAAGAAAAAATAATTACCAGGATTAAGAAAAACCCACTGAATAGAGCCCTTCGAATCGACAAATTCACGCTTGCTTCCCTTGAGAGTGTTCTAAGGGATTACTACGATCAGGAGGCGGTACTGACAAAGAACCAGACTCTCAGGATGATCAGTGAGTCGCCAGAGATCATCAAGAAGCGAGCCCAAAGATTTTTACGGCGAAGTCGAGCCAAAATTGCTGAAAAATGCAGCCTTAAGCTGGTTTCAACCATATCCCGGGTGGGAGGTGGGGCTCTGCCCGAATACGGATTGACAAGCTGGGCAGTAGAGCTGCAGCCAGCGGCGACCACAGTATCGAGACTTGAAAGTGATTTCAGGACCTTGTCTGTTCCTGTTATCGGCAGAATAGAAAATGACCGGTTACTCATTGATTTCCGCACCGTACTCGATAGCGAGATTCCTGAACTCTGTTCCGAACTGATTACCTATTTCGAATAACTCCATTACTTATGATCCTCGAAAAATCACCTTTCTTCGCTACCACCTCCGACCTTAAAAAATCAGACCTTATGGTCTTTGGTCATAAACTTGAACTGATCATATTAGAGACTATCCCCACTTCAAAAAAAGTTGCCTTCGTCTCCCGTGAAGATCTCAAATCGATGCAAATTGAGGTATCTGAAAACAAGAAGAGACAGCTGCTGGATAAAGCCTTCAACAAGAATGTTTCGGTCTGGGTGAAGCCTGATAAACTTTTACTTCCCATTGATTGCGCCGACAACTCGAACCTCGCAATCCTCGTTGACGGAATTGATGACCTGCTGATTGAAAATGCTTCGAGTCAATGGCTGAACGAAACGCATTCTTCAATTTTCCGGCAATTCTATGAAGCCAGAAGACACTTCATAGAGCCTCTTACCTCGCTTGGCGATGTTAACTCTCTCAATATGTACCTCAACAGAGTCGTTCCTGAAGAGGAGGTGCATCTGGTGCTGGTGGAATCTCTACCTCCCGCAAAGTCAGTCAAGGAGGCCTTTCTTCATATAACCGATACCGGTCGCATTCTTGAAGAATTCAATCGTTTCTCGTTCCCACTCTGTCATCTGGGGCAAGGGGTTTTCTGTTACGTCATTACTCGCGGAGATAAAGATTTTATAAAGTCTCTGAGCCATTCTTTGCTGGATGTTGCCAGAAACAGAGGACTCAGGCGTATCCGTATAGGGTTCAGTTCATATAGCAAGGAACGACACCAGCGCGCAGCCTCAGACCGTCTGGTTCAAACCCTTATCGACGAGGCCTGGAAAGCTTTACAGGGGGCTGGAAGAAGGGGGCCGTACGCTTTTTGTGATTACCAGCTGCTGGTAAATCCAGAGCTCTTTCCATTGAAAGCGATTGGCAGATCCACCACAGGCAAATTGTCCTACCGCTGGAAAGATATCAAGAAGTTCTCTCTGGCCTATCTGAGACCTGACTTTCATGACCGTAAGACTTTTGATGTGGTTATAACGAAGCTACTCGGTAAAGAAATAGTGATCGCCGATGACCAGGGCTATTTTGTCCTGCGACCTGGAAAATCTGCTGGTAACACCGAAAAATGGGCTTCCTCTCTGATCAAGAAGATAGTGAAAGCTGAAGGTGAGCGTTTTTCATTATCGGCGGGTATCAGTTCTTATCCATTCGGCGATTACAAAAGACCGGAGGTTGCCCGCAACTCTATGAAAGCACTACTTCATGGCACCTTTTTCGGTCCCGGAAGCTGTGTAGTGTTCGATAGCCTGAGCCTGAACGTGAGTGGCGACGCCTACTTCGGTGAAAGCGATGTGTCGGGTGCGGTGAGGGAATACCGCAAAGGTCTAGAGCTAGCCCCAGACGATGTAAACCTTCTCAATAGTCTTGGGGTTGCCTATGCCCTGATGAATATGAGCAGTAAAGCTTTAGAGGCTTTCAACGAGGTACTCGATATTGATCCGAAAAATTTTATGGCTCTCTATAATCGAGGCCTCGGTGAGAAGAAGCAGAAGAAATACAGTCAAGCGGTGAAGTCCTTTAGCCGTGCCCAGGATGTATTCAACCGAGCGGACGAAGAAGAAGCAGCAAGCATCAGCGAACTACAGTTTCACTTAGGTGTTTGTCATTTCTGCATCGGAGAATATAGGCTATGCGTAAAGGTGATGAAAAAGTGGTATGCAGCAAAGAAAGGCGAACGGGGAGCTGAACGTTGTCTCAGATTTATTGGCATTAGCTACTATCATCTGGGTGATTTCAAGCAGGCTGCAAAATGGCTGCAGCGGGCCCTGGTCGCTAATCAATCTGACAGTGAAGCGCTCAGCCTGCTAGGAACGGTTTATCTTAAAACCGGTGAAGGCGATGATATCGCCTGCAAGCTTTGTGAAAGAAGCGTCGAATTAGAACCAGAAAATCCAGAGTACAAAATCAGATACGCTCACTCTCTCGCTGTCTCAAAGAAAACAGATGAAGCCCTGGACCTCCTCAGGGCTTGCACGAGATATAGAAATTTTAGGGCCGATGCCTGGCTCGAGCTTGCCAGAATCCATCAATCGAATGGAGATTTTCGCTCTTGCGATCGCTATCTAAAAATGATTTTCAGCTCTAAAACAGCGACACCAGCTCTACTGGATAAGGCTAAAAAACTGCAAGCATCGTTAGCAGAAAAAAGAATTTAGAAAGAATAACTAAAAGGAATCGACATGAGTATTGAGCCGAAATATGAACTCGACAATACAGTGGTAGGTGACTCTTGGAGAATGTTTAGAATCATGGGGGAATTTGTCGAAGGCTTTGATGCGCTTTCAACGGTGGAGTCACCTGCGGTAACCATTTACGGTTCGGCAAGGACACCTGTCGATCATCCCTGGTACACTTTGACGGTTGATATAGCCAGGGAGCTGGCCAAATCCGGTTATGCGATCATCACCGGTGGCGGACCTGGTATCATGGAGGCTGCCAACAAGGGAGCGACAGAAGGAGGTGCGGTATCCATAGGCCTCAACATCAGCTTACCCCACGAACAGGAACCCAATCCATATGCCAACTTTCCTTTACATTTCAAGTATTTTTTTGTTAGAAAAGTAATGTTTATGAAATACTCGATGGCCTTTATCTGTATGCCGGGCGGCTTTGGTTCAATGGATGAGTTGTTTGAATCGTTGACGCTCATTCAAACTCAAAGAATAAAACCATTTCCAATAGTACTCGTAGGAAGCAGCTTTTGGTCCGGTTTGGTCGATTGGTTGAAAGAAAGCCTTGTAGAAAATGGAACGATAAGCGAAAATGACCTGGAACTATTTAGAATTATTGATGATCCCGAAGATGTGGTGAGCTATGTCAAAAAAACTGTAATAGTATAATTTGTATTATTTCAGTGAGATAGTTATACTAAGCTAGTATATCAAAAAATTAGAGTCGAAACTCTGTTTCCCAGATAATAGTTAGAAGAGGGGTGAACGCATGGCACAAATCGATGCCTTTTTCAAATTGATGAATGATGAAGGTGCTTCCGATTTACATATGGTCGCTGATCAGCAACCCGTGCTGCGAATACGCGGTGATATGGAGCGAGTCAAGTTCAAAGTGATGAAAAACGATGAACTCAAAGCCATGCTCTATGAGGTATGTCCGGAAGCAAAAATTAAAGTTTTTGAGGAAACCGGAGACATAGACTTCGGCTATGAGATACCCGGTCTGGCCCGCTACCGCTGTAACTTCTTCAACCAGAAAAATGGGATAGGAGCGGTTTTCAGAGAGATCCCTTCTGACATTCTTAGTGTCGAGCAGCTTGGCTTGCCTAAGGTTATCTCGCGGCTGGCACATCTTCCCAAGGGACTGGTGTTGGTTACCGGCCCCACCGGCCACGGCAAATCGACCACCCTGGCTGCGATCGTAGATGAGGCAAATAGAACCAGAAAAGACCATATTCTTACCATTGAGGATCCGATAGAATTTGTTCACCAGTCGAATCAGTGCATCATCAACCATCGAGAGGTTGGTACGCATACAAAAGGATTCAGCCAGGCCTTAAGAGGTGCGCTGCGTGAAGACCCGGATATCATCATGGTCGGTGAGATGCGCGATCTGGAAACCATGACCCTGGCCATGGAAGCTGCCATGACCGGTCATCTGGTGTTTGGCACTCTCCACACTCTGAATGCAATGAAAACTGTTGACCGTGCCATCGAGATGTTTCCGGCCCACCAGCAGGCACAGGTTCGTTCGACGCTGGCCGATGCGCTTCGTGCCGTTGTCTCCCAGACTCTTTTCAAGCGCATTGATGTGAAGGGCAGGGTGGCGGCTCTGGAAATTCTTATTGCCACACCGGCCGTACGGAACATGATTCGTGAGGCCAAGACCTATCAGATTATATCGGTTATGCAGACCGGTAAGAAATACGGTATGGCAACCATGGACGATGCCATCATGGGACTGCTCGAAAAGCGGATGATCAGTCCCGATGATGCCTATTCGAATTCTATAGATAAGTCGAAATTCGTCAAATATCTGCGCAAACCGCCCTCGGATTTCACCGAGGTCTAGACAACAGCTGGCTGTCATCCGTTGCGCCAGTAGCGGTCTTGAGATTCATTGGCTGTGAACAACTGGTAGCCTGAACCATCATCGTTTATTTCGATGGTTATTGTCCCAACCTCCGAAGTATTGAGGGTGGCTATATCCAGCTGTTGGACAGTGACAAGCGCTTCCTGCGAGGGGAACTTTCCAGACTTTCCAGTTGAGAACACCAGGATTTCGGGTGACACCGCTGAGAGAAAGGCAAATGAATTCGATGTTGCTGAACCATGATGGGGAGACAGCAATATCGATGATTTCAAGGGCGCTGCTCTTCTGACCAATTCAAACTCTCGCGCCTTGGTTATATCCCCTGGAAAAAGCACCGAAACCTTACCTGAGTTCAATTTTAGCACCAAGCCTCTGTCATCTTCATTTTCCATATCATCGCCTGACTCTCCACCCAGGACTGAAATCTGATCTCCTTTTTCTTCGATAATTACTCCAGGCTTCGGGAATATGATTGCGATGCCGCGGTTACGGGCAAGATCAATTAATTGCGAAAAGCCATGTTTTGCACCTCCCAGTGGCGGAAGCCAGAGCCGTTCTGGTTTGAATCGCTTGATCACGCTCAATATCCCGTTGTAATGGTCGGCGTCTTCATGGGTAATGATAATATCATCCACTTTGCTGATTTTACTGTGCCAAAGATAAGGGGCAATGATCTGACTACCGCAGTCGAAGCCGGGGGTGCTTCGAGCGCCTCCATCGATGAGGACGACTCGGCCACTCTTTAATTTGATTGCGTTGGCGCTGCCATGACCAACAGCTAATATCGCTACCCTGGTCTGCTTGGGTCCTACTAGAACATCATGGTGGAAGGGCAACATAATTATGAAGATTATTGATATAAACCCGATCGAGCTCAACAAAGATGAGAAAGAAGCCAGTCGTTGATTCGCCCAAATCAAAAGCAACAGGTAATAAAACATAATCAGCAGCGGATGCGGACTGGGTAGCCATAACTGAGTAAAATCCGGGGTAGAGATAATTGCTGCAATTGTATTTGCAAGCGTGAGGCCCATAGCCCCCACATTGAGCAGCAAAGCGGCAACAGGAGGATATAACCAAATGAAAGGTAAACTGAGCATACCCAAGGGCAGACTGACAAATAAGATTACCGGTTGAACAAGCAGATTCGCCGGCAGGGTAACGAGTGAAAATCTATGAAAATGACAAAGAAGCAGCGGCAAAGTTCCGAGGGTTGCAGAAACAGTTACGGTCGCCAAAGAGAGGAGAAGATTGCCTACCTTTGCGGTCGCACTTCTATTTTTATTTATGGATAAATTAAACCGAGTCAATATTTTTGGAGTAATCAGGACGATTGCGGCGACCGCGGAAAAAGAGAGTTGAAATGAGGCCGATCGGATCGCCAGTGGATCAAACAGCAAGATGATGAGAGCGGCCGCCGTGAGAGTGGTCATTGTCGAATGATTACGGTTGCACCCAAGGGAGATGACCAGGCATGCGGTCATTATAAATGCTCGTGCTGCCGGCGGCTGAAAACCTGCCAGCAGTGCATACAAAAGCAACGGTGGCAGGGTGAGAAAGAGGGCAACTTTTTTCACATTTATCTTGAGTAGCAACCTTTCTGACCGACGTAACAGCCAGTAAAGGAAGGAGTAGGTTGTCACTGTCAACAGACCGAGATGCATTCCCGATATAGCCCACAAATGAAGTACGCCTGCTCTCTTAATATTTTCCAACACTTCAGGGTCAATTGAGGAACGGTCGCCGACAATCAGGGCTTTGTATAAAGCTGCGGCATTGGGAGGGAGTGTCTTATCAATGTATCTGGCGATGTGTGTTCTATATCGTTCAATGGCATAGAGATAATTCTGCGTTACGGTTGCCTGAATATCATCTACCGGTTGCACCAGTATCGGTGAGTTCACCACTGCGGTCAGGTAGATCTTTTTTCTGGCAAGATATCTCCGATAATCAAAAGCACCTGGTGCAGCTGCAGGGGAGGGTATCTGTGCGGTTGCTTGAAAAATTATGCTTTGACCTGGAACAATTGTTTCAGGCCAGGGGCCTTTCACAACTAGCAGGAGACTGCCAGTTCCTTTTTTGAATTCGGGCTCGGTTTCCGTTCGTATGTAACTGATATTAATCTTGGCTCGACTGGTGTTTCTGGACTCTGATACCATTTCTACCAAGGTCCCGACTCCAGCGATCTGCTGTTGATTTCCAACCTTGACCGCGATATGGGACTCGTCAATTAATTCGACGCTGTTTCTGGTGCCCTGGATTGCGCCAAAAAAGAAGAAGATCAAAACAACCAGCAGGAAAGTAAGGAATCGCTGGGTAATCGTCTTCAGAACCATGAAAACGACAAGGATTACACCCAGGGGTAAAAGATTTACGGTTCCAGAGAATATCGCCGAGGAAAAAAGAAAAATTCCAGCCCCATAGGAACAGGTTGAAAGAATAAGGAGGTAATTTTTCCAGTAGCGATAATAGTTGATCAAAGATATCGGTCGATCAGCTCCAGGTGACCGGAGATGACATGCTTATGTTCTGTGGTATAACTCTGGGCTTTTTGGCCAAGCACTTTTCTTTTAGTTTCATCATGGATGAGAACCTGGAGAATGTCGTACAAAGATGAAGGATCCTGAACCTCTAAAGCTCCACCGGCTTCCAGAAGTCCCGTGCTAATTTCAGAAAAATCATCCATATAAGGGCCGAACAGCACTGGACAACCGCAACGGGACGCCTCGAGAGGGTTGTGACCGCCTTCATTGACGAGACTGCCCCCTATGAAGCTTATATCTGCATAACGATAAAGGGAGGAGAGATCGCCAATGGTATCGATAATCGTAACATCAATGACTTCATAACTGTTATTACTGGAAAAATTAGTATAAGTGAGGTTGTTGTTTTCAAAAAGCTCAATGATATCTTGGCACCTTGAAATGTTTCGGGGGGCGACAACCAAATGAAGTGGCTGGCTGACGCTTCTTTTTAAGTTTAAAAATACATCGATGATGGTTTGCTCTTCACCAGCGTGGGTAGAGCCTGCTAATATAATTAGGTTGCCTGCTGGGAAAAATTGTTTTTGACTGACAGTCTCGGGCTCCGGCAGGTCCTGGCCACCAAACTTGAGGTTGCCAACCGTTTTGACCTTTTCTTCGTTAATGCCAAGCCGCAGCATTTTCCTTGCATCATCTTTGGTTTGCATGCAGAGCAAGGTGAAGGTGTCAAAAAGTGGGGAAAAGAACAATGAGAACCGCTGATATCGGTCCATGGAGCGATCGGAGACTCTGCCATTGATGAGCAGCAGATGGGCGTCGAATTTGGCGAGGCGGTGAAGCAGGTTAGGCCAGAAATCGGTTTCGATCAATATGAAAAGATCGGGTTGTATTTTTTTGAGAAAAAAATTAACCACCGGAAGAAAATCCAAAGGAGAATAAATCAAACAATCACTGTAAGGCCTTATAATCTTCTTGGCGACCTCATATCCGCTCACCGTGGTGGTAGAAAAAATTATGGTCGTAGATTTATGTTTGTCCTGGTAAAGCTGCTTCACCAGATGGCAGGCGGAGGTCACCTCGCCAACGGAAAGGGCATGTATCCACACGGTTGATTTTTTACGATTTGAAGGAAGTTTGAGCCCGAATCCAAGCCTTTGTGGGATAATGTGACGTTTTTCAGGTCTAAAGATCAGATAGATCGGCAGAAAAAGGGCGAGCAATGGTACCAGAAGTAGCGTGATGATATTATACAAGAAAATCATTTCAGCAGATAGGTGTGTTGGTACCGAAAAAAGGATCGAGAAAGTTAGAGACCAAACAACCAAGATCAAGATACCCGGTAACTATAACAAAATATGAACATCATCCTTCTGGACAAAGATGAAATCAACGGCGATCATACAACGCTAAAGGATCACCGGGCTGAGCATATCGTCAAAGTGCTGCGCTCTTCTCGAGGGGACCGGGTAACCGTTGGCATAATAAATGGAAAAACCGGTTATGGCATTATAAAAGAGATCGTTGGTAGAAAGCCCTATCTTGTTAAACTCCAGCTGGCCATGGAAAGATACCCAGATATTGCTCCACCAATCGATATTCTGCTGGCCCTGCCAAGACCAATCGTCTTTAAGCGAATAATCAGTCATCTTACCACCCTCGGAGTACGCCGGATCCTTGTCGTTAATGCGGCAAAGGTTGAGAAAAGCTATTGGGAGTCCTCGGTGGTCAGCGAAAACGGTTGGCAGCGACACGTTCGGGAAGGGCTTGAACAGGCAGTAGATACGCGTTTGGTAGATATTTCTTTTTATCGTGGCTTCAAACCATTCATGCAGGAGATAGTTCCAGGTATCAAAGACCGATACCAACAGATGCTTGTTGCCCATCCTCACACCACCAATAGTTTGGCGGAGGTCTTTCGCGCCGGCGCCAGTCCAGTCCTGCTGGCAATAGGTCCCGAAGGCGGTTGGAATGAGTACGAACTCGACCAGATGGAGATAATGGGGTTCGATCAATTTACTCTGGGGGCCCGCGTTCTCAAAGTAGAAACCGCCGTAAATGCGCTACATGGTGCCATCTCTATGTTGCGCTCGATGCCAGAGAATCTGTAATATACACCGATATGCAGCTGCAACTACTGAACAAGAGGAGCTAATTTAGATGAACAAGTTGGAAAAATATTTAAAAGAACTGACTTTCAATGTCTGGAGTGGCAAGAGCCAGGAAACGTTGGACAGTTATTTTGGGCCGATCGAATGGTCTTTTATTTTTGGGATTGGAAGCAGCGGAATGAGCGATTTCGAAATCGCCATAGACGAGCTCGGATTGGGGGAGGTTTTTGAGTTGAACATCGAGAAATCCAAGCTGAATTCGTATTTCGGTGGGATATTTGGCGGCTTGGGCGCCCGCCTGGTCATGCCGGAAACGGAAGGTTTGATATCGCTGAAGTTCGAACTCAAAGAGGTTGTCACCCCCGAGCCCAAAGAGATTGTCACTGCCATCGCTGCACTGCAGAAGTCTGGCGGTTGCGGCTGCGGTTCCGATTGCGGGTGCGGTTCGCACTAGCTCTCAAGCGTTATCACCGGTGTCCGGCTTGTCGTGGAAGTAGCGGTGTATCTGTTCGGCAAGTTCGGCTCCGATTCCTTCGACCTCCATGAGATCGGCGGCCGGTGCTTTTGAGATTTTTCTTAGGCTGCCAATCTGCTTCAATAATTTTTCTTTTCTTGATGGCCCCACACCAGGGATAGCATCCAATTGAGACCCAAGGGTCTGCTTGTTTCTCAATGAACGGTGGAAGCTGATACCGAAGCGATGGCTTTCATCTCGTATGCGCATAAGGTAAAGCAGTACCGGATTGTGGTGAGGCAATATGATCGGGTTTTTGCGCCCGGGTTTGTAGAGTTTTTCACCCTCATCCTCTCTTTCCTTGGCAATACCAACTAGATCAATATCGGTGAGCAGCTGGTATTTTTTCAACACGGATTCTGCCACTGCCAGCTGCCCCTTACCGCCGTCCACCATGAGCAGAGCAGGGAGGTCCTTGTCCTTGTTCTGATCACCAAATCGACGGTTGAGCACCTCTCTCATCATGCCATAGTCATCTGGCCCTTTTGCCTGCTTTATTTTATAGCGACGGTAACCGTTTTTATCCGGCTCGCCCTGCACGAAGCGGACAAGTGAACCGACCGCATTGGTGCCACCAAGGTTGGAAATATCGAGACATTCTATCGTCTCAGGGGGACTGGTAAGGTTGAGTCTCCTTTGCAGGTCATCGCACAGAGCTTGCCAGGAGGCACGCTTTTTATCGATTTCATCAAATCTCTGTTTGGCATTGGTATTAGCCATGGTGATAAGATTACGTCTGTCACCTCTCTGTGGCACACTGAGAGCGATATTTCTCGCCACAAGTTCAGACAGCCGCTCAGCCAGCAGCAGCTGATCTTCGATTTCAAAGGGCAGCAGCACCAGTTGAGGGGGTAGGGAACGTTCATCGTACACCTGCTTGACGATCTGTGATAATATCGCGGGATCGTCGCCATAGGTATCATCGATAAAGAATCTTCTTGTACCTCGCACTACTCCTTCACGAATATAAAGTAGAACCACCGATACAGAGGCTCCTGACCTGGCGAACCCGTAAACATCTCTGTCGTCCTTTGATTGAGTGACAACAACCTGCTTTTCAAGGGTCTTCTTCAGACCACCAATCTGGTCTCTGATTATTGCGGCCCTCTCAAAGTCAAGACCAGCAACCGCTTGCTTCATCTCCTTTTCTAGATCCTCAAGGAGATTTCGATTACGACCCTCCAGGAACAGAATCACCTTGTCGACCATTGTCCGGTAGGAGCTGTTTTTAATTTTGCCGCAGCAGGGAGCAAGGCAACGGTTCATCTGAAAATTGAGGCAGGGACGTTTACGGGGCTTGAGTTTTGTACCTTTGCACCTGCGTAGGGGGAATAAGGTCTGCAGCAGTTTCAGCGTCGTCCACATCGATGAAGGTGAGGAATAAGGGCCAAAGTATCGCGCTTTATCGTTCTTCTTTTGCCGGGTCATGAAGACTCGAGGCCATTCTTCCTGGACGGTAACCTTTATAAGCGGATAGCTCTTGTCATCTCGAAGGATAACATTGTATCTTGGCCGGTGTCTCTTGATCAGCGAGGATTCGAGTATGAGTGCTTCCTTTTCGGTGTTGGTGATCAGCAAGTCGACCTTGTGCACCTTGGAAAGCATCACCGTGGTTTTATTGTGAGCGGAACCTTTGAAGCGAAGGTAAGATGACAATCGTTTAAAGAGATCCTTGGCCTTGCCGACGTAGAGTACGGTTGATGTTTTGTCGAGCATCAGGTAAACCCCCGGTGCATGGGGGACTGACGAGAGGAACTGCTGGTCGAGCATAGAGGAGTGTTTCCCTCGAGGGGGTATTCCCTCGGCAACATTATTCAGTTTAATACCGGTGTGATCTCCGGGCGCTGATGAACGTTTTCTACAAAATATCCATTGATCGCGTCAATGCCAATTACATCTCGGGCTGGTGTTTTCACCGATTCTACCCGAACAGAACCTTGGTTCTGCAGTGTTTCCAGAGTGGTACCCTGATGGCAGAAGCTGAGACTTCGATGTTCAGAGAAGACCTCAAAACACTTGATCTTCATCCCACAGGAAAATGCGGCTTCGAGCTCATTCCCGACGGACCGGAAGGGTTCGATTGTTCGAAACCAATCTCGATTTGTCTCAAAGATAAAGGAACAACACTGGCGGATATATCACAGGCAGCAACGGTCGGTGAAGCAAAGAACGTATATCATTCCCTCAAGAGGTTGATGAGAAAAAGGAAGTTCCCTCAGACAGCGGTATTTATGCATATTCCCAAAACCGCAGGCACTTCTTTCAATACCCTGGTACAAACCCTCTATCCCCAAGGTACCACCATCAATCATATCGAACTGCTGCCTGAGTCCAGTTATCACTCACTTGCCCAGAGTCACAATTATATTTCCGGCCATCTGAGATTCGGCCAGTTAAAACAAAATTTCGGCTCAGATAGTTTCGCCTTCTACACCATACTTCGAGAGCCCTATGCCCAATTGCAGTCTCACTTAAAGTGGCTTATACAGACCGCAGCCAACCCCCAAGAGAAGTATTTCAAAACAACCAATCGGGTCATCTATGATCTTGGCATAAAGCTTGGGCAGGTGGCGTTTGGTGACATCGATTCCTTGTCGGACTTGGTACATTCCCTGACTCCGCTTCAGGCAGCATTTATGGATAATCTCCAGACCCGCTATTTCCTTGACCAACAGCCCGCGCGAGTAGAGTCTCAGTATATCGATATCGCCATCGCCAATAGCCACAGCTTCAAACTTGTTGGCCTCACCGAGCGTTATGATCAGTTTGTCAGCGCTTTCAGTCAACTAAATGGTTTTAGGCCTTCCTCTCAACCCACTCGGATGAACATTTCAACCTCTGAACCTTTGTTTGACATCCGCGATGGTGACGTGAGAAAAGTACTGGAGCCGCTGGTAAAGGCTGATCTCAAACTCTATAAATTGGTTGCGGACAAGAAACTATAGATAGCGTTGATTGGTCCCCCGGTTACCAAAGTTTACCTCTTGCCTCAAACACGTTAATATACAGGTTGACAATCAGTCCTGCCGAAATTTAACAAATTTTAACTCCATAAAAAGGGAAATTCGTCATGCCCGCAGTCAGCGTGATCATTCCATGCTATAACCAGGGGGCATTTCTGCGCGAGGCAGTTGAGTCGGTGCGCTCCCAGACTTTCGAGGACCTTGAGATCATCATTGTCGATGACGGCTCAGACGATGAGCAGACTGCCAGAATCTGTGCAGCACAAGAAGGTCTTGGCATAAGGGTCATCAGAACTGCAAATCAGGGTCTTGCATCAGCGAGAAATAACGGCATCGCAGAGTCGAAGGGCCAATACATTCTGCCTCTTGATGCCGATGATAAGATCGCACCGGAATATTTGTCTGAGGCCGTTGAGATCCTAGATTCCGATAATCAGATCGGTATCGTCTATTGTCAAGCACGATTATTCGGAGCGGTAGAGGGTGACTGGCATTTACCGGACTACAGTCTCGATGAGATGCTCAAGGACAATATCATTTTCTGTACCGCTCTATTTAGAAAAAGCGAATGGCAGATTTCGGGAGGCTATGATCCGGCAATGGTGCATGGCTGGGAGGATTATGATTTCTGGCTGTCTTTGATCGGAAGGGGGCTTAAGGTTCATCGTCTTGAGGGGAAATATTTTTTCTATCGTGTTTCCCCGGATTCGATGGTCCGCAGCAAGGAAAAAGCTCAGAAAATTGAAATGTTCAAGAGAATATTTCAACGACAACAAAAACTTTTTTCGGATCATATCGAAGTCTGGCTTGAGCCATTGCTTGATCTTCGTGAACAGTATCTCACCAGCAGGCTCTATGTCGATTGTGGTTCAGGTATGATCGATAGCAGCAGCGTGATGCGCAAAATCGAAGTTGGCAAGAGGGCCATATCTTTTGCGATAGATTCTTATCAAGATAAACGCGCCCTTCGTTTCGATCCGGTAGATAGACCGGCGTGCCTGAAAATTGATGCGATTGAGCTGGTAATCGATGGGCAGCGGACCTTCCTGGATCTTGACAAAGCAGATTCCAACGCTAGGCATCGCGAGCGAAACTATTTTCTTTTCAGCACTGACGACCCACAGATTTTCCTGACCATAGATCCCGAAATTGTCGAGCAACTCACCGAAGTCATCATCACCTGCGACCTGAAGAGCATTGACATGGCAGCGCTCCAGGAAATTGTCGAATTTCAAAAAGCTCAGTTGGAGAGAGTGAGAAAAACGATTTCTCTACCGAAGTGGCTGAAATCAAGGTCTTAGCGCAACAATGATAAACCGATCGTGGCAGCGCGATGGGACCTACTCAGAGATTGATGCATGACTATCACGAGCAAAATCAAAACGTCTATCAGATATTGTCTGGACCGGGATTATCGCGATTATCGTTATGTCCGCACCCTGCATGTATTTGATTCCAATTTTTTTTTCAAGCTATTGAATAGAAGTGATACGGACTTTCCAGAGTCCACGCTTGATCCACTATGGTTTTATTTTCAGTGGTCCAAAGATAATCTTGACCGAGCTGCGATCTGCAGCCGGATCTGGATGCAAATCGCTGACCCGCACCCGCTTTTTGATACTGCCTTTTACCTGTCCCGCTACAGGCTGGCCGATACCTTGAGGAATCCATTTGCCCATTATCTGAGGGTAGGGTGGAAGAAGGGTTGGAGTCCGAGCCCGTACTTTGATCCAAATGTTTATCGCCAGAGAAGCGGCTGGCGAGAGTCAGATGGAGACCCACTAACCCATTATACACATCTCGGGGCGCAGGTAGGGGTCAGTCCAGGGCAATTATTTGATATTGACTGGTACCTTGACAAGACCCCGTTCCTGATAAATGAAAAAAGAAATATCATTAAGCACTACAAACTCTATGATGCAGTCGCGGGAAAAAGCCCAGTGCCTTTGTTTGAACCGGAAACTTATCTCGCTCAGACTGAGCAGAGAGATGATGCGACTGATGACCCGATGGCCCATTATATTTGCGCTGCAGAACCTGACGGCATCAAACCGAGCTCATATTTTGATCCGGTATATTATCGTAGTCGTTATATGGGGGGAGGTAGATCAGATCTGGCTTTATCCCACTATTTGAGCTCTGGGGTACATCAATTGGCTGAGCCGAATCAGCGTATAGCGGATCTTGAAGAAAAACCGGTAATTTCTTTGGTCGTGCCGGTTTACAACACAGAACCTTGTTTACTGAATACCTGCATTAGGTCTGTGTTGTATCAAGCTTATCCGCACTGGGAACTATGCCTGGTCGATGACTGCAGCAGTGATGAGGGGGTCCGGGAATTGATCCGGTCCTGGGCCGCTAAAGACCAGCGGATAAAATTTGCCTTTAACAGCGAAAACTGCGGTATTACGGCAGCTTCACAGAAAGCTACCGATCTGGCCTCCGGAAAATATTTGGGCTTTCTTGATCACGACGATGAATTGGCACTAGACTGCCTCTATCATGTGGCTGCAGCGATTAACGAAACTGCCGCTGAAGTTATCTATACCGATGAGAGCTTAATTGGTGATGACGGCTCCTGCCAGGCAACCTTTTTCAAACCGGATTACAACCTTGAGTTGCTTTATTCACACAATTACATCACCCATTTTGTCATCGTGTCGACCGAATTGTTCAAGAGGGTCGGCGGATTAACCGAAGGATTTGACGGTGCTCAGGATTATGAGCTGATGCTTCGCCTGGCTGAACAGGTGGATACATTTTATCATATTCCGCGCGTCCTCTATAAGTGGCGAGCGATAGATACCTCGACCTCGATCTCACATGAAAATAAACCATATGCCCATGAAGCCGGGAAAAGGGCACTGCAGGAAAGTATTAACAGAAGAGGGCTGGGTGGAGTAGTTGAGGATGCTTCAATCAATTTTCATTATCGTTTATCATGGCCCAAGTCATTTCAGCCCTCAGTGACAATTGTATATTGCAATAATTCTCCGGATAGATCTGAGGACGAAACTATCACCTGGCTCGATCGGAAAACATCATATCAGACGTGTCGTTTTGAAATCATTTCGCCATCAGCAGAGAACCTCACAATTGAAGGAAACGGTAGTGCATTTGGCGACCAAACTAATACTACTGAATTGAAAACCAAGACCGGTCTCCTGCAGGATTCGGTTAACAGGTCTGACTCAGACTATATTGCCTTTCTCGGAGCTGGTGCCGATGATCTGGAAACTGACTGGCTTCAAGAACTGATCGGACTGATGGAGAATAATTCTGGTGTAGGAATTGTCTGCGGTAGGTCACGTATCAATGGCGGCGACGGTCCGTCCTATTTGGTTCCTGATCTTGATAACGACTCGGCAGAATATTTTTCATTGTTTCTATCGTCTGCCACCAGGCATGAAAATGGCTTACACAACATGCAGCGGGTACCTTGCTGTGACTGGCAAATCTGTCTGGTGCGCCGAATACTTTTAGCAGAACTAGGCGGGTTTGATGGTGATAATTTTCCGAAACGGATGGCGATGCTCGATCTATCCTACCGAGCGCATCAGGCAGGCGTCAAAATTCTCTATACCCCATATTCGGTTGTGCGATATAACAAGTCAAATGTTAATGGCAATGATATCATAGTTAAAGATTCCAATGAAAAGAAACTGTTTCAGCAAAAGCATCACCTGCACCTACAGAATTACGATTCATTATACAACCCCGGCCCTCTGGTTGAGCGGGGCATCAGCCTTGAACGCTTTTATACCTGGCTTTCAGGCAATCAGGAACTGAAGTAAGGCTTGACTTGGTCATGAAACTTCATTAGTTAAAGCACCGTTTTATGAAACCTCAGAAGGCTTAAAGAAAAAAGAGTAGAGTTGAGACATTAATGACATCACCACTGATATCGGTTGTCATCCCTGCCTATAATCATGAACAGTATGTGGGGGATGCGGTAAAGAGTGTTTTGGAACAGACCGTCTCCGACCTAGAGCTGATCGTCGTCAATGACGGCTCAACCGATAGGACCGGTGATGTCGTACAGGGCTATACCGATCCTCGCCTGCGCTATTATTATCAGGAAAACCAGGACGCCTACAATACGATTAACCGAGGGATATCTCTCTCAGAGGGTAAGTATATCGCAATTCTTAACTCTGATGACATCTACACCCCAGACCGGTTGGAAAGGTTGCTGAAACATAGCCAGGATGAAAAAAAAGTATGCACCTTCTCAGACGTGATTCCGATTGATGACCAAAATCGTGAATTTACTGATCAAGAGATCGGTTGGAATGTCTGGCATAGAAAAAACAGAGACTTCTATTTCTCTCAAAACGATATTTACACAGCATTTTTGCACGGAAACTTTATGGTCACCACTTCAAATCTGTTTATGACTGCTGAAGCCGCCGAGCGAGTGGGGCCGTTCAGTTCTCTGCGATATCTGCACGATTACGATTATATCTTTCGAATGATCAGAATCTATTCGCAGCGTGTTTCCTATCTGCATAATGAACGGCTGCTTTACTATCGAATACATGGTGGAAATACCCTAAGCGAGGCTGCCGTGACCGGTCGGGAGCAGGATCGTGAATTGATCGAAAAATACATGCTGGCAGCCGTACCGGAAACCTATCACCGTTATGTTTCTGCCGGCAGTCGTAGGCTTGTCGAGATCGAGAAAGAATTGAATCAGGTTCGGCAGCAACTTCAGGTGCCACAGCCGGAAGGCGTGCGACCTGCCCTGAGAAAACTGCAGGAAGCATTGATGGTCTGGATCAAAAAGAAATGTGGAAGAACTGCGAGTGATACTCAACGATGAGAGAACCAAAAACGTTTTTCTCACTTGCTCAGCTTGTCAACCACGGAAAAAGCTGCGCCCCTGATTATCAGACTATCAGCTTCGACCTTTTCGATACGCTGTTGATTCGGCGGATTCATGAACCTGACCTGGTTAAGCTACCAGTCGCGCGCTATTTAGCCTCGCTGGCCAAAGCTGCAGGGATAGAAAAATCCCCGCGGGCGATACAGAAAATCAGAGACCGGATAGAGAAGCATCAGCGGGCCGAGACCGGGAAGTCATTTGACGATCATGAGGCCCGCTATCCGGTATTCATGGAAAAGACGCTGCGGGAGATTTTCGGTTCGCATTATAATGGACAGTTACTGGCCGAAGTCACCCGGTACGAACTTGAAATGGAGAGCCGGGTTCTCGTTCCCCGCCAGCTCTTGGTCGAATGGCTCGAACAACTGCAGGCACAGAACAAGCGGGTGCTCATTATTTCTGATATCTATCTGCCAGCAGAGCACCTCAAAGTGCTGGTGGAAGGTGCCGGGCTGCTGCATCTGGTTGAAGATGTCGTCTCTTCCGCTGACACTTTCCTGGCCAAGGCTTCGGGGAAGGCCTTCCCCCTGGTTCAGGAAAAATACAACATCGATACTACTACCTGGCTGCACGTCGGGGATAATCCTATATCAGACGGATTACGACCGGCAGAGTTCGGAATTGATGCGCTAGTTCTTAAAGACAGCGACGAGAAATTCCGCAAGGCATTGATCAAGCGCTACTACAACTACGGTAAAGGCCGGCCCTTCTACCGGGGCCGGGCTCTGCAGCAATTGATGATGCCACTGGAAGGCGAAAGGTCAGAGGGGAATGATCTCTACGTTGAAGGCTACAACTTTCTGGCGCCGCTGATTGGAGCATTTGTCCAGCACATCGCTGAAGAATCCCGGCGACTCGGACTTACCAAGGTGTTTTTCTTCTCCCGGGAAGGTTATACATTCAAAAAAGTATGGGACATAATCACCCCTACATTGTTCCCGGATGGAAATCTGCCGCAAACCGAATATCTCTATGTCAGCAGAATGGCGCTGGCGGGCGCTTCATGTGCCTATCAGGGACTGACCAACGTCAGTGCAAATATAGCCTTGCTGCCACCGGGTAACAAAGATTTTCGAGATATCGCCCGAATTTTTCAGTTCGATGTTCAAGCTCTGGAACCGCATCTGCATGCGCACAAGCTAAACGCAGACTCTATACTCTCATCGCTGCACGAGGGGTACGATGAGAAATTCAGCGTTCGTTTTATGGAACTGCTCGAGGATGAGAATTTTCAGAAAGCGGTCAAACTACAGACGGCTGCTTCCAACGCAGCCCTAATGAAATACCTGACCGAGCTGGATCTATTCAGCCATTCTCAGGTGGCGATGGTCGATATAGGTTGGCTCGGTACAATTCAGCGATTTTTATACGATGCGGTCAAGCATCGCCATGATTGTCCCCGGATGCTTGGCTATGTCTTCGGGGCCACCAGGGGAATTCCCTTCGGGGGTGATCTCAAGAGCAATCTCGAGGGTGTCATCTACGACCGCAGCAACCTCGAGCTGGGTGCGAGCTGCCTTCTCTACGCCCGTGACCTGTTTGAAGAGGCATGCCGGGCACCTCATCCGACCCTTGAAGGATATATTGATACTGAAGATGGCTATGAACTGAAATTCAGAAAAACGGATGATGCAACAGGCAGGGCTGAGCTGGAACAGGATCAGTATTTTAGCCCGCTGCAAATGGGAATCTACGCAGGAGTTGAGGCTTATGCCGGTGCGTCTTCGCTACTGGGTTATGGGTTAAATGACTATCGCCCATGGTTCAGCTATCTGCTGACCTCCAAACTTGCCTTTCCTAGAACGTCTGAAGTCGTTACAATGCGTCATCGTCATCACCTGGATGACTTTCATGGCACCAGCAAACCAAATCAGAAAAGAATCAAAGAAGTTAAAGCACTCTGGGACCGAAGCCTTCTCAGCCTGAGATTTTTACCGTTTCTCCGAACACGATTATTCTGGAAGCACATCAGGACAGTATTAAACAGTTAGATGAAGAATCTGAAAACTTCAAGATACGATATAACCGGCAACAGTTTTTTTAGGGTACTGCGTTTCAATCTGCTCAACAAGGTAGTGCCCACTGGAAACTATCGTATGGGAACCGGCCTGAGGCCAGGTATGACACTGTTGCTCCTGCATTGGTTTGGACGACCTCTGTTCCGACTTTTGATTCGTTATGAACCTCAACTTCACCGGCTCTACCAGAAGCTGAAAAAGTATTGACGATATGTTCGACAGAAATACAAAAACAGCTGGAGTGGTAGGCTGGTTTACACTGGCCATCTGTCTACTGGGTTGTGGGTATTACTTTCTGTTTTTTTATAACCGTGCGTTTGTCGAACTCGAGATTGAGGCTGAGCACAAATCTATCTTCAAACTTTACTGGTCTTCCGGAGACAAACCATTTTCTGAAAAGAAGAGCAGCAGCGTCAGACTCAAACCGGGGAAAGCCAGCTATACATTTTTCTTCACCGATCTTGGCAATATAGATAAAATAAGAGTCGATCCATTCCAGTATGAAGGTAGAGGTACGATACATCGATTGACATTGTCACAGTCCGGATACGAGACTGTCGAGGTCGATCTTGCCAGCCTGGAACCTCTCAACCAAATTGAAAGAAGCGAAGCGGAACTCTCCGGGCTGATGATCATTTCTACAGGCTCAGATCCTTTCCTGCTGTTGCAGCCCGGTCTCGTCAAAAAGCCGGTAAATTGGGTTCTTGAAACAGCCCGTTATGCCCTCATCTGCTCGCTGATTCTGCTGATAGTTGCCGGGCTCAGTCCACTAGGTAAAGAGTTTAGATTTGTCCCTGTCTTGTTAGCTGCTGTCTTAACCCTGGTTGTTGTCATGGCTGCAACAAGTAAGCGCAATGCCCATCCCGATGAGTACGTGCACTTGGAGGCCAGTAAATACTACCAAGATCATTGGCTTCCCCCGGAAGTAGATGACCCGGAAATTGAGCAAACCTATAGCGTCTATGGGGTGTCAAGACTCAATAATGGCGAGGTCTATTATCTCCTCGCTGGTAAATTTTCGAGACTGCTGGAAGTGTTGGCAATCGATCAACTCTTTGCACTGCGGAGTTTCAATCTTCTTCTTTTCGGCCTTATCTTCCTCTATACGGTGAAGTCTGTTTCGGCTCGTCTGGTTGCCTTGCCGTTTCTTCTCACACCACAGTTGTGGTATATCTTCAGCTATTGCGTATCTGACGCCCTCGGCCTTTTTCTCTGCTTTCTCGCCGGCTGTGAACTCGTCCGGGATAACAGTTCTCTCAACCGTCTTCTGGACAGGGATCGAAAGGCTTCACTGAGGCACCTAATTATAGTCGCGATCCTGCTAGGATCGATGTTTCTTCTAAAAATAAACTATTATCCGTTTATCCTCCTCGTATATGCATTCATTGTTTGGCGCTGGTTTAAGAGCCCCGAAGACCGCATTTCAATTACTACAAGGATTGCGGCCGTGACGTTAATTGCCCTGGCCTTTGCAGGCCTTCGCCTTGGAGCCGACTATTATGTCAATGGCGGGGAGAGAAGTGAAAAACTTGCGCTCATGCAGGAGAAGACTGCTCATCACTGGTACAAGCCAAGCACAGAGCTGAACAAGAAGCACGTTTCAATGTATTTTAAACAGCGGGGTGTGACGCTGAAAGAGATGATAGTGAAATATAGATGGTTTGCCCACAGTTTCCAGACTGGCTTTGGCAAGTACGGCTATTTCACCATCAGTGGTTCAGAGACTTATTATCGTCTGATGAAATGGAGCGCTATTGTCTTTCTGGTCTTTCTCGGCGGGGCGGTAGCTTTCAGAGGAGACACGGAGGGCCGTCTGCTGGCCCTGCTGGTCTGCGGACTGGCGCTGGCCCTGGTGGCGGCCTCGGTACATCGTTCCTGGACCATCGATTTTCAGGCCCAGGGGCGCTATCTTTTCCCCATTCTGCCGATGATAGGAGTTGTGCTCGCCAGAAATCGATCAGTCGTCGACAATAAGGTGTTCATTCTGCTCACCATGCAGCTCTTCTTGTTGTCTCTCTATTCCTTTATCTTCATTGCGTTGCCAGCGATTCCACGCAGCTGAGTAGGTGTTTCGGCGCCGATTAGTGGCGATAATCGCTTACCTGAGTCTGCGGATACGCAGATTGGAACAGTTCTCTGGTATAGGGGGAGCGTGGATTGGAGAACATCTCCGCCGCCGGCCCCTGTTCTATGATTCGCCCGCCCTGCATGACGATCAGATCGTCTGCAACCGCCCTGATTACCTTTAAGTCGTGGGAAATGAAGAGATAGGTCATCTGGTATTCCTGCTGAAGCCGGTTGAGCAACTCGATAATCTGAGCTTGAATTGTCACGTCCAGAGCCGATGTCGGTTCATCGAGGATGAGCAGTTCCGGTCGCAGAATAAGTACCCGGGCAATGGCGACGCGCTGCCGCTGGCCGCCGGAAAATTCGTGGGGATAACGTTGCGCTGCCTCGGGTGGCAAACCCACCGCTTCCAGGGTTTGAGAAACGAGCCGGTCCCTCTCGCCTTTGTCCAGATTTTTTTTATGGACGACCAGCCCTTCTGAGACGATTTCATCTACAGTCATTCGCGGTGACAGAGATGAGTAGGGATCTTGAAAAACAATCTGCATTCTGTCCCGCAACTGTTTGATCTCCTTTTTAGTCGCTTGATCCAGGCGGCGATTGTTGAAGAGAATGGCGCCGCTGCTGCTTTGCAGTTTGAGTAAAGCAAGGGCAAGGGTAGTTTTTCCTGACCCAGATTCACCGATTATTCCACAGGTGGTACCCTGGCGAATCGAGAGAGAAACATCGTCGAGGACCCGAACATCATTCTCCTGAGCACCGAAGAATGTACCGAACAGCCCGGATGATGTGCGAAAAGAGCAGTTTAGCCTATCTGCCATGATATGAATCGGCCCCTCTGACCTGGGTTTTTTCGTGCGTCTGGGAATAGCCTGAATGAGCCTTGTGGTGTAGCTGGATTGCGGATCTTCGAAGATCTGAACAGGGCTGCCGTGCTCTATGATAGCACCCTTCTGGAGTATATAGATATGGTCAGCATTACTTCTGACCAATGCCAGATCGTGGGTGATAAGGAGCATGGCCATCTCGTATTCATGCTGAATATCCTTTATCAAACCGAGAATCTTCGCCTGAATGGTTACATCCAGAGCGGTTGTCGGTTCATCGGCAATGAGGAGGGAGGGACGGCAGGCCAGGGCCATGGCGATCATTACCCGCTGTCTCTGGCCACCGGAGAGCTGATGGGGATAGGAGCCGAGGCGCTGACCGGGATCATCGATACCGGTGCGGTTGAGAAGGTTGATCGACTCACTGACGATTTCATCCTTAGTCAAATTTCGATGCAGTCTCAGGGATTCCGCAATCTGGTTGCCAATGGTAAACACCGGATTAAGTGAGGTCATCGGCTCCTGAAATATCATGGCGATGCGGTTGCCGCGAATCTGTCTGACTGAGTCGAGCGGAAGCTGCAGAAGGTCTTGGTTCTCAAAGCGGATTGAGCCACTAATTTTTATGGGGCTGTTCTCTTCAAGAAGGCGCAGGATTGAGAGGGCGGTAAGTGACTTGCCGGAGCCTGATTCCCCGACCAGAGCAACGGTTTGACCGTGACCAATTTTCAGTGATACATCATTGAGCAGTTGGATCGGCTCGAGCTCAATTGGTCGATTAGAGCGCCTCTCGATTGTGGCGTTAAGGTTTACAATTTCAAGCATTGCTGTGGCGTCAATCAGCTTAAAAGTCTGGTGAAATCGAAAGCTAGGATCCCGGGAACTGACCCTAGGATTTTATGATAAAATCGTGAGCCTGAAGTTCCTCGGTGTCAATTTCTTCAACATCGACCTTGTCGACCACTGCGGTTTCCGGACCACTGTGCAACCATTCTATGATCTTGTTTACGTCACTGTCTTGGCCAGAGAAATATGCTTCCACTGTAGCGTCAGGTCGGTTTCTAACCCAGCCGCTCAGACCAAGCCTGTCGGCCATCAGCTTCGTGTGGTAACGGAAGTAGACTCCCTGAACTCTGCCGTAAACGAGGGCCTTTGTCTTTCTGGCAATCATCTATTAGCGACTCATTTTCCGTGGTTTGAAGAAATTTGCATAAACAAGAAATTCAGACTCTAGGTTAACAACAAACTAGCAAGATTGGGAGGTCTTATTCAGGGAAAAACTTTCAAGGTCGATGATGAAGATTGATGCGGTTTTTCTGCTGGAGCACTCAGGTGGGCGAACAGAAGAAATAATCAAGATCATGAACAGGATGGATTACACTATCCACCACCCACCATCGGGAATATGGCCAGGATGTCATCTTCGGCGGGTATATCTTCGAAGCTGGAGTGTTTTGAGTTGATCATGGTAATGCCGATCTCATTACGGTCGATCTCAAGTCGATCGACTATCTCGCCGATCGTGGTGCCGTCGGGGTACTCCTGTACTTCCGCGACAAACCTGTTGTCGCGGAAGTAGGCAAAAAGTTTGACGGTCAGTTTCATCTAGAAATTCCAGAAACTATCGATTTCTTCACCGCTGAAGTCAACGACCACATTATGCGGCGGCAGCGGCTCTAAGTAGAAAAATTCCGGCAGCCGATCGTCCGCATTGGTGAAGCCAGCGGCCTGGTTGAAGCCACGCTCAGTCTTTAAGATTGATTTGCCAAGATTGGTGACATCATCGCCGGTAAGGCTGAGTCCGTAGCGGGCATTGATCAAATCAATGAGAGCCGGCAGACAATTCGGATCATCCAGTGCCGCAAAGGCGATGAACAGGCACATGCCGGTGGAATCGATGGCGGCGGTGGCGATCTGCAGATTTCTCGAAAGTTCTACCTGCCCTTCGTTGGAAAGGGGGTCGACTGATCCTCCGACTCCGAGAATATTGGTGGCTACCGCATAACCGGTAGTGTGGTCTGCACCCATCGGGGTAGTCGCATAGGTGATAGCCATGCCTTTCACCGAGCGCGGGTCATAGGCAGGAATTGCCTGATTCTTTACCACCGGAACGCGGGTAACGCCAAACGATCGGCCCACGGACC
>NODE-130-length-25937-cov-7.15903_pt1 | contig 25937 bp, 20 predicted proteins | sample MGYA00139097_ERZ477577 | MGnify/ENA metagenome assembly ERZ477577
TTTATAAACCCCATATTTAGAGATTCATTTTTTATTATCACTGTTTCAGATGTTGTTTTTCCATCCGCATCAATTTCGACCACATACTCACCATTGGCCAGACCATCGAACTTGAAGTCACCAAAGCAATTGGTACTTTCTGTTGCTTTGGTTAACCCGTCGCTCTTAAGGGAAACAATTGCCCCTTCGAAGCAGTCTCCACCAACCAACACACCTGCTGATATAAAATTGTTCTCAAACATGTACAGATTTTTATAGAAAACATGGGGCTTTGTACCAAGTTCCGGCTTCAGAACACTGAGACCTTCCGCCTCAACCATATGCTCCATTTCAGCAGGCTCCAGACTAAATACCTTTAATGATCCAGTGGGACAATTATGGACACAGCGGGGCACTCCAGGTAACCAGTCAGCGTTGTCGAGAAGGTGTGCGCACATGGAGCATTTCTGAGCAACATTTTCTTCGCCATTCCAGAAGATGGCCCCATAAGGGCACGATGCCTCAAGGTCTTTGTTGCCCCTTGCCTTTTCAGCATCAATTATCACGAGACCGTCCTGGCGGCGGCTGATTGCTCCGTCCCCTGCTTTAATGCAGGGTGCATTTTCACAGTGCTGGCAAGGGGTGGGACGAAAGCAGACATCGATTCGAGGATATTGACCGCGTTCATGCCGCACAACATCAATCCAGCGGTGTCCATGCCGCGGTTGCGCTGCAGAATAACCTGGCCATACGTTGTCAACATGCTCGTCTTTGCAGGCCATCAGGCAGCTGTTGCAATCCTGACAGGTAGCCACATCTATAACCATATACCATTGTTTCATAGTTCCCTGCCTCCGTGTTCAGCTGTTTGAGATTTATAGCTCCTCATATCTAGTAAATCTCATAGATGCCGCCATCCCACTTCTCGACTTCAAGCTGGGCTGTGTTCGGTGCCATACCGCAACCATATTTGGACATATATCGGTCCGGAGTTAAGATATTGACGCATCCACCCCGGTCTGCCGACCTGCCCGGGGCTCCAAGCGGATCATAAACAGCACACGACTCATAGGAATGGACCGTTCCCGGCTGCAACCGCTCGGTGAGCTGCGCACAGAGAATAACGGAACCGCGATCGTTATAGGCGCGAATGAGATCGCCGTCCATAATTCCCCTGGCTTCAGCATCAACTGAATTCAATCTCATGATCCAGTAATAGTAGCCGTCAATCAAGACACGGTGATCCTTTATGTCGTTCATGAAGCTGTCCTTACCATCCCCCATGGTATGAAAGGTAAAGCGAGGGTGCGGAGAGAGCATGCCGAGCGGATATTTTTTTGCCAACTGACAGTGATGGCTCTCCCAGGCCGGGACATAGGTGTGCATTGCAGGGCGGTATTCATCCTCATAACCCTGTTCTTCAAAATTCTTGATGCTGGTGGCAATAAATTCCACTTTTCCGGTCGAAGTCTGAAGCCCCTTCTGTGCAATTTGGTTGTTGAGCCGCGGCCCCCAGTCTGGCGTATCCTTTTCACGGCCTTCAGCAAACCAGCGCAGGGCAACGGTCTTCTTTTGATCTTTGTTAACCGGCACAACAAAATAGCCCTTCTGCTTGAACTCCTCGAAGTTCATATATTTGGGCATATCGGTAGCGCTGTAATATTGCTCTATCCAGCCAAGCTCATCTTTGCCTTCGGTAAACATCGGGCCGAAGCCGAACTTGTCGGCGAACATCACATAGATATCGTAGTCCGATTTGGACTCGCCAAGCGGTTCGATGCATTTCTCCTGGAACGAAACAACACGATGATTACACTGAATAAACGTATCTGGAATATAGCCTGAACAATTGGCGAATTCGGAAATATCCCAACGCTCGAAATTGGTACAGGCTGGAAGAATGATGTCGGCGAACGGCGTCTCACCCTCAAACCAGATTGACTGGCTGACCACAAACTCGAGATCCTCGGTGTGATACATCTTCGCATAGCGGTTCGACGCAGGCATCGTGCCCAGGTGCGGGCCACCGTATTTCCAATACATCTTGATTTTGGAATACCCCGGAGCCGGATATTCATATTGATGCATCTGGTGGGTAATATCCTGGCCGCAAAAACCTTTGCCGGACCATTGGAACTTGCCGTCCATGATGCAGTCCGGGATTTTCAGGCGCGGAATATGCTGACCGCTTGGTGTATTGATGTTGGATGAGGAAGGAAACGAGGTTTTACAGTCGAACATTCTCCAGGCAAACTTGAATCCAGCGGCAGTATTTTCACAGTCTCCGGAAATTCCACCCTCGGCATACCCCGGAAAATAAAAGTTGGTGTCTAAGGGCACACCCTGGGTGGTGGACCAGATGTTTGAGCCCGGCTTCCCCATGCCCTGCATTGTGGCCAGGGCGATCATGCCTCGACTCCATTCAATGCCATGGGACCCACGACAGGCACCACCCCATCCGCCAAGCCCGCCGGCGGCAAGATAGGTATTCTTTTTCGCCCATTGGCGTGCTAAGGCCCGGATGTCGCAGGCTGGACAACCCGTCTCTTTTTCGGCCCACTCGCAGGTTTTGGGAACGCCATCGGTCTTTCCTAGAACGTACTCAGACCATTCTTCAAATCCATGCGCATGAGCAGCAACATACTCTTTGTCGTAAGTGTCCTCGGTCAGCCACGTATAAGCTATGGCAAAGGAAAGAGCATGATCTGTTCCGATCCTGGGAGAAAACCACTTGTCGCCAAGAAGACCGGCAGTGTGGTTGTAAAAAGGATCGATAAACACCATTTTAACGCCGAGTTCCTTGAGCCAGAAGCGGCGTATGGTTGATTCATGGGCGGAGTATATACCGCCGGTGGTTTCTGGGTCGCTAGACCAGAAGACAATCATTTCGGCATGGTTCAAGGCATCCTCAAGCAGATGGTACTGCTCGGGGTTACCCAGGCGCCAGCTGAATCCCCACATGTGCATGCCGCCCCAGAACCAGCCTTCCCAGCTGTCCGGGTTGTGGTCTGCGTAGGTAAAGCCCAGCATATTCATAAAACGAAAATAGGTACTGTGCCTATAGCCCACATTGCCCCACAAATGATGTGAGCTTGGGGTGGATAGAATAGCACTCGGCCCATGCTCACCACGGATCCTGTTGGCTTCGCCGACGACAATGTCTGCGGCCTCATCCCAGCTTATGCGCTCGTAGTCAGCCATGGGATCGCCTTTACTCAACCCCTGACCTCGATTCTGGATGTTTCTATTACCATCAGGATCGAAGTCTTTACGCTTCATCGGGTACATGATCCGCTTGTCAGAATAGATCATCGACTTAAAACCGGCTGAATACATAGCCAGAGTGGTCTTGCGGGGAGGCTTGAAAGTACGGCCGCGAGCCTTGATTTCCCAGGATGGTGCATCGGTTTCATCAAAATCCATTGGAGTTATTCTGACGATCTTCCCGTCTTTCACATAAACAAAAACGGGACCGCCGGTTGTCGAGTTAGTCAGGCGGATTTCTTTACCCATTTTTCTTCTCCAATAGTACTTTTTTTCTTTTAAAAGAAAATACTTCGGCCTTCTTCACTTGCACCAAGAGCGAATGATAGACTGCCAGGTTGTCTGCCAGTAATTGGGGGGAAGATTTCAAAACCATACCACCTACGATGGGAACAACTTGGGTTGCCTGTAAATCGGACTGCACTTTCTGATCCACACGACAACCCAAGTCGGAGGAGGCCTACATCATGCTAGGTTTACATCGAGAAGACTTCTCCTGTTTTGGGAATATTGGGGAATTGATCATTAAAAGTTATCTTGATTTCCCACGGGAACTTTTCTCCCTTGTTCCATTGACCACCGACCAGAGGAGTTCTGGCGTAATTCTGGTCATTAAACTTGATCTTGCCGACAATGGTGTCGATATCGGTCTGAGCAATGGCTTCTCTGATCGCATCCTTGTCCAGGCTTGCGGCTCTGGTCAAGGCATCATAGGCAACTTCGTACCCGGCATATTTAAAGCCCAGCGGTTGGGTCCAGATCTTACTGGTTTCCTGCGTCCAACGATCACAGAACTGCTGTGCTGAAACTCCGGAGAGCGAGCTCTTGAACGGATGATGAGGGCTCCACCAGACTTCGGTAGATATACCCTTGGCAAGGTCTCCGCCGAGAGCTTCACAAACCGATGGGAAGAGAACTGCTTTACCAACGGTAGCAACTTTTGGTTTGAAGCCGAGACGCTGACACTGTCTCCAGGCGGTGATGAAATCCGGTGGAATCAAGTTTGCCAGAAGAATTTCAACATTGTTTTCCTTCCAATCGTTTATGAATGGGCTGAAATCCTGCAAACCATAGGGAAAACGTCCTTTGTCGAACAGTTCGTAGCCTTTTTGGGCTCCAACTTCTTTGAACACCTTCGACCAGGCTACCCCATCGGGATCATTGGCCATTAAGATACCAACCTTCTTGTTGGTTTCAACTTGATCCCAGATACCGGTATAGACAGGAACGATGTCTTTTTCCACCGACCAGAAGGCATGAAATGCCCACTTGTATGGGCCGCCTTCCAACCAGGGCTCCAGCGGAGAGTCCAGAGAAATCGCCGGGACTTTGAAACGCTCGCAGATACTTGATACGGGATTAACGGTGTCTGGAGTATGATAAAAAAGCATCAGGTCAACTTTGTCTTTCAAAATCAATTGTGATGCCACCTCAGCAGCTTTGGTCGGATTACTTTGGGTGTCGACCGTTTTGATTTTGATCGGCAGTTTCTTTCCCAACTCTTTAATAAAAATCCCGCCCGCTTTATTGATCTCGTTAACAGCAATATCGTCAGCCCATGGAGTTCCCGCCCCAAAATCAGCCAGTGGCCCAGTTGACGGATTTGGGCGACCGATCAGAATGTGGTCTCTAGTCGCCGCCCTGGCAGGTCCGATGAAACCCGGAAGATTGCTGGCAGCAATAACAGATCCGGCGGTCACTGCTGACTTCTTCACAAATTCCCGCCTGTTCATTTTAGCCAAGTTTTTTGTGCCTTTTTTCTTGTCCATTTCTTCTCCTCCAGCTGAGTTTTCAGTTTGGGAAATAGACCTCACATGGGTTCCTCAGGAAACAAACGACGCGGAGATAAGAGCTCGAAGCCGGTTTTTTCCTGAATGGTTCCCATTATTCCCTTTGGGGCTACTAAAATGATTAAAATCGCAATAATTCCGAGCAATAATAAACTGATATGACCATATTCAGAGAGATATTGGGACAATAACACAAAAATGAGTGTCCCGACTATCGGCCCTTCAATGGTGCCAATTCCACCGATGATGACGATGAACACAAGATTCACGGTCCAATCCATGGCAAATGCCTTGTAGGGCTGGATAAATATCTGGAATACATACAAAATTCCCGCCGTGGTACCTGTAATAAAAGCTGCGACTAAAAAGCAGAACAGCTTAGATCTGAAAATCTCAACTCCCATTGAAGCAGAAACCGCTTCATTGTCCCTCATGGCCATTAACCCCAGCCCTATTTTGGATCTGAGAATGAGATACACCGTCACGAGAGCGCCCACCCCCACTGTCAAAGCCGCATAATAAATCATTGTCATCGACGGAGGGTTGGGAGGTTTGACAAAGAGACCGGTTCCATATTTGACAAATTCCCAGTTACTGAACCAGAGCAGGAGGATTTCGGCGAAGATCCAGGTTCCTATGGCAAAAAAAATGCCGCTCATTCTAAAAATGAAAATAGACATGACGAGCGCCAGCAACACGGAGAACAGTCCGCCGGTCAAGATGCTGACCCAGACATTCACATTATAATAGCTTGTGGTGACCGCCATCGTGTATCCGCCAAAACCGATGAAGGCCTGTTGGCCGAGCGATAGCAAACCGGAATAACCGGTCAACAGATTCCACATTTGTGCCAGGGCAACATAGAGACAGAACAGCATGCCTAACAGCAATACATAATCCGACCCCCAGACGGGAATTGTCGCCAATGCAAGAAAGATCCCTCCCAGCACCAGCCATCGGTATTTAAAAGGTTCACGGATCATATTTATGCCTCATAAAATCTGATACTCAGTGAGCTTGCCCGAAGATTCCCTGCGGTCTTAGCGCAAGAATAGCCAGTAAAACCGCATATCCGATAAGAAGCTGATATCCGGGGCCAACAAAATGGGCCCCCAGGAGTTGCGCTTCTGCCAGGATTATCCCCCCAAGCAGAGCACCTTTCATGCTGCCAAGGCCCCCAATGATAATAACCCCAAATGAGATAATCAGATATTGTGATCCCGTATGGGGATAGAAACTAAAAGTCATGCCCACCAAAATTCCAGCAATGGCAGCAGTGATCATGGCAATTCCCATTGCTATGGCAAAGATGTTGCTGGTATCGATCCCCATCAATCTTGCAGCCCCCACATCGTCCGATGCCGCTCTGATTGCCCTGCCTAAAAACGATTTGTTATAGAAAAGCCTGAGAAAAAAGATGACCAGGCAGCCAATGATAAAGTCGACGAGATATAGGACAGGAAGATAAATATTGCCTATTTGGATCGTTTTAACAGAAATATCTGTCATTATTCCTTTGGCGTCCGGTGTAAAAACAAGCAGCAAAAGATTCTGTAAAATAATCGAAATGCCAAAAGCCACCAATAAAGGTGGTTCCATCTCTTTTCCTAGAACACGGTTTAACAGATATTTTTGAATGGCAAAGCCAACAACGAACATTATTGGTACGACGAAAAGTATGGACAAGAACGGATTAATACCGAAATAGGTCACCAGGGTAAGGGACAGATAACTCGAGAGGATCATCAGGTCGCCATGGGCGAGATTCACCAGTTTTACTATCCCGAACATGGTGGTGAGGCCCAGGGCAATCACGGCATATAAACCGCCTAACAGGAGCCCATTAATGATCGGTTGTATCAACGCTTCCATTTCTACTCCGTTGAAGCCGGGATATCTAGTTGTCCACTACATGCCAAAATATGCTTTCTTGACCTGCTCCTCGCCAAGATCTGAAGCGTTGCCTTGCAGGGCTATCCTTCCCTCAAGCATCACATAGGCATAATCTGCAACCCGCAGACTGCGCTTCACATCCTGTTCCACCAGGGCGATGGTAATACCCTCCTGGCTTATCACCTCTAACTTCCGGTAAATATTCTTAATTACAACTGGAGCCAGACCAAGTGAAATTTCATCACACAATAACAATTCCGGTTCAGACATCAGCGCTCGGCCAATGGCGAGCATTTGCTGTTCGCCCCCGCTCAATGTTATCGATCTCTGGTTTCCTCTATCTGCCAGGATGGGGAAAAGCTCATGTATCTTTTTGATATTTTTTTCTATATTCCCGCGTGCTTTGGGGGTGTAGGCTCCAATAATCAAGTTGTCGTAAACCGTGAGGCGAGGAAAGACCCTTCTGCCCTCCGGAACAAGAGCGATGCCCTTGCCAACGGTTAAATGCGGCCCCATACCATCTATCCGATCACTTTTAAACTCGATCGTCCCGTTGGCGGGGACATATTGACCTGCAATCGTGTACATCAGCGTAGACTTGCCGGCACCATTAGCGCCGATGATCGAAACGATATCCCCCTTGTTTATCGCCAGTGAGACATCCCACAAGGCATGGAAGTCTCCATAGAAGACGTCGATTTTATCAATCCTGAGAATTGACTCGGAAGACATCAGTCGCCCTCTCCCAAATAGCTCTCCATAACCAGATCCGAGTTCATGACTTCCTCCGGAGCCCCACTGGTTAAGTAACTTCCCTGGGTTATGACCAGCAATCGATCAACACCTCTGGCCATGGTCATCAGGATGTGCTCTATCCAGATGATGGATACACCGCGATCATTGATTTCTTTTACGATGTCGAGGACTTTTTCTGTCTCGGCCTCGGTCAGGCCGCCTGCTACTTCATCTAAGAGGATCAGTTTGGGATCTGTGGCCATGGCCCGGCCAAGCTCCAGTGCCTTACGATCTAGAAGGGGCAGTCCACCAGACAATTGATTTCTCTGCTCGAAGAGACCGACCATAGCCAAAATCTCTTTTATGCGATCCCTGGCTTTAGATTCGCTGATCCGCCCGCCATGGACTGCGCTGACCAGCAGATTTTCGTATACGGTAAGTTTGTTGAAGGGCTGAGGGATTTGATAGGTTCTGCCGATTCCGTACTTGCAGCGCTTCGAGGCTGAAAATCTGGTAATATCCTGACCTCGGAACTCAACTTTTCCCTTATCGGGTAAAAACACTCCGGAAAGCAGGTTGAAAACAGATGTTTTTCCTGCGCCATTGGGCCCCATCATGCCGAGAATCTCCCCCTCTGTCATTGAAAAGGAAAGATCATCCACGGCCGTTACTTCACCGAATGATTTGGTAAGATTAGTAACGTTTAATAACTCAGTCATGAAAGCATTCTTGATGAGGTTGTTTCTGTTTGACGCAAACGTTCGTCCTCACAACGGGGGGTGAACTTCCATTAGCAATCATTCGGTTTTCTTGCTCATCGACAGATCTGTCAGGAGTGCTCAGATGGTTGTCTTGTATTCTCGGTTTGTTTCTCCCCGTCTATTGCTCAGTAGATTCAACTCTTTCGGTATTCACCACATACTTTGGGTGCGCCTTATTTGTAACTGCCAGCAATAGTGCCATCGCCATCGGTGGGCACACCACAAGTTTCACATAGTGTTACAATGTTTTGTATCGTGGTATCTTATTTTGTGTTCCCTGTCTTGTCAAGAAAAAAGCCCTTCTCTCGATCAAAAACATAACCTTTATAATCAAACACTTATGACCATTCAAGAGTGGCTGTTCTAACCACAATAGTCGCTCCATTTTGCAGGCAAAAGTCAGGTTCACTTTTCTTATCAATGAATCCGAGGCACGAATCGAGAACATTCTTAGACGCAGCGTCACCCAAGATATCGGAGCAGCCCGTCAGCTGGACATTGTTGCATCCTCACAGCAGGATAGTGCCCAGGCTGGTGCTCGTTTCCAGATCTACTTTAATAGATACCGGCTTACCTCCTTCGACTTGCAGCTCTACGGTATACTCACCGCTGTCTTGGGGAAGTCCGTCAAATTTGAAATCTCCAAAAGCATCGGTCAGACCTTCCTGGACGACCTCATCTCCCCGATAGAGTTTCACCCGAATTCCTTGAGCGCAGTCAATGATACTGTCGCTTTCCTGCGCAGCACTGCCGGCGATGAAGATTTTGTCGAACAGATGGAGATTTTTATAGTAGACATTGGGCCTGGTACCCTTTTCAGGATGAAGCTGTTCAAGATTCTCAGATTTCGCGATCTGCAACATATCCTGCTCTTCTTGACATACCGCTACCAAAGCCCCGGTAAAGCAGGCCTGGGCGCAGCGCGGTTGTGACCATCCTTCATCGAGAAGATGCGCGCACAAGGTACATTTTTGAGGAAGGTTCATCTCCTGATTCCAGAATATCACACCATACGGACAGGAACCAACAAGGTCTTCTCTGCCCAGGGATTTTTCCGGATCAATGAGAACGATACCGTCTTCACGGCGGGTAATTGCACCATTGGAGGCTTCAACGCAGGGGGCATCCTTACAATGCATGCAGGGGGTTGGACGATAGGCCACGTCTATCAAGGGGTACTGCCCCCTTTCTGCGCGGTGTATATTTATCCAGCGCTGCTCATGCCGCGGCTGCGCCAGGGTGTATCCCGGCCAGTCATTCCCCTCATGCTCGTCCTTGCAGGCAATGTAACAATTATTACAATCCCAGCACTTGGCGATGTCTATTATAAAGTACCATTCCTTCATGAGACACATTCCTCCTGGTTCCATTTGCAAACTTCAATCAGACATGAGTTCGCCGCCATGCCGTGTGACTTCTTAACTATCATGCGGCTGGGTGTAAGGATGTTGACACAACCACCACGGTCCGCAGTCACCCCCGGTTTTCCCAGCGGATCGTAAATGGCACAAGATTCATAGGAATGTATTGTTCCGGGTCGAACCCGCTCGGAGACCTGGGCAGCGCAAATCACTGAGCCGCGATCGTTGTACAGCTTGATCAGATCTTTTTCGGCGATACCCCGTTCCTTGGCGTCTGCCGGGTTGATACGAGCAACCCAGTAATACCAGCCATCGACGAGCACACGATGATCTTTTATATCGTTGATTACACTGTCTTTCCCATCCCCCATGGTATGAAAAGAAAACTTGGGGTGGGGAGATATCATCTGCAGTGGATACTTTTCAAATAGTTCTGTGGTATTTGGCCCCTCCCAGGACTGTCGATACTTGAATATCGGTAATCGCTCCGGGTCATCAGGGTCAAACCGTTTCAAGCTGGATGATTCGAATTCTATCTTACCGCTCTGGGTCTGCAGCCCCTTTCGAAACCCATCGGTATAGTCACCCGGAAGTGGGGTAAGCTCGGGAGTATCTTTGGGCCGGCCTTCATAAAACCAGCGGTACGAGACTGGATCGCGCCGATTTTCAGGTAATGGAGGGATTACGTAATATCCCTTTTTGACAAATTTTTTCCAGGAAATGGCCTTCGGCAGATCGGTTCCGTCAAAGTAGCGTTTACACCACTCGAATTCCGTATTTCCTTCACTGAAAAGACTGGCGATGCCCAGACGTTTTGACAACTCTAGAAAAATTTGAAAATCAGACTTCGATTCCCCCAGCGGCTCAATGCATTTATGCTGTAATACGGCAATCCGGTGGTTGCTCTGGGTGAAAGAATGCTGGATATATCCCCCGCAATTGGCATGTTCACCAATATCCCACCTTTCAAAATTAGTGCAGGCCGGCAGGATGATATCGGCAAATTTCGTTTCCCCTTCAAACCAGATTGCCTGATTTACCACACATTCCAGGCTTTCAGTTCTGTACATATTGGCATACCGGTTAGTGTCCACCATCGTCCCCATGTGAGACCCGCCATATTTATAATACATGGTGATGGGTGAATGGCCAGGGGCAGGATAGCCGAATTTAAAAAACTGCCCTTCAATGGTCATGGGGTTGGTCGGATACCCCTCACACTTACCATCCATAATCGCTTCGGGGATCTTGAGACGCGGTACCGCTTGCTGCGACGTGTTCATGGTCATCAGGCTGGGCATCCGCTGATACATGTTTACCGCTGCGGCCGTACCGTTTAGATCGCCAGAGAAACCGCCTTCAGAATAACCTGGAAAGAAAAATCTGGTGTCCACCGGCGTGCCCTGCTGCAGCCCCCCCATGTTCACGCCTGGTTTGCCAAGCCCCTGCATGCCCATCAGATAGACCATGCCGCGAGCCCAGTCGGTACCGGTCGCTGTTCTGCAGGCACCGCCAAAACCGATAATTCCGCCTGAGTTTAGATATGTTTTCTTGGTACCCCATTCCCGTGCCAGAGCCCGGACATCCTTGGCCGGCACCCCCGTTTCACCTTCCTGCCATTCCGGGGTTTTAGGAATTCCGTCATCCTCGCCCAGCACATGTTCCTTCCATTTATCAAAACCAGTGGTTCTTTTGGCTACATAGTCTTTATCGTAAAGATCTTCGCTGATCCATACATAGGCGAGCGCCAGGATCATAGCGCTGTCGGTTCCGGGACGGGGAGCAAGCCACTTTCCCGGGAAGAGCGCAGCCGTGTGATTATAGTAAGGATCGATATGAACGGTCTTTATGCCAAGTTCTTCAAGCCATTGTCGCCGGATGGTGCCGTCTCCGGCACCGTAGACGCCGCTGGTTGCTTCCGGATCACTTGACCAGAAAACCACCATTTCACAATGCTTCAGGCAGTCCTCAACCGTATTGTAAGTCTCTCCCCCGCCATTTCTTGCGGTCTGTCCCCAGTGGTGGGCAGCACCCCAGTACCAGCCTTCCCAGCTGTCGGGATTGTGAACCACCGGCGTAAAGCCTATGGAATTGAAAAAACGTGGGCGAGCACTGAGCCAGTAGCCGAGTGCCCCCCAGGTATGATGCGAGCCGCTGCCGTTAAGAATGGCTCCTGGTCCGTGCTTCTGCTTTGCCCGTTTTATTTCACTGGTAACCAGATCCAGGGCCTCATCCCAACTGATCCGTTCATAACCGGAGACCCCACGATTCTGGGGATTGCGCTCACCTTTCGGATCAAAATCGACTCGCTTCATGGGGTAGAGCAATCTGTCCGGGGAATAGATCATCGACTTCCAGGCCAGGGCATAAGGGCTGGCAGTTGCCTTTTTTGGTGGACTGAATTTTCTTCCACGGGCACTGACTACCCAGGGATCTGCATCTTCATCATCAAAATCAATCGGTGTGATGCGGATGATTTTATCATCCTTGACGTAGACAAAAACCGGCCCGCCATTGGTGGTATTGGTATAGCGCTTGACCCCTTTGCCAACGTCAACGCCATAGTCAACATCGAGGTGAAACAGCATGTTCAGGACTCCAGTTACAAAGCTTACCTGTTCATCATCCCCAAGAGTTTCAACCTGAAACGCTTTGGCAGCACTTATAAAATCCAGCATGGACTTGCCGGGTTTAAAGAGCCTCACCGCAGTAGCAGCATCCTCGAACGAAAAGACCACATCTGGGGCAGGGTGAAGTCCCGCTTCGGAACTCAATTTGCCGTTAGCAAAAGTAAATATCCGCCCTTGGGAATTGTCCCGGAGTTTGAATTGAGTAATCACATTCATTTCCCCGAGTTTTTCTTTGTAGGCCGGATATTTGCCGGCAGCCATCCGGATGAGTTTTTCCAGACTGATTAGAAATACTGAAAATTGAGTCTTTTCTAACACGGTGACCTCCAACTCTTAGACAACATTACCTTTTTTACCATTATAAAGTCCTGCTCCAAACCTCAATCCCGAGGGTTGCTCACATCTCTGGCAACTGGGCAGCCGAACCATGCCTAACCCGCCGCCCCAACAAGCCATTCTGTTTTTTCAGTCATCGTCAATTGCCTACTGAAGCGGGCAACCACAACGCTATACTCGGCCATATAATGATGGCAGCAATGATGATTATGTCAAAAACGATATATGGAAACGCAGCCCAGCAGATGTCCTTAAACTCAATATCATCAGGCACTACACCTTTCATCACAAAAAGCAGCATCCCAAAGGGTGGGGTAATCTGGCCCATCTCCAAATTAATCAGCGTGAGTATCCCAAACCAGACCGGATCAAAACCCAGAGCTGTTGAGATAGGGATGAATATCGGAATGCAGATCATCATTATGGAAACGGACTCCATAAATGTACCCAGAAGGGCAATGATCAGCTGCATGCAGATCATAATGAGGATAGGATGAGCATCCAGTCCGGTAACCAATCCCGTCAATTCAGATGTTGCTCCGCTGAATGCCAGAACACTACTGAAGGTTTTCGAAGCGGCAATTATCATCAAGGCCATTACGGTTATCTCTAGCGATCCCTTCAAAGTCGCCTGAATGACCTGCCAATTCAAACGTCGATAGAGAATGCTAACGACAAGAGTAGCCATTACCCCTGATGCTCCCGCCTCTGTCGGCGTTGCAATTCCCAGAATAATGAAGCCGATGACCATAAAAATGATAAACCCGATGGGAAGCAGATATTTAATCGACAAATATACTCTGTTCCAGAGCGAATCGGGCGCTACCGGATACGGAGGGGCACAAGATGGGTCCAACCAGGCTCTGATAACGATATATGCTGCAAAAGCCATTCCGAGCAGAACTCCCGGAATGATTCCTGCCAGAAGTATCTGACTGACAGAGATCTTGCCGATGCTTGCCAGTATGACGGCCAGGGCGGAGGGTGGAATCAGCATGGCTAATCCGCCAACTCCGAGAATTGGACCGACGGACATTGAGGTGCTGTATCCTCGTTTTTTCATTTCTGGAAGCAAAACCGTACCGAGCATGGCCGTATTAGCCATGGTAGAGCCACTGGTAGCCGCGAAAATCGTTCCGGTGCTGGCGGCCAGCAGACCAAGACGCCCAGGGATTCTGCCAAGCCATCGATCAACAACGTCTATACTGTTGTAGGCAAGACCTGAGTGAAACAATAGCTCACCCATCAGGATAAACATGGGTATAGGGGCAAGTGTAAAGGTCGACAGTGAGGTGAAGACATGCAGCGTTACCTGCTCGAGTCCCAGCGGTCCCATAAATACCAAAATCCCCAACACATCGATCAACAGAAACGCAAAGGCTATGGGGAATCCCAACAGCAGCAGGAAAATCAACCCACCGACAAAATATATTAGTACAGCCCACCACTCCATAATCGTTATTTATACCTATCTTTGTTCAACAAATTAAAGAAATAGCCACCGCTGCGGCTCACACACGTTCAACATCAGAATCTACAATCGTTGACGCTTCAAATAGAAAATAAGATAGAGCTTTCTGAGGAATTGTAGAGATAGCAATACGAATCCAAACGGTATGATCATGAGAATAATCCATTTGGGAACGTCAACCGCCTGGGTATCGATCACATTTCTGAGCAGATGATCCCTCGTTGAAAAAAAACCATACCAGGCCAAAATTCCGCAGAGCACACATCCTACAAAACTGTGTATAACAGCCAGTGCTTTGTTCGCTTTTTTGCCGAGTGAATTGGTCAACAGGCTGATCTGTACATGTTTATTCTCAGCCAGAAGCCAGGCGGTACCGAGAAAAGTAATCCACAAAAGTGAATACTCGTTGAACTGGAACACCCAGATGGGGCTTCCCAGCCCCATCTGTCTGGTAATAATCGAATAGGTGATGGAAAATGTGACAAACAATAACAACAGCGCACCAAGCACCGCACAGAGTTGGCAAACTCTATCAAGTAATTTAATCAGCAATCGTCACCATCCCCGTGATGTAAATGATTAACGTCACGCTTATCTGATCATCCCTAACAATTTCTTCGTCTCTTCAGGTGATTTTTTAGAGATCGCCTCGATTAAGGTTGCTTCTGCCTGCGCTGTAAATTTCTCGGCATCGGCAGGTTCCAGGTTGATGAATTTCATACCCTGCTTTTCGAAGTCGACCAGATCACTTTTCAAAAGCGCATGTTTGGCTTCTATGGCATAAACGCCCATTTTTTCGGTATGGACGGTGAGCAGTTCCTGCAAATGACCCGGGAGCTTGTTCCATGTGTCCAGGTTCATCAGAATATAGGTAGATGGCTGGTAAAATCCGGGATAGACCATATACTTGGACGCCTTGATCAGACCAAAATCACGAATGGTTGCCGGGGGCAGGATATAGCCATCGATGACTCCTCTTTCCATGGCCGTATAAATATCAGGAGGCGGCATTCCAACCGGAGAGACTCCCATTGACTTGATAAAGGGGACAGGAGTTGCCGAACTGCGTAGTTTCTTGCCTTTGAAGTCAGCCATGCTGCTGATGGGTTCTGATAAAAACACGTGGAAGTAGCTGCCACTGCCGACTCGGCCCAAGACATGCGCGTTAGCCTTTTTATTATGAATTTCCTCAAGATAATCCAACACGCCATCGGCTTTTTCCTGCGCTGGTGTTTTAGTCGACAAGCACATAATGTCAATTTCAGGGATTATGGAGGTGTAATAACTTCCCGCCATAAACACCATGTCGATCAAGCCTTTACGCAGAGCCTCCACCTGCTCTGTGTTTTTGATAACTTCGCCGGCCCCTTTGTAATCGATTTTTATCTCGCCGGGGTATTTGCTGTCTGCCTCCGCCTGAAACAAATCGACAAATTTCAGGAATTGAACCGTTTCCGATGCGGTTCTGGGCCATGCTGACAATGCTGTTATGGTTGTTGTTTCTGCCGCTGCCGGAGCAGCCGAGATAACGAACACGACAGCGCCTAACATACACACCTTGATTGCTCTAGATATCTCTTTCCAATTCATAGGTACCTCCTGCCGAAAAACTGGTTTCAAGTAAGGTAGAATTGCCACCGAAAATGAGCAAAACTACCGCGACAACATGCTAGGCTTATGGAATATTTGCTAAATCAGACGATGATCACCTCCCCCAATGAATGAAATTAAGCAGATCTTTTCTTTCACCAGCCACATACCTTGACATATTTTCCTTAATGTTGGGCAGCACCTGATCGGGATAAATATCACTCATTCCTCCGATATGGGGAGTGATGATGACATTGTTCATACCCCATAAAAGGCTGTCCGCCGGCAACGGTTCTTCCGCGAAAACGTCAAGACCTGCGCCGGCAATATCACCACGCTGCAGCGCCTGGATCAAGGCCTCCTCATCAACGGTATCCCCTCGACCAACACTGATGTAATAGGCAGTTTTTTTCATGGCAGAAAATTGCTCTGACCCTATCACCTTAAGGGTATCATTGTTGGCAGGGAGAATGTTAACCAGGTAGTCAACCCGGGGTATCAATTGGTTTAGTCCCGCAGAATCATAAGGGTGGTCAACCCACTCGATCGTCCTCCCCGAGGTGGTCAAACCATGTACGATCATGCCGAAAGTTTTGCATATCCGGGCTAATTGCGTTCCTATGGTTCCCACCCCGAGGATACCCACCTCCTTCTGGAACAACAGTTTTGTCGGCCACCTCTCCCAATGTTTTCTTTCTTGATTTTTGAAATTGGCAGGTAAATCCCTGTTGAGCGCCAACATCAGCAGGCATGTGGTTTCAGCCATTTGCGGGCCATGAATCCCCCGGCTGGAAGTAATCAGAACTTCCTTGTTCAACGATGGCAGTTTGGTAAAAAAGTCAGTGCCGGAAATCAAAGACTGAATCCACTGTAGATTTTCAGCCTTACCTATAAGATCATCCGAAGCCTTTATTGCGACAAGTATTTCAGCTTGTTGTATATATTGCTGTGCAGAATCTTCATCAATGGCGGCTTCGATCTCGAGGTGAGGAAATGCTTCCTGAAGCCTGCTCTTATAGTAATCAGCGAATTCTTCAATAATCAGTAATTTCATTCCAGATGATAGACTATTTGAAAGTTTAATTATTCAAGGTGCCCTTAAAGTTCATAAATTTTCTTCGGAGTTCGGTGCAGGCACTCAGAAATTCCACTATCGGTAACCATATAGTTATCAACGACCCCAGTCCAGACCGTATCGGTCGCAGCGGTGGGATGAACGACTATGCTCATTCCGGCCTCAATCCCCATCGGTTCATCATGCCTTATCAAGGGCCTCTCCACAAGATCGTACCCCTGCCCGTGCGCATAAAGTCTGGCTTCGGGAAGATATCCTTTTTGAGCAAGAAACTCATTGTTGTCATCCCAGAGTTCTTTGGGGTTTGAACCAGGTTTCAGATTCTTCAGTGTTACAGCCTGCGCTTCCACTGCAATACCAAAGGCATCCTGCAACTCCTGTGCTGGTTTACCAAAAGATATAGTCCGGCCAAGCTCGGTGTAAAAACCACCCGGACCGTTCATTTCAATGAGCAGAGAAAGATAATCCCCTTCCCGAATCACCTTGTTTTGCAAATGGAGTGGTTTGAATGGCACCGGACTGCCGGACGGCCCGGACCCCACCAGAACCAGTCCACGGCTGCTGCCTTGAAGGTTGCAGGAATAAACTGCTTCCGCATAAACATCGGATTCTTTCATCCCCGGCTTAATCGTCTTCAGCAGATGCTCAAAGGCCACGTCCTGCATCTCGGCAGCACGCTTGATGAGAGATATTTCCTCCTCACTTTTAATGGCTTTGAACAGATCGATTTTGTCGGTCATGTCGACAAACTTTGCGCCGGCCAGATTCTTCTTCAGATACTCATAAAATACAAAAGGGATGTTCGCTGTCCCCACAAAACCTATGACAGGATTTTTCTTTTCGTTAAGAACGGAGGCAACAAGCTCAGCGTCGTAAGAGGAAGTGAAGTGAGCTGAAGAAAAATAAGGGCCGCCCAACCTTTTTTTCACCCCTCGCACCGACCAGGGAGGTGGTCCAGGGTCTCTAGGGGCAAAAGGACCGGGGGACACCAGAGTCATTTCATCGTCGATTGGAAAAATGACGGTGTACGGATAGCTGTGCCTTGCCGGTACATCGGTAAACCACCTGACATACCCCCCAAGAAACTCTTCATCATTGCGCATGACCAGAAAGTCGATCTGGTCTGCTCGCATCACCTGACGAGCCAACGCCCATCTTCGTTCAAGTTCCTCGGTGGAAACACCCATGGTAATACAATTTCTAGGATCTTCCATGTGACGATACTCCTCTCAATGATGGGGCGTTGTCAGCTGTTCCCGCAACATGCAATTAAGCAAATTGCGGGAACAGCTGAATAATCAGACAATTTTACCTCAACAAACGGTCTTCCCCATCATCTGTTTTTGACAGGGTTTCCGGGCTGTCGAGCAATCTGATCCTACATTGCACCATAGGTGTACGTGCGTGAAGGCACGTCGTTCAGATCGTCCTCGTCTATTTCGGCAACACAACGAACCATGGATCCGTCACCAAGATGCCAGCGAATCGGGAAGGCAAAGAAACGGAAACGCTTGTTCACTACCTTTTCCAGATCACCGCCGAGGTTTTCCACACCAACTATGTAGTTACCGAGCAGAATCTTGTGACATGGCTCCCAGGTTCCGTAACAGCCGATCGCTTCAAGGGCTCCGAATCTCTCGTCATACTTGGCTCGACCGTGAATCTTGATGTAGAGTTCCTTGTCGAATTCGGCATATGCTTCTTCTCCGAACCTGTCGATGAACTCCTCGCAGATATTCTTGCCGGTGAAACCTTCCAGCATCATCCGGGTTCCGTTGTTACCCATGGAAGTGTGCAACGGATGATCCAATGCCTGCTGATCCATGGCCACACATTTCACCTTATGCTTTAAGAACCAGTTACCGGCTTCAACACCATTGCCGACAGAGTAGTGGTAGTAATCCTTGCTGTCGTCGAATTTGAGGTGCATGCCGGTGCGGATACAGACAACCATGCCTTCCAGTTCTTCCGGCTTCATGCCGGCCCGGGCAACCGCATCCTCGAGTTCTTCAGCGGTGGTCAGCTGCCAGTCGGGGGTGCGCACGTCAAGACAGACGGCTTCGCCGGCATAAGCGTCCACGGGAAGCTCATGTGAGTAAAGGGCACGGCGGCCGTCAAACATACGCTCCATTACATGACGGGGGGCGTCTGCGTGGGTTCCGGTGTGCATGGTACACTTGATTACCTGGGTGACAACACCGCCCTTCGCCATACTGTGTATGGGTGCGATCTGTGGCTTTTCAAAGTAGGGCCACAGGGGCATATCACCGAAAAAAGGGTGGCTCAGATCAACAAATACTTTCTTTCCCATTATAAATACCTCCAGATTTTAAAATAATTTCGGTGTTTACTTCGACACCGTTTCTCTTGTTTTTTTGCCCTGTGGCAGGTACCAGTCAATTTTTGTCCCAGGGCAAAACACTTATCACCTATCAATCACATATCGATATGGATCGATCTCATTTCTAAAAACGTCTAACTCCTGCTCAGTTGAGAGAGCAGTTTCTTCGATCTTTTCTGAACGCAAGAATTCAAACCCGCAGGTTTCCCGGCGCCATATTTAAAGGTATCGGTATCATTGGCTACCCAGGCCGGTAGAAAAGGAACGTTACAGGCACGCCGCTACATATCCTTAACGACCTTTAATAAGTAGTGCTGAAGATTTTTCCTGCTGGTTTCGATTTCCTCCTCTGACCAGCTCTGAAAGCCCTGACCTGATTTAAAACCAAGTTCTCCTTTTGCCACCTTTTCACGCAAAAGCGGCGATGGATCAGGCGAGCTTTCTATATGCTCCAGAATATAGTCATGAATGGCCAGTACCAGGTCATTACCAACCATATCGCTATTCTCCATCGGACCGAGAGCAGGCAGTCTGAGGCCAAAACCGAATTTGATGCACTCATCCACGGTAGCGGCGTCTGCAATATCATTTTCAACGATGGAAATGGCTTCTCGCCAGAGCGCATGCTGAAGCCGGTTGGCTACAAAGCCTGGTACATCTTTTTTTACTTTTACCGGATGCTTTCCAACACTGAGAAGCAGATCATAGGTTGCATCCACCGTCTCTGGCATTGTTTCTGTACCAGGCACAACCTCCACCAGTGGTATCAGGTGGGGCGGATTCCAGAAGTGAGTCCCGACAATACGCTTCTTTTCCACGGATTCTCTGGCAATTTCGGTGATGCTTATTACTGAGGTGTTAGACGCAAGTATGGTCGAGGTCGGGCAGAGCTGATCAAGCTTCTTGAAGATATTTTGCTTTACTTCCAGGTTCTCAACCACCGCCTCCACAACAAAATCAGCACCATTGACACCCTTCTCGGTGTCGGTCGTTATGCTCACCCGGGCAAGCGCCGCATCAATTTCTTCAGGTGTAATGAAATCATGATCAGCCATTAGCTCAAGATTGTTGCGAATGCCGACGGTTGCAGAGCTCAGTATTTTCTCGTCCAGGTCAACCAGTGTTACGTCGTGTCCGTGTACCGCGAAAATCTGGCCGATCCCGTGTCCCATCAACCCGGCGCCGATTACAGCTATCTTCTGCATGAGTACTCCCTATCCGTTGTCTTCAGAATCCAACAATTATCATTTAAAAGGCTTGTCGCACGCTATGGCTTTTCATTAACCGGCAAGTTATCCGGCAGCATAACCGCCGTCGATATCGATAATTGATCCAGTCATAAAATCTGAGGCCGAGGAGGACAGCATCAGCAAAATACCGACAAAGTCGTCCGGTTCTCCCAGGCGGCCGATCGGAATTCGGCGTAAGAAGTTTTTATAAAACTCCTGATCATCAAACATCCATTGGGTAAGAGCTGTTCTGAAGACCGTCGGTGCCAGGGCGTTGACATTGATTTTATGTGGCCCCCATTCACAGCCCAGTGATTTCGTCAACAGGTTCACCGCCGCTTTCGATGAGCTGTAGGCGGTATAGCCAGCCATGCCGAGGTTACCGCGGGCAGAGGAGACATTGATCACTTTACCACCGCGACCCTGTTCGATCATTACCTTGCCAACCTCCTTGCAATAAAGATAGGTCCCATTGTAGTTGGCCTTCATGATCGTTTCCCAGTCATCGATGGACTGCTCGGCGATGGTGCCGAAAATATTGACGCCGGCAGCCGTTATGAGTATGTCGATTCCTCCGAAGGCTGCCACCGTGTCACTCACTACTTTTTTTACGTCTTCATAATTTTCAGGCGAACCGACAGAATATGCTGCTTCGACTCCAGTGGATTTAAGATCGTCGACCAGAATTTTCAGCTTATCTTCAGATCGGCCGGTGACCATAACCTTGGCGCCGGCAGCGGCCATTGTCTTGCAGGCGATCGTACCGAAACCACCGGTAGCGCCAGTTACCAAAGCTACTTTACCTTTTATATCAAATACTTTACTCGTATCAGGCAGATCCATCGTTTTACCTCGCTATTAGTCTGGGTTCGACTAGGGGAACCGGAAACCGGAAATCACCTTTATTCCCACATTCAATACTATCGAAATTATTCGTAGTTGTAGATAACCAGCATGCTCGCCGGTTGATTCGTATTATTTATAATCTCCCGTTCTTCTCCTGGGGCAATGTAAATCAACTCGTTTTTTCCGAGAACATGCTCTTCGGAATTATTCTTGATCGTTATCTCTCCTTCCAGCACATAATAAACTTTTTCTCCGGGAGGAACACCGAGATCACAGCCTCCACCAGGTAAGAAATGGGAGAGCCCCATCCAGAATTTGGAACCACCAGTCTCCTCCTGCCCATGCAATCGCATGGTACTCACACCAAAATGGCCGGGAGCATCATAGGCTTTTACATCACTGAGAGTCATCTTTTTCATTTGAAACCTCCCAAATTATAGAGTTTTTAAACAACGCCGCTGTTAATCCTTATGAATATAGGCGAACAATCTGGATTAGATAAATCTTTATGGACATTTATGTTCCCTAAAGATGTTTTCTGTGACAGCTAAAGTGTCTGAGTTGAAGGGGAACTGCAGTTGAGCGTTGAACGAATACCCGGGGAAAGAAAAAAGCATCCGGGTTACACACCCTTCAACAAGTTTCACTATACGGTATCAGGTTTCATAATTTGATTAATAGTGTTTTGGGGCTTAACTGTCAACAAAAAAAAGAGCCCACGACTACTTTTGGGGGCATAGATATTTGCTGCCTTCAATCCCGGTCAGCCAAACATTAAGCCAACTAGTGTACACCCCAATATCACGCGACTCAGGCCCAATTACAGAACCAATGACAACGATGATATCGAGGCTGGAAGAAAGATTTTGAAAAACCAGGCGAAACTGCGACTCAGCCCGCGAAGACACCACGTAGCCGTCAGGTCACAGAAGAAAAATAAAGACTACTTCAAAGACCACGGAAGGGAAAAAGAGTGAGCTTACTCTTTACCGTTTAATTTTTCCTGCAACGGTCGAAATCAATATAGCTGATCGACAGATTTTTGTTGATCTAGTTGGGGAATCGGTTTTATCTTTTTCGAGCTTTTCACAGGACCAGGCCCAGGATACAGCAAGCGGCTGGAGATCAAACCAGCAGTCTCTTTCATCGCCTGAATCACTTCCTTCCTTTCACAATTCTTTCTCCTGCTGTAGGGAACAACCACCACCACGGCGGCGACAGGCGTGCCGTTGTTGTTGAATACGGGAGAAGAAATCGCGTAAATATTATCTGAATATTCCCGGTCATCTATTGCATAGCCAAGCTCTGTGAACTTATCGTACATAGCCCTTATTTTACGAGGATCAGTTATGGACCTTGAAGTAAAGACCGGTAACTGTCCATTCAACCATTTATCTATCTGGACCGGATCACTGAATGCCGCAATTGCTTTGGCTCCGGAATGAATTGTTGGATAGACGGTATCCCCCACATCGATAGCCACCGAGACAGGGTTAGACCCTCGGGCTTCATAGGCTAAATAAAAATGATTACCCGATAAAACTTGGAAGTGTACCGTTTCGCCGATCTGATCACGCAGCCGATTGCAATATGGCTGGGCAATAATTGTCGTCTGGCCGCTCAGACTCTGAGTGATAGCTTTTCCAAGTTGCGCCACGGCTGGACCTAGACTGTACTGCTTGGTATATGGATTTTGTTCCAGAAAATTATGCCGTTTCAAGGTATTGAGTATCCTGCTGGCCGTGGTCTTGTTAAAATTAAGACGCTCTGCCAACTCAACCGTACCAATTGGAGCGTTTCCGTCCGCGAAATTAGACAGCACCAGGAGTGCCTTTTCTATCGCGTTGCTCATCTAATAAATCTCCTTCAAATTTGTTTACGATTATTTATCAAAAAATAATCTAAACCTGCTCCAATGCAAGCGCCATTCCTTGTCCGCCACCTATGCAGAGCGAGGCCAGGCCGAGGTCGTCTCCATCCCGCAGCATCGTATGCACCAGGGTAACAAGGAGGCGTGCTCCAGAACAACCAATCGGATGACCGATTGAAATTCCGCTGCCGAGTTTATTGGTTGATTCCATATCGCAGTTTAGTTCACGAATGCAGCCGATTGCCTGAGCAGCAAAAGCTTCGTTCAACTCGATGGTACCGAAGTCACCAATGGTTAAGTTTTCCTGTTTTAATATTTTGCGAATTGCAGGAATCGGGCCCAGCCCCATATAGGCTGGATCTACCCCGCCAGATGCAGAAGCTCGTATTTTAACCAGCGGTTTAAGGCCCAGTTCTGCAGCTTTGTCTTCGGACATCAGCAATAAAGCGGCAGCACCGTCATTGATACCGGACGCATTCCCCGCGGTGACAGTTCCGTCCTTTTTAAAAGCCGGTCGCAGCTTCGCCATTTTTTCGACACTGGTATCCATCGGCCGCTCATCTATTGCAAAAATTAGCGGATCTCCTTTTCGCTGCGGGATACCAACCGGAACAACCTCGGCTTCAAATTTCCCCTGGTTGATACCATCACGGGCTCGCTGATGGCTCAGAGCCCCCAGTTCGTCCTGCTCGTTTCGGGGGATATCATATTTTTCAGCAATATTCTCAGCCGTAATACCCATGTGATAACCGTAAAAAATCTCGTAAAGACCATCGAAGACCACAAGATCGGTCATCTCAGCATCCCCCATACGCGCACCCCATCTGGCTTTGGTCATTGCATATGGAATCCTGCTCATGTTCTCCATGCCTCCAGCCAGGACAACATCGGCATCACCCACCTGGATAGATTGTGCCGCCAAGGCGACAGCCTTCATTCCCGAGGCACAAACTTTGTTGAGGGTAAAAGCAGGGGTCTCCTTGGCTAGCCCGGCATAAATCATTGCCTGTCTGGCGACATTTTGTCCCTGGGCAGCACCGACAACGTTGCCCATGATAACCTCATCAACACCAATAGGCTGAGAGGAAGGGTCGTAATCGTATCTTTTCTGTTCCAAGTCGATCATAGCTGCATCTTTCAGGCTGTCAGGCGCCAATTGCGTTTGCAGTTCAGAGACTTCCGGCCGGAGAGCAACTTTTTTCAACGTCTCCTTCAAGACCGTCGCCCCCAGATCAACAACGGGTATATCTTTGAGGCTGCCACCAAAATTCCCAACAGCAGTTCGAGACGCGGATACAATGACTACATTTCTCATGTCAATCTCCTTCCTCAGGTAGTGGTGCCAATGTGTTATCAACCACCATGCTCGACAAATTTGAATACTATCACTACTCGGCTAGTATAAACTCAGAGCCTTACAACTATTAACCACCAACAACGCCACCGTCCACAGAAAGTATATGGGCGGTAACCATAGAACTGGCAGAGGAGGCCAGAAACACTACGGAACCTAGAAAATCTTCTGGAATCGCAGCCCGTCCCAGAGGTATGCGGTCAAGATACTTTTGCGCATTTTTCTCATCACTGAGCACCGGTTCGGTAAGATCTGACCAGAAAATACAAGGAGCAATACTGTTTACGCGAATATTGTGCTCAGCCCACTCAAAGGCGAGTGTTTTCGTAAGGTAATGTACCGCAGCTTTGCTGGTGCCGTAACCCGTATACCCATCACGATGGCCGTGATGACCGCGCACCGAGCCAATCGTTATGATGCTGCCCCCGTCTCCACAGTTGATCATCTCTTTGGCTACTGCCTTGCAGCAAAGTAAGGTTCCCTGCACATTGACGTCCATCACTTGACGCCAATTTTCAAGACTTTGATCGACTAACAACTCCCTGTGAGCCAGCCCCGCACAAGTGACTAAGACATCTATTTTACCAAATTCAGCTATCGCCTCCTTAACCATCTCCTCAACCTGAGACTCACTGGTTACATCGCAATAGGCAGGCAGGACTTTGACGCCGAGTGCCCGGACCTCCTTGGAGAGCACCTGCAAGCCATCGTTATCAATACTGGAAAGGACAAGGTCAACTCCGTTTACCGCAAGCCCCTTAGCCACAGCAGTCCCCAGAGCTCCAGAGGCCCCTGTGATCAAGGCAACCTTGCCATTGAGATCGAACAGTTTGGAGGTTTTAAGATCACCGGGATCAATTTGAGGCTGCTGTACCATTTCTTTTTCAATGATAAGTGAACGGACTGCAAACTATTTGACCGATGAACCAGGTCGATATAGTTTATATTCAGATGAATACATCCTCTACCCTGACGCTTTGATTCTCTCAGGTCGCCAAATCAAGCATTCATTAAACCACAGATCATAGGTCAGGAAAGACAACTGTTTCGCATGGCGTAACCGAGTTTTACATTATGATAATTTATTTTGCTTAAGGGACCTTGTCAAGAAAAAATCATCCGCTCCCTGTTGGACACAATGGTAGTCAATAAATAAGATAGGCAACGAGTCAGCAGTAAAGGCAAGGATACCACCAAATATAAGAAAACTCCTAGCCAACTAACCGTAGAAGGAAAACATTTATCAATATTGCCGCAGCAATCATGGACACTAACATGGAAACAGCTGATAGAGAGCCCTTAGATACTTCAATTCAACCAAACAGCAGGTTCGGCAAAAACATGACCAGTTGAGGAAAGAGGGTTAATAATACGACGCAAAGGACCATACAGAAGAAAAACGGGACAATCCC
>NODE-131-length-25911-cov-8.58064_pt1 | contig 25911 bp, 23 predicted proteins | sample MGYA00139097_ERZ477577 | MGnify/ENA metagenome assembly ERZ477577
TAACAAACGTTGACATGGAATGACTTGGATAACATAATAACCAGGAGTTTGTTTATCAAAATTTTCAATAATTACGCGAGCCATCCATGGAAGGTATTACAGAACGACAACGGCAGATTCTGGCCATCGCAAAAGAAACCGGCAGAGTTGATGTTGACCAGTTATCAACTAATTTTTCAGTATCTCCCCAGACGATCAGAAAAGATCTGAACGATCTGTGTGATCGGCAGCTGCTGCAAAGAATTCATGGCGGGGCAATTGTCGGCTCGGGGATTGAGAATGTATCGTATGAGGCTCGCAGGCTTCTTGCCCCTGATGCAAAACAGGCTATAGGTTCACGTGCAGCGCAGTTAATCCCTAATAATTGTTCTTTGATCATTAATATCGGAACCACAACAGAACAGGTTGCCCACGCATTGAGATCTCATAGAGGATTGATGGTTATTTCCAACAATATTAATGCAGTCGACATACTTAAACGATCGGACGGCATTGAGTTGATCATCACGGGAGGACTTGTCAGAAGATCTGATGGCGGAATTGTTGGGGATGCTGCGGTAGATTTCATCAACCAATTCAAGGCGGACTATGCGGTGATCGGTGTATCGGCCATTGATGAGGACGGCTCACTGCTGGATTATGATATGAGAGAAGTTCGGGTTGCCAAAGCGATTATAACGAACGCTCGTCATGTCATTCTTGTAGCCGATCAGATGAAGCTGTCTCGGGCAGCAACTGTGCGCCTTGGTCATCTTTCACAGGTTAATACCCTGGTAACAGATCAACCGCTTCCAGCTGGTTTGCAAAAAATTTGTAAAAAACACGAGGTCGTGGTTGAGGTAGCTATTCCTTGAGGTCGCCACGATGCTCCAGGATGGTAAACATGTCCGCCATTATCTGGCATGGATGATTGTAGTAGGAGTAAAAATCAACAATCTGATCAGCATGTCCTTTTTCCTCATTATTTTTTCAGAGTGCACGCTCCATGTTAAATTCCTTGTTATCTCGATAAGTTGCCAGGGAGGCGCTCAGGAATCTTCCGACACAACCCAGTCCTTGTCTGCGGTTAAATTCTCATCGAGACAGAGAACCTCCTCAAACTCGTTTATGCAATTAAGATCCAGCCCCATGGATATATTCGTGACAGGTTCAAGTATACACTCGATGACAACAGGTACCTGGTGCTCGGCAATCAACTGCTCAGCTTTGGCAAAAGCTTTTGAGAAATCTTCAGGTTTATGGACACGTAAAGCTTTGCAGCCCAGTGCTTCGGCAAGAGCGACATGGTCAACGCCATAACTTGCTGGAGCATCATCTTCTTCAGAAACGTTAATATTTTCAAAAGCAAGACTTACTTGAAATTCCATCTCGAAACTTTGTTGAGATTGACGAATCAGGCCAAGATAGGAGTTGTTTACCAGTACATGTATGTATGGCAGTTTGTGCTGGGCTCCGACGGCCAGCTCTTCAACAAGAAACTGGAAATCGTAATCACCCGATAACGCAACAATTTTTTTGTCAGGTAAGGCGGCGCGCACCCCCAGTGCAGCAGGCATCGTCCAGCCGAGCGGCCCGGCCTGAGCAGCGTTTATCCAGTTTCTCGGGTTGTAAACTTTCAGAAACTGCGATCCGGCAATTTGTGACAAACCGATTGTTGTAACGTAGCAGGTGTCACGTTCAAGAGCATTATTCATTTCCTGATAGACACGCTGGGGTTTCATGGGGACCTGGTCATAATCGGTTTTGCGAAGCATATGTTTTTTACGATAGTCACATTCATTAATCCATTCCGATCTGTCCGGCAGTTTTTGCTCCCCTTTACGGTCCTTTGCGACCTCTATGAACATTTCCAGGGCAGCCTTAGCATCTGATACAATGCCAAGATCAGGTGAAAAAATGCGACCGATTTGTGTTGGTTCAATGTCGACATGGATAAATTTTCTACCTTTTGTATACGTCGAAATTGAACCGGTATGACGATTTGCCCATCTGTTTCCAATGCCGAAAACGAAATCAGACCTGAGAAAAGTGGCATTGCCGTATCGGTCACTTGTTTGCAGACCGACTCTTCCCTGCATGAGCCGGTGATCATCGGGAATTGTTCCCCAGCCCATTAAGGTTGGGATTACCGGAGTGTTGGTAAGCTCGGCAAAGGCTACCAGCAGGTCAGATGCATTTGCGTTGATGATGCCGCCTCCTGCCACAATCACAGGACGTTCTGCTGAACTGAGCATATCCAGGGCGATTTCCGCCTGTTTTCGCGTTACCCTGGGTTTGCTGGGTTCGAGTGAGACATAGCTGTTAGGATCGAAATCGATCTCTGCAACCTGTACGTCTATCGGGATATCTATGAGAACGGGACCCGGACGATCCGAGCGCATAAGGTAAAATGCTTTTTGAAAAATACTGACCAGTTGGCCCGGTTCCAATACCGTTACAGACATCTTGGTAAGCGGCTTGGTGATAGAGGCGATATCAACAGCCTGGAAGTCTTCCTTGTCAAGCTTGTCCCGCGGAGCCTGCCCTGTTATGCAGAGGATTGGGATTGAATCTGCTGCGGCTGAGTAGAGCCCGGTAACCATATCTGTTCCACCGGGACCTGAAGTGCCAATGCATACGCCGATATTTCCGGCGGCGGCCCTGGTGTACCCCTCGGCCATATGAGAAGCTCCTTCGACATGACGGGCAAGGATATGTCGGATGGTACCATGTTGCTTTAGAGCGTGATAGAGCGGATTTATCGCCGCACCGGGGACTCCGAAGGAACATGATACATTCTCTTTCTCCATAACGTGGACTGCAGCATCAATAGCTTTCATCTTAGGCATCGCATATTCTCCATAACCGGTATGGTTTTTCAGGTAAGGTTGAGCTCTTCATAAGGGGGTAAGAAATTTCAGAAAAGAGTTTGCCTCTAGCACACTTGGTAATACCAGGGATATAAATTATATATTGTTTTGTTATAGAGGCATTTGTTCTGGTAAGACCAATTTAATGAGCCTCCTTTTTGATGTCAATGCAAAAGATAACAGAAGAGCTGTCGTGATAGAATTATCCCGTGTTTATCAGAGGTGGTACTGGTGTTTTTTAATGCTTCTTATTATTACCGACTCGTGACAAAAGATCTGCAGGATCTTTACCCGTCAGTTTTTTTCAAAGAAAACACTTTTTGATGCTCCGCAGATAGGACACTGCCATTCGTCAGGAAGTTCTTCAAAAGGGGTGCCGGGTGGAATCCCCTCATCAATATCACCTTCGTTCGGGTCATAGATAAATCCGCAAAGAGGACAAATATATTCTTTCATTTTTCCACCCACTATTCGTTCTTTTAAGGTATGCTCTTATCGATGAATTAAGCGTAGTTCATGAACATTAATTACTGTATACAAAATGGCGCCCACAGGGTCAATCAGGAGCTGGTATTATCAGAAATTCAGTTTTAATAGTGAAAAAGGTGTCGCACCGGAATGATTCGATTCATGAAATATTGCGGTTAAGGTAGATGCAGGTATAGATTTAACACGCTTTCAGCAGTCAGATAAAGAGGCAATGGATAATAAAAGCATAGCCGTTCCCCTGACAATAACACTCATTGTTCAGTCAATAGTTTCAATGGTTGCTGTCACGGTTCCTGTTTTGGCGCCGTCGGCAGTTGTTGATATCGGAATTTCAGTGGCTTATGCCGGGATATATGTATCACTGATGTATATTGGAGGGATGCTTTCAAGTCTGTGGAGCGGTGATTTTATCCTGCGCTATGGTGCCTTGAGAGTCAGCCAGATATGTCTGTGTTTGTCAGGAATTGGTCTTATGCTGACATCTCTGGCAACGATACCGGCGATGGTCATCAGTGCCTTTATAATCGGTTTTGGCTATGGTCCGGTGACTCCTTCGAGTTCTCATATTCTTGTCAAGAATACACCCGCACATATGATGTCTTTTGTTTTTTCTCTCAAGCAGACAGGGGTGCCAATCGGTGGTGTTCTTGCTGGAGCTATTGTGCCATCGCTGGTGATATATGCCGGCTGGCAGAATGCGGCTTTATATATTGGCCTGTTTACGATTTCGCTGATTTTTCTGCTCAGTCCATTCAGGCGGGTTATTGACAACGATCGTCAGCCAAACCACAGGATTTCTTTTCGTGGTGTAATCCATCCATTGCAGATGGTTATTTCTCATCGCCCTCTCAGGCAACTGGCGATCATCTCATTTCTTTATGCCGGGATGCAGCTCTGTCTCTTCACGTATCTGGTTATCTATCTGACAGAAGATGTAGGGATGGCTTTTATTGCTGCCGGGCTGACACTTTCTGCTGCACAGATGTCCGGCACAATTGGCCGCATAATATGGGGGATTCTTGCTGATAGATATATAAAACCCAGAAAGCTGCTGGGACTCCTGGGGCTTGGTATGTCACTTGGAGCTTTGGCGACAGCATCGATTCAGGATACCTGGCCGCTGACGGCGATAATACTGGCGACCATCCTCTTTGGCGCTACTGCAATCGGTTGGAATGGTGTCTACCTGGCAGAAGCTGCACGTCGCGCACCAGAGGGCGAGGTGAGTGCTGCGATCGGAGGCACCCTGTTTTTTACCTTTTTTGGAGTAGTGTTGGGCCCCCCCATTTTCGGCGGTGTTGTTTACAATACCGGCAGCTATCCCCTGGCGTTTCTTTTTTTTGCTGGCCTCACGCTTATTGGCGGAATCATGATCCTTTTTACCGGCATGCAAAAACAGACCAGTGGTTAGCAGTAAGCAGAAAAATTGTTACTGATTCTTGAGAAAAAGGCGGATTGTCGGTGTTGCCGGTCAGGGAAACAACGGTTATGTGTTGCAGCGTCCAGATCTGAGAATAGAAGTGAATGAATCAACCTCGACAGGTCTACAGAAATAGTAACCCTGGTAGATTGAACATTTCTTCTTGCTGAGGTAGGCAAGTTCATCTGCGGTCTCAACTCCCTCGGCAATTACTTCCAGCCCGAGATTTTGAGCCATCATAATAATTGTGTCAACCAGAACAACGTCACGCTTTCCGTCTTTGATTCTGTTAACAAAAGAGCGGTCTATTTTGAGCGTATTTAATGGAAGCGTCTGCAGATAGTTTAACGATGAATAGCCAGTACCGAAATCATCAACAGAAAATTTGATGCCCAGCTGTCGGAGCGTAATTATTTTTTCAACAATATCTCTTCCTGTAGAAATCAGGCTGCCCTCAGTGAGCTCTATTCCCAGATGATTAGGGTCGGCTCCTGATAGTTCGAGCACAGTGCGAACTGCCTGGACAAATGCAGGAGCACCAAACTCTTTTCCGCTCATGTTTACCGATATAACCATTGCATCTTTGAGTAACCCGTCACTGGTCCATTGACTGATCTGCCGACAGGTTGAGTGCAGCACCCATTGGCCGATATCCCACATGAGGCCGGTCTCTTCTGCTATTGTCAGAAAGGTCCCCGGTGGTATAAGTCCTCGTTCCGGGTGATGCCAGCGGATAAGAGCCTCGGCTCCAACAATTACTCCTGATTTATCAACCTGCGGCTGATACCAGACGGCAAACTCGTCATTTTGCAGTGCTCTTCTTATATCAGTCGTGAGACGAAGTCGTTCGTCGGCAGCCTTTTGCATACTTGGCAGGAAGAACCTAATTTCATTGCTGCCCGCTCCTTTGGCCTTGTACATTGCAGCGTCAGCCTGCTTGAGAATGTCGTCGGTTCCCTTGTCCTGCTTCGGGAACAGGGAGACACCGATGCTTGGGGTGATATGCATTTCATATCCCTCAATTTTGCAAGGGGCAGAAAGGTAATCACGTATATTTTCAGCACCTTTTCTGGCTTTTTCAACGGCTCGATCAATGTCACCATCGAGTTCGGTGAGAATGATGATAAACTCATCCCCGCCCATTCGTGCGACACAATCTTCCTGTCGGACATTGTCGGTGAGTCGCTTCGATATGAGCTTAAGCAGCTTATCACCAACCGAATGACCGAGAGAGTCATTAATTGTTTTAAAGTTATCCAGATCAAGAAAGATCAGGGCTCCGTATCTCCCATGCCTGGTTGCCCTGGATATTTCGTTGTCCAATTGACTCAGCAGCAGGCGTCGATTGGGTAATCCTGTAAGCGCATCATAGGTGGTGTGATATTTGATCTGTTGCTCTGATATCCTTCGTTCTGTAAAATCTTCCAGAATTCCGACACCACCGATTACTGTCTGGTCTGTATTTCTAATAGCCTTGAAGAAAGCACGGATCGGAGTGGTTTTGTCGCTGGTGACGGAAACGTAGTCGCCTTCAAAAAAACCATCACCTCTGGTCAAGGAGGCCTTGATTGCGTCAGTTGCCCCTCTTTGTCTGATGCTGGCCAACATGTTGAAGCCCACCAGTTTTTCTTTCGAAGAGCCAATAATGTCGACAAAGGCACTGTTACAGCTGATGATAGTGCTTTCTGAGTCGTAATGAAAAATTCCAAGCGGGGCATTATTGAAAATATGCTGATAGAGGTCCTGGCTGGCTTTAAGTTTTCTTTCGCGATCAATACTCTGGAAACGCAACTGAATATTCTCGCGAATATTTCTGTTAATTCTGATGACGCCCATCAGATTAACTAATAGGAAGAGGAGTATCAGTAAGCCTACAAATATGGAATCACTGGTCCCATGAGAGATCATGCTGGTGGCCAGTGGTACTAGAATCAATGCAAGATATCCGGATACAACGGGGAGACTCGGGCACAGGGAGGCAATTGCACCGGCCGACAGTCCGGTTACAGCCAGCAGAAATATAAGCTGGGCCTGGGGGTTGTGGAATGGAAACAGGAAAAACGGTGCCGCACCCCAGACTGCAGCTACCGAGTAGGCACCAATCAGGAAACAATTATGCCAGTGAACGGTGTTTTCGGTTTCAGGTTTACGCTTATAAAAAAGATAGAGAAGACATACTCTGATCATTGAGAGTATGAAAAACAGGCTAAACCAATTGATAATATTGGTTTTGTTGACAATGTCCTGCAATGACCAACAGAGAAGAGCCCCCACCGATATTGATACAATTATCGGTATGGTAGAATTGACATAGAGGAGCCGAACCTGCTCAGCAAAAATTTTGGGAGAATTATTTTTGATATCAACCATGTTGTATTGCTAGCACAAAATATATCTTTAAATCGGTATAACCACTAAAGATTATCTCAAGGGAACGGAAAAGTAAAATTTAGAACCAATTATTTTGGAAGATTCTTCATTAAGATAAAGTAATGAGGAGGTACGACCGCGTGGCAACAGGCTGTCTGGTTCAAGGATACCCTGGAGAGAAGTAGATGAAACTGCAGTACTACCGTAAGGAACAGCAGGAATGTTGCATGAAATTTGCTCTTTAAACTTCAGATAAAGTAGCTCACTAACCAAACCAACAGTCCTGCTATAACCCAGGTAAGGTTAGATGAAGTTCGCTTTGATACATCAGCGGTCTCATGGATTGATCTTTGATTAGGCGACTGTTTCAAGACTGTTTTACTGAGTTGATACCCTGGGTCACCTCTGTTGCTGAAGTTTCCAAATATTGCAATTGAGAACAGAGCTATTGGGACGGCACCGACCCAGAATAAAGTGTCCTGCAATGTTAGCCCTGACTCCTTCATCATATAAGAGATCAGCAGACTGAGCATGATAAGCAGGAGTGTTAACATCAGTATGCGAACAGCATAGTTCTTAATTTGTTGTAGCATCATTTCCTCAGCTTCTTTTTGGCTACCGATATCTTAATATAGCTCATGATGGCTCGTTCTCAGCCATAATTACTTTCCAATCATGGGCCGTAATCCGTTCACCCTCCAGAATCAGACTACGAATGCAAAGACGGCTCATCTGTTATGCAAAGGTACCCCTTGAATGACTTTTCTTTTTTTGCTCGTTTGAGTCTTGATTAACGGGTATTCTAACGATAAAACAGAGTATCGTCACGTAAAAGTGCTCTGGATTACAGCCTAAATTCATGAAAATGCACGGCTTCTGTTTACAGTCGTGCATTTTTTGTTATCTTAACCACATATAGTCTCGGAGATGTTACACATCTATGTTCGGTTTTCTACTAAAACTAATCAATTATTAACGCAATGAAAAAGCTGTTAACGGATTCATTGTTTCATTTCCTGCTCATCGGGGCGGCCCTGTTCATAATTTTCGAACTGTTCAGTAACACTGGTGATTCATTCGAGGATAAAATTCTCATTACACAGGGCGATATTACAGCACTGGAGTCAAACTTTGCTCGAACATGGCAGCGCCCTCCAACAGAAAAAGAACTGCTCGGTATTATAGAAGAAAGTGTACGGGACGAAATAGCCTACCGTGAAGCCGTGAAGATGGGTCTTGACCGGAATGATTCATATATTAGACGGCGATTACGAATGAAAATGGAACTGCTGATAGAAGATATCGGAACGCTTGAGCCTCCCGACGAAAGAGAGCTGCTCGATTATCTGGAAAAAAACAGGGCGGCGTTTAGAAAAGAACCGAGGATTGGATTTTCCCATGTTTATCTCAATGTTGAAAAGCGTGCCAATACCCTTGAGCAAGATGTCAGACGGCTGCTCCAGCAGTTGAACGGAATCGACATTGAGGCCAATCCGGAGAATTTTGGCGACGCTATAATGCTCCCCAGAATAGTTCCACTTTCATCTCTCAACATTATTGCACGGCAGTTTGGACGTAATTTTGCAGACGATATTGCCGGCCTGACGCCGGGGAGCTGGCAAGGTCCCATAGCGTCAAGTTACGGTCTGCATCTTGTATTGGTTCACGAAAGTGTTGCTGGTCGTGATCCCGACCTTTCAGAGATTCGGCCGGCTGTCGAGCGAGAGTTTGTTGCTAAACGGCAAAGAGAGATTAAAGAAGAAGCATATCAAAAGCTTAAAGAACGGTATCCTGTTGAAATAGATCGAAGTCAGGATTCTGGTGTCTAAATGAAAACCCTGGACAGCATTGGTATCAGAAACATACTTTTTGCAGTAATTTCTGTGGCCCTTTTTCTCTGTATCGATATTGCTTTTGGCCATGAGAGCCAGCCAGGAGCTGTCGAAATTCGTGAACTGGGGCCTGACCGGTATGAAGTTATCTGGCGGGCCCCTCTTTATTACACCAGGCCTCACCCTGCTCGGCTGGAGCTGCCGGAGGCATGGGAGATAATTGGCCAGCCGTTGGAACGGGCACGACCAGATTCCATCGTTTACCAACAACGTATTTCCACCGGCGGAAAAAGCCTTGATGGAGCGGTTATTCGGTTTCCCGGGCTTGAATCGACAATTACCGATGTTTTTATCAGGGTAATTAGGGCAGATGGCAGTGCAATGACTGCTGTGGCCCGCCCGACAAGGCCGTGGGCGGAGTTGAGGGGCGAGCGCCCCTGGTATCAGACGGCTCGTGAATATCTGTTGCTCGGATTACATCATATTCTGATGGGCATAGACCACCTCTTGTTTGTGCTGGGACTTCTTTTAATTGTCCAGCAGCGAATGGCCCTTATCAAAACCATCACCTCATTTACAATTGCCCATTCCGTTACGCTGGGTGTTGCGACTCTTGGCTATGCCCATGTTCCCCTGCCACCGCTCAACGCTGCTATCGCTTTGTCAATTCTCTTTCTGGGGCCGGAGATCATTCGGGTTCAGAAAGGTAAAACCAGTCTGACCATCCAGTATCCATGGCTGATTGCCTTTGGTTTTGGGCTACTGCATGGCTTCGGATTTGCAAGTGGTCTGTCGACAGCAGGCATGCCGAAAGCTGAACTGCCGTGGGCATTGCTCTGGTTTAATATCGGGGTTGAGCTGGGCCAGATTCTTTTTGTCTTTCTCGCCCTTGGGCTGACCTGGTCGTTTAGAATCCTGCAGGTTCACTGGCCGCGATGGGCTCTGAAAGTTCCAGGATACACTGTTGGGAGCCTGGGTGCATACTGGACCATTCAAAGAACCTTCATGATGATTGGAGGATTGTAAAAATGAAAAAGAGTTTATTTTCATGCCGTTTCCTGATCATTCTGCTTGCAGCTGCAACCTGTCTTTTTCTGCCCGCAGTCGGGAGTGCCCATGTTCAGCAGGGGCAGGCAACCAGTTTTTTTACCGGTATTTCCCATCCCTGGTCCGGTATGGACCATATCCTTGCCATGGTTGCAGTGGGGCTCTGGGGCGCCCAGCTTGGCAATCCTGCGCTCTGGGTGCTGCCTGTTTCATTTCCTATGATGATGGCAGTCGGTGCGATGATGGGGCTGCTTGGTATCCCTGTTCCCGGTATAGAGATAGGCATTGCTGTTTCAGCGCTGGTGCTTGGCGTAATGATTTTAGGTGAGGTCCGCCCACCCCTGATGGTGTCAGTTGTTATAGTCGGTTTCTTCGCCATATTTCATGGCTATGCCCATGGGACGGAGCTGCCTCCCGGGCAAAGCGGTCTTCTTTACAGTATGGGGTTTGTTATTGGGACAGGCTGTCTGCACGGAGTAGGTATTGCAATTGGTTTTATTTATCGCTGGCCATCAGGCAGACTTGTGTTGCGTGCGACAGGCGCCTTTATTGGCTTAATGGGTACTTTTTTTCTTTGGCAGGCGATTGTATGAAGGTGTTTGGCAGGGAGCGTGCGTTTACTGCAGTTGTTGTCTTTACCTGTTCGATTCTCTTTCCCACCGCGGGGTTGGCTCATCTGGTGACAACTGGAATGGGTCCCGTATATGATGGAACCGTTCATCTGTTGCTGACTCCTGAAGATCTTGTTCCGGTGCTTGCAATTGCTGTTTATTCTGGTTTACAGGGCAGGGAATATGGGCGTTATATCCTTTTTGTCTTGCCACTGGCCTGGTTTCTGGGAGGGATGGTCGGTTTTTTTTCTGGACAATTGCCAGCGCTGCCCTATGCTTCGCTCTCGTTTCTGCTTTTTGGACTATTGATTGCAATCAATGCTCGAATACCTGTTCTCGTATTCCTGTCGCTCGCAGCAGCTGTCGGAACAATGCATGGCTTTTTCAATGGCCAGGCACTGAAAACAGGGCCGGGTGTCGTAGGGATGATTGGGATTATGGTAACTGTTTTTGTCCTGGTTGCAATCATTAGTGCTCTTGTCTCTGTTTCCAGCCGTTACTGGGTGAAAATGATCTTACGGGTGATGGGAAGTTGGATTGCAGCAAGCGGGCTGCTGATGACTGGCTGGTTTATCAGGGGTTATATCACCTGATGTCATAGAGGTGATACATCTTGGATTACAACTGAGAGACAGTATATTTTTCAGAAGGCTGTTTTCATCATGACCGATCGTCAAAGAGAGCCTCGCTCTCGGCGCAGACCAAGGAATACTGCTCTTTGGAGATCAGCGTGGCGATGGCATCACTAAAATTCGGTTCACGCTCTTTAGGCGCGCACTACCTGTATAAAAAATGAGATAGACTCTATTGCAGCGAAGTATGGTATTGTCCAGTTAAAAGGGAAAACGGACTCGCAGCATACCAGAGAAGATTGCAACGATAAGAAATAGAGTTCCTTTTTTAAATAATAACAGATTTTTATTGGTTAAGGCTTATTGTGCTCATAGAGCGTTAAATTTATTCCGGGAGGCAGTAATGACAACACTTTTAACCAAAGGTGAAAAGGTTCGGCACAATAAGAAAGCGGATTGGGGGATTGGAAAAATTATTTCAGTCGATCGATGTGGTACCATTCAGGTCGTTTTTGAAGGAAATAAGAGAGTATCAATTGCCAAGGGGGCTAAATATCTTGTGAAAGCACCATAGAGTGCGAATGCATGAAACTACTCCACAGAGTTACTCGTATTAACCACAGGTATAGATCCGATATTTAAACAGTTATTTGCTGGAATGTCGATTTTTGGATTTATTTCTGAATATCTGGTATGCTACCATTTGGCGGACAGGTCAGGTTGGTTAAAGATCATGGCAGGTCTCTATCTTTGTATGGATCTAAATTTCAAAATGGAGGTGGTTTTTTGCAAACAGTAGTTAAAAAATGGTTTCGAGATAAGGATTCTGGTTTTCTCGATAATGGAAGTGGACCAGATATAGCGGTTAAAAAAGCCGACCTTGTTGGCTGTCAGTTTCTAAAGGTTGGCGCAACGGTAGATTTTGAATGTCATTTAGATAAGCAGAAACTTATCGCCAGAAAAGTCAAGCTCTGGAAGCAGAAAAAATCTAAGAAGCAAAACAGTGGAAACAAGGGTGTTAAAAAATTTCCTTTTGGGGTAATGACCTAAAAAATTACACCCGGGAGCACAAAAAACACTGCTCTCATCATCTGCTATAATTCCATTTATCAATTTATTATTTCAAAGTATTGTGTGTCGGTACTGATAGGGTAGATGACACAAGATATTTGCAACTTTTCTCCAACAAGGTGACTCTCTCTGAGGCCTGTCGTGGTTCTCGTGGATTTCTGTTCTTTCTTATGTGGCTGTTTGTTTGCGTTGTCGACTCAAGGCAAGTAATCGATGTTGCTTAGATAAATGAGGCGCGTGTGGTTGGCTGGATAATCCAGTATAGCAACTGCTGATTTACCAAACCTGATTGGTTGGTGTTCAAAGATTTTGGCAGTGATTTGACTGTTGCCTGAATGTACAGCAGGAGTTGGAAAGCGCTGCTCGAATATAACTACTTAATAAACAAGGTTAAAAAATGGAGATATGGGTGGATGCAGATGCCTGTCCCATGGTGATCAAAGACATTTTGTTTAAAGCAGCAGAGCGAATGAAGGTACAGTTGACACTCGTTGCTAATCAACCGATAAAAATACCTTCATCCCCACACATAAAGTTCATTCGAGTATCGCCTGGTCCAGATGTTGCTGATGGCGAAATTGTTAGAAACCTCAATGTCGGAGATCTCGTAATCACGAGCGATATTCCTTTAGCTGCAGAGGTGGTCGGAAAAGGTGGATTTGCGCTCAACCCACGTGGCAAATTTTATACAGTTGAGAATATCAGAGAACAATTAAACACCAGAGATTTCATGGATACGCTTCGCTCGAGCGGTGTAGATACCGGGGGGCCATCTGTGTTGAACAAAAATCACCGGCAATCTTTTGCAAATCACCTTGACCGTTTTTTGAGTAAATACACGAAGGGTGTGTAAGTATTATTTCCAGATGTCTGATTCTGCTTGTTTCTCTAGATGAATAGCTCAAAATGGAAATCCGGGGTTAACCGTGGGAATAATATCTGTCACTGGAAACAACAAAGGCTCGCTATCGTAACAATAGCGAGCCCTCATGATATATTTGGTGGAGCTAGTCAGGATCGAACTGACGACCTCTTGAATGCCATTCAAGCGCTCTCCCAGCTGAGCTATAGCCCCTTTTTTCCTGCATGAAATGCGATGTTTCCTATAACAGGGTTTGGATACCGTGTCAATGAAAATCAGGTATTCGAGCTTCTCTCGCCATTAATCTTGCCAATAGACAGGGTCTCTGGTATCTTTAAATGTTTTGATAATTTATAATACGTAACAGTACTCGGCGGCGTTATTTTACGCTGATTTAGAGATTTATTTATAAAGGAAGGTTCTATGTTTTCTCCATTCAACTTTTTGTTTGGCTGGCTGTCAAATGATCTCGCCATCGACTTAGGCACAGCAAATACGGTTTTATACGTAAAGGGCAAGGGCATCGTCTTGCGAGAGCCCTCTGTTGTTGCCGTTCGTCAGGATGGTCGGATGAGCAGGGTCCTGGCTGTAGGCCAGGAGGCTAAAATGATGCTTGGTAAGACACCCGGCAACATCACAGCTATCCGACCAATCAAGGATGGTGTGATCGCTGATTTTGAAGTTACCGAAGCGATGTTACGGTATTTCATCAAGAAAGTTCATAATCGCAGGACACTGGTCCATCCAAGAATCATGATCTCGGTGCCGTCAGGAATTACTCAGGTAGAAAAACGGGCAGTGAAAGAGTCGGCAGAATCGGCCGGGGCCCGCGAGGTTTACCTGATAGAGGAGCCGATGGCGGCTGCAATCGGAGCTGATTTGCCCATCACGGAGCCGACGGCAAATATGATTATTGATATTGGCGGAGGCACGACCGAGGTTGCGGTTATCTCGCTGGCAGGAATCGTCTATGCGAAGTCAGTCCGTGTTGCCGGAGACAAAATGGATGAGGCAATCCTGCAATACATTAAGCGCAAGCACAACCTGGCGATAGGTGAGAGAACGGCCGAAATGATTAAAACAACTATCGGTAATGTTCTTCCCGAAGAGCCATATGAAACCATGGATATAAAGGGACGGGATCTGGTTTCCGGGGTGCCGAAAACACTTACCGTCGGTGCCGAAGAGATCCAGTCTGCGATAGCAGAGCAGGTTGACGTCATTGTCGAGGCTGTACGAGTGGCTCTTGAAGTCACACCGCCAGAACTGGCTGCTGATATTGTTGACCAGGGGATCGTGCTGACCGGTGGCGGTGCATTGCTCAAGAATCTGGATAAATGTTTGAAAGAAGAAACGGGAATGCCGATTATTGTGGCTGATGACCCGCTGTCCTCAGTTGTTCTCGGATCGGGCAGGGCTCTAGACAATCTTGACATTCTAAAAGAAGTAACGATTGACTAAGCAAATATTGCAATCCCATCTCCGCATCGGAGAGTTACCAATTATTCTGTCGTGAGAAGACAAATCAAGGACAGGAAGAGCAGAGCAAAGCCCTCACGCTGGCGGGTTTTGCTACTGGTTGCCATTCTTCTGTCACTGTGCCTGGTGTTATTTGCATCGACGCTTGGCGGCAGGTATGGTGCGTTTCACGATCTGACCCTTGAGTTTCTTGGTCCTTTGCAGTCGACTTTTTCCAAGGCTGCGACCGGGGCGAAAAATATCTGGGTGGATTACGTTGATCTCCTTGAGGTACGGAATGAAAACCGGCGACTCAAAGCTCTTCTTGATTCCTATGATGAGAAGCAGGCTAAATATCGTGAAGCATATACCACGTTCCTGCATCTTCAGCAGGAGCTTGATTTTAGAAAGGATGCCGATTTTCCCCCACTGACGGCACGAGTCATTGGCAAAGATCCTGCCTTCTGGTTTCATACCATAATCGTTGATCGTGGCGAAAATGATGGTGTTGTTGAAGGAATGGTAGCACTCACTTCCCAGGGGATAGTCGGACAGGTTATTCATGCATCAAGGAATTACAGCAAAATCCTTCTGGCGATAGCGCCAAGCAGCGCCATAGATGTCATAATCCAGAAGAACAGAGTGCGGGGAATCCTCAAAGGAACCGGTGAGGATGGATATATTCTGAATTATGTCCTTAAAAATGCAAATGTCGAGAAGGGCGACCAGGTTGTAACTGCCGGCATCGGGGGCGTCTTCGCTTCAGGTGTACCAGTAGGGACTGTTACCGCTGTGCACCGAAAACAAAGGGGCATGTTCCTGGATATTGAGGTGAGACCATCAGTTGATTTCCAGCGACTTGAGCTTTTACACCTGAACCTCTCTCTTCAGCAGTCGGTTGCTCCAGAAAAAATTGTGCCATAGAGGAGGTTGGCTGAAGTGCAGATCGTAAGTTTCCTCATAATCGGCATTTTTCTGATTACGTTCCAGACGACCGTATTACAGTTTCTTCCGGCATGGCTCGGCACACCCGATCTGGTCTTTATTTTAATTGCTTTTCTGGCCTATCGTTTTGATGTACTGAAAGGGCTCTTGCTGTCATTTTTACTCGGATGGATGATGGATGTAATTTCCGGAATCTATCTCGGTACCTATCTGGTTGAATATCTCCTGTTTTTCATAGCCCTTAATACGTTAACCTTGAACAGCCCATTGAAAGAGTCGGCTTACCAGGTGCCGCTGGTTGGTGTTTTTTATTATCTGGTTCAATTTCTGCTTTACTTTGTCCTATCAATAATGGTCAATGATTCGATGGTGGTGTGGTCCTGGAGCAGGGTCCTGCGGGAAACAATAATTCTGACGGTGGCCACCATTCCCTGTTTTCTCCTGTTCAATTCATTTAATGAATTTTTGTTGACACGGAAGGCTATGAAACGCAGCACCCGGAAAAAAGCCGGCAATCGTTACAGGTAAAGATAAGATGGATAAAAAACTGTTTATCGAAGAAGTTGAAGAAATCACCGAGCGAGATGAAGCCGCACTGACACTTTTAAAGAAACGATCTCTATTCGCAATTTTTCTCGTTTTCTTTTTCTTTGCTGTGATCGTTGCACGACTCTGGTTTCTCCAGATCAGCAGTGGAGAAGAATATAAAAATCTGGCCGATAACAACAGGGTCCGAATACGCTCAGTCCGGGCACCAAGGGGGCATATTCTTGACAAGTTTGGTCGGGAAATTGTAACCAACAGGCCATCATTTAATGTGGTGATGATTCGAGAGGATTCATATGACATAGATGATGTACTGAAACGACTTTCAAAAATTCTCAACGAAGATATTTACAATCTCTGGGAGCATATCAGGGAAGCAGAAGGTACGCCGCGGCATCTCCCGATCGTATTGAAAGAAGATATTGACTGGAAGACCCTGGCGTACCTGGAAAATCATAAATATAAGTTTCCGGGGGTCAGGATTGAGGTCCAGCCCGTGAGAACCTTTCATTATGGTGATCTTGCCGCCAACACCATCGGATATATCGGTTCAATCACTCGCAAACAACTGGAGGATGATAAAGAAGGGATGTATGAGGGCGGGGACCTGATCGGTAAAAGAGGGCTTGAGAGACTCCGTGATAAGGATCTTCGAGGGGAAAAAGGAAAAAGCTCAACAGAGGTAAATGCACGCGGATTTGAGCAGAGAGAACTCAAGAGCCTCGATCCATTGCCGGGCAACGATCTACAGCTGACAATTGATGCAGAACTGCAGCAGGTGGCGGAACAGTTCATGGAGATTGGCGAGAAGGCGGGTGCTGTTGTTGCACTTGAAGTCAATACCGGTCGTGTCCTTGCTGCAGCAAGCGCGCCTACGATACACCTTGAAGACTTTATCGGCGGTATTAGCCAGTCCAATTGGGACGCCCTGCTTAATAATGCCAAACATCCATTGCTTAACAAGTCGGTTCAGGCCGCATATCCTCCTGGATCAGTATATAAAATTGTCACCGCACTGGCAGGACTTTCCGAAGGGGTTATAAATGAGAACACGAAAATCTACTGTCCCGGGCATTACTATTTCGGCAAACGTATTTATCGCTGCTGGAAGCACAGCGGTCATGGGGAAGTTGACCTGAGAAAAGCAATTACCCAGTCATGCGATGTTTATTTCTATCAGGTTGGTGAGCGGGTAGGGGTGGATAACCTAGCGAAGTATGCACGGAAATTAGGGCTTGGTCAGAAAACCGGCGTCGAAATAGAGCACGAAAAATCAGGTCTTATTCCGACAAAAGAATGGAAACGCAATCGCTATAAAGAGAAATGGCACAAGGGAGAGACGTTGTCAATTGCAATTGGCCAGGGCTTCAATCTCCTTACCCCCCTGCAGGTGTGTTTGATGACCGCAGTTGCGGCAAATGGCGGAAAAGTCTATAAACCCCAGATTATTGAATCGGTCACCACACCCGAAGGTGAGGTGATTGAGCGGTTTGAGCCCCAATTGCTTGGAGAACTCAGTGATCGTGAACAATCGTTTTTACGGATTATCAGAGAAGGGCTTGTCGGGGTGGTGCAGGGAAAACGCGGTACAGCCCGGAATGTGAGGATAAAAGGGCTGACAATCGGCGGAAAGACCGGTACTGCCCAGGTCGTACGAATCGCTCAATATAAAGGATTGAAAGAAAAGGATATACCGTACAAATTTCGAGATCATGCCTGGTTTACCTGTTATGCCCCGGCCGATAACCCCCAGATAGCAGTAACTGTCCTGGTAGAGCACGGATTGCACGGAGGGTCGGGTGCCGGTCCGATAGCACGGGTGATTTTAAAGAAATATTTCGAGAAATACCTGGAAGCATGGGCGGAGGCTGAGCAGTTGAGAGAGGGAGAGAAGAGCTGATTGACATCAGTTTCTAAATCAGTAGTTTGTTCATTACTTTAATTAATAATATAAGATGTTTCGGTTCGACAGACGACTTTTTGCACACTTTGACTGGTTAATGACCATTCTTCTTCTGGTTATTTGCGGGATGGCCTTGTTTAATCTCTATAGTGCCGCATATCCGCCAAATCCATGGGGAACACCACCCTATTTAAAGCAATGTTATTTCTTCCTCATGGGGTTTGCTGCTATCCTCTTTATTCTGAGTTTTGATTATCAGGAACTGCATTTCTGGAATTATTTTATTTATGCCTTTGTCGTTATTCTGCTCATTGCAATTTTGATTATTGGTAAAACTGCTGGTGGCGCCCAGCGCTGGATTAATCTTGGATTCTTTAACCTCCAGCCGTCTGAACTGGCCAAATTGATGCTGGTTATTACTTTGTCGAGCTACTATTCCCGAAAAGAAGTGACCGATGGCTACACTCTGAAACAGTTAATCACTCCGGTTATCCTGACATCAGTCCCATTTCTGTTGATTTTGCTGCAGCCGGATCTCGGTACTGCGCTGATGATGGTATTCATTGCCGTTTCCATGACTGTGTTTGTGAAGCTTCGGTTTTCAGTCTACGCTATTCTTGGTGGAACCGGTATCGGGGCAATCTTTTTTGCCTGGGAGAAGATGCTGAAGCCCTACCAGAAACAGCGGGTCCAAACTTTTTTGAATCCGGAGAAAGACCCGATGGGACATGGCTACCAGATCATGCAGTCAAAGATAGCGGTGGGAAGCGGCGGCCAGTTTGGTAAAGGCTATCTGGAAGGAACCCAGGGGCACCTTCACTTTCTGCCCGAGCGGCATACCGATTTCGCATTTTCTGTCTGGTGTGAAGAGTGGGGATTTTTAGGCAGTGTGTTTTTTGTCGGGGTCTATTTTTTCTTTCTGCTCTGGGGTTTGTATACTGCGATGTTTGCAAGAGACCGATTTGGTATGTTGCTCTCTTTTGGTGTTGTTATGCTGATTTTCTGGCAGGCTGTCATTAATCTGATGATGATCCTGGGTTTTTTGCCTGTGGTTGGAATTCCTCTGCCCCTCGTTTCTTATGGTGGTTCTTCACTGCTTACAACCCTGGTGGCAATTGGGATTCTGCTCAATGTCAGGATGAGGAGATTTCAGGGAGGAATGGCAAACGAATTGTAACAGCTTTATTCGGTTTGCAGTGATTCCAGTACCAGCTGTCTTAACCCTTCTATAAAATGTGGATCCGTATTGAGCGACTCCGTCGCCTGGAGTCGGATGTTGTGACTGGCGGCCAACTCCTTATACTGGATATTTATCTCATAAAGTGTCTCAACATGATCTGAGACGAAACTTATTGGAACCATCAGGATGTTTTTACCACCTTCACCGGCTACTTTTTCTATCATTTCAGGTGTTGAAGGGGATAACCACTCTACGGGTCCACTTCTGCTCTGGTAGCAGAGTCTTCCATTTTTCCCCGTAATTTTTTCAAGTTCTTTGATCGTCTGGTCAAGATGGTCTACATAGGGGTCCCCTTCTTCGATAAATGATACCGGCAAACTGTGAGCGCTGTACAATAGTTTGACATCTTCATGCTCAAAACGTTTCAGCCCATTTATAATTTTAGCAGCAAGGCAGTTAATGTAATCCGGTTGTGTCGGCCAGGATGATATTTCTACAAGTTCCGTGTTTTTCAGGTTGCTCAGGTGACGTTTCAGCTCTTTGATTGAAGAACCGCTGGTTGCGCAGGAAAAGTGGGGATAGAGACTAAGTGCCACTACTCTTGTTACCTGTTTGTCGGCAAGTATCTTAACGGCTGAAGCGGTCGTTGGCTCCCAGTAGCGCATTGCCGTTGTGACGATAAAATCACCGTCATCAGACAATGCTCTTTGCAGTGCGTCCTGCTGCTGTTGAGTGATTGCAGTGATTGGTGATCCACCGCCGATCTGCCGGTAAATATTCATACTTTTGGGGGCACGTTTTCTGGCGATATACCAGGCAATCGGTTTCTGGAGCAATGCCGGGCCGAGTCTGATTATTTCTCGGTCTGAGAAAATGTTGTAGAGAAAAGGCCTGACATCTTCAAGCCTGGTTGGCCCCCCCATATTGAGGAGGATGACAGCAATTTTTTCTTTATGCATGGATGAAATAGGGGCGGAAGCATTGAACAAAGTCTCTTACTACTACCACATCTTATTGCGATAGAGAAGAAGAGAATAGGCTGGAAGTACGTTATGGTAAAAAATAATGTTAGGCTGGCTGAATATTCTCCATGGTACTTGATTATACCCTGAACGGGAATATAATATAAGGAACAGTGGAGTAATTATAACGTAATCTTCATTTGACCAGTAAATCATATCTATTGTTAATGGCGAATTTGCTTCCCATCAAATCTGAAAAAAATCAAGAATCCTATTTTCTAAATCACTCTCCACTGTATTATTGTTCGTTCGAAGTAAGTGGTCGTACGCCTGATGGACTGATTGTTCAGCCAGAGGTTAACTGGTTATGTGGCGTGGCTTCCACTATGGAATGGCAGTAGAAGTGCTGTCGGATCACTCTATGGAGGAACTTTATGGAACTAAAAGTCGAAGCCCGAAATGTTGAGTTAAAAAAAGGCTGGCAGGTTAAAATCGATGAGGAGAAAGAGAAGTTGATTCGTCACTACGCAGGGTTTGTCCTGTATCTCCGTGTCGCCATTGAAGCCACAACTCATCATAAGGAAGGCGGCTTCGAGGTCAAACTTGTGGCCTCGGTCCCAAACGACACAGTAGTGGTACAAAGAAAAGGCGAAATAGTTCGTCCTCTGCTTATTGAGGCGTTTGATGTTCTATCCTTACAATTGAAGGAAATACTCAGGAAGAAAAGAAAAGCAAAAAAGCACCCGGAACAGCACATTGAAACCGATAGTGTTGGAATCGTCCATAAGGTCTCACCTCATGAGTCATATGGTTTTATCACAACATTTGATGAGCGTGAAATTTATTTTCATGAGAATGCACTAAAGAATGTGACGATTGATGACCTGATGGAAGGTGACAGTGTGGTGTTTGGCGAGTCTTTTGGAGACAAGGGACCGCAGGCATCGTGGGTGAGAGTAGCTGGCTGATATCGATTATAGTGTAAAGTAAAAAATCCCCCCGGCTCTATTGTTGGCCAGGGGGATTTTTTTTACGATTTTTTTGTTTTGCAGTGTCGCCCAAAGTGATTAACGGTTTATATAATGAAGTGTGATTTTCGGGATCACTTTGCCGAAGAAGTGAAAATGCTTGACTTATTAAGCAATATTGTTAATTATTTTAATTCGTTGCTGTCGTTTTTTTAAACGATGTATGGCAAGCATCTAGCACACCGTATCACATTCATCGTTATGGATGCTTCTTTGCTTAAATTTGCTAGAAATAGAGTGATATCGGAATATTATTCCGTCATATATAGCGTTTATCTTAAGTAGCCGACTGACCCCAGGTTGGCGGATCATGCTGTCAAGTCTCTTTCGGTCTGTTTTATTGTCCGGAAGAATATTACCAAAAGTAAACAGGAAGGAGAAAATGTATGAAAAAGAAAGCGTCTTTACTAGCAGCCCTTTCAATGGGATTTGTGATGGCTTTCAGCTCTGCAGCAATCAGTGCTGATACAACGTTTGTTACTATCGGAACAGGTGGTGTAACTGGTGTTTACTATCCGACTGGTGGTGCGATTGCCAGACTGGTCAACAAAGGTAAAAAAGAACACGGAATCAGGGCTACTGTCGAGAGTACCGGTGGATCGGTTTATAACCTCAATGCCATTGCTGCGGGTGAGCTCGATATGGGCGTCGCCCAGTCTGACTGGCAGTATCATGCCTATAATGGCACCAGCAAGTTCGCAGATAAAGGGCCAAACAAAGATTTACGCGCGGTATTTTCAGTTCACCCGGAACCATTCACTGTTGTTGCACGAACCGATTCCGGCATTACGAATTTTATGGACCTTAAAGGCAAACGGGTAAATGTCGGAAATCCAGGTTCGGGTCAGCGTGGAACTATGGAAGTGATTATGGACAAGCTTGGCTGGACGATGGATGATTTTAAATTAGCTGCTGAGCTGAAACCCGCAGAGCAATCTCAAGCACTTTGTGATAATAAAATCGATGCCTATGTATACACGGTCGGTCATCCCAATGGGTCTATTAAGGAAGCCACTACCTCATGTGATGCTGTGTTGGTTAATGTCGATGGTCCTGCAATTGATGCACTCGTAGAAGAAAATTCTTATTATAGATATGCTGTAATACCCGGTGGAATGTATCGTGGTACAGATATGGATGTGAATACTTTTGGTGTTGGTGCAACATTTGTCAGCTCCGCTCAAGTTCCCGAGAATACGATCTATGTTGTTGTGAAATCGGTTTTTGAGAATTTTGATGACTTTAAGAAGCTGCATCCTGCGTTTGCTAACCTCAAAAAAGAGGAAATGGTGAAAGATGGTCTTTCTGCACCACTGCATGATGGCGCAGCCAAGTATTACAAGGAAGCCGGTCTGATAAAATAAGTTTATCGATCGCACGAAGTTGGTTACAAGGTGCGCGGCTTAAGCAGAGTCGCGCACCTCTCTTTTCTCCTCTATGATAATACCGCTGTGGTATGAGTTGATGGTGGGAATATCTCAGGAACGAACAGTTCAGGTATGGCGTTGATGGCAAACATCTGACAGCTTGAGAAGATGTCTGTATACTTTGATCGTATCGTCGATTCCTGGTGTTTATCTATAGGAGGCAAGAGTATTGCTGAAGATTCTGATTCAGGTATCTCCCCCGTCGTTTAGGTCTTGCAATGGACAGTCGGTGCATTGCAGATTTTAACTATTATACCAAACGTTTAAGAGGGATCAAGAAGGAGCTGATGCCATGACAAAACCCACCGAGAAGCCCCTACCCAGTGAAGATGTACATGAGATGATTGCTGAGGCAGATACCGGTGCCCGCAATCCGAAAGGTGCGATTCCCAAAAAGGTTCTTTTTTTCGTACCGCTTGCCTGGACCTTTTTTCAATTATGGTATGCATCTCCACTTCCGTACATTTTTAATTTCTTTGTCATAAACTCAACAGAGGCACGCTCCATACATCTGGCATTTGCGATGTTTCTCGCCTATACGGCGTTTCCAACCTTAAAATCTTCTCCGAAGAATTATATTCCAATCCAGGACTGGATACTCGGCCTGACGGCAGCCTTCTGTGCAGCATACATCTTTCTTTTCTATAGTGGTCTGGCGGAGCGGCCAGGTAACCCGACAACGTATGATCTGGTTGTCGCGGTTGCTGGGATAGTGTTGCTACTCGAAGCGACCCGGCGTGCTCTCGGACCACCGCTCATGGTTGTAGCCGCCATTTTTCTGATCTATACCTTTGCAGGGTCTCATATGCCTGAGGTTATCGCCCACAAGGGTGCGAGCTTGTCCAAGGGAATGTCCCATTACTGGCTGTCGACAGAGGGTGTTTTTGGCGTTGCTATCGGGGTTTCGACCGGAATGGTCTTTATGTTTGTGCTGTTCGGGTCACTGCTGGAAACCGCTGGGGCAGGAAACTATTTTATTCGAACTGCTTTTGCAGGTCTTGGCCATATGCGCGGTGGGCCGGCGAAAGCAGCTGTCATTTCATCAGCCTTGACCGGGCTCGTATCAGGCTCTTCCATTGCCAATGTGGTAACCACCGGAACGTTCACTATCCCGCTCATGAAAAAGGTGGGGTTTTCTGCGGAAAAAGCCGGGGCAGTTGAGGTGGCATCCTCCACCAATGGGCAGTTAACGCCCCCGGTCATGGGGGCTGCTGCGTTTTTAATGGTTGAGTATGTCGGGATCTCTTACATAGAAGTTATTAAACACGCGTTCCTGCCAGCTGTCATTTCCTATATCGCTCTTGTCTACATTGTTCACCTTGAGGCCTGCAAGATGGGCCTTGAAGGAATGAAAAAAAGACATACAAAAACGTTTGCCCAGAGTTTACTGGGATTTGTCTCTACAATCCTTTTCCTGGTGGTGATGGGAGCAGGAACCTATTACGGTCTTGGCTGGATTAAGACTGTTGCCGGGGATGCAACGATATACATCGTTGTTGTCCTGCTGGCGATAACCTACGTCCTGCTTATTTACCTGGCCTGTAGAGTGCCGGAACTTGAGATGACTACTGAAATTAACGAGCTTCCGGACCTTGGTGCCACTGCCCAGGCTGGCTATTATTTTCTACTACCCATTGTGGTGCTGATGTGGTGCCTTGTTGTTGAACGGCTGTCCCCTTCACTTTCTGCCTTCTGGGCCACGATCCTGTTAATCTGTATCGTTATGACCCAGCGTCCCTTGAAGGGATTTTTTCGTAAGATGCAGGGAGATGAATTCTCTTTTCAGCATGGGTGGCGGGATCTGATCAACGGAATGGTGTCAGGTGCGAAAAACATGATCGGGATAGGTGTTGCAACGGCTGCAGCAGGTATTGTTGTGGGAACTGTTACCCTTACCGGCATCGGGTTGGTGATGACTGATTTTGTAGAGTTTATATCCGGTGGCAACCTGATGTTGATTCTGTTTTTTACAGCGGCCATCAGCCTGCTTCTTGGCATGGGTCTGCCAACGACGGCAAATTATATTGTCGTCTCAACCCTGATGGCGCCAGTTATTGTAAGTCTTGGTGCACAAAATGGGCTGATTGTTCCCCTGATCGCTGTTCATCTTTTTGTTTTTTATTTTGGTATTCTTGCTGATGATACGCCGCCAGTGGGGCTTGCCGCCTTTGCTGCAGCAGGTATATCCGGAGGTGATCCGATAAGAACAGGTATTCAGGGGTTTGCCTACGATATTCGTACGGCAATTCTGCCCTTCATTTTTATTTTCAATACTGAACTGCTGATGATCGGGGTGGGCAGCCCAATTCACTTCGTCATCGTGGTCAGTGCTGCAACCATTGCCATGCTCGTTTTTGCTGCCGGAACACAGGGCTTTTTCGTTACCAAAAGTAAAATATGGGAGACGGTAGCGTTGCTGCTGGTAGCATTCACCCTCTTCAGGCCCGGATATTTCTGGGATAAGGTCTATCCTGAACTTGTTGAAAGGCCGGCTTCTGAGCTGACGCAGATTGTTGACAATATGGGTCCAAGAGAGCAGCTGAGAATGGAGCTTAAAGGTGAGAAAATGAATGGCCGGGAGTTCAAGATGACGGTCATGCTAGCGGTTGGGGAGGAACCAACAGGCGAAGAACGATTGCAGGCCATCGGTATTGAAACACGAGAGGAGGATGGCAGGATTTTCGTGGACAATGTCGTTTTTTCCAGTCCCGCTGAAAAAGCGAACATTGATTTCGACCAGGAAATTTTGAATATTCAACTGCTCAATGATCGACCACCCAAACAATTGATGTTTATTCCCGCTCTGCTTTTACTTGCAGCAATCTGGTTCCTGCAGAAAAAGAGGGTGAAGAAAAATCTCGTGTCCGCGACCGCCTGAACGGGCTGCATGGTGAAAAAATGAAGTCTGGCATGTAACGCCAGGGAGAGTTGATCATGATAAAAAAAATATTGGTGCCAATAGCATTTTCCAAATATTCCAGAGGAATCATCGATTATGCTGCGGATCTTGCAGAACCAAGAGGTGCCGAACTGTTTGTGGTACACGTTATTAACGAGCGGGACCTTGCTGCGGTTAATAAAATCACTTCTTTTGGCTATAAAGTAGATAGTGCTAAGTATATCGATATCATCAAGAAAGAGCGTCGGGCTGAAATTGTAAAGATAACTGAACACCTGACGCTTCCCGACGAAAAAGTCAGTTTTTCTTTTCTGGTTGGAGATCCAACCACCGAACTTCTCAGGTTTGTTGTTGAATCAGAAATTGACATGGTTGTTATGGGAATAAAGAACAACGATCTCATGCATGTTTTTGCCGGATCAGTTGCCGAACGAATGTTT
>NODE-132-length-25910-cov-5.90408_pt1 | contig 25910 bp, 18 predicted proteins | sample MGYA00139097_ERZ477577 | MGnify/ENA metagenome assembly ERZ477577
CAGTTCACTTAAATAATGTAATGTGAATTTCAAGGCATCAACACTTTTCAACTGATAAGTTGAGTCCTTATTTGCGGGAAAATAAGGATTATACTCGTCGACTGGCAGTGGGATCTCGAACGACTCGCTATATTTCTCTCCCGATTCAACCTTGGTTGCAAATGGTATTACACGCATCTCAACAAACTGATTTTGAGGTAATGGAGGAATGCCTTTGAGGAAATGCCCAAGATTATTCTCCGTTACACATACATAAGCAGGCAACATAGGGTCTACATAATCCCCAATCTTATTCATACTCCATAACTTGTTCATAACATAGATTGATCGCTTACCAGTATTATTTATACTGTAAGAAACATGAACGACATCACCTTGAATAACCGCTTTCACATCAAGGTGGGGCTTTTCTTGCGTAGCCTGGGAACCACTCGAAATCGCATTCATCTCTTTTCCATTTACTACTGACAGTTTAGATATAAGTAGCACAACAAACAGAAGCCTAAAAAACTTTTTTGTTTTTCTATTCCAGTCAATAAAGCGTCTCCTGTCGTTCGCGCTCAATCTGGCGTTGTTTATCAGAGTACCGTGTGGTCAGCTCGTGTTGGTATGCCACGCTCTGTTCGATACTGGTTATCCTGGTTTATGGTGTTCGTTTCTTCAACATGTGGATTATTAGGATTCGCGGGATCTGGTGACATATCCACCTCTCCTCGCCCTATATGCTCGGAATGACTGAGTTCATGATGCAACCCTACGTCTGCCGGTCGTCTAACACTTGGATCGGCGGCTGTCGGGGGTTCACGATCTGGATTATAAGTGATCGTACTGCCGGAACCGTTCCCTGTTCCAACACCACCGCCAATTGCAGGCGTGCCAGCCGCAGATGCATCTGCCCAATTATCGGCAGCACAACCATTGCTTGCGCCTTCCCGAATACGGACCGGTTGTCCATCATTATTAATGTTATTCAACCGTTCCAACCCGGTTGGATAATTGGACATGATATGGAGATCGCGTAACACCTTTGCCTGAAATTCAGCGTCTCCTTCAATCGTTATATTGTTGCCCACCTGTATATTGCCATTCGGTAGAACGGTGATAGACAGGGGAAATACGGGGCCACCAATAAAGACCCTGCGCAGAGCCGACAGCATCGGATTGCCAAGGAAGACACCACAGCCGCCCATATCCCCACTTGGGGTCCACCTTGCTGCAGGCATACCATGAATCAAGACACTGGTTGAACCCATAATAATCGGCGGTGGAGGAGCAGGTGGTACCGGGGGAGGATGCGCGAGCCCGGCGCTGATCGCACCGGTGCAAATTACGGTACAGTTGAGATGCGCTGCAGGTAATCCTTCAATAAGCACCACGCCTTGTGGACAGGGGCCGGTCAGCGGTGGCCCGATAATACCCGAAGGAACCAGCATATCGTGGGTCGTCGGGTCAGTTATGCGGGCAGCAGGAAACATGGTTCTATCTCAACAGTTAATCTTGACGATGGGACTGGAGATGGTAATGGAGGCTGGTGTCAGTTCTATAGAACTGGCCCCACACACCAATTTGATGCTCAAAGTACCCGTGGTTTCCACCCTCAGGCCAGTGTGCTTGATCTCACCAGCCGGGGCGCTTCGGGTTATATTTCCCAAGGTCGTCTCCAGCGAATCATCGCCCATCTCGAGCTTTACCGATCGATCACCCATTTTGAGCACCAGGGAATCATCCCCCTTTTCGATGGTCTCGCTCCTGTCTCCTTCCTTGATGACCAGTGTCTCATCCTTCTGGATCGTGGTCGAACGGCTCCCGCCCACGCTTCGGCTCTCATTGGCCTCCACAGTTGTTGTCAGATTACGCTCTGCATGAAGCGTGACATTCTCTTCGCCCTTTTTATCCTCGAAACGGAATTCATTGAAATTTTGCGCTGTACCGCCCTTGGAGCTTCTGCTCTTTATGCCACTTTGTGTTTTGTTTGCGGGGAGTGCATACGGCGGCATGTGGTCCGCGTTATAGACTCGGCCGGTCGCAATCGGCTGATCCGGATCACCCTCGAGGAACTCTATCATCACCTCCTGTCCAATGCGGGGGGTGAAGACAGCACCCCACTGCTTGCCAGCCCAGATCTGCGCAACGCGTATCCAGCAGGAGCTGTTTTCATTCGATCTCCCATAACGATCCCAGTGAAACTGGACTTTGATCCGACCATATTCGTCTGTATGGATCTCCTCGCCAGGCGGTCCGACTACAACTGCCGTCTGCGGTCCCTGGATAACAGGCTTTGGTGTAGTGCGCGCCGTTCGGAATTGTTCATTGCTATGAATAGCGTTGAATTGACAAAGATAATAGGCTTCCCCTCCTATTCCCCCCGATACTGATTCAAATTCCTCAGCAATGACCTCGTAATGTGCGGTAGTGACCAGATATTCACGGGCTTGATCATTTCGTGGATGATCGGTAAATGTAAACAGGCAACCCACTGCCAGCCCCCCCGCATCCCCTTCTCCGTGTATTACCTCGTGGGAGGCATGGAGTTCTTCAATCCGAATCTGGGCATAGTTCTCGCCATCACCGCGCTCTGTATACTCACCGGGATAATCATATATCTCGGAATCTGATTTATCGTGATCCCGCGTTATAAGCTGATCGACTCTTTTATCAGCTTTTGGTGCGGTGTAATCGTATTCATTGAGCACATAGCGGCCCGGCTGAACTTTTTTTATTATCTGCCAATTGCTGATATGCTCAGCATGTATCGTTTGACCTGGAGGGCGAAAGGGGATTTCCCCATAATCCGGAAAAATCGAATGCGCACTTATGGAATCGGAAAGTATGGCGGTATGCTTACCATCTTCATGTTTGAAGTAGTAGTAGATCCCCGCCTGCTCCATCAGCCTGCTTACAAAATTGAAGTCCGTCTCCCGGTATTGAACACAATATTCCCATTCTCGATAACTCCCATTGAGCAGATCTTCGAAATCGGTAAAACCATTGTCTGCGAATACCTCTTTTATGATCTCGGGAACTGTCAGATTCTGAAAAATCCGGCAGTCGGCAGTGCGTGTCAGGAACCATAACCAGGGACGCATCTGCAAGCTGTATTTCGCAAGATCGCCATGTTCTCCAATATGCAGAAATTCGCTGACAAAACCATTGAAATAGCGCCTCCCTCCCTTGGGCAGTTCATATTCAACAGTGATATTCTGACCAAGAATTGATTCGAAACTGATGTCGTGCTGGGAACTCAACATCTCGAGTTCAAATTGAAACGGCCTCCCCAACTCCTCGGTGCCTTGCATGTGGTGAAGCACAAGGACATCCGCCCCCAGCGGCGTTTTTACCTTGATGATTCGTTTATCTTGTGTAGCACCAGTCCGTAACATGGTGAACCCCTTATGGATTTACTGTATTAAACCAATCATTCAAGCACTATAGATTATATCCGTTAAGAAATGGAATCTGGGGCTATGCTCAAGATTGAGGGCCTACCCTCCTACAACTTGGGATACGGGGACTGAAACGGGCTTGTTTTATTGCGCAGAACCTTCTCTAGCCGAACGCATCGACAGCAGAACATATCACCATGCCGAACAATGGTTACCAGAATCGAAATAACGTTCGTATCATTATGCTCTATTCAAATACCAAACCATTTAAGGAACCTGGCTGGATTCTGGGACTGATGCATCTGGCTCTGCCTCTAGCATTTTGGTGAATAAGTACCGTTACCAGTGACAAATAGCCAGGGTAACGGCCTATTTTTGCCCACAGGGATCAGAGCTGAACATTTCCCTCAATATCCCAACCAGCGTCCATGACGGCCTCGGGTGAGCCGTCTGGTGCCTGTGGAGTATACTCAACCTTGACTTTGGCAAAGTTCATGGTGACATTCTCCGTTACCCTATCCTCACCGCCGGCGCCGCCACTGGAAATAGAACTGATCAAGACTTCCTGCATGGTTATTTTCATATACTCAACAGGAAACTCGCCAGCCTTACGGACAATCAGTTTAGCCTCATCATAGTGCTTGCCATTACAGCATTTCAGGTAGCAGTTCGTCGATGATGAGTCCACGTATTTGGTGATCGAGAGATCCTGAACATTTACCTTACCTGCGCCTCCACCACCACCCATCGACATGGTGCCGGACTGGGACAGGCCCCAACTCCAGGAGAGCACGTCAATCCAATCTCTGTATGTGTCATCCTTAGCCTCGCCATCGATATCGCCGAGTTTTAAAAAACAATCAAATGCCATGATTAATCCCCTCTATATATCTACATTGAAAAAGCAGCTTCAGATCCAGTTTCCCTGCAGTGATCCAATAGAAAATAACGGACGCGAAGGCCCATTCACTTTGTCAGATGAACCTCTCTTAATCCCTCCGCCCTCCAGCCTTTCCATCGATTTAAGCATAGGTGTTTCAGGAGTGTTTTACAACTATATTAGATCGGTTTTGGTAATCTTTCACAAAAACAGTGGTGATTTCTTTCACCCCCGGGACATACCTTATCTAAAGACCATAATTCAGCATAAATGATAGTAAAAATTTCCTAGTGTTGTAGCATCTGCTTTCCTGCCTTCGTGGGGAATGACGCACAAAAGAACACAGAGAGTTCTTTTACCCAGGAGTTTCAACAATCAGGCATTGACAGATTCACTGTTTCCTTAAAGAAGCTGGTTGCAAAAAGCCGCTGCGCACCAGGTACCGTATGGTCTCAATCGCCATAGGAGTCAGCTGTTCAAGGTGGATATTCATAGATGATGCCATCTCCTGCAAAATATCACCTAAGGATCTCCTAGTATTGCAGCGCGTAATCAGCCCTGCAATATTAGCGTCAATTGTACAATACTGAATAAGTCCCCGAGTTCTTTGCAGCCTCGCCTCGACAAATTCCATTCGTTCGTCAGTAGGGTTCAACTCTTGTTTCAGATGTACATCTTCTACGACGCAAAAGGCTTCACCCAGCAATTTAGAGTCATCTGCTTCGTTTATATAATCCTGCAGTAAAAATCGCCGTTGTATGTCATCTCCCGTTGCTTCAGAATATCGGCTCGGTGTATCTTCCATTCGTATCCAGTTACTGCCTTCACGACGGCGTATTGCGATAACTCCGTAGCTTATGGCTTCTATCTTCTGTTGTGCAAAATAATCCATCCAGCGATCAAATTCGCTCTCAAGTATCTGCTGATTGCGCGCCCGGGTATCCTGGATCCAGGTAATGGCGTACTGGGCGACATCCTGGGTATCTCCTCCCCAGATTATGGCATCACACCCAGTCCCTTCAAACCAGCCCTCCAAGCCCTCACGCCAATTCTGATCAACCTGGTGCCCCCAGTTGCATATGATCTGGCAATACCCCCCCAGCCTCAGGTGTGACCCTGCTTCCTGCAACAGAAGCTTACTGAACTCATCCCCACGCCAACCACTGTCACAAAAAAGAAAATCTGATGATGGTGAGATGACATAAGGTGGACTGCTTATAATGAGATCGAAATTTCTCTCTTCCACAGGCTCGAAAAGGCTACCCTGCAAACATTCAACATTATTGATACCATTAAGCAAAGCATTGAAGCGGGTGAAAGCCAGCGCACGTTCATTTTTATCGGTTGCGAATACCCGCTTTCCAAATCGACTGGCAAGTAAAGCAAGGACACCGCAGCCGGTTCCAATATCCAGAATCCGCTCAAAAGGACCTTGCATCATCATTTTTGCCACAAGTACCGAACTGTTCGCGGGCCCCATTACAAAATCAGCATGTGCTCCTTGACGGACTTCATCTGGCAAGTCTGATGCGAGCAACAGATCCCAGCAAGCGGTTAGTTTGACCAGCGGAAAGACCTTGCCTCCCCTGACCTCGATCAAATTGGTCTTTTCCCAGAACTCCCGCGACGGCTGCAAAGACATTTGCTGCACTGCGTCAATCGAGAGCGGCACCCCCAGGAAGAATAGCCGGATTAGCTTGTCAAGCAGGGTTCCTTCTCTGGTATATCTCAGCATCAGTGGCAACTTCTTGGATGGAGCTGTCAATCCACCAAACTTGAGCCTCTGTTGCACCCCCTCCTCTGTATAACCAGCATCTCTGAAAAACCCCGCAATAACGCTGCAATCGTCCACTTCAGTAAAGATAGGTGGTTTGCTCTGGGCCTGCATTCTATTCATTTTTGCTGATTATTTATGAAACTAAAGTAGTGCGGCCGTTCACGCCCAATACGGAGATTTGGTCGCAGAAAGCATATAAGTCACACACTACATCTATTGAGTTTGCGTGTTTTTCGTGCTTTTTGTGGCTGCATTGAAGGTTACTGACTTAATTCCGCTTCGACCAAAAAACCCGGTACAGTCTGTTTCCACTCGGTCCTGAGCACAACCCGGGTAAGCGATACTATATTGAAACCCGATGATCTCAAGGCAGATTGCAGGTACTGCTTGCTATGACTGTAGCGCCCAGTGGGGTTCAGCAGATACTTCTTGTCGGCTTCCATTGAGTCCAGTGCCTCGGTAGTAAAGACAAACCTTCCTCCACTCCGAAGAGAAAAAGCAGCAGCACTGAATACGGGTGTGATCCGGCCAAAATAGATGAGTGTATCCGCACACACGATCATATCCAATACTGATTCCCGCATATTCAGGTATTCAGTCAGTTCTGCATTGATCAGTTCGTCATACAGCCCACGCTCTCTTGCCTTTTCAAGCATTCCATTCGACAGGTCTACGCCGACCAATCGATCTGCATAAGGTTTCAGAAAAGGGGCGCAAAGTCCTGTCCCGCAGCCTCCATCAAGGATAACGAACTGATGTTTCGGTTGGCTAAACCTGTTTGCGATCAAATCATGTATAAGCTGAGGTGCCTGATAATCAAGGGAGGCGAGTTTACGCTCGAAATCTGCAGCAAAAAGATCAAACTCCTGGCGTACATAGGCGTCCCGAGCCCGCTCCGGTACAGCTTCGCCACTGCAGGCAGCCGACAAGTGTTCGGCAATGGGATTTTCAGGTTTTGACGCTTTCCAGGCCTGGAAGACCTCAGCCGCTTTATGTATGTCTCCCTCTGCATAATACAGAATACCCAGACGATGACTGGCTTCATCGTGTCCCGGGTGATTGCTCAGCACCAAATCAAAAATTTCTTTCGCCATGTCCGGCTGGCCCAGTTTCTGGTAAGCGCTACCAAGGTTGCAAGATGCCTCGGAGAAACTGGGAATCAACTGCTGGGCACGCCGATATGCACCTACCGCCTGCTCTACCAAACCTTTTTTTTCCAGCAACGTCCCCAGGTTATTGTAAGCTTCCGCATAATTAGGGTCCTGCTCAAGCGCCACCCGGTAGGATGCTTCCGCCGCTTCAAGATCCCCCTCCGCCTGCAGTGCCATTCCAAAGGAGTTATACCTGAGCGCATTCCCGGGTTCCAGTTCGATTGCAATCTTATATTCACTGATCGCTTCCTCGGGCTCTCCCAGAGCTTCCAGCAGATCGGCATATTCACTGTGCAATGCGCTGTCTTCAGGCTGCAGTTCCAGCGCAGACAGATAGGCCGCTTTCGCCTGTTGGCTGTCCCCTAAAAGAATCAGGACATGCCCCAGATTTCGGTGGGCATCGGCATAATCCGGATGCAGTGCCAGAGCCCGCTCATACGCCTTTCTCGCCTCCTCAAATTGACCTTTTTGTCTTAATACCACCCCAAGATTATTGTGTGCCTCCGGCAGACGCGCATTCAAATCGATAGCCAGACGATAGGATGCGGCTGATTCGTCCAGTCTCCCCATCGCCTTCAACAGGTTTCCCAGATTAATGTGTGCATCCAGGAATTCCGGCTGTAATGCTATGGCTCGCCGATATGCCGTAATTGCACGATCCGTGTCTCCAATGGCTTTGTACGCATTACCAAGATTTGAGTGGAAGTCGGGTTCGTCTGGCTTGATCTCTATCGCACGCTCAATCCATTCAATAGCGCTGCCCGCCTCTCCTGACTGATAATAAAGCACACCCAGTAAATGCAGTAGATTGCTGTTTTCCGGTTGCGACTGCAGGAGCCTGACATACAATCCTTCAGCTTCACTCAGTCGTCCCGCTTTATGGTTTTCTATCGCGGTATGGAGCAGAGCAGTTAATTGCATCTCATGAGGCTGGTTGGTTTTTCTCACATCCTTCCTCGACCTGAGTCTGTGCGAGCGCTTTCATCTCTATTGAGATATTGAAAACCCGGGTATCCAGTGACCGGAGCACTGTATCCATCGCATACAGGTTATTCTTAACCAGCTGTTGTATCACTTTCGAGTTTTCATCCCGCATACTTTTCAAGCTGGCTCCACGGGTTGTCGTTGTCGTGACCACCCTGCTTGCCCAGAAATTGGGAGATGCCATATCACACAAGCCCTCTGCAGCCACACGCGGAATCAGCCAGATAACATCCTGGGCCGCCCGCTTACACAAAGTCATCAACTGAAATCCCTGTTCGTATGTTGTTGGCGGTCTCTGCTGCAGAGACTCCCTGGCGAGCATGAAATTTGCTGCACTCATGCCATTATCGGTCAACTTCAAGAGTTTGATTGCACTTAGTGTCGCCCTTGTGATCTCCACAATAAGTGGAAGCAGTATCGGATTATCGTCAGATGCGTTGGTCGATATTGAGCCTTCGGGTTCGGTTAGAAATGCCAATTGCTGCGCACGTAAGTTAAAAAGAGTGCGTTTGACCTGATCCAGAACATTCGAGCAGTGAACCAGCGCTGTCCTCTGCTCATCAACAGTCACCGGAATATGGATCAGTGCACCATCCTGTATCCGTTCGGGATCAGGATAGTTCAGTCGAAACGCGTAATTGGATGCACAGAAGTATAGCGCGTGAGTACCGGCTACAGCATAGGCTTGCGCCACGGACTCCAAGGTATCGCCCTGCCGGAAACAGTGGGTAGTTCGCTCGGACATCAGTTAAGCCAAGGTTTAGAATGCGTAGCTGAATTCACCATCTTCAACACTTACATGGACTTTCCCGATCTCGCTTCCCTCCATCATCTGGGTCAGGAATTTCTGGCTGATGGCCGGCAGAACCGTATTGGTCAGAATCGCGTCAACAATACGTGCTCCACTCTCCACCTCTTTACAACGACTGGAGATCATCTCGATCACTTCCTCATCATAGCTGAAGGGGGTCCTGTGGTTCTCTGCAATCCGTTTTTCGACTCTGCTCAACTGCAGTCGTATAATAAGGGTCAGCACTTCGTCACTAAGCGGATAGTAGGGGATAGTTACCAGGCGGCCCAACAGTGCTGGCGGAAAAACCTTCAACAAGGGTTCTCGCAAGGCACGTGCAATCCCTTCGGGTTCAGGCATCAATTCGGGATCCTTGCACATGTTCATTATAAGATCTGTTCCTACATTGGTGGTGAGCAGAATCAAGGTATTCTTGAAGTCGATGTAACGCCCTTCAGCATCTTCCATCCACCCCTTGTCGAATACCTGGAAGAAGATCTCATGCACATCGGGATGCGCCTTTTCCACCTCGTCCAGTAGCACAACGCTATAGGGTTTGCGTCTTACCGCCTCCGTCAGCAGACCACCTTCGCCATAACCGACATAGCCCGGAGGGGAGCCTTTGAGTGTTGACACCGTATGTGCCTCCTGAAACTCACTCATATTGATGGTTACGATATTCTGCTCTCCACCATACAGCGCTTCGGCCAGGGCGAGACCGGTTTCCGTCTTACCAACACCCGAAGGTCCCGCCAGCATGAACACGCCAATGGGTTTGTTCGGGTTATCCAGACTGGCCCTCGAGGTCTGCACCCGTCTGGCAATCACATCCAGAGCGTGGCGTTGCCCGATAACGCGTTTATTCAAAGTTTCGGCCAGTTTGAGAACAGCCTCAATCTCATTCTTGACCATGCGCCCGACAGGTATGCCCGTCCAGTCGGCCACAACTGCCGCGATAGCCTGCCCATCCACGCTCGGAAGTATCAAAGGGCGCTCTCCCTGAAGTTCCTGCAATTGAGATTGAAGTTCCTTCAACTGCGGCAACAGTTTCTCGCGCTCCGCCTCTGTCATCTGTTCTTCGCTACTATCAGTTTCGGCCGATTCAGACTCGGCGGTCCCTGACCCGGGTTGCTTGGAAGGTTCTTCCTCCACTGTATTTGCTTCCAGATCGGCCGCCTTTTCCAATTCACTCTCTGTCCCTTCGACCTTGCCGGTTTTACCACGCAGTTTACGCCGCAGCCCAAGGATCTGGTCAACCAGCTCTTTCTCCTCTTCCCAGCGTTTCTCAAGAAGCTGCAACCGTTCCTGCTCCTCTTCAATCCGTATCTGCGCTCTGCTCTCCCGTTCGCTGGTATCTATGCCCACGGCCTTTTCCCGCTCGATAATCGACATCTCGGTTTTCAGTCCATCGATCTCGTGTCTTGCATCCTCCACTTCTGCCGGTATCACATGTTGACTGACTGCAACGCGCGCGCAAGCGGTGTCAAGCAGACTTACCGATTTATCAGGCAGTTGGCGGGCAGGAATATAACGATGGGAGAGTCGAACAGAAGCCTCCAGGCCTTCGTCAAGCACCTGAACCCGGTGGTGATTTTCCATGGCAGATACAACTCCCCTCATCATCAGGATTGCCTTCTCCTCGCCCGGTTCGTCGACCTGGATTACCTGAAAACGCCGGGTCAGCGCCGGATCCTTCTCAAAATACTTTTTGTATTCACTCCAGGTAGTGGCGGCAATGGTTCGCAAGGTACCTCTGGCCAGCGCAGGCTTGAGCAGGTTGGCTGCATCACCGGTTCCCGCGGCGCCGCCAGCGCCTATGAGTGTATGAGCTTCGTCGATAAAGAGGATGATAGGCTTTGCTGAGGCCTGAACCTCCTCGATCACCTGCCGCAGACGTTGTTCGAACTCCCCTTTCATGCTGGCGCCGGCTTGCAGCAGGCCGATATCCAGGGTTCGTAACTCAACATCCTGCATCGACGGAGGCACATCCCCCTGAGCGATGCGCAACGCGAAGCCCTCGACAACCGCAGTTTTCCCCACGCCTGCCTCACCCGTCAGGATCGGATTGTTCTGACGGCGCCGCATGAGGATATCGATGATCTGCCTGATCTCCGGATCGCGTCCCACGATATTGTCCAGTTCACCACTTCTCGCCTGTGCAGTAAGATCCACCGAAAAACGTTGCAATGCCTCCTGCTTGCCCATTGCGGCCGGTGCCAGCGCTTCACTGGCCTCACCCGGCACAGCCCCACCGCCCGTCTGGAAACCGTCTGTTGCCCCCAATCTCTCCTCCGGTGAATCCGCAACAATCTCGAAAAAACGCTCAGTCAGGTCATCGACCTTTATCTTATCGAACTCCTTTGAAATATTCGGCAGTGAATTACGCAGGCCAGGAGTCTTCAGAATACCAATAATCAGATGCCCGGTCCGAACCTGAGATTCCTTGAACATCAAGGTTCCGTAAACCCAACCGCGTTCCACCGCATCCTCGAGATGAGCGGACAGATCTGAAATTGAGCTTGCACCCCGGGGCAGTCGATCCAGTGCTTCCGTAAAATCCTTTGCAAGACGAGACGGATTCAGTTCGTAAGCCTGTATGATATGGTGGATATCTGAATCCTGAAGTTGAAGAATCTGGTTGAGCCAGTGCACCAGCTCCACAAAAGGGTTCCCCCGCATTTTGCAGAAAACCGTTGCACTTTCTATACTTTTATAACCAACACTGTTCAGTTTGCCAAACAGTGCAACTCGATTGATTTCTGCCATTTTTAAATCTCCTTGTCAGGATTAGTTACTGCTCTCCCAAAGTTGTGCCTCAGCACTCACAGGTTCTGATTTTGTTAGCCGTTCTCTCTTCGCCCAAAGCAGGCTTATGCCCAGTTCATGGGTACCAGCATAAGATCATCCGTATCCTGTTCTGACTTCCGATCACCCAGCCAGGTAGTCCAACCCAAGCGTCCGTACTCTCCCAGCTTGATCCTGGGCACGTCCTGATGCCGTAGGATCAGATTCACATCCCATTTCAGTTCATCACCAATATAATTTCGTAACACTGAAATCAGCCGCCTCAGGCTGTCGCCACCAGGCAGCATAAGTTCATAGGCCTTTAACCCGATCGGACCTAACAGAATCCTGAACTTGTGCTGGCATTCAAATACCCTGGAGCCAATGGTCACGTTTTCTCCCAGCGTGCATGTAGTTGGCGATTCTCCCAGCCTGCAGCGATACTGCATGGGCAGTTCCAGCCACTCGCCAACGTATTGCCTTATACTCGCTTGCACTTTGAAGAAGTCCCTTATGATTTCGACTAACCCTTCAGCACTCTTGGAATGTGGCGCCAAACGCCCGGTAAAATGAAGCTTGGTCAGGTCAGGCATGGCGTCCCGATTGCGAAGCGACGGCAAACCATAGCCGGCTAACGAAGCTATATAGTCACCAAAGCGATCTGATTCAGGGCGGTCAAAACTGACCGTAGGTTCGGCGCTGGCCCATGCCCGGTAAAATAGCGACAACAGCCGGTGGTGGAAGATGTCGCAGAATTGGCTGAAGGTGGGATCGCCGTATTGCTTCAATCTGGAACGGGCGTAATCTGTCAAATGCAGTGGTAATGGACCATTAGGTCCAAACAGACCGTAAAAGAAGACATCCAACTTAGGTTTAGAGCCCGCTTCTCCTTGAGAGTAGGAAGCCAGCATGGAGGCAGGAAAAACCATCGATGGCTCCTGTCCCAGCCGGATGACATCTTCACTGGGTTTAACCGATCTGCCAAACCCAGGCTTTTCGGGATTGTTGCACTCGAGCTTACGCAATAAGCTATAGAAGCCGAACGCATACACCTCCTGCCGCAGTTCATACTCAAGTTTTATATCGTCTGTCTCTGCCCTACCCTTACCGGCCACCGCATTATCTCCCCTCGATCCAGCGTTTTAATCACCGTCTCAGTGAATGAATTGATTGATGCATATCGGGTAAAAAACTGCTCCAGGACCGCACCCAGAAGAAAACAACCAGATCCCTCAAACGCAGATTCATCTATGGTTACCGTAATCTCCAGGCCCCGGCCATAGACAATAGGCCAGGTTGTGGCTAACCGACGATAAACAGATTTTGATGATACATTCAAAACACCTTCTATCTGCTTTTGAAGGCCCACCTCTTTGATGAAGGAGTACAGCCCAAGCACTTCACGCAAAGCGGTTGCGCCTTCTTTTTCATCTGTATCTATCAAAGAGAGATAATTCAGCGACAGATGGCTGATCAGCCGCCACCCAATCTCACCTTCCGCATAAGAGGGTTGGGGTTTGCTCGGTCCGCTTATACAACGCACAGCCTGGATAGGTGCGCTCAGCTCCCAGGTAAAATCAGTCGTCTCAGATCCTATTGCCATATGCAGAGGGAGATCACGGTTTGTACAGAGTGTTTCAACTGCAAGCTGCCTCAAATCAGGACTATACGGCGCCTCCTGTGAATCAACCAATGAGAGAAACATCTCACTTCCAATATAACTTGAACGTGGCCCGTACAGTTTCTGCCTGGACGAAGCCAGCCGCTGCTCCCTGTAAACAGTGTAATAAGCCTCTGAAGTGGAGTGGAAACTGGGATCGGAAGATGAATAGAAGGGATGGAACTCTTGGGTGTCCCGGTTTGCCGTTCCGAATCCCGTCACACTCTTTACCTGATACACCTCAAAATCCATCGGACGACTTCGATCCGGCACAAGATGATACTCTGATTCCTTCTTATTTAGGTGTATCCGATCTGTTCGTTTGGGAAACAGGTTAATTGCCGGTGTGCAATACAGAGCGAACCTTGAGGCATCTACCTTATCTTCCAGCTCAATCTCACTTTGCTTCAGCAGTATATAAAGGTCAAGCTCACTCTCCGTACAGCGCTTTATCGCTTGATTAAGGCCTGTTAACGATACAAACATAAAACGCGCTGGAAAGGCAAAATACTCATGTAGCAAACGATAACCACTGAATGATTGCGGCACATAAGGCAGCATCGATTCATCGTCTCCGAACCCTTCACCCTTGATATGCGCAGAGCCAATGATCTCCTGCCATGATTCGGGTGTTGAGGCTGGACAAACTACCATGGCTATCCCTCCACCTAAAATCTGCTCAAATATTTTTGCAGACAACTCATCGCTGCCACGCAGGTAGAGACTCAATTCATCCAGTGAGAGATCTTCAAAGGCCAGGCCGTCGGTTACCTTCAAACGCAGACGGATACCCGCCTTGGGTTTAGCCAGGTGGGTATGATCAAGCGTCGGCAGCAAACTGGAACTGGAAATATACTCCGCATTCAGCAGCTGCAACGGCCATAGCTTAATACCTTTAGTAGTTCGAAATTCACATGCCGTCTGCTTACCTTTGTCCAGCACGCCTCTAAGAACTGTATCCCGGGGTATGCTGAAGCCATCGTCAAAGGATGCTTGGTTAAAGTCCGGTTGAAACTGCGCGATCGCCATCGACGGGGTAGGCGCAAGGTAGTGTGGATAGACAAGTTCAAACAGGTGCTGATTGAATCGGGGGAACTCCGCATCAAGCTTGAGTTGAAGCCGAGCCGTAAGAAAGCTGACGCCTTCCAGCAGCCTTTCCACATAAGGATCGGCACATTCAAAGCTGTCCAGCCCCAGCCGCGCTGCAATCTTCGGGTATCGATTGGCAAATTCACCGCCCATCTCCCTCAGAAAGCGCAACTCCGTATTGTAATATTTTAGCAGGCGTGGATCCATCAGGTGCCACCTGATCCGGAGTAATCGGAAACCTTGACATCACCGATATCAAGATCCAGCTCTGTTTTCAGGAGAATCTGCAGTGGGGTAGGCTGTGCCCAGAGTTGACCTTCGATTTCAAAGACCACCGCATTGTGACTCATCTTCTGCTCATCAACCAGCAACCTTAACTTTACCGTGTTCTTCAGGATACGCGGCTCAAAGTCCACAATAACCTGCTGCAGAAGACGCTCCAATTGGATGATATCAAGATCCGTTACTGCACGGCCGGCCAGATCTGGCATGCCATAATTTAAAACGGAATGGGCAACCTCGGGATAGGCCTCCAGATCCTCCGTGGAGGCCAAATTGGCCGAATTCAGTAACCAGGCGACATCACGCTTGATACTCTCGCGCATTTTTTTGAGAGACAAAACACGCTGACTCCTCGCCTCCTTCTTTCTGTCCGGCTCTTCATCGGTCAAGCGATCCAGCAGTGAGGGTTGGAGTCTTTCCTGCTGTCTCAATTCCGCCATTTAGTTGTCCTAACAAGGTACCCTGTCGCGGATCATTGCACACCTTCTGCGCTGCCATCTTTGGGTTCTGTCTCCTGATCTGCATCAAGGATGAGATTGCGCACATCCATCAGCGGGTACTCTCCCCGGTCCGTGACCAGTGTTCGCTGTCCAAGCCCCAGAAAAAGTCCCGCTCCACTATCGTCCCATTCGGTCTTGTGGGCTAACATCATGGCGCTGTCCCCTGTCGATTCAGTACCTGGATATCGTGTAGGTATCAATCCTGCAGATTCACCTCCATTGGCCCAAGTAAAAAAAGCGGGCGTCCAAACCACATCACGCAGATCAGCAGGCTCTTCGAAAGTCACGTTCCGGATACGCTGAAAAGGTACCCAGTAGTATTTTCCATCAATTATCGCTTCCAGCATCGGACCAAGTCGAGAATCGGCATCTGCTATCCACTCAAAACACTCTGCTGATTCCTCACCTACTTTCCCGGAGGTAATTGGCGCAAGTTCGAATGCCTCTGAACGCACCTCCTGGGACTGCTGGAAATCACCTTTCGCGGTCAGGCGAAGAGCTTCAAACAGTAGCGCCATCCACCGTTCAGGTTTACCAAATACCAGAGGTGCACGCTCTCCAGCGAATACATCAGACCTGAGCACCTCGCACTGCAGCGCCTGACCGTAGGTCTGGACCATCGGCAAACTAAGGGCATCCATCTCCCCAACCAGATTCAGTTGAGTGATCGCACGCTCCCAATCCCCCAACACCGCCAACAACTGAAAAAGAAAAATCCGGTGCTTGACCTCGGAAGGGTCCTTGCGCACCTGCGCCTGCAGATCCTCAAGTGCCCCTTGCAGATCACTAGTGGCCAATCTTTCCAATGCAAGCATGACCGCTCTATTTCTCCTTCAATGAAGGGAGTTTGGATACCAGACGCAGAGAGACTGTCAATCCCTCCAACTGGTAATGGGGTCGTAAGTAGAAATTAGAAGTGTAATACCCCGGATTGCCCTCCACTTCTTCCACCGTGACCTGCGCTGCTGATAGGGGTTTGTGTGCCTTGGTCGTTTCTGATGAGTGTTTTGGGTCTCCATCAACATACTGGGTGATCCACTTCTGAAGGAACGACTGCATGTCCTCACGCTCTTTGAACGATCCAATCTTATCGCGGGCGATCTGTTTCAAATAATGTGCAAAACGGCAGGTGGCAAACAGATAGGGCAGGCGTGCGGCCAGGTTGGCGTTGGCCGTGGCATCCGGGTCCTCGAACTCTGTGGGCTTCTGCAGTGATTGAGCGCCAATAAATGCGGCAAAATCAGAGTTCTTTTTGTGAATCAATGGCATAAAGCCATTTTTTGCCAGCTCCGCCTCACGCCGATCGCTGATGGCAATCTCAGTTGGGCACTTCATATCCACCCCGCCATCGTCGGTTGGAAAAGTATGGGTCGGCAAATTCTCAACTGCACCACCGGATTCTATACCACGTATCCTTGTACACCATCCATAGATACTGAAAGCGCGATTAATGTTAACAGCCATCGCATAGGCCGAGTTGGCCCATGTATACTTACTGCTATCCGCACCCTCGGCGACCTCCTCAAAGTCAAATTCGTCGACCGGGTCTGTCTTCGCGCCATAGGGGAGGCGGGCCAAAAATCTCGGCATGGCGAGCCCGATATATCTGGAATCTTCCGATTCTCGCAATGAGCGCCAGCCTGCGTAATCGGGCGTAGAGAAGATTTTGGTCAAATCCCGCGGGTTGCTCAATTCCTGCCAGCTATCCATTTGCATTACTGAAGGTGATGCTGCGGCAATAAAGGGCGTGTGCGCTGCGGCGGCGACCTTGCCAATTTCTCTTAGCATAGCGATATCAGGTGGGCTATGATCAAAGTAATAGTCGCCCACCAGACAGCCATACGGATTTCCGCCAAACTGCCCATATTCTTGTTCATAGATCTGCTTGAAGATGGGACTCTGATCCCACGTGGTACCCTTGAATTTCTTGAGTGTCTTGTCTAGGTCCTTCTTTGATATGTTCATGACACGGATCTTGAGCATCTCATCCGTTTCAGTGTTATTGACCAGGTGATGAAGGCCCCGCCAGGCACTTTCCACCTGTTGAAAGTCCTCATGGTGCATGATCATATTGATCTGATCACTCAACTTACGGTCAATCTCCGCGATCATCGACTCAATTGACTCAACCACATCAGTAGAAATAAGGTTTGTGTAAGCCAAAGCCTGCTCGGCCAGCGTCTTCACCGCTTCTTCAACTTCACTTCTGGCCCGATCTGTCCTCGGCCTGAATTCTTTCGACAACAGGGAACCAAATTCACTGGCCTCTGTGGTAAGAGCTTCGGCTTGAACTTCTGTTTTCTTTTCTGTTGTTGCCATGACTTATTCCTCCCCGGAAGCCTTCTGATCGCCACCCTCTTCACCCGGGCTTTTGGGTGTTGCCGCCAACGCCTGCAACAACGCCGGATCAGCGATTGCTTTTGCAATCAACTCTTCCGCACCCTGTTTTCCGTCCATATAGGTTACCAGATTAGCCAACTGGGTCCTTGCTTCCAACAGTTTGTTCAGTGCCTCGACCTTACGGGCAACTGCAGCGGGTGAAAAATCATCCATATCCTCAAATGTGATATCGACGCTGAGCTCTCCCTCACCTGTCAGGGTATTGGGTACCCGAAATGCAGCCCGCGGTTTCATCGCTTTCAGGCGATCATCGAAATTGTCCACATCGATTTCAAGAAACTTGCGTTCGGATATAGGGGCCAAAGGCTCCGCCGGTTTCCCGGACAGATCAGACATGACCCCCATCACGAAGGGTAACTGAACCTTTTTCTCGGAACCGTAAACTTCAACGTCATATTCGATTTGAACTCTTGGCGCCCGGTTTCTAGCAATAAATTTTTGACCACTGGATTTAGCCACGTGTATGCCTCCAAGTTAATTGTTCGTCTTCTCTATCTAATATATAGCCTATTTTTGTTCGTCCGTTTCCTTACCAAATATATTTTCCGCTTGTGGGATGCCACCTGGTGCCAGATCATTCAGTATCTCCTTGAAATCCTTAAATAATAACCGCTGCGCTCTCCTCAGAATAAAAGGCACGGGACTGGAGGGGTCGTATCGATCAAAATAGTCACAAATTGCATCAATAGCCTGATCCACATCTTTACGGCTGTTGATGCTGCCAGGCGCTCCATTCGAAGCACTTTCTCCATTGAGTTCCGCCCCACCTGTTTCAGCTTCAGCGGTAGAACTCTCCCCTCCGCATCGTTTCACCTGGTCATTGAGTATGTGTTTTAACTCTTTCAACAGATCAATCAATTGATTGAAATTTGGCGCGTTTACTGCACCTACTCTTTCTGTAGTCAAAGCTAATATTGCTTCTACCTGACTTAGCGCCAGTTCCACATTGTCACGTTTATTTTCCAGATGCGAGAGCTCTGTATCCATAAAAGCAGCATCGATTTCTGACTGTTTGGGTATATCAGAATCGCCTTTTGCATCGACGGAAGAATTTCCGGCTGCATGCTCGATATCGGTAAGCGTAAATCTCCCCATGACCCGGGATTCTGTCAGTGGAGCATTTCTGATCGGTTTGAGAAAAGTGTCATAATTATTCAGCGCATACATAGCATTCATTCGCAGCACCGGATAATCGTCATCGGGGTCCTGCAGCGGATACACGCAATCCCAGTACTTATCAAGTAACCCATAGAGCAGGGTCAAGCCTTGGTTGGCACCCTCCAGTCCATCGATATGCGTCAGCGCACGGGTTAAATACACCGCGACCTGAATATCGCGCGTTCGCTGCAATAACTGTAGGGATTTACTGCGAATGGATTTCCAGTCAGTTTCCTCTGCAGGCAGGGTGGAATCGCCCATTTGTTGTTCTGGAACGCCTTCGGATTCTCTTTCAATTTCCTGCAGCACTGGGTCGTACTCCAGATTCTCGCCACAAGGTGCCTCTACTGAAACATCCTCCAGAAATTGGGAAAACTCAAAATCAGCCAAGATAAGCCCCTGTCATTTCTGTCTTACCAAAGAACATCAAACCTGTTGTTCATGAACTCGTATCTTGCGGAAAATCAAGACAGTGGATGTTGTCATAAACGCCACCATACATTTTAGACGTATAGCACAACACCGTAAATAACACAAAACAATTAAATATTGGTGTGGCGCAGAAACATCTGGGTATCATTAAACTGTGTAAAGATGTGCCATATTCACGAAATTTGTTATAAGCTATAACTGGGTTAGGAAGAGAAAAAACTGTCTACACTACTCAGGGTGTATTGAACAGCATGAGTTTATCGCTAACTGTAACGTCATACAGGGGTCAACCGCCATTGCAGCCAATGGCGATAACCCTTGATCGACAAGAATCCAGCACTATTGGCAGAGCTTCAGATAACAGCTGGGTACTACCTTCCCAAGACAAGTTTGTTTCCAAGCATCACGCAACCATTGAATATCGCGACAACGCATATTATGTCACCGACAATAGCGCCAATGGTGTTTTCATACTCCCATCGGAAGTTCCTCTAGGGCGCGGTAATAGCACAAGGCTTAGAGACGGCGATCAGTTGGGCATTGGCGAATACCAGGTATTGGTTTCTCTAACAGCGGATGAATTCCTCTCATCAGGTCGTGCCGCTGACTCGCCCTTCGATTCCCCGAAAAACACTGATCTTGAGCAAGATCCATTTATGGATTTGGGCACTGATCCCATCGCCAGCCTGATCGATGAAAGCGATGGCCTGTTGGATAATTTTTCATTACCGGAAGAAGCAGTCGATTCGGACTTATTTGCCCCATCATCGCCTTCCAGCCCTAAAAAAGGCTTTGCTACCGAGTCCGACCATGTTCCTCAATTGGATGAGGCATTCAGCCCGGCTCGTGGCGCTGAAGAAGCCCCCCCACCTCTTTCCGAGATCCCAGAAATGCCGGGCGACAGCGCCCAGGCAGATTTTCTACCTGAAAACTGGTTTGAAGAAAATGCGCCAGAGTCATTGGTGATGCCCCCCAAGCCGGTTCGAAAACCTGCTCCAGCGGCCCCCGGGGTCACGGCAGCAGCATCACAGCCATCCTCAATTACGCCTACTGACAATGCACAATCCGAGCCAGATCAGGTCATCATTCAACGCTTCTGTCAGGGCGCAGGCATCCATGATGAACTGGCACAGAAATTAACCCCGGAAACCTTCTACACTATTGGGAAAATGCTGAGAATTGCCATCCATGGCGCCATGGATGTACTTCTGGCTAGAACCAAGATAAAAAGTGAGATGCGCCTGGATGTAACCACCATAAGCGCTGAGGAAAACAACCCCATCAAGTTTTCCATCAATGCTAACGAAGCATTGGCCCTTTTACTGGAAAATGAAGAACACAGCGGCTATATGGAATCAGTGCGGGCGCTGGAAGAGGCTTTCGATGATATCAGGGCTCATCAAATGGCAGTTATTGCAGGAATGCAGACGGCCCTACAATCCATACTCAAACGCTTCGACCCGGAAAGACTGGAGACCCGGCTACAGAAACAAAGTCCAATCAGCGCCAGCATACCCGTTCATAAACAGGCTAAACTGTGGTCCCAGTTCGAGCAGTTATATGAAGATATAGAAACTGAGGCGCAGGACGATTTCAATCGTTTATTTGGTCACGCATTTGCCAGCGCTTATGAAGAGCAGGTGAAACAATTAAAAGCCGGACGGTCGCTAAATGATAAGTGAATAACAGTATCTCCATCACAACCTGGTAACTATGAGAACCGTTGTAATGAATAAAACATCTGCAATCGTATTGATCTTCAGCATCTTGAGCTCAACTATATTGCTTTCCGGCTGTGGAAAAGATGTCAAACCACCACTATCCACCCGAGTCAATGTGGAAATCAAGGCCGCTGCGGAGCTCAATCCCGATGAATCGGGCAGACCGTCCCCGGTTGTGCTTAGAATTTATGCTTTGAAATCAGTGGGGAAATTTAATTCTGCCAACTTCTATGACTTGTATAACGACGTTCAAACCCAACTTGGCGGCGACCTGGTTAACGTGGAGGAATTTCATCTTACGCCTGGCGGTCAGAAGATTTATGTGCGTCAAATCCCCCCGGAAGCACTTTACCTCGGGGTAATAGCCGCCTACCGCGGGCTAATCGACGCAGTATGGCGTGATTCCATACCCATGCCAGGCGGTCGTGCCACCAATTTCACAGTGAAACTGGGCGAAAATACAGTATCCATCCGTGCTGAGTAATTCTGCATGTGATGAAGACTGCCCCAACCACAATTTAAATTAAACGCTCATTAGCAACCATTATGCCACTGAATAACAAGGTTATATGGACAGAAGGAATGTTCCTCCGTCCACAGCATTTTCAGCAACAGGAACGCCATCTGAAATCATGGATTGAATCCCGTTGCGCCGGCCTTAGACCATACTCCTGGGGCATCACACAATTAACCATTGATGAACAAATGCTGGCCATGGGGAAATTTTCGTTGCTGTCTTGCAGTGGCATCTTTCCCGATGGCACACCTTTTGACATCCCCAATGACCATACTCCACCGCTACCGTTGGATATTGATCCGGACAAGAAATCCGATACCATCCTGCTGTCACTGCCCATACGCCGCAGCGGCGGCAAAGACGCAACAAATACCAAGGAAGTGGACAGCCTGAGTCGCTACTACAAGCAGGAGGCTGAAACCAAAGATTATCACTCCGATCTAGACAACACTGAGGCCACCATTGAAAATGGCGACCTGTGGACACGGCTGCGCTTTGCCAGCGAGGATCTAGATGCTTTCACCAGTATTCCGCTAGCGTACCTTGTCGAACGCCAGGCGGATGATCTCGTGGTTTTGGACAGCAATTTCATTCCTACCTGCCTGCATTGTAGCGCCGCAAAAAAACTGGCAGCATACATGAGTGAAATTCTCGGTCTACTTCACCATCGAGGTGACGCACTGGCCGAGCGCCTGGCATCACCCGGTGCCGGCGGTGTAGGTGAAATCGTGGACTTTCTGCTACTCCAGATTGTCAATCGTTATGAACCTCTGTTCATTCATTTTGATGAACTCAGGGCATTACACCCGGAAACGCTGTTTCAAATCACTCTACAGATGATCGGTGAACTCTCCACCATCACCCGACAGGAACATCGACCGCCAGAACTGCCCTCATACAAACATACCGACCTTACCCATACCTTCGAGCCCATTGTTATTGCCTTGCGAAGGGTATTGAACTGGGTTCCTGAAGCGCGTGCAGTACCAATTCCATTGGAAGAACACAAATTCGGGGTCAAAACAGCGGCAGTCCACGATCAACAATTACTTTCTTCAGCGGAATTCATATTGGCGGCCAGTGCCCAGGTATCAACAGACAAGTTGCAACATAATTTCCCACATCAGACGACCATCTCTACCGTCGACAAACTGCGGGATCTGGTAATGACCCACACCCCTGGCATAGTAATCAACCCCCTTGCCGTTGCACCAAGGCAGATTCCATTCCATTCCGGGTTCAGCTATTTCCGTTTGGATAAACAAAACGATCTTTGGAAAGAAATCGTCAAATCCGGGACCATTGCCATGCACTTTTCTGGTGAATACCCTGATCTTAAACTAGAATTGTGGGCAATAAATGGATAGTGAGCGATAGAACATGTCCACAGACGATCCTTCTTTCCCTCCGGACGTGGATGACAGGACGGTCATACGCCCAGTGCCTGGTGGTCGGCAGGCTGACCTGCAGCCTCCTCCACGCTCCTCTGTCAATCCGACTCCGCGCATGAGCAATGGGCCTCTGCCCCTACTCGGCCAGTTGAACCCCTTGGAACATGCCGCATCCGGCTTACTCGCACTCATCACCCAACTGAATAATTCACGTCACCATCCGGATGCCAATACGCTGCGCAACAAGGTCATCGGAGAAATAAAACAATTTCAAACCGCTGCCATAGCCTCTGATATCGATCAGGAGACCGTATTTGCGGCACGCTATGTGCTATGCACGGTGCTTGATGAAGCCGTGCTCAACACACCCTGGGGCAGCAATAGCGGCTGGTCCCAACAAAATCTGCTGAGTACCTTCCATAAAGAAGTATCCGGTGGCGAGCGATTCTTTCAGCTGCTAAAAAAGTTCGGCCAAAACACATCTAAAAACATCAATATCCTGGAGCTCATGTACCTATGCCTCGCATTGGGCTTTGAAGGCCGTTATCGGATTGTGAGTGGAGGGAGGGACAAACTGGCACAAATCCGTGAATGGTTGTACCAACTGATCCGCAAAGAACGCAGTAATGAGAGCCGCGAACTCTCACCCCATTGGCGAGGTGTTACCGATAAACGCAGCCCGCTCATGCGTTTCGTCCCTACATGGGTTTTTGCTACAGCGGGTGTGGCTTTACTGGCTCTGTTGTTCGCCGTACTATTGTTTCACCTCAATGGTCTTTCAGATCCAGTGTTCAAACAGGTATACGCGATCAAAGCGCCTGCGCTCAAATTCATCCCTCCCGCTCCTGCTCCCCCAATAATGGTATCGCCTCCCCCGCTGACGCTGACAAAGCTACTTTCTGAAGAAATCAAACAGGGAGTTGTAAAAGTGGAAGAAGATGACCGACAAGGGTTGGGAACCCTCCAGGGAGACACCTTGTTCCCGTCTGGCAGCACCACTGTCAACAAAGATGCCATTCAACTGTTGCATCGAATCGGCAGCTCGATGAACCAGCTTTCTGGCCAGATACTGATCACCGGCCATACTGATGACGATCCTATCAAGACTGTCCGCTATCCCTCCAACTGGCACTTATCCCTGGCCAGAGCAAAATCAGTAGAGAAGATATTGCTGGAAGATATCGACGATCCGGCAAGAATGATAACCGAAGGCCGTGGAGACACTGAGCCGATTGCCTCCAATGAAACTGAGCAAGGCAAGGCCAAGAACCGACGAGTTGAAATATTACTGATTAAATAGTAATGAAAAAGATTTTTACCTTCTTTACGCAGCGCTGGGTTGTCACTCTGATCGGAGTGACAGCACTTTCGCTAGTGGTGTGGTTTTTTGGTCCTTTCATTTCCATAGCCGGAACAGAGCCATTTGGACCAGTCCTGAACCGCCTTGTCACCATCAATATTATATTTGTATTGTGGGTGATAACCCGAATGTGGTCCTTTTACCGGGCCAAGCGCCAGAATACCGAAGTCATTGCAGACATGGCTGCCACTCCTGCAGCAGAGGTAGAGGAAGAAACCGGTGTCAGCGCTTCTGACGAAGAATTGGAGACGCTGCGTGAACGCTTCTCCCAGGCACTGGCGAAGCTTAAGGAAACACGTCTGGGCGGCGCATCCGGGCGACGTTTTCTCTATCAACTCCCCTGGTATGTCATCATTGGCCCGCCCGGATCCGGCAAAACCACCTTGTTGAAGAACTCTGACCTCAAATTCCCCCTGGCAGAAAGCACTGGGGAAAGCGCCATTCGTGGCGTGGGTGGAACACGAAATTGCGATTGGTGGTTTGCAGAAGATGCTGTGCTTCTGGATACCGCCGGCCGCTACACTACCCAGGACAGCGATGAAAATGTGGACAAAAGCGCATGGCTGGGATTTCTTGACTTACTGAAAAAATATCGCAGCAGAAGGCCTATTAACGGTGTGCTCATTGCAGTGAGCATTTCTGATCTGCTGGAGTTCAACGCGGAACAACGCAAAGCACACGCTTATACCATCCGCTCCAGAATCCATGAACTGTATGAGAATCTGGGTATCCAGGCACCTGTCTATCTGATGTTCACGAAATGTGACTTGCTGGCTGGCTTCATGGAGTACTTCGATGATATCAACCGGGACGAACGTGCACAGGTTTGGGGTACGACTTTCCCTTTTAATGAACAGGAGATGAGCAGCACCATCCAGCAAATTGAACCGGAATTCGAGCTCCTTATGCAGCATCTGGAGCGACAACTGCTGACCAAACTACAGCAAGAAAGCAATCAGGATCGGCGCGATCTGATTTACGCCTTCCCGCAGCAATTCAATGAAATAAAACAACTACTCTTCGATTTTACCAGCGAAATTTTTCACGCCACCCGCTACCAGCAACCTGTAATGATAAGGGGGGTATACTTCACCAGCGCCACGCAGGAAGGCACACCCATCGATCGCATTATGAACTCAGTGGCTGGTAGCTTTGGTTTGGACAGACAAGCACTCGTCAGCACATCCAGACGAGGTAAAAGCTTCTTCATCAACAATCTGCTGCGGCAAGTGGTTTTTGCCGAAGCAGGGCTTGCCGGCACCAACCTGAAGCTTGAACATCGACGCCTGTGGTTGCAGCGTGCTGTGTTCGCATCTATCCTGGCAGCCACCCTGGTGATCTCCGCTGTCTGGCTCTATAGCTATAACAGCAATCTGAATTACATCGCCGACGTAAAGATCCAGGCGCAAGAATTACAACTATTGGCTGACGAACTTGATCCGGACCAGCCGGACCTCCTGACGACCCTGCCAATGCTCGATATGGCAAGAAATCTTCCCGGCGGATATGCTGATCAGCTCGAAGGCAGGCCCTGGTCTATGACCTTCGGGCTGTATCAGGGTGACAAGTTAGGCGAAGCCGCCAAAGTCACTTATTCTCGGCTGTTGAAAACTACCTTTCTACCTCGCCTGATGACCCGTCTTCAAGATAG
>NODE-133-length-25821-cov-5.58604_pt1 | contig 25821 bp, 20 predicted proteins | sample MGYA00139097_ERZ477577 | MGnify/ENA metagenome assembly ERZ477577
CTCCTAGGGTTCTCTCAATTTATAGGTCAAGGTATTGAAAAATTGGATTATGAAAAACATTTCCAAAGCCTCTATTAAAAAATCGATTTTAACACCTATTTTTATAGGCTATAACCTAAACAATAAAATTATGAGTGTATTATCGAACTTAATTGATTACATCAAGCAAGGTACGAAAAGAGAGGATATACCCCAAGGTATATGCCCGAATTGCTGGGGAAGACAAGAGTATGGGGGAGAATTTTATAAGGCCGTTAAAGAGGAAAATATTGACCTAAACAATATTGAAGAACACAAAGGCTGGATACAGGCGTTGGCAAGTAAATACGCATACGGAATCGAGCTAAAAAAGAAAGGAAATGAATACGTATGTGATCAGTGTAGCACTAAATACATCAAAGAATAAAAACATCTTCAGAGCATTGCAACTATAGAAACTTATATTGATCAACTTATCTTGTCCAATAATCGATTTAGACATGTTGTTTTTTAATACTTGAATACTTTCGAATGCGGTCATGTTTGAAATATGTGTTATTAGATTGAATATGATCATCAACAATACCCTAAAAATAATTATTTTTGAATTAAACTAAAGGTTGAATTAATCAAAACCATCATTTATGCCTATTGTTTGGTATTTATCATCTGTTCAATTCTCTGATAAAACCCTTGTATCCGGAGTCATTTTGAAGAAAAAGCCATTTATTTCTTCTCCTGGGAATTCTCCGCTAAAGAATGCCTTGATGATCATAGGTTCTTATTTCAATGCTGCCTGCTCCAATAGGGATATTGTGGTCAAATTAAAGGACCAAAAAATAAGTGTCAAAACAGATGAATATGGGGGGTTTCGGGTAACTTTTGATTTTTGTGCTGATGAGCAAGTATCTGTTTACGAGAAAAAAAGCAGCGTAGCCTTAAAAGCCATTCAAAATTATCCGATACAATTTCAAAATTCTGAAAGCACTGTTGCCATCATATCGGATATAGATGACTCTATCATGGTTTCTTATACCAAAACTAAGATAAAACGACTGGTTACAACTCTTTTTAAGCCATCACACAAAAGAAAAGTGATCCTCTTTACGGAAGAATTATATAAGGCCCATAAGGAGAATAATCCTAGATTTTTTTATGTGTCTAAAAGTGAATCAAACCTGTTCCCAACGATCTCAAATTTCATAAGACACCATCGTCTTCCGGAAGGTAATTTATTTTTGACACCGTACCTAAGATTCTGGCAATTGATAAAGTCGAATAAGGATAAAAACCATAAATTTAACATTATCAGTTATCTCATTGAAAATTCACCAAAACAGCGTTTTGTATTGATCGGCGATGATTCTCAAGGAGACATTGAAATATATACCAGAATAGCGCATCAATACAAATCCAGGCTTCAAAGTATTTACATACGACAAACCCAAAAAAAATTGAACGGGCAAAAAAGGCAATCCTGGGAAGCATTACAAAAAACAGGAATAGGCGCCTATTATTTTGAGCCTGAAGAAATTTTTTCCTTAACCCATAAATAACTTATTTATGAAACTTTTATTTATTGTAAACCCAATTTCCGGCGGTGTTGACAAAGAACCTTTTTTAAAAGAAGCAAAAGCTATATGTAAAAATTACGGTTTAAAGTATGACATCTTTAAGACCACAGGGGTCAATGATAAAGAGGAAGCCTTAAAAGTCCTGCATGAGTCAAAACCAGATAAGGTCATATCCGTTGGGGGAGATGGCACAACCTTGTTTACATCCATATTGCTTTTAGAAACAGATTATCCAATGGGCATAATTCCTCTTGGTTCAGCCAATGGAATGGCTACCGAATTATTTGTCAAACCATCCCCGATTGAGGCTTTTAAAGATATTATCATGTCTGACATGGTTGAAGGATTAGACATTCTTTTGATTAACAATAAGCATTATACCCTTCATATAGGGGATGTTGGCATCAACGCCAGCATTGTTGACTCTTATGAAAAGGATAAAAATAGGGGAATGGTTACCTATGCAAAATACTTTCTTGAAGAACTAACAAATTCCCAACCCTTTCCTGTTACTGTAAAAACTGATGAAGAAACAGTTAGCACGAAAGTTTATATGTCGGCTATTTGTAATTCGAGAAAGTACGGTACGGGAGTACCCTTAAACGTTGTTGGGAACCCTATGGACGGCAAATTCGAAATAGTATTAAATGAAGAAATAAATCTAAGTTCCTTGCTCAAGGCTGGTCTGTCATCCTTTGATGAAAAATATTTTGACAACCAGAGCAGTAGGGTACTGATGGCATCAAAGGCTGAAATTACCTTTGATAAAGCGAGATTGCTTCAACTTGACGGAGAGGTAATAGGTAAATTCAAAACCCTAAATGTTGAGCTATTAGCAGGTGCTGTCAACCTGATCACTTCTGGAAGGAATGAATATGTTAAGGGATAGTTTTGCGAAGACAGCGACAATTTGAACATGTCCATCCATACTTTTTTTATGACCTGATTTAAATATTTATCCAATACGTAAATTTAACAATCAAGGCCCTTGTACCCGGCGAAAAAGGTGTTGTCTTATAGTTGTCATTGTATACCACATATAGATCAGACAGGGGTTTAAACCTCCATTGCAACCTTGAATTGATGCTGAAATCTTCGTCCTGACTGTTGAACTGGATAAAGGTCGACCAAAACAGGTTTTTGGTGAAGGTAAATTCAAACTTAGGACCAACAAACCAAATTGATTGCGTTGGGTATGGGTCTGGAAGGTCAATATAATTATAACTCGAACTAAACGAAGCCGTAAAATAGGGCTGTAGCCTCAATCTAAAATCACTTGTTAACGCATATCGATAACCATTGAAAAACTGCCCGATGTCCGTTCTTGCCGCAAACGAAAAGGCCTTTCTTCTGTCTGATTCATAGGTGAAATCCAGTTTACTGTAACTGTAATCACTAAAAGCGGGCAGCGGCTCGCCTTCATCCGATCCGGTTGGATCAAAATCTTCAAGCAAATAGGTATAACGATGATTTAGCGCCATTTCAATACTACTCTGATTCCGAAATTGCATTTGATATTCAAGGTCAACCATACCGTCAGTATACTTAAAATCGAGCTCAGGGCTCCAGGTTGAAGAACTTCGTAATTCAACAACATGTGTATTTATTTTTGAATCTGTTGGATAAAAAGTTCTTGCAGCCGACGGGTCAAGTGTTACTATATCGTTACGCCTGATATACCCTAAATCAGCTTGAAAATCTTCTCCGACATAAGTTCCTCCAAGGTTAAAATTCCAGTCTCTCGTATTGTACTCCAGAAACCCTCCTGAAGAAAAGTCCTTATCTCCTGCTTCAGGTGCAAATGATTTGTGTATATAATACTTCCCTGTCCATTTATTATCTTCAGTTTGTAAATTGAAATCCAGGCCCATTACCCGATTGTATTCTTCTGCCTCTTCCACAAAATCTGCGCTATTAAATATCTGTCGGTTAGCAAATATAAAGCCTATATTAGATCTGCTGAATACTTTTTGTTGCAGGGCCAATACCATATTATTATTGCTGGGTATTTCATTTTCGGCATCTTCAGCCGTCTGGATGTTAAGAAATCCTATTCTTAGATTCTTATTTAACTTTCCGCTTAATCTGGCACCTGCAATAATTTCATTTTCTATATGATCTCCTTCCAAATCCTCAGCTATTCCAATCCTTCTGGAAAAAAAAGGATTCGCTGATCCAAGGCTTCCAAAATCAGAAAAAAGGTCAGCATTATCAATAAAGAACTGTCTTTTTTCGGGTAAAAAAACTTCAAATCGAGTAAGGTTCACGACCAATTCGTCGGCTTCCACTTGAGAATAATCTGGATTAAAGGTAAGGTCCATGTTTAAGCTATTCCCTATAGGAATTTTAGCATCGCCTCCAATCGAAAAATCCGTGTCAGTGGCATTCTGATCAAAATCTTTAGAGAGCCCTCCGGAAACATACGGTATGAGCGCAAATGGCGTCCTCACCTTATTCAGGGGTGCTTCAAATATCATATCGCCCATAAAGGCAAGGCTTATAATCGATTGATTTTGTGGTATTTGCATCCAGGAACTCCTTTCATTCGATTGGGTATCGAATCTATAGGCATTAAATCTCCATTTTGTTCCCCCGCTTTTAAATTTAAAGGACGACATCGGGATTTTCATTTCCACGGTATAATATCCTTTAGCCATCTTAGACGCATTTTCCCATTTTACATCCCAGGTTTTTCTAAAATCAGAACCTTGTGAGCCTCCTCCTGATACGAGAGCCTCCCGCTGCACGCCTGCTGAATTGGTCCCAAATACAAAAGCATTATTACCATCGCTAAAGGTGTCGAAGAGCAGGGTTATATTGTCATTCCCACGCGCATTAAAATCTCTTCTCAAAGAGGGAATTATATAATCATCGCCTATAGACAAAAGTTTTATGCCTACATATAGAAATTTTTCATCATAAAGCATTTTGATCTCTGTTTGAAAGGCACTCTGTACCGTATCTGTCGGGAAATATTGCCAAAAGTCCTTGGCCGGATCAACTAGTTTCCAGGCAGATTCATTTAATTCACCGTCTAATACTATTTCTTCATCGATCCATTTGACATGAACCTCCTTATCTTGAGCGGTCATTGTTCCAAATAACAATAATAAACCAAGAAACGGTAAAAGGTTTTTCATCGTGGAATTAACAGAAGGCAAATTAAGGGTCTCCCCTTAAAACACCTAAATAGCATCTAAGTCAAAAATAAGAAACAATTCCACTTAAAAAGGTGACGAAAATCACCAATTATTGCTATTTCTCGTCAAACAACAACCAGTATTCCGGGTCAATCACCAAGCCCACAGGCTTTTCATTCATGAGAATTTCAAAGTCAGATTTCCTTTCGGAAACCTGGACGGTTTCAATCTTCGTTTTACCGTTTATCAACACTCCAAATTCAACAGGAAATTTGAAAACATGCTGTTTTTGCATTTGCTCAATGGAGATGATTACCTTACCATTCTTATATTTCCATTTCCATGCTATTTCCGGATAGCCTTTTACAAAGACCCATTGATTAAAAAATTCTTCTAAATCTTCTCCTGAAACTTCTTCCATGACCTTTCGAAAATCGTCGGTCATGACATTGCTGTCCCTAAAGGTTTTATAATAAAGCTTGATTCCTTTCCAAAAAACTTCATCACCTAACTTGTGCCTCAGCATATTGAGTACCCATCCGCCCTTTTGATAAGTATTCTTGTTTAATACTTTCATGGGGTCCTTGATGGTATAGTCAACAATCGGGGAAGGGTTTTTTTGGTAATATGCTACAACATCCTTTCGATCCTGGAGTACCTCAGCTTTCCTTTTTTCATTTCCGTCGACACTTTCCTGATAGAGAATGGTAAAATACGTGGCAAACCCTTCGCTGAGCCAAACATGATTCCAGCTGTTCTCTGTAGCAGAATCACCAAACCACTGATGCGCAATTTCATGAGCCATCAAACCCTGAATCTCATTTTTACCTGTAATTGATTTTTCTTTGTAGGAAATAGTTCCTGCATTCTCTAATCCGCCCCATTGTGTTTTCGCCTGCATATTCGCCAATTTTGCATAGGGATATGGGCCTATTTCTTCAATAAAATAATGCATTATTTTCGTTGCTTCCTCAAAATCTGAAAATCCCTCCAGCCTGTTCTCTGGGTAGACCCAGGCTGATATTTCAATATCTTCTACTTCACCCAAATATCTGGTGGCAAATTTTGTTACACCTATGGTCATCACTTTCATTGCGACAGGTGCCGGTTCATTATAACTGGTCAGTTTAAATCCATTTCCCAGATTACTTTCTTCAATCTTTTTACCCGTAGCAACAACATCATAATGGTCCGGAGCCACAATCCTGAATTCAACAGAGGCCTTATCATACGGGTGGTCTACACTTGGCAGCCAATGCCGGGCCAAATTTGGCCAGTTGTCTCCGAAAAAAGATCTTTGTCCATATTTTGTCGTATCAATCACCAATCCTTTTTCAGCAATTCCATGGTATTGAATTTTAAAAGTCCTCGTTTCTCCTCCCTGAAGAGATGGAAGAATCAAAATCTTATTATTTACATACTTATAATTGGCTTCGTTGGCTCCCTCATAAACCTCAGTGACTTCCATCCCGTAATTTCCCGATTTAGCCATCAGGTCCAGGGCAAATGTGTCTTTTAACTTATCAAAATTGACGGTGACCAAAGCTTCCCCCGAAATCTCATTGTTTTTATCGTTTAAAGACAAATTAAAGATATAGTGTTGCACGTCTGCCGAGGCATTTCTTTTATATATGTCCTGCGCATTTACGGGAATAAACAACAGACAAACTACCGTAAAAAGGATATAATTCTTAATCATGGAGTATATATTTTATTTCTAAAAACGGGGAAATATACGAAATACATTACTTCAATGCTAAAATGCATGAATGATTGAATGATTGAATGATTGAATGAATATATCTTCTTGTCTTGTTCTGAAATAGGTTTACACAATAACGTAAACATAATTCAGGATTAATCCTTGTTATTGATTCGGATCAATAATTACAGTGATGATGATCATTCCAAATGATATTTAATCATGATAATTTCACCCTAATAAACCTTATAGGTTGATTAATTTCTTTACATCTATATCCCATGGAAGATAAAACATTGAACAAATCAGTTAACGATTATGTAAATTCACTTGAAAAAGTTCTTGGAAAAAGAAAGCAATGGAAAGAATTTGCTTTTCCGTTACTGATCAAAACACTTCATGAAATTCGCGAAAACCATGACATCGGCTGGCACGTGCAAGAACTGAATTGGCTAATGAATAATAAAGCGGTCAACATTTCATTTGAAACTTTTCCAAAATCTCTGGTTGATAAATGGATTGGGTCAAAAGATATTGAATTCATCAAGGGTGCTGCCTTGGTCTTTTCTCAAAAATATAACGGCGATGTGGCTGTTTTTATCATATACCCCGATGTGGCTGAATCAGCTATTGAATCAAATATTAAAGACATCGGCACCTACAACCCAAATGAGCTCAACGAGAATTTTATCATGAATAAAGTCATCTTATTTCTGGAGGAGATCATCGTTTGGGAAGAAAATGTCATAAAACACAAAGTTGGTTTCTAGACCCTGCATCAATTCATTTTCTCAATGGTTCAATGTTTCATTAATTCATTGTGCCATTGATTCATTATATCATTGGATCAATACACTATTACATGAACGGTTCATATTATTTTTATCCATCATAATTCAAGTTTGAGTGGAACTGGTTTTTCGAAAGGCATTAATTCAAGCTGTTTTTATTTTCCTGTAGCTTTTCCTCCTTATTTTCACAAACGCAGTCTAAGCCGTTTCACTTTTGGACTGCTGTTTCTCCATTACTAAAATAAGTCGGAAGCTAAGACGAAAAATAAACTATGCTATCTTTCTGCCTTCCGAAAAGTTCGTTCCGGCCTCAAACGTTATCTATAGTTTAAACAGAACATTAATTCATTTTTTCATTACATCATTGAATCATTACATCATTGAATCAATGACCCCCCCTGGAGTTGTAGCCTTATAAATAACCGCCTTTGACTCGGTATTAATCGTATAATCCGCCCCAGCAGTCAAAAGTACGGAATCCCCTTTTTTACACGATAAACTGGTATTTCCTTCCTGAATCCGGGCTTCCCCCTCCATCACAAATAAAATCTGAACAGATTTGGACTTTGCAGAATACTTTTCTGCGCTCCCTATCTCGATTTTACTCAATTCAAAATCTGGTGCCGGGCTTTTATAAACCCTTTCCATACTGCTATTCTGTAAATAACCTGTCATCAATTCAGGGTGGGTCTCTTGAAATATGACATGTTTTAGCAACTCAGGAACGTCCACGTACTTTGGTGTCAAACCCGCACGAAGCACATTGTCTGAATTGGCCATAAGCTCCATATTTTGTCCTTCCAAATAGGCATGAGGAATTCCTGCGTCCTGAAATATGGCCTCTCCTTTCTTCGCTTTGACCAGGTTAAAAAAGTAGATGGAGAAAATACCTTTGTCTAACGAACTTTTATTTTCTGACTGATCATAAGCCTTTGCCGCCCAATAATCAGGACTTGATTTCTTTAGGCCCCCGGCCTTGTATAAGGGCATGATTCTATTGATCAAGGGGAACAGTATCTGATCGCTTTCCTCCTGTGGTTGTTCCATGACTTTTTTGTAAAGACCCCTATATCCCTCCTTTTCAAAAACACTGAGTAAGCCATTAAATTCAGTTATGCTTTTAAGCCGTTCGGATAGTTCCTTTTTCGGTAAAAATCCATGCAATAACCAAAACTCACTTAGCGCAACCATGATCTCTGGTTTGTGATTGTCGTCCTTATAATTTCGATGAGAAGCCTGAAGCGGTATTCCCTTTTCATTTTCGCGTTCAAAGCCTTTTTCTGCCTCCTTTTTTGAAGGGTGAACTTGAATCGACAGCATATCCGCTACGTCCAACACTTTAAATAAAAAAGGAAGTCTGCCAAATTTCTCGGCGATTTCAGGTCCTAAATAAGCTTCCGGGTTAGAGGCTAGAAAAACATCCAAACGGGTGTCCCCATTAATTGAACTGACTATTGATGGTGCATTTGCATGAGCGCCCAGCCAATATTCCGCAGCTTTATGGCCCTTAAGATCTATCCCCAGTAAATCCACGAGAAACTGAGTGCCTCCCCAGGCATAATCTTGAACCTTCCCTTTTAAAGCGAACAGCTTAGTCATTTTTGTCTTTTGTTTATCTGCCAAATATAAGAATTCACATTTTGCCTCGGAAGGTTACTGAGATTATTCAGTGATCAGCGTTTCAATTCTTCTATTCTGGATATTAACTCCATCATAGCTCTGGTATTATGGTACGGGCATTTCCAAAACCCCACTTTGTCCTCAGTTACGATTGGATTATTATGTTGATCAACGCGCCAATACCATTCGCCATTGGTCGTATCAATCATATGAGATTTGATAAAATTCCATAATTTTTGGACCCTCTTCAGGTATTCCTTATTCCGTTCAAGATCATAAGCATCCATAAAACCAACCAAGCCTTCGGCCTGAGGCCACCAGTGTTTGTCTGTATCCACTTGGGCCCCGTTTCGTTCATAAAAAACAGAACCATCTGCATCCATGCCTTCACTAATTATTGTTTCAACTAATTTAGCCGTGACACTTTTAACTTCAGAACTTAGAACACCATCATGGATCACCTTGTCGGCTTCATTCATGAGCCAGGCCCCTTCAATGTCGTGTCCAAAAGAAACTTCCTGAAAATGAGTCGTCCAATTTACCTCAAAAAACAAATTCAAATGATTTGTTTTGGGATCGTAAATTTTATTGGTAAAGATCTGTAGCAGTGACTGAATGCTGTTTTTAAGTTTCGGATCCGGCCAGACCCTGTATAAATTCGTAAAAGCTTCCAGAATATGTAAATGCGTATTCATTGACTTAGGCGTATTCAAATCCTTGGCGCTTAGCCTCATATCGTCCATCCTCTGCCAGTCTTGGGTCAATGCTTCAACATATCCGGTAAATTGAAAATCCCAGAATTTATGCTCCATGATGTAGTATAACTCTTTTGCAAAAGCAAGACTCGTGTCATTTCCGGTTGCCCGATAATACTCCGAAAAAGCATAGATCCCAAACCCTTGTGCATAGGCTTGTTTTTTAGAATTCATTTGCATTCCTAAGGCATCCAGCTCCCAAAATAAACCCGCGTTATCATCATCCCAAAAATGATTTATGATATACGTATAGGCTCTGTCAGCAATGGTTTTATATGCCTCAAGTTTAAATATCCTGTAGGCTGCTGAAAAAGTCCATAAAATTCTTGTATTGAGAATACAACCCTTTGGTGCCTCTGAATCAACTTTTCCAAAATGATCCATCTTCCCTATAAAACCACCATGTTTTTCATCAATACATGATGAGGACCAAAACGCAAGTAAATCAATTAACTCTGAAGAAAATTCATCTTTCAACGAAAGCAGGTCAGTTTCAAATTCCATATTCGATTTTTGTTTATCAATCATTTTTTAAACGCTTTATTCTTATGCATCAATTTCTTAATAGTCTCAACTGAGAGGTGCGAGTGCAGCTGATCTGCAGGTGAATTGATACAATAATCAACTAACTGCTCCAGGGTCGAAGTTGCCACGTGCATCCTTGTATCTGAAGAGGCATAATAAATATATATTTTCCCGTCATCATCCTTGATCCATCCATTGGAGAATACAACATTCGAAACATCGCCTACCCGTTCTTCCTTCATAGGAGCTATTAAATGCCCATGTGGCTTGTGGGTTACCAGCCATGGTTTTTCCAGATCAGTCATAAACATGTACAAGGTATAGCGCAAACCAGCTGCCGTATTTCTGACCCCATGAGCCAGATGAAGCCAGCCTAGATCTGTCCGGAAAGGGGCGGGCCCTAGTCCGTTTTTAACCTCATAAATGGTATGATAAGTTTTGGCATCCACGATGGTTTCCTCTTTTACTTCTGGTTTTTCAATTGAATCAGATAAACCAAAACCGATTCCTCCGCCTTTACCTGTGTCAATAAAACCATCCTGTGGACGGGTGAAGAAGGCGTACTTCCCATTAATCAGATGAGGAAACAATACAACATTTCTCTGTTGACCCGTAGTTGAGATCAGATCGGGTAATCGCTCCCAGTTTTTTAAATCCTTGGTTCTGACAATACCTGCCTCGGCCATTGCGGTTGAGGTGTCGCCTTCAGGGGCCGAGGGGTCCTTTCGCTCGGTACAAAAAACACCATAGATCCATCCGTCATCATGCTGCGTGATTCTCATGTCATACACATTGGTGTCCCATTTATCCGTTTGCGGAATAGTGACAGGCTGGTCCCAAAACCTGAAATTATCAATTCCATTAGGGCTTTCGGCAACAGCAAAAAAGGATTTGCGATCATTCCCCTCAACCCTTGCAATTAGTAAATATTTCCCGTTCAATTTAAACGCTCCCGCGTTAAAAACCGCATTAAATCCAATGCGTTCCATAAAAAATGGATTGGACTCCGGGTCAAAATCATAACGCCATTCCAACGGGATATGGTCTCTCGTTAAAACAGGGTTCTTATGTCGGTTATATATACCATTCATACTGAAAACCGAACTGTTTTCTCTCTCGATCAATTCCGTATGTTTCTTCCGAATTTCGCTATATCTTGTGTCAAAAGCTGATGCTGACATTTTATTTGTTTTTCTACTATGGTTCCTAATTCCTATTTTAAATTATTGAAGTCCTTTAGCAATAAAATATTGGGTTGCTTCAATAAATTTTTTGCGTCGTTTGCTGCAGGATGCCCTGGATAAGGGAAGAAGAAATGTACCTTCTGATCATTTCTCCATACCATCACATAACTAATTCCCTCGGCGACAATTGGGTCCTTAAGTACTTTTCCCAATTTTGCTGAATACCATGTGCTATCCGTTACATTTTCCAGTCCCGTTTCAGTAAAGGCTGCCAGTTTATTTTTGCTTTTTGCCTCCTTTATAACAATGTGTAACTTTCTAATGGCGTCCAATTCTCCGTTTTCCTGTTTCAAATCCCAGTAATTATCCACCCCTAAAATCTCAATATACTGATCCCCGGGATACCATTGATAATATTCTTCGCTCGAATCAAAATTTCTGTCAGGAGAATAGGCAATCAACATATTATTTAATCCTTTTTCAGTTCTCAAATAAGAAACCGTAAAACTAAACAGAATTTTAAACTCTTCGGAGGTACAGCGCTCATCACCCCACCAAAACCATGAACCGTCCATTTCATGCCAGGGCCTGAATATGTAAGGAATTTGTTTCCCATTTTCATCCTTTAGGGATGTAAAGAATTCAGCCACTCTATCGAGTTGTTCTTTGAATGCTTCATGATGAGAACCCCCCGGGATCATATGTTTAACCACCACGGCCTCCTTATCCCATGAGCTTTCTTCATTAACCGGAGAATACGGGTGCCAGCTAAAAGTATTGATGCCGCCCATTTTATGTGCTTTGATCGCCAGATGCTTCATTTCAACAAAGGGTACGCTATCCAGGTTATGATCCCTTCCAAGTTCCAGGCCTCCTAATTCCCAGCCAAAGAGGGCCGGATAGTCCCCTGCCACTCGTTTAACGTCTGATTCTCCCTCCTGATACTCCCACCCTATTCCATAGGCGAGGTCATCCTGATGTCCGAATAAGATTCCCTTTCCCTTTATTTTTTTTAAAAGCTCCAACATGGAACTGTCAATTGAAGACGGGCTGCAACCTAAAAGAACAAAAAGAACAACTCCTGTAATTATTTTTACTGTTTTCATAGTTAGAAGGATTTTCTATTCTATCATTCACTAATTTATTTTGGGCAGGTAATCCATATCCCACATTTAAATTGGAGTTTCCCACTATTAATCATCAAATGCCACTTTATCTGGAAATCAACTCTTTAAAAACCGGCAATAACTGTTTCGCCATTTTTTCCTGATTCTCAGGGTTAGGATGCCCGGTGCATCCCATTGATTCTATTCCATCAAAATCAAACAAAACTATCTCATTTTTACCTTTAAAATGTCCTTGAACTTTCTTCAGACATGAAAAAAGTTCTTGTTTTTTTTCAGCAGACGATACGGGTATGTTTAATAAAATGATTTGGCAATCAGGGTAATGTTTATAGATCTTATCAATAAAGGAAACGTAATTTTCAATATACTTATCTTTATCAAAAGGCTTTCTAACCTTAATTCCATCTCCAGCTGACATGTCATTAGTTCCCAAACAAATGCTTACAATATCTGGCTTGAGTTCAAATGAATAGGGCTTCTCACTATTTAGATCCAGGTACAAATTCTCATAAACCTGTGGCATAATTGGTTCCAGTTCATTTTCATCATTCCAATTTCTGTAAATGCCTATCCCTGAAACAGCGCTGAGAAAATAATCTGCGTTTAATTCTCTCGCCAATCTCGGACCATAAGCCAAATAGGCGTTATGTTGATCGTGATAAAACCCTTCTCCACAAGGCACATCTGAAGTATCTGATTGAGCGCCGCAGGTGATCGAATTACCAATAAATTCTATCGTTTTCATTTTTTGACCTGGCGGATCCAAAAGGCCTTTTGCTTCTACCCCCCTAAAAATCAAGTTACCGGTAGCGGCTTCCGAAGTTTTGAATACTCCGACTTTGTTCGCATCCTTTGAGGGTAAATGAATAGTGAATTTATGGATCAAACTATCCTTTATCATATACCGCCGTTGATATTCATTATTGATTTCCAAAGCAAAATTATTACCATGAGCAAACTGTGACTGAAGCGCCAATACGATGGAATCCCCTGAAACATTAAATTCAATTGAAGACGCCGAGCCTATTAATCCTATGGAATTATCCTCAAGGGTATCAATTCTTCCGCTTCTTTTAATCAGCTCATGTCGTGGGCCGAACTCTATGAGTTCTTGCTTGGAATGGTTTTCACAAGAGAGCAAAATTATGAACACCAAAAGGCCCAGTATACAATTAACAAGCTCGTTTCGGGAGTAAACAATTAGATGAATATTTGTTTTTATCCAGTACTTATTTTTTATCATAGGATCCCAAAATTTTCATTTTAAGTATTTCATTTACCGTCCATTTCAGCTTTTAAGAATCACTGCGCTTCATAAAAATTTACCGCATCTCACAAGACTAAAATGACTAGTCAAATCTAGCACAAGAAAAGTCTAGGAACAAGTATTTATACGTCAATTAATGATTCATTTTGAACAAGAAATAATAGCTATTTGGTCATAGTTTGAAAATAGGAGCATAAAACTTCATTGGGAAATTATACTAGTGCGAGGTAAAGGTTGATTTATAGGGCTTCATATCGTAACATCTACAAAATAAATACTCCAATAACCCAAATTTACTTAAACCTTTAAGTAATCTTACATTTGCATAAATGTGTGGCTTAAGCTATTGATTTTGTGATATATAAATCGATAAAAGAGTAGCCGCCAAAATACTCCTTTCCCCATGCAAATAAATTTACAGGATGGTACATGACCGGAATTAGAATCGACATGACTAAATTTGAATAAAGATGAAAAAATGTTCAAAGTAAAAATTTAACTATGTATTATTTGGGTTTAGATATTGGAAGTTCTTCTATAAAAGCTGCTCTAGTTGAAATTGCTACGGGGAAAAGCATTGGGGTTGTACAGGAGCCCGAAAATGAAATGAATATACTAGCCGTTAAAAACGGATGGGCAGAGCAAAAACCTGATGACTGGTGGTTGTACGTATGCAAAGCCATTCAAAGGCTCAAACAAATTCACAATATCTCGAGAACCCAGATCAAAGGAATCGGCATTTCCTATCAAATGCATGGCTTAGTATTGGTGGATAAAGAAGGGCTACCGCTTAGAAAAAGTATTATCTGGTGCGATAGCCGAGCTGTTGAAATCGGGAAAAATGCCTTTGATGAAATCGGGCATCAAAAATGTGCCGAACACCTTTTAAACTCTCCTGCCAATTTTACCGCTTCTAAACTTAAATGGGTTAAAGAAAACGAACCTGAAATTTATAGTAAAATATATAAGTTCATGCTTCCCGGTGATTATGTGGCTTTCAAATTCTCCAATCAAATAAATACGACCATTTCCGGGCTGTCCGAAGGCATCTTCTGGGATTTTAAAGATGATAAACTGGCGGATTTTCTTCTGGATTATTACGATATCGATACCTCTTTGGTTCCGCCTATCGTTGATACTTTTGGATTGCAGTCTACCGTGGATCAAAAAGGAGAGGAGATGAGCGGAATCGCTGCCGGAACACCAATCTTTTACAGAGCAGGTGACCAGCCTAACAATGCCTTAACTTTAAATGTGTTTAATCCTGGTGAAGTTGCCGCGACCGGTGGAACATCCGGTGTCGTTTACGCGGTAACAGATAGCCTGTCAGGCAAAGAAAGTACAAGAGTCAATAATTTTGCTCATGTCAATTATACAAAAACTTCATCCAGAATTGGAAAACTCCTCAACATCAACGGAGCTGGAATACAGTATCGATGGCTCCTTAATAATCTTGATGTAACATCTTATGAGGAAATGAATAACCTGGCTTCAGAAGTGCCGGTCGGATCTGATGGCGTTTGCTTGTTGCCTTTTGGAAACGGAGCAGAAAGAATGTTCAACAATAAAGATCTAGGAACCCGATTGGTCAACATAAATTTAAACAATCATAATAAGGCTCATGTTTGTCGCGCCGCTTTGGAAGGAATTGCATTTTCTTTTGTATACGGTATGGAAATCTTAAAATCAGACGGAATTGATGTTAAAGTGATGCGTGCTGGAAATGACAACCTCTTTAGATCAGAAATATTTGCCAATACTGTGGCCACCTTGATTGAACATGAAATAGAAATTTATAATACTACAGGAGCTATAGGAGCTGCAAGAGCGGCCGATTTACATAAAGGAGATTTTGAAAACTACGGTAAACTCGTGATGGAAAATGATCATGTAATGACCTTCATGCCTTTCAAAGACAAAGAACCCTATGTCAAGGCTTTTCAAAACTGGAAAAAAGAATTAAACTTAATATTAAAAAAAAATTAACATGACAGCTTTAGGAGACAACACTTATTTTAAGGGAATTGACAACATTAAATTCGAAGGAAAAGAATCTGATAATCCTTTGGCCTTCAAATACTACAACCCGGATCAGGTTGTAGCCGGTAAAACAATGCGGGAACACTTCAAATTTGCTATTGCCTACTGGCATACTTTCTGTGGTCAGGGAGGAGATCCGTTTGGTCCGGGCACACAAAATTTCCCATGGGATGCATCATCCGATCCCATTGAGGCAGCTAAAAACAAAGCTGATGCAGCCTTCGAATTTATTGGCAAAATGGGCTTTGATTACTATTGTTTTCATGATTATGACCTTATACAGGAGGGAGCTACTTTTGGAGAATCCGAAAAAAGACTCGCGCTGATTACCGATTATCTCAAACAAAAACAAGCAGCATCGGGTATCAAACTATTATGGGGAACTTCCAATTGTTTTTCAAATCCGAGATTTATGAATGGTGCCGCTTCCAATCCTGATTTCAATGTGCTGGCCAGAGCAGGCGGACAGATCAAATTAGCCTTGGATGCGACTATTGCCTTGGGAGGTGAGAACTACGTGTTTTGGGGAGGTAGAGAAGGATATATGTCTCTGTTAAACACAGATATGGGAAGAGAAGTAGACCATATTGGAAGATTCATGGGCATGGCCAGAGATTATGCCCGCAGTCAGGGCTTTAAAGGAACCTTCTTTATTGAGCCCAAACCCATGGAACCAATGAAGCATCAGTATGATTTTGATGCAGCCACTTCCATCGGTTTCCTGAAAGAATATGGTCTTGACAAAGATTTTAAACTGAATATTGAGGTGAACCATGCAACCCTTGCACAACACACTTTTCAACATGAAATTGAAGTAGCTGCAAATGCAGACATGCTTGGAAGTATTGATGCCAACAGAGGGGATTATCAAAACGGATGGGACACCGATCAGTTTCCAAACAATATTATGGAAGTTACTGAGGCCATGCTCGTGTTCCTGAAAGCAGGAGGTCTTCAGGGTGGAGGCGTGAATTTTGACGCGAAGATCAGAAGAAATTCAACCGATATGCAAGACGTTTTCTATGCCCATATAGGCGGGGCCGATGTTTTTGCAAGATCTCTGTTAATTGCTGATAAGATCATTACTTCCTCTCCTTATGATGCTTTGAGAAAGGAGCGATATAGTTCTTTCGATTCAGGAAAAGGAAAAGATTTTGAAAATGGAAAACTTGATTTCAACGACCTGTATCAATTGGCTAAAAACAATGGAGAATTAAAACTTCAAAGTGGTAAGCAAGAGCTTTTTGAGAATATTATCAACCAATATATATAACCTATTTTGAAAAATTCAAACACAAAATACCTGATTTCACTAACCTTAGTTGCCACCCTGGGTGGATTATTATTTGGTTATGACACTGCTGTAATATCCGGAACTGTTGGCTCTTTGGAGTCTTTTTTCGTTGCCCCGTTTGGTTTAGGTGAGATGGAGAGCAATGCACGATTAGGCCTTGTTGTGTCAAGTGCCTTAATCGGATGTATAATTGGTGGTATCTCAGGAGGAGTTATCAGCAAAAAATTGGGCCGAAAGAATGGTTTGATTTTAGCGGCTATTTTGTTTTTGCTATCTGCATTGGGATCGGCCATGCCTGAACTGCTTATCAGACCTATTGGGGAAGCAGACCATACTTTTCTATATATTTTCATCGTTTATCGAATTATCGGTGGAATCGGGGTTGGGCTGGCATCCATGTTGTCTCCTTTGTATATCGCTGAAATCGCTCCTGCAAAATCGAGGGGAAGACTCGTCTCCATGAATCAATTCGCCATTATTTTTGGAATGCTGGTTGTGTATTTTGTGAATTACTATATTTCGCTTCAGGGTGATGCTTCATGGCTCAATACCATTGGGTGGCGATGGATGTTTGCCTCTGAGGTGATCCCTGCCAGTTTGTTTTTAATATTCCTGCTCTTCGTTCCTGATACGCCTCGCTCTCTGGTCATGAAGAAACAACCGGAAAAAGCACTGGATGTGCTTATTAAAGTAAACGGAAAAGCAGAGGCCTCAATAATTCTTGAAGAAATCAAGTCAAGTTTTCAGCAACATTCTGGTAAACTTTTCTCCTTTGGAATCGGTGTGATTATCATAGGTGTACTCCTTTCTGTCTTTCAACAGTTTGTTGGTATAAACGTTGTACTTTATTACGCCCCTGAAATATTCAAAAGCATGGGAGCAAGCACAGATACCGCTCTTTTACAAACGATTATTGTTGGTTCGGTAAACCTCATCTTCACTGTTCTGGCGATACAAACCGTAGATAAATTTGGGAGAAAACCGCTTATGATCATCGGGGCCATGGGAATGGCACTAGCGATGTTCGCATTAGGCGGAGCCTTCTTCGCGAATTCCATGGGGATGTTTGCCTTGATCTGTATGCTGGTTTATGTGGCCAGTTTCGCCATGAGCTGGGGGCCCGTAACCTGGGTGCTATTGTCTGAAATCTTTCCAAATAAAATCAGGGGAAAAGCAATGGCCCTGGCGGTTGCCGCTCAATGGGTATCAAACTATTTAGTCTCCTGGACCTTCCCGATGATGGATAAAAATTCTGTCTTAATCGAAAAATTCAATCACGGATTCTCTTATTGGATCTATGGAATCATGGGACTGTTAGCGGTTATATTTGTCTGGAAATTTGTGCCTGAAACAAAAGGTAAAAGCCTTGAAGAAATGGAAAAATTATGGACTTCCAAAGAAAATGAAAACTAAAATCCGTTTTAAAGCGTTACATCAATATGAAATTTTTTATAGATACTGCCAATCTTGGGCAAATTAAAGAAGCTCAGGCCATGGGCGTTTTAGATGGTGTTACGACAAATCCATCCTTAATGGCAAAAGAAGGAATAACGGGTAAAGACCTTATTTTACAACATTATCTGGACATTTGCTCCATTGTTGATGGTGACGTAAGCGCTGAAGTAATTGCCGTAGACTATGAAGGAATGGTTAGGGAAGGTGAACAACTTGCCGGATTAAATAAGCAAATAGTGGTCAAATTACCGATGATCGAAAACGGGATAAAGGCCTGTAAGTATTTTTCCGACAAGGGCATTAAAACCAATATGACTTTAGTGTTTTCACCCGGGCAAGCACTTTTGGCTGCCAAGGCCGGTGCGACCTATGTATCTCCATTCGTGGGTCGTCTTGACGACATTTCTACAGACGGGCTGCATCTCATTTCAGAAATCCGACAGATCTATGACAATTTTGGGTTCAAAACGCAAATCCTTTCTGCTTCAATAAGACATACCATGCACATTATTGATTGCGCAAAAATTGGTTCCGATGTCATGACAGGACCGCTTTCATCTATTAAAGGACTCTTGAACCATCCGCTTACTGACCGAGGGCTGGAGCAATTTTTAGCAGATTATAATAAAGGAAATTAACATAATTTGAACTATCCCTGTTTACGATCGGGAAAAATTCAAAGTGACAAAGGGTCTCATCAAAATAGTTTTGAATTAATTCAAATTATTGACAGCGTTACGGAAATAATCAGAATTCAATATCCTTCATAATCCTAAAGCTTGGATTATAATAATGGTCTGGTGGTTTCTCTTTCCACCAGACTTGTTTTCACAACTTTAATTCGTGATGGTAAAAACTCATCTTTACTCTCAAGTCTTTCGATAAGCATTCTTGCCGATGTTTCACCTATATGCACGCCATGCTGGCTCACAGTTGTAATCGTTGGTGTTACATATTTAGGGAGTTCTCCATTGGTAAATGATATGATAGACATCTCTTCAGGAATCTTATAGCCCATCCCTTTGACCAAAATTAAACACTTCATAGCGGAGCTTTCTTCGAGGCAAAGCAAGGCGTCAATTCTCTTATCAGCCAATACCATTTTCATCGCAGTGTCAAAATCCTCATTTTTACTGATTCTTACAATAAGTCTTTCTTCAATTTCATAGGCATATTCCAGAAGGGCTTTTTTATAGCCTTCTACCCGTAATTTTCCAACACTCAGATTGTCCAGTATCGAAATCAAAGCTATTCGCCGGCACCCTGATCTGATCAATCTTCTGGTTGCGTAGTAGGCTCCTTCAAGGTCATCAACAACTACCTTATCACAATCCACTTTTCTCGTTACTCTGTCAAACAATACAAGGGGAACGCCATCATCAATAGCCATTTTCAGGTGATCGTAATCCTGTCTGATCTGGGTTTCCTCAGCCATAGACAATAAGATTCCATCCAATGTCCCGTTTTTTAACAGCTCCATCGTTTTTACCTCCTTTTCATAGGATTCATTAGAAATACACGAAATCAAACTGTAGCCTTTTTCAGCCGCAACACGTTCAATACCAACAAAAACTTTCGCGAAAAAATTATTCATGATATTAGGAATGATCACCCCAATCGTTTTGGTCTTCTTGTTTATTAAACTAAGTGCAATATTATTTGGTTTATAATTGTGTGCCTTGGCATACTCCTGAATCTTTTCCTTGGTCTTGACGCTAATTTCATAACTGTCATTTAAGGCTTTCGAAACCGTAGCAATGGAAACATCAAATTCTCCTGCAATGTGTTTTAACGTGATCCTTTTTTTCATCTTATATTTGCGGTCAACTATTCACTACGAATATAGTAAAATACCCGATGCTTCATTCAAGAGCGTAAAGCAGGATTTGTTTCATTTAAAGGATTCCCCTTACCTCAAGAACGGTATTACGCTCTTCAATTAAGATCTGTATATATAAATTTGTATCAATGAATGAAGAGAAGGAAACTCCTTCCAATTCAAAAGTGATATTAAAATCTTTTTGCTTTCTTTGCTAATCATGAGTAATCTGGACACTAAAAATATAATTGAATTACTAAAACAAGGTGACGAAAAAACGCTGGAAAAGATTTATTTAGAAAATAGAGAAGGTTTTATCAATTTTTCAAAAAAATATAATGTGGAGGAATATGATGCCGTTGACATTTACCAGGATTCTATATTAGTGCTGCGTGAAAATGCCATAAATGGCAAGATTGATACCCTTCAAAGCAATATATCCACCTATCTGTTTGCCATTGGTAAATACAAAATTTTCCATAATTTTAGGGTACAGTCAAAACTTGATTTCGAATCTGATTTTAATTTGGTTGCAGAAAATATGGATTTTGATGTTAACCTTTATTCATCAAATCTAACTAAGGAACAGACGTTGCTAAAGAAATACTATGATGAATTAGGTGATAGATGCAAAAGTGTATTAAATTTGTTCTATTATCAGGGATATAATCTGGATGAGATCAGAATCATTTTAAATTACAGCAACAAAAAAGTATTAAAAAGTCAAAAATCACGTTGTATCAAGCAACTGAGGAATTTGGTTAATAAACATTATGAAGAATTTTGATTTAATTGATCGTTATTTTGATAATTCTCTTTCCCCTAAAGAGCAGCTTTTATTTAATGATTTATTGCAAAATGACCCGGATTTTAAGAATGAATTTGTGTTTCGAAAAGATCTGAAAAAGGTTATTGCTGCAAGCCAGCAAGAAGACCTCAAATCTACTTTGGGTCAATTTGAAAACAAAATTCAAAGAAGTTCAAGGTTGATGTTTCTTCCAAAGAAATGGTTGGTAGCAGCCTCCATAATGATCCTTGCCAGCGTTGGAATTTATTCTGTTAAAAGCACCTATTACCCTTCAAATAATGCAATTTATGAGATGTATTTTCAGTCATGCAGAAATACAATTCAACCCGTTGTAAGAGGTGAAAATCCAAATACCATTGAGAATAGTGCTTTTGTAGCCTATGAAGCCCATGATTACCATAAGGCAATTAACCTTTTCAACTCTGTGGCTGATCCGGATGCAGCCTATATTAATTTTTACAAGGCTTTAAGCTATTTGGAGATTGACAGATCATCAAAAGCTATAGAATTGCTGCTCCCAATAAGTAAGGCAACTAATCTTCAGGGCAAATCTGCCGATTTTAGTGAAAAAGCCAATTGGTATCTCGCTCTTGCTTACGTAAAGAATCAAGAAAATCTTAAGGCTATTAAAGAATTATCATTCATTGTTGATCAGCCTTCAGGTACTTTTAAAAAAGAAGAAGCCACTGAAATTCTGAGTTATTTAAAATAATGATCTGTTTTTTCTTACATAGATTATGGTTGCCATCGATATTACTACTAGAATCCCAAGCCACAATAAATAATTCGTTTCCTGTTCAAGAGTTAAAGGATCGGTATTTCCGCTGATTACAAAACCAGACCAAAAGTAAGGATGCTTCAAATTCTTGTCCGAAGTTTTTCTTAAATAATCCAGTTTAGCCATCCGTAAGGCTTCGCTTTTACTTTTTCCTTTCTTGAGATGCTTGTAAAAATAAACCATAATTGTTTTGGTCTCGACATCAGGAATTTTCCATAAACTCATGACAACCGCCGGAATACCCGAATAATGAAATGCTCGGGCCATACTCATCACACCTTCTCCTTTTTCAAGTTTACCTAAACCTGTACTACAAGCACTTAAAACAGCTAAATTTGCCTGGCTGTTTGAGGTATATATTTCTGACGATGTCAGGTCACCGTCAGCAAACAATAATTTATTATAGGAAGAGTTATTTTGATTGATCTCTCCATGCATAGCCAGGTGTAAAATCGAATAGTTCTGATTATTTTTTAAAAAATTTTCCTTTGAAGAAGCTTCCATAGTAAATAGATCTCCATCCAGCAGATCTGCTATTTCTTTAACTTCATCTGATGTAGAGGAAAGTTTGTTCTCATCATCATAATATGGTGAAAAACCCGCCCATTGATTCAGAGAATAATAATGGAAAAAATCATTTTCCAGCTCCAGAAACAATTGTGCAGATCCAGCATAACTTATCGTATAATCTTCCAGCAAATAGGAACCGTCAATGTTTTGAAGTATTTCAAAAGGAATATAACTGAGTACGTTATCCGCAATAACGATCAAATTTTTCTTCAAAGGTTTTAACTGTTGGTGCATCAAAAACAAGTACAGGTTTTTGCTCAAAGCCTCAACTTCTTTTCTTTCTTCCAGATTTTTTTTCAATTTATTTGTTTGATCCACTAACTTTTCAGCCACATCCCCCCTCAACAGTTGAATACTGTCTCTGGAAATGCTAAAAGAATAAAGGTGATCCTCTCCCAAAAAATAGGTGATCATTTGCGTATCAAGGCTAAGCGCATCCTGTACATCGCTTATTTTTATAATTTTATTACTGTATTTTAAATCCCGGTATTTTGGATAGTTCTGCGCGAAGTATCTATGCAGACTATCTAACCTATTGCTCAAAACTAGTCTTCTGTTCAATAATTCACTATAGATTTCTTTATTAGGATCACTTGCCGTTTTCTCATAAAACAAATCCATTTTAATCCGTTCCAGCTCTTTCTTAGTCTGAGTTTCATATGCTAAGCTCCTTTCTGGTATTCCAGAATAAAGTTTATACTTTATGTCATGCAAACCATTGAGTAAACTGGTATTTCGATTCGTTTCAGATAATTCAAAAGCCTTTTCTAAATACTCATGCTTTTTTGTCTCCTGATAAAGTTTCCAACATAAATTCAATCCTTTTTCAAAAACAATCCGATATTCATTAGCCAGGTTGATCTTTGAACGATCCGAAGAAAAATTCTTCTGGATATAATTGATCAAAACAACTTCCTTGTCAATCAAAGAATAAGATTCATCTAAATATTCAAAAGTTGATGATTCCTTATATTGTTCCTCGTACCATTCGCCCAACAACATTAAAGACTGTAAGGCTTGAATAGGCGCTATTGCCTTTTGGACACTATCCGGTTCATAATTTGCAGAATTCAAACTGTTTTCCAAGTGTTCATAAAAACCTTCTTCATCGTTTTTTATCTCAGATAGCTTGGCCAGATAGCGATAATTTTCAGAAACAATCTCATTTTTAGGTCCATAAATACGTATGTTTTTTTCGAGTCCATCAAACAACAATTGCTCAGCATAGTCCAAATTTATCTCCAGATCAATATAGAGTTTTGCCAAATAATTCTTCGCATTTGCGAGATATAGATTACTCTCTATACGCATGCCTATTTCAATCGCTTTTTTATATAGACTTTCTGCTTTATCATACGCCTTGATCATTATGTAGGAATTTGCCAAATCATAATGAGATTCGCAGGTCCAGCGATGATATTCTCCGTAAGTTGATTCTCTTATTTTTAAGCTTTTTTCAAGCAAGGCTATGGCCTCTTCATATTTCCCCTGAGATTCCAAAATATTGGCATACGAAACATATACAAAAGTCATATTCGGATTAAATTCCCCGTACGATTTAATCCCCACATCCATCGCTTTTTCAGAATACTCCTCCGCCTTATTTAAATCACCGCTGTAAAAACTGATATGAGAAAGTCCTACATACACATCAGATAAAAAGTTTTCAGTCTTGTTGTCTGAGAGTAAATTTTTTTCCGCTTCTTTATAAAGCTCCTGCGCCTTGTCAATTTGACCTAAATCTTCAAAAACAATAGCTAAATTATACGCCGAAACAGCCAGACTGTGTTTGTTAGTATTTATTCTCTTCTTAATATCAAATGACTTTTCATAATAATAGGTAGTGCTATCATAATCCGCCATAAAATAGTGGTTAATTCCTATGGTATTATAGCTATCCGCCATGTTGAAACTATCTTTGGCGGGTATCGAAATAGTCAAAGATTTGAGGGCCAGTTCATTTGATTTTTTATAATGACCAAGGTTCTTAACTATTTTAGCCTTAGTTTGGTAGGTAACCGTAAAAAAACTGGAATCAGCATCTTTATCCTGAAGAAGTATTAAAAGGTCGTCAAGAACAGCGTTAGCCTCATCAAATTTCCCTTCCCGATCCAATTGAGCCGCCTTAATGTTTTGCTCCCTTACATACTCGATATCAACCGTTTGAGATGCAGCTAATAAAGGCAGAAACAAAAACAAAAAAATATGTAAAACTCTGAACTGCACTAATAGTTATTCGAAAGTGTTAAAGAAGTAAATATACATTAACTTTAATCTACCCAAAATTTATATCACTTATTTCGTTCAATCTCCCTTCCTTTATCAATTTTCTCAAGCTCATCATACCATTCCTGTCCAAACTTTCGAACCAGCGCCTGCTTAACAAACCTATAAACAGGAACTTTCATTTCCTTGCCTAGGGAACAAGCATCATCACAAATATCCCAACGGTCATAATTCACTGCGGCAAACTCGCTATACTGGCGAATCCTGATTGGGTATAAATGACATGAAACCGGTTTCTTAAATGTAATTTCCCCTTGGTTATACGCTTCTTCAATACCGCATAAAGCGATATTATTCTTGTCGTAGATCACATAAGCGCAATCCGCTCCATCGATAAGGGTAGTTTCATGTTCTCCGTCATCGTTGGTTGTATACGGCCCATGCCGGTCAATAGCCTCTATTCCTTTGGCCCTAAGATACTTTTTCATGATTGGCTGGATCTCTTCCAAAATTTTCAACTCTTCCTTTTCGAGCGGGGCCCCGGCATCACCATTCACGCAACACGCGCCTTTGCAAGCCCCGAGATTACACACAAATTCCTTTTCCAGAATTTCATCAGAAACTATTGTCTTACCCAGTTGAAACATTATCCTACGGTTTTAATTACGTTTGCAAAAATACACTCTTTTAACAAATTAAAGTTTATTTCATCTGAGCCGGAAATGGCATCATTGTGATCAATTCATACGCTGATTCCAAAAAGCTTTTTTTTCGTATAATATTCTGATGACATTGTCCGGAATTATATAACTTTGCGCCTCAAAAAAATATCCTATGGAATTTGATTTAAAGGAAATAATCACTGCAACGATGGTATTGTTTGCTGTAATTGATATTATTGGAAGCATTCCGATCATTATCGATTTGAGGAAGAAAGTCGGACATATCCAATCTGAAAAAGCCTCTATAATATCCATGATTATTATGATCCTTTTCCTTTTCGTTGGGGTTCAAATATTAAACCTTATCGGAATAGACGTTTATTCTTTTGCCGTTGCCGGCTCTTTTGTGATGTTTTTCCTCGCCATCGAAATGATATTGGGTGTGCAATTGTACAAAGAAGAGTCTCCCAAAACAGCAAGTGTAGTTCCTTTAGCCTTCCCATGG